>LSQX01397924.1_pt2 | contig 68528 bp, 58 predicted proteins | sample 654561 | NCBI WGS metagenome assembly LSQX01 (sample SAMN04489861, study PRJNA283612) | anaerobic digester metagenome | isolation source: 4 biogas reactors fed with cattle manure at either 37C or 55C with and... | place: Denmark: Kongens Lyngby | collected 2014
GTCGCTCATTGCTGGATTTTGCTTCACAAAATCCTTTACTTACGAAAATATCGTTCATTGGCCTTGCGGCCTTCCTCTATCTGTTTAAAGTAATTCTTTCGGTTATAATAGGAAGAACGGCGTGTTTTCATACGCTTGAACATGTCGTCGCCGAAGAAGAGAAGATAATTCGCTAAAGAAACAATGGCGGCAATTTTTTGAGGCCAGGCGGCAAACAGAACCGTAAATCCAATAAATGCAAGGTTAAGCCAGGCCATATATTTCATTTTAACGGGCAAAAAGAAAAACAGCAGGATCTCATAATTGGGGTACAAGTATGCGAAGGCTAGAAACAGTGAAAGATTCAAATGAATGTTAGTGGTTCCACCAGTAATAAGCGCTACAATTGTTGTTGCAAGCATTCCCGTAAAGTAATAAACATTCAAGCGGAAGCTTCCCCATTCCTGCTCCAGTGTGTTACCGATCATGTAATAAAAATAAACCGTTAACAAAATAAAGAAAATGTTGTCAGTCGGGGGTAGAAAAATATAAGTGATAAGCCGCCAAACCTGGCCCTTAATAACAAGGGATGGGACAAGGGTTAGATACGCAGGGAGAGATGGTACCATAAAGCTTATCAGAAAAACTGCCAGGTTCCCTGCAGCAATATAAATCGCCAGATTTCGAATTGCAAATTTCCCATACTTTCTGTCAAGCTTGTCAAGAAATTTAAGAAACATTGAAGTTCTCCTTCCATAGGGTTATCGTTTGGTGATATGGTTGCGAAAGAAATAAACAATAAACCTGTTATGATGTAAACCACCATTTACATCAATGGAGGCTCTATAGCGGAAGCATGATTTTCACCGTTGCTTTAAATTCTATTCGAATTTAAGGATTTTTTCAAGCCTTGGATGAAATGTTTGGGTAATAAAAAGTTACTATTGTTACTCCTGTGAAACCTGCCAAGGTTTCGTGTTGTCTGGCGGCACCTGGGTCGTGGGAGACTGTTCACAGGTAAACAGGCGCAGCCTGCTGAACGAAGTGAAGAATCTTCGCATTACTCCTGACAAGATCCTTCGCTGCTTTCAAGATAAACGCTCATTTCATATCTCTTCTTCCATTTCTTCTCCCATGGAAATATAACGAGGCCCGATGGGCCNNTAAGGGCTGAAAAACGTGTGGTGGCAGGTACCGATTACCTTAATCAGGCAGCGAGCATATCTCACGCCTCGATATAACGAAGCTGAAGCTTCGTTGTTGCAGTGTGATGGTTTTGCTAAAGCAAAACCTGCCGTTGCAATAACAGTGTGTTGCGATTGCAAGCAATCGCTTCCGTTGTTATAATCTAAAAGTAATAAGGCTCTAACGGGAATCTAATGCGGATTCTGTAGTATTATTTCAAATGCCGGAAACATTCATAAACACCGCAGGAGGATTCTGTTATGAACCATCATCAAGTGAAGGAAAAAAGCTGTGGATTCATAAAAAAAGTCAGAAAATATGAGCATAAGTATAAAGTGTTTTCGTTTTTGGGAGCAATTTTCTGCCTTTCCATGCTGATACTTCTAGTAAAAATACAGGCATCGGAAAATACAAGCAATCAACAGATTCAATTGAACCAGGCCACGCACGACATCATGAACACGACCTATACTCCTGGTTGTGCGGTGGTTTTTGTGAATGGCATTAAAACGGATTATTTCAACTATGGCTACAGCGATTTAAAGAGTAAGCTGGAAATCAATGAACATACCCTTTTTATCATCGGCTCAAATTCCAAGGCCTTTACCGGCCTGGGCATTCTTCTGGCCGAAAGCGATGGCCTGCTTCGTCTAGATGATAACGTTTCTGCATACATTCCATGGTTTAAAGCTTTTTACCAAAAAGAAGAAACTGAGATCACCATACGTCAGCTATTAAGCCACACCAGCGGAGTGCCCTATAATGCAATGTTTCATTGTATTCAGGGCGATTATGATGGAATCCTTGAAGAGGAAATCAAGACTATCAACCCATGCAATTTATCCTTTGCTCCGGGTACGGCTTATGAATATGTAAACCATAATTACATTTTGCTCGCTTATATTTTACGGACTGCCACCGGAGAAAAATATGAGGATTATATACAAAAGAATATTCTGGATCGTAGGCTGAATAAGGATAACCGGAGCGTGGAACGCTCTAATGCGGGCGACCCACAAAAAAAGAACAAACCCAAGGGTTTGTTCTTTCTTAAAAATAAGACTCCAGCGAACCTTTATCGATTCAATATCCGGCTTTCACTTTCTTCTGAGGACATTTTCGTCTCCTGAACCAAACCTTTCCGAACCATCCGCTTTCAACCTGATTCCTTCTGTTTTCTTTCCCGTCTGCCTCGTCTTCCGGTAGAAACCTTTTAGTCTCTGCTTTCAAACTATGCTCTGGTTCCGAACCCTTCCACAACCTTGTTTATTTGCTTCCTTTTCGAACCCGATCTCATTCACTTGATATAGCGGAGGTTCATTCGCTTTCGCGACCAAACTTTTCCACTGTCCCCCCGTATAATATACACTATACGGAAGCTTCTGCCCTTTGATATTGTTTCTTAGGTATTCCCTGGAGTCTGCTTTTATTCTACATGAACCTTTTAAAAAGATCAAATTCAAAAAAAGCCGTATACAGTTATTTGTGCAAAATAGATAAAACTTTCTTCAATTTGCTCTTCGGAACTGGTTAATTTAGCTTTTTTCAAATTCGAGAAATATTCTAAACACCCTCAACAATTTGTGGTATAGTATTTTAGAGGAAGGTGGTTGCGTTGCCCATTATTACGATATCAAGGCAGGATGGAAGCCTTGGGGATGAAATAGCGGAGCAGTTATCCGCTAAACTGAACATGGAGCTTGTTGGAAGAAAAACGGTTATATCAGGCTGGTTGTCAGAGGTGGCAAGCAAATATCAGCTGCACATGCTGGAGGAGAGTCCAAAGTTTTATTTGACAGATTTTATGGATGGGCTAACATTTAAGGAGTACATCGAGATGAAGCTTCTGGAAGCAGCCGAGAGTTCCTCCATGATAGTAGTTGGTATGGGGGGGCAGCTCATATTCCAGGAGCATCTGCAATCGCTCAGGGTCAGGATTGTAGCCTCCGAAGAAAACAGAATCCAGCGTTTCGCGCATAAATATGGCATTGCTGAAAACGAAGCCCAACGGCTGATAACGCAAAGCGACAAGAAACACAGAAAATACCTGTTCACGCTGTACCAGGCTGAATGGGACGATACCCTTGCTTTTGATTTGGTGTTGAACACCGATAATCTGTCAGTGGAGCAATGTGTGGAGATGATCGCCGGATATGTCGCATCAAACCAATTCAACATATCCCGCGAAAAAACAAATATGGAGAATAAAATAAATGCAGATGTGTGTTTCAAGCATCCGGCCGAGGTCGAATTCGCCAGGATTTTGGACATGTATGGCATTGAATGGCAGTATGAACCAAGAACCTTTCCTGTGAAATGGGATGCTGAAGGAAATGTGACGATGGCTTTCAGCCCTGATTTTTATCTGACAAAATTCGATACCTATATCGAGATCACCACGATGGAGCAAAAATATGTCACAACAAAAAACAAAAAGGTAAAGCGACTGCGGGAGCTCTACCCGGATATCAACATCAATATTGTCTACAAAAAAGATTTCCATACATTGCTCAAGCGTTTCGGCTTCAGCGGAGAGGATGAAATCAATGAATTTAACCGGAGTTAAGAACACTATATTCAGCGAAGATGTGATCCGGAACAGGATACAGCAGCTGGGCAGGCAGATCAGTGACGATTACAGAGATAAAAACCCTGTATTAATCAGTGTTTTGAAGGGAACGATGTATTTTACCGCTGATTTGACAAGGCAGATGGATATCCAAATGAACATTGATTTCATGTCAATCGGCGTCTACCCGGGTATCACCAAGAATACAGGTATTGTCCGCATTAACAAGGATTTGGACATCAATATCACCGGCAGGCATGTCCTGATGATTGAGGATATCATTAATACAGGCCTGACCATGGGTTATCTTGTGCAAAATATGGAGGCCAGAAAGCCTGCCAGCATCAAAGTATGCACCCTGCTGAACAACCCGCATAAGCGGCTGATGAATATTCCGCTGGAATATGTGGGCTTTCAGGTTCCTGATATCCTGCTGGTGGGTTACGGCATCGATTATAACCAGGAGTTCCGGCATCTTCCGTATATCGCTGAATTTGATGAAAGCATGTACGTAAATCGGCAGAACTAAATAGATGATTTCTGCGTCAGCAACTGAATACACCTTATAGCGCACTTGTGGCATACATCTGTGTCTTCCTTTGTTTTGCTTTTATACCATGAAAATTTCGAGGTTATCATGAAAATTGATCGTTTACTGGCCATAGTGACCATATTGCTGCAGCAGGAGAGGGTGACCGCACCAGTTCTCGCACAAAGGCTTGAAGTATCCAGAAGGACGATTCACCGGGATGTGGATGATATTTGCAAAGCGGGAATTCCCATTGTCACAATACAGGGGGCAAACGGAGGCATTTCCATTGCAGAAGGCTTCAAGCTGGACAAAAATGTATTTACCGCCGATGAGCTTCAGGACATTATAACCGGACTAAACAGCCTGAGAAGCGTATCGGACAATGCTAAAATACAATCATTGATTTCAAAGCTGAATCCCGGGAAAAATACCGATCAGTCCATGGCCGCAAAAATACATATCGACCTCGCCTCTCATTATAAGACAAGCATTACGGACAAAATCAACCTGATCAAAAAAGCAATCCTTGAAAACAGGCTGATATCCTTTGATTACTATTCGGAAAAAGGCAGTTTCAACCGGAAAATTGAACCTTACTCCATATCGTTCAAGTGGGCCAACTGGTATGTGCTGGGTTTTTGTGTGAACAGAAATGATTTTCGTCTTTTTAAGCTGAACCGGATATGGAACCATGGAATACTGGATGAAGGCTTTGTTCCCAGAGAAATCCCCGACCAAAAGCTCGATTTCGACCATTTTTTCGTTGATGAAAACCGTATCACTGTTTTGTTTGATCCTTCAGTGAAGTACCGTATTGTTGAAGAGTACGGTCCTAACTGCTTTGAAACAGAAGAAGATGGCAGGTTAAGGTTTTCAACTGGCTATACCAACCGCGAGTTCATCATCACCTGGGTGATGAGCTTCGTAGACAGGGCTTGCGTGCTGGAGCCGGCCGATGTCGCGCACGAGGTAAAAAAACGTGCGATGAATATTGTCCGGTTGTATGAACAAGACATATAGCTGTCATGTTTCTTAGGCTATTCTGTATAGGAGGGTATTTCAGAAAAATCCCTCCAGGTTCATCAAAGTTGGGACCTGACATCATGGAGGGCGTATGGTAAAGCTTACGAATTACAATGATTTTATTGAACGAGTAAATGAACTGGGTTTTATGGCATTTTCAAACACGCTGCCGGGTTTCCCGTCATTGACAGCGGAAACACCGGGAGGGATATGGCATACCGGTAATCCGCAAACCGATCCCTGGTGTTGGAAGGACAGGGCGGCGGAAGAGAAAAAGCTAGCTTTTGGATGTGTTCTCGGAGGAAACAAAGGGTTTATTGCGCCCCCGATGTATGCCCACTTTTATGCGGCCTGTCAGCCGGAGGAGCATATAGAAGAGCTTCAGGTCTTTGGCTTTCTCAGTCCTGAGGTGTGGCGGCTTTGGCAGCTCTTTGAAACCAGGAGCCCATTGAGTACCGGTGAGATCCGCCAGGAGATGGGTGTCACGAAAAAAAAGGGTGGCAGCAGGGTGGACAAGGCTATTTCGGAGCTGGAGCGGATGTTCTGTATTACCGTGGCAGGTTGCCGGAGAAAAATTGATAAGTTCGGGCAACCTTTCGGCTGGGCGTCCAATGTGTATGATAAAGTGGAGAACTGGGCACCGAGGGAATGGTTGGTGGAAAGCCAAACCATTGGAAGGGAAGAGTCCAGAAATAGGATCCTTGATCGGGGGCTGACGATTTCACAGAACATCAGCAGGGAGCAGCTGGCCGCAATGTTGAGGTTTTAGGTCAAGGCTGAAGACCTCCGGAGGCAGGTTCCGAAGGCAACATTAAAAAAGGAGGTGGATTGTTCTGGAGAAGTGGGAATACACAACCATTCAATTAGCAAAAGGATTTATGGGTAGTAGTCTGGTTACAGATGATATTGACGGTGAGCTGAATCTATATGGGGAACAGGGTTGGGAACTGGTGAATTGTTTTTCAGCCGGCTTGGTTCGAGGGATTAGAGAAGTGTTTGCAGTATTTAAACGAAGAAAATGGGAAGAAGACCTGGATTAGGCATATAGTATTTAATGTGTGGCACATAACGTATTCTTCGTGAAAGCTGATAACCTGTGGTAGGCGGGAGTTTATCAGTATGGGGTGGTTTAATGGAGATGGAACAGATCCGGTTTTCGGGAAGGTTTGATTTCAATGATGCAAGAGGACCCAGGTTTGCATGGTCGGGCTGTACCATCCTTGTACGTTTCCAGGGTACAAGCATATCGGTTCGCCTGAAATCTCATGGTGAAAACTATCTGCTGGTACTACTGGATGGCCGGGTGATCCAAAACGCTTTACGGGTAACCGACGAGCGGGAATATACGCTGGCTGCTTCTTTGAAGGAAGGCCCCCATGAAATTTCTCTTGTACGCCGTAATGAGTTTTATTTTGGATCTATACAATTTCTAGGTTTTCATGTTACGGGTGGAGGGTTGCTTGCCTTGCCGCCGCCATCAGATAAAAAGATTGAAATCATTGGTGATTCCATTACCTGCGGGTTCGGCAATGAAGGGGCCATGGGCATGGAATACCATCAGAGGTATGACAATGCTTACCTGTCATACGCCGCCATAGCTTCAAGGCTTTTGGAGGCCGAATGTCATATTATTGGTTATTCAGGTTTTGGTATTATCCGGGATTATCTTGGGAACGAGCAGAATACACTTCCCGCCAAATATGACTTTATTATACCCGAAGAAAACACCCCCTGGGGTTTTGACACATGGATTCCGCAGCTTGTTGGGATCAACCTTGGAACCAATGATTTTGGCTTCGGCACAACACCCGACAGAGAACAATTTACAGCAGCCTATGTCAATTTCATAAAAAGAATCAGGGGTCATTACCCCAATGCTCATATTCTGTGTATTGTTGGCACCACGATGGGTGGCAAGGCTCTTGAGACCATCCGTACATACATACAGGAAGATATCATCAGACTGTTGAGCAATAGCGGTTTTAAACAGATCTCCTATCTGGAGCTGGAGCAGCAAAAAGAAGAAGATAAACTGGGTATCAGCGGCCATCCGGGTGTTCGAACTCACCAGATTGCAGGAAGAAGGCTTTATGAAGAGATCAAAAGGCTGATGAACTGGTAGGATGTTTATCTTGAGAAAAGCTGGAGGGTAACTCAGTAAACAGTTTATACAACGACAACTGATTGGCTGCTTTTGCACTTCTACCCGAAATATTGTACATGTAATCCTTCCGTTGACATTTTTTCAGGATAGACCTATAATGAATTTGAATTTCTTTGAACCAAAAAAACCCCTGCCATTATAGGATGGGGGTTAATGAGATGATAAATATGCGAAAGCATCATTGAAGGAGGTGAGAGGATGAATCAACCCGTTGAAAATACCATGCATGATACCGTAATTTTGGTTTGCAGGAGAGGGAAGGCCGTTCATATTGAGAACGATTTTGAGGTTATATGGGGGAAGTCTGCCCATTTTACAGCCTGTTTTGCGAATTTGCAATACAGATCTGCTTATTCGGCCATGTTCAATGCCTCTCACTCAGGAGTAACTGTTTAAGCTTCCTTTCATGAAGAAAAACAAATCCCTGATGGGCTTGACGGCCTGCCAGGGTTTTTTTATGTCCTTTTTTTCAGGATCTGTTATTGCATTCAAAAACTCAAGTGCTGCATAAAAGCAGACCGATGAACTTCCAGCGAGCTCATTGGATGCGAATGATGAACCACTTAACGGCAACATAAAAAGTAGAAAAATGATCTTCCGACGAGGGGGAAAACGAAGTAAAAAATTAGGGTAACAAGCTAAGAAAAAAGAATGATTATTGTTTGGATTGGGAAACAGTACCCATCAGCTGGAGCAATATGGCTGGTTTTCCAATCCGATTGAGAGAGAAGGGAATCAATATCGTGGTATGTTCAAAATTTTTAAAAACAGCGCGTATGAGCACGCAAAACCTGACAAACGGAGGCGTGATTTACCTGCTTCCAAACTATCTTTTAAAGGTTTTATACCTTGTACCGCTGCTGTATTTGTGGCGTTCACTGATGCAAAGCGGGGTGGATGCGGGAATGACACTTGCGCAGATGCTTACATACACTTACCTGGGCGCGGTTTTCTCCGATCTTCTGGTGGTTCATACACAGGCATCCAGCTGGTTGTATGAAGGAATGTTTATCAGCTTGTATCAGCGTCCGATGGGGGTTATTCTTCATCTGGTGTCACAGACCATGGGGAAGTGGGTGCCGCAGTTTCTTCTATTTACAGTGCCGATGCTGCTTGCCGCGCCCTTGTTTGGGGTGAATCTGACCCCGTATTCGCTTTGGGCGATTCCAAGCCTTTTGTTATGTGTATCCCTGGGCTTTGCAGTAGATATCTTGTTTGCATGCGTCACAATACGCCTGCAGAACGCCAGCTGGCTGGTTTATGTGATTCGAAACGCCATACAGGCGCTATTCTCAGGCAGCGTAATCCCATTTGCAATACTTCCCTGGGGCATTGGAACGGTTTTTCAGTACATTCCCTTTGGCAGCCTGGCGGCGGCACCATTATCCATTTACACCGGGCTTGAGCAGGCAGCACCGATCATTGCGCTGCAAATATTTTGGAATCTGCTGCTGTGGCCATGTGCCATACTGGCGTTTTCCAAATCCAGAGAAAGGATGGTCTCCTATGGCGGGTAAAAGACTAAAACAACTGTTACGGTTATATGGCTTATATGCAAAGATGGACCTGGCGTGGCTGATGCGGGATACAAAGTTTTTCCTGTTAGCTGTAATAGCGGACTTTCTGTCCAATATTGCCGCGGTGACGGGTGTTTTCCTGCTGGCCTGGCGTTTCAACGGCGTGGGGAGCATGGATAAGTTTGAGGTGCTGTTTATGCTCGGGTATGTGACAACCTGCACCGGCATCTTCCAAACCTTTTTTGCGAATTCAAATACCGGGCATATCAGCAGAAGGATAGGAAGAGGGCAGATGGAGCATATGCTGATTCAACCACTACCCCTGCCGATTCAGTTGATCACCGAGGGATTTATCCCGGTTTCAGGATCAAGCAACATGATTGCTGGAGCGATCATCATTGGGGTGGCTGTGAAAAACCTGGGCCTTCAACCAGGCCTTGGTTGGTTTGGTTTATTGCTGTTGCATCTGTCTACAACCATCCTGATTCTGCTTTCTCTGTCTTATTTATTTTCATCGGCGGCATTTTATGCACCGGTTCAAGCAGAGGAAATATCCTCCCATGTACTTGATTCCACAGGAATATTAAGCTCTTATCCCTTGTCCGGAATGACTTTGGCAATACAAATACCGCTTATCACCATCATCCCGGCAGGGCTTTTGGGGTGGTTCCCAACACTGGCGCTTTTAGGAAAGCCGCCACTTGGGTTCCCTTCATTTTACCCCATGCTGATGGCAGCATTATTGTATATTTTGGCTTATATAGCATTTACGAAAGGATTGAAGCACTATGTCAAAACAGGAACAAACCGTTATTCGGCAGTTGGACACCGCCGTTAGGATAAACAATGTCACAAAGCATTTTGAACAATGGCAACGCAGCGGACAGGGAAAAAACATCGTGAAAAACCTGTTCAAGCCCGAAAAGAAAGTGGTCTGCGCCCTTGAAGATATATCTTTCCGTGTGAAAAAAGGAGAATTTCTGGCATATGCCGGGCCCAACGGAGCAGGGAAAAGTCGAACAGGTCATCGCAGAGCTGTACACCAGCTGGAAAGAGCAGGGGATGTAGGGACAAGGGGGGACAGGTACCTTGTCCCAATTACCATTTGATTTACGACGAAGCTCAATAGACCCCACCCCACCTCTTCGCATATTTTCAACCTTAGGGAAAACGCCTGTATACATATTTTTGCCAGAGGCTAAAAAGCGTGTGGTGGTTGGACAGGGTTCCTTACCCCTTGTCCCCTTCTCCTGGGTTTTTTATCAAAATTCCTTCAGCCGATAAAACATTACCTTCTGCATCCAAAGCTTTTACATAATAAACACTGCCCCCGGAAATCACATGCTTGTGCACTTTGGCATCAATGGTTTCAGAGTCGTGCCAGTCCCTTTGGATTGTGTAGCTTACTGCGTCGGTTATTGCGTTCCAGGCCAGTTGATTACCGGAGATCCTCAGTGCCAAAACTCGGTTCTTCCCTGTATGATCGTTTGCTGCTAAAGGGTGTGGGTAGGGATAGGGCACATAATCAAGCTTGCCCACACCATTGTAATAATCGCGGTTTTCCTTAATATGCAGCCCACAGTTGTTATGAACTATAACCGAGATATTCTTTCCCTTATGTATATTATTCCATAGATAGGCGGCATCGTGTTCCTGCGGTAAAGGTGGCCGGTTGTGAATATACCCATGTGAGTGCTGCGGTCGAGGCTGCAAAGTCTGGCGATACGGTCGTATTACCGTCGGGTAACAGTGTATGGGTAAATACGTTAACTATCCCGGACAATAAAAAAATCACATTAATGGGTTCAGGACCGGATGCCAGTGTTATTACGACGAATGCTTCCAGTCCAAAAGGATTAATTAATATAGGTGCTTCAAGTTCGCGTGTTTCCAACGCTTTGCAAGTTCTTTTAGATTTTTTTGATAATCGGCGGTCAGGGTTATCACCAGTTCTCTTTTCATCATGGTGCCATAAGTGGGGTTCAGAAGGTTATCACGGATGTCGGCGCTTTGATATAAAAGCTCCAAAAGCTTGACCAATTCGGGATAATCGGTGGTGATAAGATTTTCAGCAGGATCATCACTTGGTTGTTGATCCTGCACCGGCACCTTGGTCGGGCTTGGTGTTATCGACGGAGCCGGCTTCTTTGTTTGCGCTGGTATTGGAACTCCGCCACTGCCAGGTGTTTGGCTCTGCCCTTGTGTCGGGGTTGGTTCTGGCTTTGTCGTTGGTGTTGCTTCCGGTTTCATGGTTGGTGTAGGGCTTGGCTCCTCCTGAACGGTAATGGTAATGGTCTGCTCATCTGATAAAGAACCATCGCCCATTGAAAGTAATATGAAAGCTGCCAGATTGAACGTTTGCAGGAGTCCACGTGAAGGTTTGGCTGGAAGCATTGAAAGCAGCCCCGGCAGGCAGCTCGCTGACTGTATAGGTTAAAGAATCGCTATCCTGGTCTGTAGCCACAATAGTAAAGGTTAAAGGGATTCCAATCGTAACAGTCTTATTACCGATAGGGTTGATGACAGGGGCGTTGTTCTCTGGCAGCGCAAAAGTAGTTACACTTGTGGGAGCACTTTGGTTGCTTATATTCCCCTTCGTATCATATGCGGCAACAGTATAGCTGTAAGTGGTACCAACAGAAAGGCCGGTATCTGTATATTCGGTGAACGAGCTTGTACCCACCTCTATGCCGTTACGATATACCCGATATCCCGCGACACCGACATTATCCCGCGAAGCCCACCAGTTCAACATCACGCTGCTGTGCTTTACATTGGTGGAAAGAAGCCCGTTGGGCATACCCGGCGGAGTAGTATCATTACCGGATACTGCCAGATCTCCTTCAGCAGATAGGGTTCTTCCTGTGCTGTCCAGTGCATAAACCATATATACATGCTCATCACCGGTCATCGTATCGGTATAAGATGTACCCGATACAGTAACCGCGCCATCTGTATTCCAACCACGGACAATACGATAGTTTTCCGCTGTTACTGCTTGCCAGTTAAGCTGTGCTTCAGAGGCTGCAACCGTGGTTTGCAGTTCCAACACCCTTTGCTGGCCCGGATAATCCGATAAGGTTAATGGATGAGGGTAAACATAGGGCACATACTCAGGACGATGGGTATTGTTAAAGTAGTCACGGCCTTCCTGGACGTGGTTATAGCATTCAGGTGCGAAATTGTTATTCTGAACAACAGGAAAATGCCCGCCATCATAGGTATTGTTCCATTCATAGATGGGTTCAACCGTTTGAGGCCCCCAGGCATCCCCCGGAGTCAACGTTGTTACTCCGTTCTGATCCCGGCCCGGATAACCGTTAGCGAGCTTAAAGTTATCACCGGGCTCCCATTTCAGATCGGAACCGTTTTCCGTTGTGAAGGAGACGATCTTGTATATATCATTTTTTTGCCAGTTGTTTCTTACACCTCCGCTTAATATAGCTGTAAGCATATCGGCTGTATTGGCTGTGATAACCCCTCTGCTGTAATCCTTTTGATTGATCACAGTGTATCCAACCCACTGGTTTTTGGATAAAGTGCATAATTATTTTAACACAGAATCAATCATAAAAGTACATTTTTAGGGAAGTGATGACTTTATCACAACTACATAATGATATTCGCATCTGTGGAAGTGATTTTTGCAGAAATTGAAGTGACTTTTACCAGAAACGTTCATAGCAATCCAACGGTGATACCAGACCGCATGAAAAAAGCCGGTACGAGTACCGGCTTTAATGCTTTCAAAATGTTGATTTTACTTTGATGCGACCTTCTTGGCATGACATCTCTTGCATACCTTGATTCTTTTACCTTCGTCGGAATCAACCTCATATAAAAGCTTAATACCGGTAGCGTTGCAAATGGGGCAGGTTCCTCTGCCACGAGCGGGCAGGTTCAATAAAGTTTTTCCACGATGTGTTTTTGAAGCCATTGTACATACCTCACTTTATATTTTCATCAATAGAATCCCTATTTTTCTTCTACCGGATAAATCGATCAGAATCCCATTTTGATCTCAGGCGGAAGAAAATTTTCTTGATAGAACTAGAATATCATATTTTCTAAAGAAATAAAACAGCAAAAACCATTATATTTATTTTTTCCGTCGTTGCTACTCTGAGGTGTGTATCTTATCCTGGGCTCAGTGGTGCTATCCTGGGCGTAGCGAAGTCATTTTCAGCGCAGCGTGTCATCCTGAGCGTAGCGAAGGATCTTATCAGGAGTAATGTGAGATCCTTCACTTCGTTCAGGATGTCATGCTGTGCCTTATAACCTCTGATGAGCAACAACAGCCGAAGGAAAACTGAAATGCTTGAAACAAAAAGATATATTCAATGGGCTTCAAATGTTATAATGGAACTACTGAATTGTGTCAGGTGGTATAAATGAAAATTAACAGATTGTTGGAAATTATAATTATCCTCTTAAACCGCAAGACGGTTACCGCGAGGGAGCTGGCCAATCGTTTCGAGGTTTCGACCAGAACCATTTATCGGGATCTGGATGTTCTGTCCACGGCCGGCGTTCCGGTATACACCAACAAGGGAAATGGCGGTGGGATCTCGCTTTTGGAGGATTACTCCCTGAACAGGACGCTTCTGTCCGAGCAGGAGAGTGAAAGCCTTGTTCTTGCCCTGAAAACGCTTCAAGCCACCAAGTACCCTGAAATCGACATGATCCTGGACAAGGTTGGTGGGCTGTTTAAAAGTGCGGACACCTCTGACTGGGTGGATATCGATCTGTCACCCTGGGGCAGCCAGCCCAATGAATACAACAAGTTTGCCAACATTAAAAAAGCAATTTTGAAGCGTCAGGTCATATCTTTTTGCTATATCAACTCCAACGGGGACAGAAGCATACGTAGTATGGAACCCATGCGTCTGATTTATAAGGGACAAGCTTGGTACCTATGGGGATATTGCATGGCCAAAAAGGATTTCAGAGTCTTCCGGATTTCCCGGATGAAAGAGCTTGTAGTCTGCCCGGAAACCTTTCAACGCCGCAAGCAGGAACAGCCGCATATTGATGATAATGCAAAATCGCCTGTGCTTTCCATGAACCTGAGGTTAAGATTCGATCCAGAGGTATTATACCGGGTGTATGATGATTTTGATGATGCGATCATTCAAAAAAACGAAGATGGTTCCTGCGAGCTGTCGGTGGAATTCCCCGTAGGTGAATGGGTTTACGGATTTATCCTGTCCTTTGGCGAGCATGTCGAGGTGCTTGAGCCCGAACACATCCGCCTGACCATTCAAAGCATGCTGCAAAAGGCTTTGGCTCATTACCAGAAATGATTCATGGCACAGCGCGATTACGATACGGGTAAAGACAATTATGAAGAGGGATTGATATCAATAGTGTAAAGTAACTTATAAAAACAGCAACAAGAACGTAAAAGAACAATTTGCTCGGAGGAGAGATTTATGAAGGCAATACTATCAGCCGATCTGAACTGGGGAATTGGCTGCGACGGAAAGCTGCTGCAGAGGGTTCCGGAGGATATGAAACGCTTTATGCATATGACAACCGGCAAGATAGTTGTCATGGGCAGGGAAACCTTTGAATCCCTTCCCGGAAAGCAGCCATTAAAGGACAGGGTGAACATTGTATTAAGTCGCAAAAAGGAGTTTGGTGATGAACGGTTTCTTGTATGCCGCTCCTTGAAAGAACTATTCAAATTATTGTCGTCTTATGACATGGACGATGTGTTTGTCACTGGCGGCGAAGCCATATATATTCAATTACTGCCATACTGCAGCATTGTGTATCTGACAAGGTTTGAAAAGGAGTTTGAAGCAGACAGGCATTTCCCCGACCTGGATAAAATGGACAACTGGGAACTTGTTTCACAAAGCGAACAAAAGGTCTATCAGGATATGGGGTTCAGGTACCTGGACTACAGGAACAATGACGTGAAGCCTTTCCCGTGTTGAGAGTTTCTCCGGAAATGGCATCACGCCCTGAATAGTCTATGTTTTTAGCGTATTCGGAGGGGTCGGCGAAAGTAGCTTGAAGATATAAATAATGATTTCTAATATGACATACTACTGTCACGTTACAAAAGATATACTGATGCCATCAAATCAAAAGGAGATGAAATGATGGCAACAACCGAAATGAAATTCTGCCAAAGCTGTGCGATGCCGATGGAAAACAGCGAAATGTACGGAACCAACGCGGACGGCAGTAAAAATGAAGACTACTGCCAGTACTGCTATGCGAATGGCGCATTTACCAGCGATCAAACCATGGAGCAAATGATCGAAACCTGCGTTCCTTTTGTATCAAAGGGAGATCCTTACTCGGATGAAGAATCCGCAAGAAAAGCCATGCAGGAATACTTCCCGCAACTGAAGAGGTGGAAGAAACAATAGCAGGACACGGGTGGTTTTATGTCCTGGCCAGGCACAGAACCGTTCCTTGCCGGAGTGCCCGGACCTGCCCTAATCTCATACCTTGTATTTTTAACAAGTGGTTCTGTTTTGCTGTAATAGAAGGGAGACATGCCCTTTGGTCATAACTGATTATTGTTTTGTTTCTTTATGACCCTATTATTAAAAATGATTGAATTTTCTCTTTATAACGAATATTCGGGCAGAACCGGTAAATAACGAGGAGGCATTTGCGATGATTGAATTACCAGAAGCTGCAGTAATGGCTGAACAATTGAATGAGATCGTTCAGGGAAAAAGAATAACCAACGTAATAGCCAATTCAAGCCCTCATAAATTTGCATGGTTCTGTGGGGATCCACAAAGCTACCATGGGATGCTTTCGGGCAAAAGCCTTGGAAAGGCCGTCCCTGTGGGTGGCATGGTTGAAATTGCAGCAGAAGGCTATATTTTGGTTTTTGCCGAAGGTGTGAATCTGCGGTTTCATGATGTGAATGATAAACGACCGCAGAAACACCAGCTTTTGCTCGAATTTGAGGATGATTCTGCATTGTCAGCCTCTATACAGATGTATGGTGGATTATGGTGTTTCCGGGATGGAGAGTTTGACAACCCATATTACCTTGGAGCCGGAAAAAAGCCCTCACCGCTTTCTGCACAATTTGACGAAGCTTATTTCAACAGTATCATCAACGCTCCGAGTGCGGAAAAACTGAGCGCAAAGGCATTGCTGGCCACCGAGCAGCGGATTCCGGGCCTTGGGAATGGTGTCTTGCAGGATATTTTGTACAATGCGGGCGTTCATCCAAAGAGAAAGGTGAAACAGCTTTCTGAAACTGACAAGAAAAAACTGTTTTTATCGATAAAGACGACTCTTGGTGAAATGGTAATGCTGGGCGGCAGAGATACCGAAACCGATTTACTGGGATGCCCCGGGGGGTACAAAACAAAATTGAGCAAAAAAACCTTGGATAAACCATGCCCGGTTTGCGGGGAGAGCCTCGTAAAGGAGGCCTATATGGGTGGAAGCATCTACTATTGCACGGGCTGCCAAAAGCAATAACGGGGTTGTGGATAGATGTAACGAAGATGTGGCATTCCCAACGTTTTAATCAAAATCTAATTTGTTTATAACGGTTTTGTGCATTGACATTCAATCAAGTTGCCCATATAATGGAACAGGAGATTGCGCATGGTAGTCTTCTATCAGGAAAGCCTTAATAAATACGGAAGGAGTGTTGTAAGTGCTCATGAGGTTAGAAAAAGTGGTTTTCAACAAATAAATATTTGGTACTGGAATAATCAAGCCTGCTATCGGGGTCGTCACAAGGCAAAGCCCTGAACCGGAACATTCGATATTCCGGTGCGCAGCGAAGCAACCAGGCTGAAGAAACCATTTTTGCACGGCAACACAAAATAGGGTCAAAACAACAGCACGCGGGTAGCGTGCTTTTTTGATGGGAAAAACCCCAGGGATTGTTAGCAGGAAGGTTTTATGGTGGCGCTGAAAGGATAGGAGTGAGAAAGATGAAGAAGAAAAAGAAAAAAACCACTCTTGATCTGATGAAAACCATTCGGAATGAATGGAGTATCAACCCCAGAACAAGAGTGCAGGAAAATGAACTGAGAAACAAGAAGAAAAGAAGACAGGATGAAAAGAGAATGAAATACGAATGGTGAAGGAGAGGATTCAGGATGGATAAATTTCTTGGCATATCCCCCTTGAGTGAAGATGAAACAAGGCTCAAGAAGAATGATTTGGATGAGGAGATGTTTAATATGGATGTTCAATTCAAGAGCGAGAAGCTCTGCGACTATAGTGCCATGACCAGTGTGAGCCAGGAGGCTTTCCACGGATGGCACCTGGATAATTGGTATGTATCAGAGCCTGTTATGGCAGGACTGCCCGAACAGGGCGAGGAGCTTGCCCTCGATTTATCGATGATAACGGAAATCGCCGGCGAGGATACCGGACACGTGCTTTTTTCCATTTATCAATTTATAGTGGCCGAAACAGTTCAAAATAGTGCTGTAGCGGCCACTGTTTTTTTACCTTACTCTTGCTGTAAAAAACATCTTTCCAAGCAGCCTTTTTTGGGTAAACAGTTCATAGATGGATCGGTTATAACAAAAGCAGCATAATAGAATTCTGAACGGGAGGAAAGAAGAAATGAAAGAACTGCTGGAAACAGAAAGGCTTTTTGTCAGAAGCTTTAAGCCTGAAGATTGGAGAGAACTTCAGGAATACATATCCAAAGAAGAGGTTATGAGGTTCGAAGAACCTTGGGACTGTTCGGATGGAGGCATGCGTAAGGCTGCTGAAGACTTTTCAAAGGGGGATGACTTCTGGGCGGTGGAATTGAAAAGCACCGGAAAAATGATTGGAGATCTCTATTTTGGAAAAACAGGCCCGGAAAGTTTTCGTACCCGAATGATTGGTTATATCTTCAACAATTGCTTCCATGGAAACGGCTACGCCACAGATGCCTGCAGAGCTTTACTAAGCTATGCTTTTAGCAGCCTCAATGTTCATCGCGTTGTCGGTTTATGCAGCCCGGAAAACAAGCCATCATGGAAATTGATGAAGCGGCTGAACATGCGGCGGGAAGGGCATTCCATCAAGGCTGTCACTTTCAGAATGAACGAAGCAGGCCGACCAATCTGGTGGGATGAATATCGGTATGCCATATTGGCTGAGGAGTGGGCTGACATAAACGTGTGAAGAACTGCATTTATAAATCTAACCCCCAAAACCCTAACCTTGCGGCATGTTGAATTTATATCCAACCCCCTTTATTGTTTGAATGAATACAGGTTTTTTGGGGTCGGTTTCAATTTTCTTCCTGATATTACTAACATGAACCATAATTGTTCTATAGTCACCAAGGCTTTCCGTACCCCACAGATCTTGAAAGAGCTGCTCATTGCTGATCACCGCATTCGGGTTTTGTGCCAGCATGGTAAGGATTTGGAATTCCTTTGGTGGCAGGGGTATGGTTTCTCCGTTGATGATGACGCAATAATTACCGATATCGATGATCAGCTCTCCGCAGGTGATGGTATTCTCCGATGAAACGTTTTCCTGCAACTCTTGCTTTTTCGTTATGGAATTTCGCCGCAGCTGTGCTTTCACCCTTGCGATCAGCTCGATGGGTTCAAATGGCTTTCCGATATAATCGTCTCCACCAGCAAAAAGCCCGATAGACTTCTCTGCCGGGTTGCATTTGCAGCTTAGAAAAATAATGGGAGTTGTGAGGCTGTTCCTTATTTCCTGGCACACTTCTATCCCGTCCATTCCTGGAAGCATTATATCGAGAATGATTAGATCCGGCTGTTCGGATAAAGCCATACAAACTGCTTTAATTCCATCATCCGCCGTAACCACATTGTATCCTTCATTCCGTAAATAGAGTGTGACGATTTCACGAATATCGTCATCATCGTCTACCAGTAAAATTTTCTTCTGCGTCATTTGTCTTCCCTTCCATTTTCATTTATTATCTTAAGCATCGCTGGTTCTGCGGCCTGTTCCTGATTTTATCGGTGTTATAGTGAAGAACCCTGATCAATTTTCCGCTGGTAAACAGAAAGGCTAAAGAAAAACCGACTCCCTTTGCCCGGTTCGCTTTGAATCTCTATTTGTGAGCCGTGGCTGGCCAGTATTTCCTTTACAATCGCAAGACCGAGGCCGTTGCTGTCTTTGCCCGCCTTGCGGGCCTTTGATACGATGTAGAAACGTTCAAATATATGGGCTCGATCTTCTTCGCATATCCCGATGCCTGTATCACTGATATTTACCTGCAACAAACTGTTTTCTTCATTAAGTGCAAAGGTTAAGTCAATTTGTCCGTCGGCAGGCGTATACTTTACTGCGTTATTTATAAGGTTTGCAAAAACCCGTTCCATTTTCCGAACATCTGCCTTCACAAACATCGCGTGCAAAAATGAATCCTCATGTGCCCCGGGTTTGATAATCTTGAATGAAACCTTTGCCTGGTGCATGTCCAGACTGCATTTTTCAGAGAAATATAGAATAAATTCGATTACCGACATCTCTGTATACTGAAGCTGAAACTGGCGTGATTCCAATTGAGAAAGCTCAAACAGTTCCTGCACCATATTGCTCATCTGGTAGGACTTGTCCCGCGCCCTGATGAGGTATTCCTGCTGCTGCCAGGGATCCTTTACGATACCATCCAAGATGGTGTTAATATATCCGATGACGGACGATATGGGCGTCCTCAAGTCGTGGGACACATTCTGCATCAGGTTCTGCAGAGATTTTTCAGAACGGGAGACAGCCTGGTAAGCTACTTTCAGCTCTTCCCTGGATGTCTCCAGTGCCAGGGTTCGCTCCTTTACTTTTTCCTCCAGGCCTTTATTGGCCGATCGCAGTTTTGCAGTTAACAATTCCACCTGCGAAAAGCTACCTGAAAACTTTCTTGCCAGAACAAGTGCCTGTGTTAAGGTTAAAACCAGCAGACCGATGGAGGAAAGATCGCCCCGTGTTACGAAATTGCGCAGGAAATGGTTGTGACTGTCGGCTACAATCACACTTAAAAACAAAACATCGTTCAGTGCTGTGAAAACCATCATGGTTAAACCGAAACCAAGTAAATAGGCTCCTGGCCTTTTTCTGATGCAGGTGATAAGGACAATCCACAGCACATAACCGAAGGTGCAAATTGAAAACACCTGATAAACGGGGTTGACCAGTGTAAAGATACGGGCGGGGGTTGTTAATACCAGAAGTGAAAAGGCTGCACCGATAATCTGAATGACATGGTTGGCTTTTTTTGAAACATCCTTTGGAAATATGGTTCTCAGGTATGAAAACACCAGAGGAATTCCGTAATAATACGCTGTGGTCTGTATTTTATGAGCCAATTCCCAGGGGAAGCCTGGAAAGAGATGAATAAAGAATATTTCACCGACAAACAGCGTTCTAAGGCTGATCAGGATCGAGTAAATCCCGAGATACAGCGAGGATTTATCTTTTGTACGATACAGGAACAGAGCGATATGGTATAAACCAATGACGAAAAGGCTGCCGAACAGGAAAAGATCCAGCGCAAGGTTGCAAATCCGTATTTCAACCACCGCTTCCGCTGTTCCCAACCAGATGCTTTCAAGAATCCCACCACTGCGATGGCTGGCGTTGGAAACCTGAAGGACAAGCTCAATAGGATCGGTATTTCCCTGCAGGAAATGGATTTGGGGAAGATACTGGGGCTTCATCTGTTCTGCTGCAGTGGCCGTTTCCCCGGCAGAAGCCAGCAGGTCGCCGTTAGCCCACATGCGGTAGGATGTAAATATGCGGGGAATTTTTATTCCCAGCAGCTCATCTCCGGGGTTTGTGATCAATAAACGAAAGGTAGCAAAACCTGAGCCAGAAAGCTTTTCACCATCCAGTTCGAAATTGTTCCATGCTCTGGGCAGTTCTATCCACTTTTTAGCCGCTTCATGGCTGCCGGTATGAAAATCCTCGGGAGAAAGCAGTTCATTCCAATAAAACTCCCATTCTCCATCCAGAGTTAGCATCGGCGATTCTTCCCGGTTCCACCCGGACAAATCCATTACTCCGTTGCGAAACTCTTCTTCTCCTGTCTGTGCAAAGCTCATTTGCGTAAAGGCTGTGAACACCATAAGCAGCAGCAGCCATACAAATTTCTTTTGCATATGCTAATCTTATCCTCTCCTGTATACTCTGCCAGGGGCTTGAACCCTGAAGGTTTTTTATGTACTTTTACTGGATGAGCCCAAGTTTTGGCTCACAATTCACGCAAGTCAGGAGTATATCGCAGTCTTCAGCCGAGGAACACCCCTCAGGAAGGCACTAAGGCACCCCTGCGTATTTTGCAAGAAAAAACGCTTATGTATTTTATCCCTTCGGGCCAAGAATACGTGACTCATTCACTATATCGACATAAATCGATAAAATCCTTCATATGGAATAAATACTCTCTCTTTAGCAAAACTTTAGGATTTCTTTAGGTTACTTTGATATTGGAGGCGCGTTTTCGCATGTTAATATGGGTATTAGATCAGTATGGCAGAGGGACGCAGGCAGACACATACCAGATCTATAATCCGCTGTGTGGGATGCCATCAGCGTATTTCTTTTATATAAGGTAATCGGTACCCATTGACAGGTGTTTTTCAACCCTCAGGCGTTTTTCAACCCTGAGTGTTGAAAATGCGCGAAGAGGTGGGCGGGGGCTCATCAATGCCTCGTTATATAGAAAACGAAGAATTAGGTGTTTCATATTTCATTTCATTGATTGGTGTACAGGAACTTATATTTGCAACGATTTTATCACTTGGGGGGTTATCGTGTTGAAAAAATGGTTTACTTTTCTTTTTACAATTTCGTTCCTTATGACTCTGTTTACATTACCCGCCTTCGCATCCATACGGAGCTACGGTGATGAAAACAATAATTTCCATAGGGATCATTTCTACATCAGTAAGGATGAGAACGGGCATGGCAGCGATAGCGATACATCCGGCGGAATCGGCGGCATCGACAGCAACGGGTTTTATAACGGATGGGTAGACCCGCAGGATGAGTCTGAAGACTTTAAAGTATGGTACAAGCTGGATTTTTCCGCCGAGGATATGCAGAGGATCAACAAAGGGGACATCAGCGCGAAGGTGAGCATGTGGGTGGCAGATACCCGATCCGGGCTGAACGACTATGCAATCTTTGAGTGGTTTGCCATGGTAAACGGCGACTGGAAATCTCTGGACAAAACCTCCAAAGCACTGGAAGACTCGGCTACCTGGACATATACAAGAAGTATCCCGGTGAACAGCACCGCGCTGGAGCTGGACTTTTCCTCCGACGAAGACGGGAGCAATGATGTTGAGTTCAACAAAATAAAGGTTTATTTCTACGACTCCACGGCGCCTACCGTGAAAAGCATTCAATCCAATGATTCAGGAACGAAGATCATTGGAAATTCAACCAGTTTTACAGTTACCTTTGATGAAGCGGTCAATGTGACAGGCACTCCCAAAATTAAGATGAATACGGGAGGATACGCATTTTATACCTCAGGGTCGGGTACCGACACCCTTACGTTCAAATATACGGTGACGCAGGGAGAGGAAACGGAACAGCTGAACATCCATACAAGCCCGATGGCCATCGAGCTAAATGAAGGAACGATCGCGGACAGGGGACCCAACAACGCCAGTCTGACCCTCATGAACAAAACAAACAATCTGGTGACCAAAAACATTCGGATAGACGGCAAGAAACCCGAAATCAAATCCATTTCCCCTTTAGCGAAAGATGCATCCGGGACGGCTTCGGTAAACCTGAACAGCGGTGACACGGTAACACTGACGGTTTCCCTTACCGAGTCCGTGAATGTAAGCGGTACGCCCGCTGATATAAGACTGACACTAAATAATGGGAAATATGCCGTATGTCAGGCAACGGGAAACGGAATCAATACGCTAAGCTTCAAATATACCGTCAGTGCCGGCGACACAGATGTGAACGTTTTGGACATTGTTGGATTAACAGGGGGAACCATCAAGGATTTGGCCGGAAATGAACTGGTACGAACCACTAAAAGTATTGCCGCATCGGGTATCCGCGTTGACAATACACCCCCGAAGGCAAGCTTCAATGCAACCCAAAATACGCAATACAAAAGCTCCCAAAGCACAAAGGTGACACTGTCTGATACCACGGCGACCACAACAGGCTCTGGATTAACCGGCCTTACCTATAAATATACCTGGTCCACCGACAGCAATATTGCCAATGTGAATTGGAGTACGGTAACAAACAGCAACCCTGGCACTGGAACCCTTACAGTGACACAATCGTCCGTTACCGGGAAATACTATCTGCATATCCGGGCTGTAGATATTGCCGGGAATGTGGGATATTCAACATCAGGGGTGTTTTATCTGGATAACCAGGGCCCGGTCATTACATTAAGCCCGACGGGAGCATCTTCTCCGGCTGCAGATTATACTGTAAAGGTGACTGTGCAGGATGCTCTGTCCAATCTTCTGGCATCGTCGCTGCGTTATCAATGGTACCAGAGCGGGATAGATGCTAACAAGTGGAAAACATTGACCCTGACAAGTGGAACAGCAAACATTTCCGCCATCGGCAGTGGGGCAGATGTTCATGGGAACTGGAAGCTTGTCGTGGAAGCCTCGGACACACTGAATAACAAAAGCGTGAAGCAAAGCGGAAATTTTTTCATTGATAAAAAACCGCCGGTTATTACGATCAGTCCGGCCGCCACTGTAAGCGACGATTACCACAAAGGCTATTCCATTACCGTCACCGCAGCCGACCCAAACGATGGATATGCTGCCGGAACTATTATGGGCAGATGGTATCAATGGACAAGCAACTCAATAATACCGGCAGCAGGGGATGTGAACTGGAAAACAACCAGCGGCACTATCTCAGAAAGCACATACCATGGAGCTAAATACCTGCACGTTAAGGCGCAGGACAACTCCGGGAACATCGCGATTACAACCCAACTCTTCCAGTTCGACAACGCCCCGCCTGTTATCGTTTTCAACACTGATGGTTCTGAAACGGTTCAGGGCAGCACTACAGCCAGCATATCTGTTCGGGATGATCATTCAGGCCTCCAATCCTGGGATTACCAGTGGACGAAGAGCGGTGCATATGATGATACGAAATGGATACCAACCACATCGTTTACCTTTCCTTTAAAAGATGTGAACGGGGATTGGTTTTTATCGATCAGGGCCTGTGATAATGTCGGCAACGTCAGTTATGCCACCAGCAAGCGTTTTCGCATAGATAACATGCCACCGGACGGTGGAATCGACGTTCTTGATGAAATAACAAACACCAATAAAGTGGATATCGAACTGTGGGCCACAGACACCAATTACCCTGATCAGATTGAATACCGGCTTTCTATTGGCGAAGAGGCTGCCTGGAGTGAATGGAAAACCTTTATTCCTGCTCTAAGCGAGAACCTGCCAGATATGGAGGGGCTTCACCGGATCAGGGTACAATACCGTGACCGGTTCGGCAACGTAAGCAGCATTAATGAGGACACGGTGATTCTTGACAAAACGCCGCCTTCTGCTGAAATTGCTTATTCAACGGATGATTGGACTTCCGGGGATGTCACAGCAGTTCTTTGTGAGGTTACAGACACCTACAGGCAGGGGGACGACCATGTGAATATGGATCCGAGGAAGATAAGCTTTGTCGGGGATCCGTCATCTATTATTTATAACGAGGTGAATCATACCTGGCGGTTTACCTTCACACAGAACGGCAGCCGGGAATTCACCCTCAGGGACATCGCTGGAAATGAGAGTACCTACCAGGCAAAGGTGGAATGGATAGATAAAACGAAACCGGATATCGTTCTTTCAATGAACAGTAACAGTAATCCAGCCCGCAATGCGGTTGTTACGTTAAATGCATCCGATATTGTGGAATTAGACGGAAGAAACCTGAAAACAGAACTCCCGGAGCTGATATATTACCAATGGACTCAAACCCCTGAAGATCCGGCGGAAGACGACGAGGAATGGCTTGAGGCAACCAACAATACTTCAGTGGAGTTAAGCGGGGTGGATGGAGACTGGTTCCTGCATGTGAAGGCGGCAGACAGAGTAGGGAACACAACCATTCTGGGAAGTGGCAGGTTCTTAATGGACAATACTCCGCCCGAAGCAAACGTTACCTTTGATAACACAAAACCGACAGCAAACGCAGTAACCGCCTATATATCGTTTAATGAACCCACCACCGTTACCAATCCTGCCAATGGGAATACCTATTACACATTTTCTGAAAATGGAGAGTTTACCTTTGAATATAGGGATACGGCCGGTAATGAAGGGACTGAAACCATCGAGGTGAGCTGGATTGATAAGAGCCTTCCGGGTGCTGAGATTCACTACTCAACAACTGACTGGACCAATCAGAATGTTACGGTCACTGTCTCGGTCTATGATGACAACAATACCGGGCTTGTTCAATTCAATTTCCCTGAAGGTATGGATTATAGTTTCATATCAAATGAGGTAACCGAAGCCCTTAGTGTGATCGAAACGGTCTATGAAATCCGTCAGAACGGCTTATTCAGCTTTATCGTGAAGGATTTTCAGAGAAATTTATCCAATGAAGTAAATGTTATAATTAACAATATCGACAGTATAAAGCCAGAGGGCAGTCTGGTTTACAGCGAAACGAAACCAACACGGAACGATGTTGAAGTGTCGGTGATAGCCTCTGACAATACCAATCAGAAGGTTGATATTGTTCCACCAGCTGAAGCACGGGTCCAAAATGTGGGAGGAAATGATCGATATGTATTCAGTGAAAACGGAAGCTATGATTTTCTCTTAAGAGACGTTGCCGGTAATGAAACCGTTCTGACAGCGGAAATTATGAATATTGACAGGGAGCCGCCTACAGGAATTTTAACTTATTCAACCGAGACATGGACAAAAGAGCAGGTTACCGTTGAATTAACCTGTGATGACACGATCACGATCCTCAACAACAACGGATCCGGTTCGTTCACCTTTTATAACAATGGCAGCTTTGTCTTCAGAATTATGGATGCTGCCGGAAACATCAGTGAGGTTCCTGCACAAGTAACCTGGATAGACAAAGAACCACCCGCCGCTGTGGTGAGTTACAGCACAATGAACAGAACAAACCTGGATGTTTTGGTTATCATCGATACATCCGACAACAGCGGACAGACTGTTCAAATCAATGTTCCTGAAGGGTTTGAACCCGTTGTCGTAGAAGAAAAGGGACAGTACCTGATCTCCGGGAACGGAACCTATCAGGTTACTCTTGTCGATATTGCAGGGAACGAAAGGAAATTGACGATAACGGTTAATAACATCGACAAAACCCTGCCAACCGCGGCAGTCGAGTATTCCACCACATCCCTGACCAATGAAAACGTGGAAATAAGGCTGACACTGTCCGAAGAAGCCACCGTTGCCTGTCCGGAAGGAATACTTGCCGTGGAAAAGGACGGTAATATGGTCTACATAGCCCATGAAAATGGTGAATACACCTTTAAGCTGACCGACCTGGCACAGAATGTGAACACGATAACGGCCGAGATCGGGAATATCGATAAAAAGCCTCCTGCAGGTTTCGTAACCTACAGCACCCTTGAACCGACAAGGGGGCCTGTAATTGTAAGAGTATTTGCTGATGAAGATTTTGTAGTATCAAACAATTTAAATTCAGTTGAGCGGATCTTCAGCGAGAACGGCTCATTCACGTTCACCCTTGTGGATGCAGCGGGGAATATCGGCACGGTGGACGCCAGTGTCTCCAATATTGACAATGAGCCACCGCAAGTGGGCATTGTTTACAGCACAACAGAAACAACAAACAAAAATGTGACCGCCATGGTTGAATCGGATGAAGAGATAATGATCCTGAACAACAATGGCAGTAAATTCTTCGAATTTAATGATAACGGAGCCTTCAGGTTTGTTGTCTCGGATCTTCTGGGAAACAGTACCAGTATTTATGCAGAGGTTAAAAATATAGACAAGCAGGCACCTGTCATCACTTTAGCGGGTGGGAACCGGGTAATGCTTGAAACGGATAAACTGCTGGAGGGCCAGATCCCCGCGAGAATACTTGAAAAACTGCAGGATTATACAGCCTTCGATGAGAAGGATGGAGACCTTACGGCGTCAGTACAGATTGATACCAGTTCGCTGGATATAACGAAAACCGGATTAAATGAAGTGAAATACAGCGTTACGGACAAAGCTGGAAATACAGTAGAAGTGATCAGAAGTGTTATGATGATTGACAAAAACGCTTATAGAGCTTATGTGAATGGCCTGGATCCCCTGTATGAACCGATGGTGTTTGATAAGTCCACCCTTGAGTTTGTTGTGACGAACCCACAGGGCGCTCTGGAGGTTAAGTGGAAGAGCGGATTTTGGAGCGAGGGTTCGATGAAGTCCATGGCAAACCTTCTGGAGAAGGTTGATGGGCGCTATGTGTTCAACGCTCCCAATGCCGGATTCTACACCTTCTATATTCAGGATCAGGAGAGGAATACCAGCTATCTACAGGTCTTTGTCCAATCTGTTGGACCAACGGAGGTGAAATAAGATAATGAAACGTAAAGTATTCGGAGCAGTTTTAAGCATAATTTTGGCATCGCTTGTTTTTCTAAATGGTATAAACCTGCCGGTTTATGCACAGGAACCACCTGATATGGTTCACAGTATCAGTAATGGGTTTGTCAGGTTTTCGGTTCTTGCACAAAACGGCCGATTCAGCATTAAAACCTCTGCGGGGGCCGCGAATCGTGATGATAGTAACCAGAAGCTTTTGTATGAAGACAAAAAACCGGAAACCTCCTTTACCTCGTTTTGGATCGATGGAAAAGAGTACATCTATGGAAATTCATACGGTTTTATGGGGCTGGACGGAACCTTTACCGCACCGGCGACCGTTGGGAAAACAAACACCTCCGTGTGGAAAATTGGTGCTGTTGAGGTTACGCAAAGCTTGGTACTGCTGGAGGATAAAGATAATCCCAATGTGGGGAACGTCAGGATTACATACCAGGTTAAAAACTTAAGTGAAAAAGGTGATGTCAAGGTTGGAACAAGAATCCTTCTGGATACCATGCTTGGCTCCAATGACGGCGCCCCCATATTTATCCCTGGTACTCAACAGCCTGTTGAGACGGAGATCGAGCTGAAAGATGATAATATACCCCAATACTGGCGAGGAGCAGATAATTCTTTCGCACCGAAGGTAGTGTCCTATGGCTTTACCGAAGGATGGGGGAACCTTAGCCCGGACAAAATGGTCATTGGCCACTGGAGTGGCTTGTCCCAAAGTAAGTGGCAGTATACTCCCGACGACAGTCTGGCATTTTCGGGGACGGACAACCCCTATGGTACTGCAGACAGTGCCGTTGCGCTGTATTGGAACCCTGTTTCCATCGGCGCAGGGCAAACCCAGGTTTTTGAAACCTACTACGGCATCGGGAATTTCAGTAACATCAACGACAGAGCAAAATACGGCCTGACAGTGAATGCGCCTGAAAAACTGGTCATCAACGATAACAAGACAGGCTATTTGGAAGATACCTTTACGATTACGGCTGAGTTGGACAACAGCCTGGCCGGCGCAAGCAACCTGACCAATGTGACGGCTTCACTGATTTTAGGCGACGGGCTGGTTCTAGTTCCCGACGAGGCTCAGGTTCCGTATGCCACACAGCAGGTTATTTATAAAAACACGGTACAGACCTTTACCTGGAAGGTGAAGGCCGAAAAGAGCGAGGCTTACACCACACGCCGGTACCGTGTAGACATCAACTGTGATAACCACACCGATCCCTTTTCCAAAGACGGTTACATCCTGCTGCCGGGCATTCTGGGGGAACCTCCGCAAACACAATTCCTGGGTGTTAGCCCATCCAAGCTCTATATGGATGGTGCAAAAAGCTTTACCATCAAAGGCAAGGGTTTTGATATCTATATGAACAAAGCTCTTTGGAGAATGGAACTTGTGGACAGCAAAGGGAATATCGCGCTGCAAATCCCCAGAGCTGCCATTAATGTCGGACTCGAAGCCATCACCGTTAATTTTGATGCGAACCTGCCTCGTGGCTCTTATTCCATCAGGCTGAAGCACGATGAACCAAGCGTGGCGGATGAAACCCTGAAGACCAAACTGGAGATGACAGCGGATAAGAAATTCATGTCCAAGACCTATGGCGTCCTGTTTGTTCGCAAGACCGAAACCGATGGGGACTACACGTATACCCTTGAGATTGCGCAGGACGAAAAAGAGCTGACCCAAATCGAAGAAAGTCTTTTTTCCAATGAAGAAATCATCCTGGACATAAAGGGTGTCATTCGAGAAACCGAAGAGCAGGGCAGCAAGGTATACCGGGTGTTTGAAAAAGCCCTGCTTAATTCGGTACTGCAGTATGAAGGAGAGCCGCTGGTTATCCAGAAGGTTGACGATAACCAGGATGTGGATGGAGAGGATACGATACAGATCTCCGGGGACGGAACGCTTACGATGGAAAATGGATTTTCATTCTGGTTCTGTGAGTTTGAAAGCTCCATCGCGGATGGTGAGAATTACATGACGGAGCTGGCGGACGAGGATGATGGTGAATGCAATATCGAGCTTGAGTTTACCGGAATTGGCAAGGTCGCCAAATGGATCGCCGGGTTTGCTATACAAATTGAGAACGCAGTTCTTTTGAAGAGGGGCATTTCCCTTGGGGGAGGCATCAATATCACTCTGCCCAATATGAATAAGGAACACGAAGTGGATGACGACGAAGATGAATTTCCGGGCATCAGCGCAGAGATATCCAATGTATTGTATGGTATGAAGGGTGAAAGCAACGATTTCGGGTTTATAGGCATCGATTTTACAACGTCGCTGAAAGCACCGGAGGACATGATCCCCATTACCTGGATTCAAAAAGGGTTTGAAATGACGCTTACCATCAATACCATAGACGATCTGTTCTCCTTTGAAGGGGAGGCGGATATTAAGATCTGCGAAGCCAATGTGAACCTGACCTTCATCAAGAACCAGGCTTCAGGATGGTGGCTGCCCGATGATTTCGTTATTGCGGCCGGCTTTGACCCCGGTTTTCCTCTGGGCCCCACCGGAATTTTTCTGAACAAGGTTGGAGGCGGTGTTGAGGATTTGTTTGGCACCATTACCGGAGACGGAAGCCTGCCGCCGCTTCAGGTGATTCTAATCGCCGGTCTCAACTTCGCTGAGGTTATAGAAGTGGAAGCTAAGCTGAGCATCAGTAAAAATGGGTTTGTTTTTGAAGGTGAAGGAGAAATTGCGAAGATGAAGGCCCTGAAAGAGGTCAGGGTTGCTTTAACCTGGGCAAAGCCCAGAAGCTTCGAACTGGAAGCCAAGCTGTCGCTGTTGAAAATCATTGAAGGTGGCATCAGTATTTCCGTCAGTGCTGACAGTTGGGAGGGAGTCGTATTCGCAGATCTGATCATTCCGCACGGGGTGCCTGTTGTTGGCGGCAAGAAGCTTTTCGGCACCAGCTTGGGTGCAAGCAATAAGAAAATATGGGGTCCGGTGCCTGTGATGAACATCCCGGTTATGGTGACCTATTACTGGGGCAAGAATTTTGAATTCAAGGTACCGAGGCCATGGGGATCCGCCGGTGAAGGCTTTGCATTGACAGGTGAACCAGGCCTATACACCACAACTGTCTGTGATGATGAAGGGGATGGTGTGACGATGGTGGTGGGAGGAAATATCCGCCTGGTGGGCTCCTCACAAAAATCGGAAACCGTATATGCATCCACAGGGAGTACGCCATTGCCAGCCCTGCCCGTGAACCGAATCGTCGCTGCACTGGACAAGCAGGAACACATCATGGATATTATGGATCAACAGATGGCGCTGATGGCCTTCAAGTTTTCCGGTGATACTCCGTCCCTTCAGGTTTTCCGTCCCGACGGAAGCCAGTACCCTCTGATTGATGCGGATCAGTATCCGGAGGATCCAAACGCAAATATGCTGGTACAGGTGATCGAGCCCGAATACAGCAATACCGGAGAAAGAGAACAATATATCTACATTACGATTGTGAACCCGGAAAACGGGCAATGGAAGGTTGTATCCGACCAGCCTGTACAGTCGGCCTTGATGGATGTGGATCCGGTTCCGGTTTTCAACAGTGTCACAGCTGAAGAAACAGCTGATAACCAGTTCCTCGTGAAATGGGATGCAGACCATGCAGATGGCACTGTGGTAAACCTTTATCTGGCGAAGGATAAAACCTCCTCAGGGGTTGTATTGGCAAATGGGCTCAACAGTTCGTTGGGCGAATATACCGTATCGGTTCCAAAAGGAACAGAAGAGGGTGATTATTACATCCGAGCCGTCCTTGACAAGGGAGATGCGGGTTATGACACCCGATATACTGAATCAGCTGTTTCGGTAACCGATCCATACAAGCCTGCGGCAGTAACCGGCGTTACGCTGCAGCCATGCGGTGACGGCTTGCTAAAGGCCAGGTGGGAAAAGGTTGCAGAAGACAATATCAGCAGCTATATCGTAACTGTTCTGGACGGGAACGGTGAAGTTGTTCAAAGCGTCGGTCATGTTATCGCAGATGCAGAGGATGACAGCCTGATTCTCGGGGGACAGTACACCATGCAGGGAACAGAGCAGATTGGTGGGCTGGTTCCCGGAACTGAATACCGCGTGGGGATTGTCGCAAGCAGGGAAATTGGTGATGATGAAAGCTTTACCACACACTACAGTGACATGGTCTATTCCAACACGGTACTGCTTCCGGAACCTAAACCGGCTTCCATCAATATTCAATATGATTCAAGCTTCATCGACGGGTTTAACGATGAAGGCGAGAAAACGAAAATATCCAACCGTGGTGCTGTTACCTTGTCCTTCGGTGCGGATCAAAGTGACATTTCAACGGATGTGTTCGTCAACGGCTCATTCTGTCAGAGGGTGGAAGGCAAGGAATTTGATGTTGTCCTTGAAACTGAAGACGGGAACTATAATGTGCGGTTTATTACGATAAACGGAAATAAAGATACCACATCCCAAACCGTGCTGTTTACCGTTGATAAGACAGCACCCATGCTAATGATAGATAGTCCGGTTCAAGGACAGATGAGTGAAAACGGCAGTATCCTGGTAAGGGGAATAACAGAAAAGGGTACTGTCATATCGATAAACGGAGCCGGTCTGGTACCGGATCAAAACGGTGTTTTTGAACAAACCATTTCCATCGGAGATGCATTGAAAGCGGAAATAGAGGTTGAGGTCAGCGACAGGGCAGGTAATGTAACGCAATACAACACCGAAGTTTTGAACGATACCATTAAAAACATTGACAGGATATCCATCCGCCCAGTAGAAAGGGAATTGATTCTGGGAAGTTTACAGGCAGATATGGTAATCCCTATGATGTATGGTTCAGATGTTGAAAAGGAAATGGTTGTGGGAGATTCACAAGCCTTTAGTGCAGTGATGATCGATGACGAAGGCCGTGAAATCGTTCTGGATACCGATGTCAGATGGTCGCTTCTGATGGGTGCATCGCTGGCAGAAGTGTCGGAGGACGGCATACTGCGTACCTTCAGCCACGGTGATATTGTTTTGAAGGCAGCATACTTTATTTCTGAGGATTATGCTTTTGAGGACGCTATTGCGATAACGGTTCTGCCGGATCCGAGCTTGTTGCCCGTAGATGAAGAGGATCCTTATGCGGGTGGAGAGGACCCTGGCACGGGAGAAGAAGAGCCCGGCACGGGAGTGGAAGAGCCTGACATAGGAGAAGAAGAGCCTGGCACAGGCGGTGAAGAGCCTGGAACGGGTGAAGAAGATCCTGGAACGGGTGAAGAAGATCCTGGAACGGGTGAAGAAGAGCCCGGCACGGGTGGAGAAGATCCTGGCACAGGTGGTGAAGAGCCTGGAACGAGTGAAGAAGATCCCGGCACGGGCGGAGAAGATCCTGGCACGGGTGGAGAAGATCCTGGCACAGGTGGAGAAGCCCCCGNNGAACGGAAGAAGAAGAGCCTGGCACGAGTGGAGAAGCCCCAGGCACGGGAGATGAAGATTCTGATGACAGCAGCAAGAGTGGGAGCAACGGTGGAAGCAACAGCGGCGACAGTAGTGAAATCGACAGGCAGTTGGAAGAGATCCTGAACAACATTATCCAAAACGAACAGAATGTCACACCAATGCAAATCGTTACTCTTTATCCGAATCAAAGCCAGACGATAACGCTGCAAAACAGCGGACGGCTGGATATTCCATCCGGAATCATCGGTCAGCAGGACAAGCTGTTTATTGGCATTGTAAAAGATACCTCTGTGTATCTGGGTGACAGTGATCTGAATACAAGGCTTTTAAGCCCTATTTATGAAATCCGGCTGGCAATGTCAGAACACACCTTAGGCGAGCCTGTTCAGTTGACATTCTCCCTACGCGGAGTGGATATACAAGGTGCTGCAAGCCTGGGAGTGTATTACTACAACGAAGCTTTTGGAAAATGGCAATACATCGGAGGCGTGCTGAATCCGGAAACGGAAGAATTCACAGTTTCTCTGAACCACTTCAGCAAATACGCCCTTCTGGCAAACCACGAAATGCAACGGTTCGATGATGTTGACGGAAGGTGGTCGGAGAACTATATCAAAGCTTTGCATTCTTTGGGAATTGTTAACGGCATACCGTACGGAGCAGGGTACAGGTTCGATCCTGAACGGGAAATTTCCCGAATTGAATTTACAAAAATGGTAGTTGAAGCCCTACTGCAAACGAACCAAATTGAAGACATCCAGCAAGATATGCCGCTGCCTTTCACCGACAGCAGTCAAATTCCTGAGTGGGGAAGAAAATATGCTTCGCTGGCCTGTTCAAACAATATCATTTCCGGCAGGGGAACAAAAGGCGGGCCTGCATTTGATGCATATGCCCCAATTACCAAAGCGGAAGCGGCCGTCATATTGGGCAGAACCCTAGACGATCCGGAAAAAACAGCAGAATCGAATTTCATTGATAAGAATCGCTTCCCGTCCTGGGCGAGAGATTCTATCGAACTGCTATGGCGCAAAGGGATAGTTCAGGGAGATTCAAATCATTTATTTGTACCTGATAAAAACCTGACCAGAGAAGAAGCTGCTTCAATGATTATGAAATGGATTAACAGTAGTTATTAACTTTCCCTATAACAGACACTCTCAACTGAAAGGCCTCCGTTTATCGTGTAGCGGAGGTCTTTCAATTATAATAAAAATGGCATTCACCCCAACACAAGAGTGCAGTATAATGAAAATTAGAACCTGCAGGAAACAAGAAATGAAAGAATGGCTGGAAACGGAACGCTTTTTTATCAAAATCGATGGTAAGAAGGCCCGAGCAAAGAATAATATACTAATAGAACTGGTAAGTATTAAATAGCCAATATGTAAAAACCGATAGAATTAATTCGAAGAGAACTCTTTTTGGAGGAATGTGATGGAAGTTATGTTTTATCCATTTGGGGAGATAGAGAATGATCTGCTTGATTTCGCAGTAATATCAAGTTCTTATCAGGGGAAATGGCTTTATGTGAGGAACAGGGAACGTGATACCTGGGAAATCCCCGGAGGACACCGGGAGCCGGGAGAAGAGATCTCAGTTACCGCTCTGCGGGAATTATATGAAGAAACGGGTGCGGTTTGCGATACCGTTGAACCGGTTTGTCATTACTCGGTAACGATAGGAGACAGCATCAGATTTGGCGCCTTGTTTCTTGCTGATATAGAGCAATTGGACCCACTGCCTGAAAGTGAAATCGGTGAAGTAATGCTGTCAATGGAACTGCCGGATAAGCTGACTTATCCTGAAATACAGCCACTTTTACATCAGAAATCTTTGCAGTTCTTATACCAGAAGACTGAGGGGATGCAATGCAAAGAATAAAAATAAGGGTATGCAAAACACATACCCTTTCACCAGCTCAACCGAAGAGATAATAAAGGACTACCTGCCCATCCTTCGCGATTTTGGCGGGGCAAGGAGTTCTGAGTAAATCAAGCCCTTCAGCAAATCCTCTCTGTTCAATTGGATTTGCAGGCTTTCTCTGCCGATTTCAGAGCTTTCAATCGTTGATTCAATTATCGGACTCACAGAGAGTTCCCCCGTGCCGGGGTCTTCAATGGTTTCTGCAACAGGCTTCTGATTTGCTTTAGGCCTGGCTGCAGGAGGTTTATTTGTTGCCCTGGGCATTGGGGCAGTGGGGGTTTGTTTTGCTTTCCAGGGCGGGGGCTGATAATATGGGTAACTTGCCATGATAACCACCTGTCCTTATCTGCCTGAATTATTTCTTGTCACCGGGGGTTGTCGTATCCGGCTTCCCCATGCCGGAAATGGCATTTCGCATTTGGGTATCGGAAATGACATTTTGCATATTGTAGTAATCCAGAACTCCCAGTTTACCTTCCCTTAGTGCAGTAGCCATGGCCTTGGGCACTTCCGCCTCGGACTCGACAACCTTTGCCCGCATTTCCTGCACCGACGCCTTCATTTCCTGCTCGCGGGCAACAGCCATGGCTCTTCTTTCTTCCGCTTTGGCCTGGGCGATCCGCTTGTCGGCTTCGGCCTGGTCGGTCTGAAGCTGAGCGCCGATATTTCTGCCCACGTCGATGTCGGCAATATCAATGGAGAGAATTTCGAACGCTGTTCCGGCGTCCAGCCCCTTGTCCAGAACTGTTCGGGAGATCTTGTCCGGGTTCTCAAGAACATCCTTGTGCGATTCGGCAGAGCCAACGGTTGTGACAACACCCTCACCCACGCGAGCGATGATGGTCTGCTCACCGGCGCCACCAACAAGACGATCAATATTCGCCCTTACCGTAACCCTGGCTTTAGCCTTCAATTCAATGCCATCCTTGGCTATAGAAGCAATAATCGGTGTTTCAATGACCTTCGGGTTAACGCTCATCTGAACCGCTTCCAGAACATCACGGCCTGCAAGGTCAATGGCTGCGGCCCGCTCAAATTCCAGCGGGATGTTTGCACGCTGCGCGGCGATCAATGCGTTTACCACTTTATCCACGTTTCCTCCGGCCAGGTAATGGGCTTCGAGCTTGTTGATGGATACCTCGAGGCCGGCCTTAATGGCCTTGATCATCGGGTTGACAACCCTTGATGGAACAACTCGGCGCAGTTTCATACCCAGAAGATTAAAAAGGCCTACCTTAACGCCAGCGGCTGCGGCAGATATCCACAAACCTACTGGAATAAAGCTGAAAAACAGCGAAAGAAAAATAATTATCAGAACAATAACTCCAAAGACTGTAAAAAATCCTCCTGGCATAATCAAAACTCCCTTCATGTTTCTACAAACAAAAACACTTCATTTTGCGTTAATACTAACCTTCCAATGCCATACGGCAGTTATACAACTTTTTCAACTACCTTCACCATGATACGGGGCCCGGAAACCTCGACAATTTTCACTATGGATCCCTTCGGAATAAACTCGCCATCACTGACAACATCCAGCTTCAAACCGTCAAATGTTGCAGTTCCCGACGGACGCAGGACGGTGGTTGTAATGCCTTCTCTTCCAACATAACTTTCCAGATTTTTTGTGCTGATAAAACCAGCTTCCTTGTTCAGTGATTCATTTAAAATTAAGGTTTTTGAAAGCCGTCCCTTCCTGGCTGAACGCAGTACGACGGATAAAACCACCGCCACGATCGCCAGCAGCGCGATAAACAGAATAACCGCCTCAAGCGGTGTTTTTGCGGTGATCAGGATGCCCACCACCAGAAGGACAAGCCCAATACCACCGATCACTCCAAAATTGGGCATAAACATTTCAATGACCAGACAAATAAGCCCCACCACGAAAATAATAATCTGATATACCTGGATGTCGCTTAGAAAACCAGCAGTCTCCAAAACATCACCCCCCATTGCATTGCCGAATATTGAATATTATGGTTCCACATTCTGTTTAACAGCACTCGATAGTATTACGTATCCGTTATTAATCAAGATTGCAACTTCCTATAAATCAATCATATCACAAATCAATCAATCATATCACTCATTTTCGAAAATGGATCGATCTGGAGCGATTTCAACCAAAGTGAAAAGATTTGCTGTTTTTCCGATGCGATTCATGGTAAACTTAAAAATGCTCATAAGTGATACAGGGAGTTGCACGCATGAATAAATATCTGTCCGCCTTTACCGGGGCGCTGATAGCGGTAATGATTCTTTTCAATGGTGTTCTGGCCAACGCCTTCGGCAATTATATTTCCACTGTGCTCATTCATATTGTTGGGCTGGTCACTATTTCTCTTGTGCTGGTTATCTCGCGCGGCAGAACAAAAATTCAAAACCCGGCCGGGAAGATACCGTTTTACCTTTACTCTGCCGGTGTGATCGGTGTTTTAACCGTAGTTTTTACCAATATCGGGTTTTCAGCCCTAGGGGTTTCAGCCACCATAGCTCTTGGTCTGTTGGGGCAGACCCTTGTATCGATCATCGTGGATCACTTTGGCCTGTTTGGGATGAAGGTGATCCGCTTTGAAAAGAAAAAAATCATCGGGCTTGCAGCCATTCTCCTCGGTGTGGTCACGATGCTTGTTTTTTAGCGAAAGGAATAAACCATGATTGCTGCTGTTATAGCAACCACTCTAACAGGCTTTACCATTGTAATAAACAGAATCATCAATTCAAGGCTTGCCCAAAGGATTGGAATATTTCAAAGTACCCTATATAATTATATAACGGGTTTATTCGTTTCCGTTCTGTTTGCGGTTTTCAGCAGGGAAACCATAGCGTTAAATGGGCTTGAGTTTGGCAATGTGCCTTTCTGGGCTTATCTTGGAGGTTTTATAGGTGTTATTACCATTGTTCTTTCCAGTTACCTCACTCCCAGAATATCGGCACTGTACCTGACGCTTCTGCTTTTCATCGGCCAGCTTTTTACCGGAATCATCATTGATTATTTCAATAGTGGTGAATTTTCCTGGCCAAAGCTCATCGGAGGGATTTTTGTTCTTACAGGGCTTTCCTATAATTTATTTGTGGATTATAGAAAGGAACAGGAGACAGCCAAAGTTCAATGAGTGCTTGCGCGAATTGTGCGCCAAAATGCGGGCGCTGAAAGTGCCTTCTACACGCAAAAACATCTATGTTTTTGTGTGTGACTTACGCATTTTGTGTGCAACTAGTTCATAATTATCTCTGATAATTATGAACGGTCCGCGAGCATTTTATCATCTGCCCTTCAGTGAGGGATTGCACCCGCAACTGAAGGGCAGATTTATAACATCCCGGGCATGAAGCAATTGCTTCTGTTGCTATGACGACTGGGAATCATGAAAAATTAACCTAATTCTAATCAATTTCCAACAGACTACTGATAGAATCCAATCGTAGTCTCAGTGAATATAGCTAAATAGAACAATATACCGCATATGGGGGAATACAGAAACCCCGAAGGTTTGGAAGTGCAGGAGGAAGCGCCGTTGAGAATCATCATCAAGTATATCTTGAAAAATTTATGGGAGAAAAAACTCCGGACTCTGCTGATCCTGTTTTCCGTAATGACTGCCTGCGGCCTGTTTTTTTCATCAAGTGCTATTGGAGACACCTTTGCACAGTTGTATATCAACAGAATTAATATGTACTATGGGCAGACAGATATCATCATCCAACCCGATGACCGTTCTCCATCCCCATGGTTAAAGCTGGAGCCTATCAAAAACATGGAGAATATTCGGCTGGCTGCCGGCCGTTTTGAGAGCAGTGCCACTTATCGCAGCGGAACTTATGAGAAGACCAATCTGATACTATTGGGAACAGACTGGGAAGCCAGCCAGCAGATTAACCCTGTACAGGTGCTTTCGGAAAATGGTTTGGAGTCTTTCGCCGGTATGAAAATTGTCCTCCCCAGGGAGTTCTGTGAGAAATATGGTTATCGTGCCGGTGATTCCATCAACCTGACTATCAATGGCGGGCTTCGCAAACTGACTATCGTTGCTGTTGCAACAGGGGGCATCTTTACAGAAAATGGTTCAACAGCCTTTGGGATACTTCCGGCAGATACGCTGTCCGCACTCCATAATGCCCGAGGAGCTTTCAACAGCATCCAGGTCTGCCTGGAAGATGAGAGCATGGTTACACAGACAATCGCACAGCTTCAGGATATCTACAAGGGATATCAGGTGCAGCAGCCCTTCAACGGTGAAGATATCAAACGAGAAATGGAAAGTATCACCCTGCCCTTTATGCTGATGACCTTCATTGTGGCATTCATGAGTATGTTCATCATTTTTAGCTCCTTCAGGGTGATCACGATGGAAAGGCTTCCGGTGATTGGCACCTTCAGGAGCATCGGGGCAACACGAAAAACAACCGATAACATCATGCTGGTTGAGAGCCTTTTGTATGGAATCGTTGGCAGCGGGCTTGGGCTTGGTTTGGGGATAATCATCCTGAATATCATGTCCGAAACATTGAAAGATCCATGGATTAAAGACATGGAGACCAGGGCGGTTTATACTCCGTCTCAAATGGGTTTAAGCTTTGCCTTCGGGGTGCTTTTGTGCTTTGCGAGCTCGTAGATTCCCATTCTGAAGGTTTCCCGAATCCCGCTGAAGGATATCATATTAAATACCATGGATAAAGCCGTGAAGAAGAACGGAATCCGGTTTGTTCTGGGAATCCTTTTTATCGTCATCTCGGTTTATCTTCCGTCCCGATTGCCTAAAAGCATTGCAATGCCGGGAAATATTATCTGCATGCTGCTGTCGATCTGTTCGATTGTTTTGCTGGTGCCCTACGTAACGGCTCTGTTTGTTGCAATACTGGATAAGCTGTATGTGATTCTGTTGGGGAATGTAGGTGTGCTTGCGGCAAAGAACCTTCGTGAAAACCGAAGCATTCTAAACAATATTTCACTTCTGAGCATCGGTATTGCGTCACTGATGATGATCAACCTCATTAGCTACAGCGTCGGTGTGGAGGTGGTTGGGTTTTACAATAAGGCCCGTTATGACATCACCTATGCTTCAGATGCATGCAATGCCCATATGGAAAGGCTTCTTCAAAAGATTGACGGTGTGAGCGAGGTTTATGGCCTATATGAACTGTCCAGCGTGGAGGTCTTAGGTCAAAGCACTCGGATCTCAACCTTTATGGGTATCGAGTATCGAAAATTCTTCGAGTATTGGGACTTTCAAGTTCAGCAGGACAGCAAGGACAAATTATCCGAACTGGAACAAGGCCGGGCAGTATTTTTAACCCAGGTTCTGAAGGATCGTTATGAGCTGCAGGCAGGTGACCAGGTTACGTTCCGCATCAATAATCGGGATTGCGTGTACACCGTCGCAGGATTTTTCAACTCTCTGTACAATAATGGCAGCCTTGCGTTGATATCAGATAAATACTTCAGGCTCGATACCGGACAGCAAAACTACAGTGCTATTTATATCAAAACAGATGAGGCTGCCGAGGCAGTGGCAGAACGCATTGAAAAGGAAATGTCCCATTATTATCCCTGGCTCGAGACCATGGAGGAAATGAAGAAAAGCAACCAGGAGAGCAATGAGCAGATGTTTACCCTTCTAAAGGGTTTCTCTCTTCTGGCGATGCTGATCGGAATCATTGGGGTGGTGAACAATCTTCTGATATCGTTTATTCAGCGAAGACGGCAGCTTGCCATATTCCGTTCGATAGGCATGGAAAAAGGACAATCTGTGCGGATGATTCTGATCGAAGCATTCACCGGTGGGCTGATTGGCGGAACAAGTGGTGTTCTTGCGGGCCTGCTGTTTATGTACATCGTACAGTATTTCATTGTATCGATTGAACTACCGATAGAAATGCATTATCCTCTTGATATCATTACGGCCTGCGGGGTTGCGGGGCTGGCAATCATGATTGCCGCTTCTGTGGGGCCTTCGGTAAAGTCCTCACGATTGAATATCATTGAAGCCATCAAATATGAATAGCTTATTGACGAAGGGCTGATTCACATTATCAACAGGCCAATAGCACACTGTGGCAGAAGCTGCCGTAAGGGCGTATCAAGATGAACAACCTCAGGTGTCAGCCGAAAAGTTTAAAAATAAAGGAGCATTCAATGGAAACAGTTATTGAAGCGAAGGATCTGGTTAAGTCCTACCAAATGGGTAATACGACCATGGATGTACTGAAGCATGTGAATGTCAACATCCACAAAGGGGAATTCGTATCCATTATGGGCCCGTCCGGATCCGGAAAAAGCACGTTGCTTTACCTGATCGGAGGGTTGGATAAACCCACGTCGGGGAGTATCCGGATTCAGGGAAAAGAGCTGGCCCATATGAAGGACAGACAGGGAAGCATCATGCGAAGACGGGATGTCGGGTTTATTTTTCAGTTCTACAATTTAATTCCGAACCTGAATGTAGAGGAAAATATCATGCTTCCCATCCTGCTTGACGGAAAAAAACTAAGGAACTACCGGGAAAGACTTCAAAGCATCCTTGAGACGGTTGGTCTGTCTGACAGGAGAAAGCATACCCCTCGGGAGTTATCAGGCGGCCAGCAACAGCGGGTTGCCATTGCCAGGGCGTTGATTAACGAACCGGACATTATTTTGGCGGATGAACCCATTGGGAATCTGGACAGCACAACGGGAACGGAGATTATGCAGCTGCTTAGGCAGATCAACCGACAAAAAGGCAAAACTGTGGTGCAGGTGACCCACTCGATGGACGCTGCAAGCTATGGGGATCGTGTAATTCATGTGAAAGACGGAAGGGTGAGTGAATGATGAAAAGAATTCAGATGTTGCTGGTTGCATTGTTATTGGTGTTAGTGTGTGCCGGATGTGTGGCTGAGGCACAAAGCGAGGATCCTCCACAGAGTAAACCTGAAATCAGGGAACCGATGACTGAGGCCTTTGGTGTTGTCCGCTGCAGGGAAAGCTTGAATGTTCTTGTAGATTTCCCACTGAAGATAAACAACGTATTTGTCCGGGAAGGCCAGGTGGTTCAAAAGGGTGACGCTTTAGCCGAAGCTCAGAGGGAAAGCCCAAAAGAGGAAATTGCTTTGAAAAAGCTTCAGCTAACCAATGAGAAGGAAGCACTGGCGATCCTTGAAAAGGAGATTGCTCAGAAGAAGGAAGTTCTGGCGGCAGCACAGGATCCCGAAGCCCTAAAGCTGAAGCACGATCTGACCACCGCACAGGCGAACCATGAAAAGCTGCTCGCTGAGCTGCAGGAGAAAAAGAATCTGGCAGCTGCGGGTTTGATAACACAAAACGAGGCGGACAATTTTGAAAAAAACATTGATGCTTCCCAAAAGAACATCGAGGATATACAGTTTGCGCTGAAAAACCTTGATTATGGAAGAGCCCTGGAAATCGAGCAGATGGAGAGCCAGCTTCCCGGCAAGAAAAACGGGATAGCCCTGTTGGAGCTTGAGCTGAAGCAGTTATCCGATCAAAAGAGCAGCCCATACTTTAAAGATGGAAGTATCGTATGTACCCTGGACAAGGCGATTATCAGCGGAGTTTACACCTCAACAGGAGATATGCCGACGCCTGGTACGAAGCTTTTCAGCTTGATTAATCTGAACACCAAATATGTGGAAGCCAGAATACCTGAAGAATTCATCAAGGATGTCAAGGTGGGCATGGAAGCCAATATTATTCCGCTTGCCGATAAAAGTCACTGTTTTACCGGCACGGTCACCGCTATCGCTCAAAAAGCGACACAGGGCAATGGTGAAACCAATGTCCTGGTGGAGATCGATGTGAAAGATGAAGAAGGGTTCTTGATCCCAGATTTCAATGTGAATGTGGAGATAAAGAGAGAACAGAATACACCTTGAAATAATTCATTAACCGAGCAATAAAATCAACTTATGACTGCAGAAACCATAAAAACCCTGTGTTTTTCGGCGATTTGTAAAACTTCTTTCGTAAATATGCGTAAATACTTTTGACGGGTGGTAAGGATTCTTCATCAGGAAGTCATCGAGGGGGCATACCTTTTCCTTGCTGCCATGAGCAAAAGGCATTTTCCAATGACAGACAGACGGTTACGAAATAGAGGGTATTATGGAAAACTATCAGAGTCACTATACAATTAGAAGAACACTGCGTAAAAGAATCCGCAAGACGATATCTTTTTGCATCTTGGTATCTATTCTGCTGTTTGGAGTGATTATCGGATATTACTTCAAAGATTTGATAAAAATCGAATTCAGTATGGTTGCCAAATACTTAGGGAACAGTATCGCCCAAATCATTAACTCGGAAGATTTTCGCAAAGAAATGAATATTGAAAAGCTGGAAGACCTGAACATGGATACTGAGAAGGCCCAGCAATGGCTTTTGGAGTTAAAGGAGCTGGAAAACAGAGATATAAGCTACTTCTTCGGCAATGATTTTGCTCTGCATGGCCCCCAAATGATTTTTTACAGTGCTGAAGATGAGCAAGAACAGACTGTTGAAACGGCATTGCCTAAATATTTCCAGCTGGGCAGCCTGCTCAGAACAACCATTGTATTCAAAGGAAGCATTGTATATCCGTTGCCCGCTGATGACGCCGCTGAAAACAACCTTGAGTGGTGGGAAATGCCCGAGAAGCTGCCGCCGATGATGAACAGGCTCCAGCAATATTTTGATATCCGTTACGAATATGACTTGTATGATTCCCAAAAGGAAGTCATCGGGAATGTCACGGTGCAGGCGAATCCGATGGTGATTGTACCCATCTTTTTTATTTTTGCCATACTGCTTCTGTTTGTAGGTTTGGCATCCCTTATCGTTACAAACATTATCAGTAAGCCTTTGGCCAATCGCATCATCAAGCCCATTCAACAGATGGAGAAGACCTTCCGCAACGCAGCCGAAGGGGATTATAGCGGTTGCGATGAAAAACCCATTCAGATACGCCGTCCTCTGCGTGAGATTGAATCCATGGTATTCTCAACCAATATTATCATCAACAAATTAAAGCGGTACAATGATGAACAGGAACAGCAAAAGGTATTGCTGCAGCAGCAAAACATCGAGTTGGAAGCACAAAACCAGGAACTGGCAGATTCCAAGCTGCAGATAGAACAGGCTCAATCCCAGCTGATACAGATGGAAAAAATGGCTCAGGTGGGTCAATTGACGGCGGCCATTTCTCACGAGATCAACACGCCGCTGGGGGTTATTAGCAGCAATGTTCAACTCAGCACGATGCTTACAGAGTCATTGGAGCAGCTTACCGCTGATGTGGAGAACCCGGAAGTTCAGGATATGGTCGCACAGATATCCGAGGCCGCTAAAACCAGTGCCACCGCCTGCAGACGCATGGATGAGATCATTAAGAACCTGAGGGTTTTTTCCAAGATCGATCAGTCCGACTTCCAGGAGGCAGACATCAACGCTGGGGTTCGCAGTACGGTTGTTTTAACAACAAACCTGTGGAAGAAGAATACCCACATCATCGAGGAATATGGAGAGCTTCCGCCAGTAAAGTGTTATGCGGGCCTTCTCAACCAGGTGTTCATGAATATTATGGTCAATGCCATCCAATCCATCGAGAAAACGGGTGAAATCCAACTCAAAACCTGGTATCAGGATGAAAAGGTATGGATCAGCATACGGGATAACGGGAAAGGAATTCCACAGGAGAATCTGCAGATGATTTTTGACTTCGGTTTCTCGACCAAAGAGGACAAGGGAATGGGAATTGGACTTTCTATGTCTCAGGACATTATCCGCAAGCATAGTGGGCAGATCTTTGTGGACAGCGAGTTGGGAAGGGGAACTACTTTCACCATTTCGATACCGGTTACCCAGTGAATTTTTAGCCCATAAACTCAACCATACTGCAGTGTGTACCTGTGCGCGCAGGCTCTTTGCGCACAGCGCATAATATACATAAACTCAATCATACCGCAGTGTATACCCATAAATAAAAAGCATGTTTCCTTTCGGAACATGCTTTTCTCAGGCGGTGCGCCCGGTGAGCGCAGGTTCTGTTATCAACATCAGGCAATGTCCGTTTCAGGCTGCTTGTCTGTTTCCTCCAGCACCCTGCTTAGTTCACCGCTGTCCACCATTTCAAAAAGCAGTGCAACGATATGGCTGTCCAACTTGCCTGTATGCGTATCGGCCAGAATGATTTCTTTGATCTTGTCCAGCGGAAGCTTGCTTCGATAAGGCCTGTTGGAATAAAGCGCGTCAAAGATGTCAGCCACGCAGAGAATCCGGGCCTCTATGGAAATTTCGGAACCCTTCAGACCATCCGGATAACCTGAACCATCCAGTTTCTCATGGTGGTGGCGGATTCCATCCAAACAGGGCTGCAAGCAGTTTAATGGCATGCAGATACGTTCACCTGCGGCAGGATGCCCCGTGATACATTCAAATTCGTCTTCGGTCAGCTTTCCGGGTTTGTTCAGAATGCTTTCCGGGATAGATACTTTTCCAATATCATGAATAATCCCCGATATCTCAAGGCATTCCAGTTTATCTTTGTCCAACCCAAGCTTTTGCCCAAGCATTCGGCTGATCGTTCCTACTCTGCGGGTGTGGCCGTCGGTATATTGATCCTTGGCTTCAATCACATTGGCCAGTGACATCACCAGGCTTTTTACACTGTCGATTTCACGGGTATAATCCTTTTTCAGAATATCATACAACCTTGTGATTTCATGATTTGAATTTTCAAGCTCGATGTATTTTTCCTTTAGATTGTCTGATAATTTCTTTTTTTCCAGCCCGTTCTGGACGATTTTAATCAGGCTTGTGTTATCCCAGGGCTTTTCAAGGTAATAATACAAGCCGATGTCATTGATGCTGCGAATGGCATTCTCCTTGTCCGCATAACCAGTCAGCAGAATGGTTACCGTTTCCGGGGACTTTCTTTTCGCTTCTTTCAGGAACTCAAGCCCATTCATATGGGGCATCATAAAATCGGATATGATCAAATCAACCTTGTGATTCGGTTGTATTTGTTCCAGGGCTTCTACCGGGTTGTTGTAAGCCAGAACACTCTGTTTCAATACCATTTTAATCAAGGCGGAGAGTGTTGAGGTTACCATTTTTTCATCGTCTACTATCATGATGGTGCTGGACAAGTTCATTCCTCCTGTCAATCCTGTTGAAAACATGCTTCAGAAATTATACCATATGTTGTCGTTCGACTCGACATATATTTTTCACCTACATCAAAACTACAGCATAAATCTTAGAAATATCTTATTTTCCGCACGCCTGAATGCCGTATACCGTTGTCCGGAACTGTTTTTCTTCTATTATTACGCCTGTTTCAGAAGAAAGTTTTCACCAGTTCACTGGTTTTAATCAAACTTTAACGATTCCCGGGTGTTGTTTTTCTCAGTTCCTCAGCCCGCACCGAAGCACATTGCTTATTTCACTTTTCAGCTTCAATGGGAGGAGTTCACTCGATCATCCATTACCCTGAAATCAATTTATGGAAACAAATGAAAAGTAAAATCATTCTAGAAATTATCGTACGAAGTGTTGACATTAATCGTACGAAATGTTAATGTATTCGTACGAGGTGAGAAAGATGAAAATGAATGAAGGAAAAACCACCATCACCGCAACAGAACTGAAAAACAACCTTGGCCTGTATCTGGATTCTGCCATCAGCGGGCAAGAGGTGATCATCACGAAAAACGGTAAAAACGCAGCCAGGCTCATCTCCTGTAACAGCTATAAGGCACAGCCCAGCATTCTTCTTGAAGAAGCAGCCGATTATGAAATCCATCAAAAAGTATCGTACGAAGAGTTTCTGGAAATCAACGAAAACAGTGATGCCAGAATGGAGTATATCAATGGGGAAATTATCATGCTTTCTTCTCCCAATGTGAACCATCAGGATATCAGCGGCAGGCTGTACCTTATGCTCAGCGCTTATTTAAAGGGGAAAAAGTGCAGGGTTTATTACGCTCCCTTCGATGTAACTCTGTTTAAAGTGAACATCCGGGATCCCGATGTGGTGCAGCCCGACTTGCTCATCGCCTGTGACATAGAAGAAAAAGTAAATACCAAAGGAAGGTATACCGGGGTGCCCGCACTGGTCATTGAAATCCTGTCACCCGGCACAAGAACAAAAGATATGGTCGATAAGCTGAATACGTATATGATGTCAGGGGTACGGGAATTCTGGGTGGTCGATCCGGCAAACCAATCCTGCCTGGTTTATGGCTTCAAGGACAATCAAGTTGACGATTTTAAATTGTACAAATTCGGTGATATCATTCAATCATACTTCTTTGACGGCCTGGAAGCAGATACGGAAGAGATCTTCAATCGGTAGGAATGGTTGTACGCGGAAAGAAGGAGGGTATGAAAATGAATGAACGGGACAAAATTCAAAAGGCTAGGGAAGTGCTGCTGAAAATTGCCCATGGCGCAAACCCCATTACTGGAAATGAAATGGAAGGGGAAGCGTTTTTAAACGATCCCCGCATCATCCGCTGCTTTTACTTTGTGGCAGATGTTTTGCAAAATGTACTGAATGGAAGCTATAGCAACAGGAAAAACGCGTCTTTTGTCATTAGCCCCGAGCAGAAAAGCAGGGTTAGGTTTCCCGAAGGAAAAATCGGAGTGACCGTGTTCTCCAAATGCATTAATGAAGTATTGGAGATGACCAGCAAACAACTCACCGGTATGGAACTGAACAAAAGGCTGAAGCAGATGAATATTTTGGGTGAAACGGTTAATAGTGAAGGGAAAGCGGTCACTACTATTAACGAGCATTCAAACAAATACGGCTTTGAGCTAGAGCACAAGGTTTTCAACAACAGAGAGTATGATATGGTGGTGATGAACGATACCGGGAAACAGTATTTGCTTGAGAACCTGGAAACCATCATGGGCGTGGAGGCACATCTGTCATGAGCATCGTCAAATGTCCAGTTTGCGGGAATGTGTTGGTTCGAAGTCAGAATGCATATGTTTGTGAACGAAATCATTCATTCGATATCGCCGCAAAAGGGTATGTCAATTTGTTGCCTTCAAACCGGAAGAACAGTAAACAGCCAGGTGATAACAAGCAAATGATACATTCCCGCAACATCTTTCTGAATGCGGGCTTCTACGCAAAACTGTCAGAGACCATTAACACCCTTGTGCTGCAACATTTATCAGGCAAACAGGTCGGCAGGGAAGCTCATATTCTTGATTCCGGATGCGGAGAGGGTTATTACCTGGCCTCACTGGCAAAAACATTTACCAGCCGGCAAATTCACGCATCCTTTTATGGCATTGACATCTCGAAGGAGGCTATGCGCATTGCAGCCGGGCGAAGCAGAGATATTTTCTTTGCCGTGGCCAGTTCCTTTGATTTACCGGTGATGTCCGAAACAATCGATTGTCTGCTGCAGGCCTTTTCTCCCTGCAGCGATGCAGAGTTTCACCGGGTACTGCGTAAAGATGGGTTGCTCATTTCGGTTATTCCGGGAAGGAAGCATTTGCTTGGCTTGAAGCAATTTCTATATGAGCAGCCCTATGAAAACGATGAAATGGAATATCCGCTAACTTCCTTTCAGAAAGTGGATCAGGTTCGGGTTTCATACTCGATTGCGTTGCATGACCGGGAACTGATAGGGCATTTGTTCCGTATGACGCCCTACTTCTGGCGCACAGGTGCTGAAAAGGTTAAGGAACTCGAACAGCTTGAAACACTGGAAACTCTCTGCGAATTTGTGATCACGGTGTACTCGCCTCGATGATGGCAAAGGTCTGTTTTTTTGTCTTATAAAGTGAACCATAATAAAGAAAGGACAAATAGTTCATCCTGAATTCGATAATATTTTAGTTCTTTTTCGTTTTGATACATTCCTTAGCTTTACTATGTAGAATTATCCCACCATGGGAAAATCTGTCTTGCACAGAATAGGGTATGGGGTTAAGCTCAAGGTAAAATAAAGACAGGATGTGATTGCTTTGAGTAAAATGATCAGGGTAAAAATGACAGATACCGACGGTACCCCAATGCCCGAATATCTTTTATCTACGCTTTACGCTACCGATATGCACTTTGATCCCGATGTCCGTAAAAGTGAGATTACCTCCGATGGGATCGTCGAGCTGCAGGTCACAAAAGAACCTTACATGCTCCATGCCCGTGTGAACATTCCGTTGTATGGGAACATCTGGGTGATGGCTCATAACCATGGGCAAGGGTATACACAGGTTTCGGTAGATTTTGTTTCTGAAGCGGTAGAAACCTATATTTGGGAAGCTGAAAGGCTTTCAAGCGGGGTTACACTATCGGTCTATGCTCAAAGCCATCTCGATGCCGCCCGGGAATACCAGCGTCTTTCAAGGAAGGGGCCTGCTCCGCACTATTGCCGGCTGAAAGCTTTATCTCATGCTATTTTTGCCGCGGAGGCCACTCTGTTTGAAGCCTCTGCCGAAAGGCTGAAAGTAAACCCCAGGCCGGAGATGCTTTTGGGCTGTAATGCCTGGCGGTACTCCGGAAAGGATCTGTATTCAAAATATTTCACCGAACTGCTGAATTTTGCCACCTTGCCATTTTACTATTATCAGGTTGTTCCCCAGGAAGGGGTTTATGATTACAGCCGCCGCGATGAGCTGCTGGAGTGGTGTGAATCGGCCGGGCTCAAGGCAAAGGGTCATCCACTGTGGTTTGGGCATGGCCATGTCAACCCCGACTGGATGTACAACAAATCCTATAAGGAGTTATCAGCCTTCGCTCGTGAATATATCCAGAAAACCGTTACCCGCTACAAAGGGCGCATCGACATTTGGGATTCCATCAACGAACCCCATGACTGGGCAAACTGTTTTAACTTCAGTCAGGACGAGCTGATGGATTTGGCCAGGGTCTGCTGTGAAACCGTACGCGAAAGCAATCCGCAGGCTACCTCCATCGTCAATGTCTGCCTTCCCTTTGGCGAATATGTTGCAGGGAAGTTTGTGTGCTGGGGGCTGGCTTTCGACAAGCCCGTTACCCCGCTGAAATTCTTTGAACGTGCCATCGAAGAAAAGAAAATCGATTTTGATGTGATCGGCATACAAATGTATTTTCCAGCAAGGGATATGGTTGCCATCAGCCGCCTTTTAGATGAATACGCACGCTTTGGAAAGCCCATTCATATCACCGAAATGGGGGTTCCCGGCGGTACAGGCAGAGGAGTAAAACTGAATTACGATCAAACCGATCCCAAATCCCAGGTGGGCTTAACAAGAGGGGTGTGGCATGCACCATGGAATGAACATATTCAGGCAGACTGGGTAGAGCAGTTCTACACCATCGCATCAGCCAGGCCGGAAATTACAGCGCTTACCTGGTGGGACTTCCAGGACCCCGGCTTCATGCAAACGGCACCCTTCCTGTTTGAAGACCGGGTGCCGCGTGAAATGTACTTCAGGCTGAAGGCGCTAAAAAACAGAATCGTGGGCAAATAGAATTTTTAGGTGAACCTTTTGGGTACAGTGAGTATGAGCTCAGTTATGATATTGAACAGTAACGTGCGTTTGAAAGGGAGTGTACCCACGGGTACACTCCCCCAAAACGAGCAGTGAAACATATGCTCGCCGCCTGATTCAGTTAATCTGAGACTGGATTGATGATATCTAGTGGTGGGTTCAACTCCCCACTGAAGGAACATTAGTCTTTTAATTCTTTCGCCTTTTTTCTGCGTCTCACACAACCATTCAATAAGTATTCTATCTGTCCGTTCAGCGAGTAAAAATCATCTTCCGCCCACGGGTTTTATCAAATGCCCTTAAGACCCCTGCCTCATAGCGTATTTTTAGCCCTTTGGGCTAAAAAACGCGNNGGCGGGGGATAAACCGATTTCCCCTTCAGTGGCGGGTACAATCCCCCACTGAAGGGGCTGGTCGCAAGCTTCAATTGCTGCTCGCCCATGCAGCCTGGCATTTGATAAAATGCTCGCAAACCGTTCGTAACTATCAGAGATAGTTACGAACCAGTTGCACACAAAACGCGTAAGTCACACACAAAAACATTGATGTTTTTGTGTGAAGAAGGCGCTTTCAGCGCCCGCATTTTGGCGCACAATTCGCGCAAGTGCTCATTGAATATAACAGGCAAATTAGCCTGTTTTTTTGTGTTTAACGAATTCTATCCAGTAAACATTATTTTGTTTTTTGTAACAGCATTTTATAGTTAACATAATATAGAATGTGGGACAACGATAGGAGGTGAATACATGGCATGCTATGAAGATATTTTAGAGCATCAAAGGAGAAATGGAGTTGTTATCAGGCTAAGAGATCGACCCGCAGAGCATTCAGAAACCAGCAGTTTACCGGAAGGAGGTGATAATTTGAAAGCAAACGAAGAACGCAATGAGGCAAGGTGTAGAGTAATTCCCGAGACAATCAGGGAATTGCTAAAAAGATTGGTAGAAAAATGCGTAACCATTATCCTAGATGCAGAAGAAGGGCCAGAAACTGTCGAAGTAGAAGCTGTCGTCGGAGATTTACTTGTTGCTGAAACAGTAGATCACAAATTTAAATTTGTTGACATCCGATGTATATGTGCTGTTATCGTTGACCGTGAAGAGCTCATTGAAGGCTTGTTGGATACAAGGTTCCACAATGAAAGAAACGAGAATACCGAAGAAAATTCGAACAAATGGTAGTCATAATTTAATGCTTTAGAATATTGTTATTAAATTGGGAACTTACCTTAAGGAGGTGAAAATATGGGTGCAAACATGGAATTCAATAGAGAAAGGTGCGAGATAATCCCCGGAACAATCAGAGAATTACTGAAAAGACTGGTGGAAAGATGGGTAACCATTATCCTGGATGCAGAAGAAGGACCTGAAAGGGTCGAGATAGAAGCTGTGGTTGGGGATCTTCTTGTCGCCGAAACAGTGAATCATAAATTTAAATTTGTTGACATCAAATGCATATGTGCTGTAATTGTTGACCGTGAGGAATTGCTGGAAAGCATATTTGGCAGGGAATTCAATGAACGTGAACGTGAATGCGGAAAATGCGAACATGAGAACGAAAACCCCAGGATGATTGTCGGCAGACTTAATAAATAATTTATGGTAGTCCTTGCTCCCGTATTCAAGGTTAAAATGAGGGATCCAAAGCCGAGTTGGCTGGGGAGATGGAGATTGTCTTCCCAGCCAACGTACTTAAAGATCGCGGCGAGAAAAGTACTTGCGGATGAAGGCGTTAAAGAAAAAGATAACGGTTAAATAGGTTATGAACCTTCATTCGTCTTTTTTCTGCGTTTTACGCATTCGTTCAATAAATATTCTATCTGTCCGTTCAGCGAGCGAAAATCATCTTCCGCCCAGGCTGTCAGCTCTTGCCACAAAGAGGTTGATAAACGCAGCAATACCTGCTTTTTTTCTTTTTCCTTGTTGTCCATCGCTTATCATCCTCCATTTCCGATACTTGATTTAATTAACATCAATACAGTGATCCGCTGTTCACAATCGGTTGTGCATCTTTGTTCCCGCACAGTACCACCAGAAGGTTACTGACCATGGCGGCTTTTCGTTCTTCATCCAGTTCCACGATGTTGTTTTCGCTCAGCTTTGCCAGTGCCATTTCCACCATGCCTACTGCACCTTCAACGATCATCTGCCTTGCGTCAATAATGGCAGAAGCCTGCTGCCTTTGGAGCATTGCTGCCGCGATTTCCGGAGCGTAAGCCAGATGGGTGATTCTGGCTTCAATGATCTCCAGCCCGGCAATTTCAACCTTGGCCTGTATTTCTTCCTTCAGCCTTTCTGCGACTTCCTGGCTACTGCCCCGTAGGGATTTCTCATTATCATCACTGGAAACATCATAGGGGTACAACCGAACGATGTTGCGTAATGCTGAATCACACTGTATGGATAGGTATTCCGTATAATTGTCCACATTGAACACTGCCTTGGCCGTGTTGACTACCCGCCAGATAACGACTATCCCAATAATTATGGGGTTTCCCATCAGGTCATTGATCTTTTGTTTGTCATTGTTCAGCGTCATCGTCTTCAGGGATATTTTCTTGTTCACAGGAATCGTCGGGGTCTGTTGTGGCACGTTACCTGTAACAGCCATTGCAGCAATTTTTTCTGCTGCCAGTTTTCCGGAACTTGTTGCCGTCATGGCGGGATTCAGTGCTGTGACAAAAGGATTTACAAAGAAGAAGCCTTCTCCCTTCAAGGTGCCGACATACTTGCCAAAAAGCGTTAACACCAGCGCTTCGTTTGGCTTAAGTATTTTTAACCCTGCAAACAGGATGGGCCCGATGATACTGAAATACAGCACTGAAACAATGATCACCAGTGTACCAGCGAACCCTCCCTTTTCTGTCAATTGAATGCCCCAGATAAGTGTAAATACCGACGCAATCATCAATGCGATGTTCAACAGCAGCACGCTCATGCCGTTTCTTGATTTTGGAACAATCTCCTCATAATGCATTTGCTTTTCCTTTATTGTTTCAGACATATTCAACGACCTCCTTCATATATGATATCAAATTGATATCAATTACATATTACAACAATATGAAAATGTTGTCAAGAAAAAAAGTCACCAAAAGATCATTTATACTCTTGGTGACTTCTGTGATATCTGATGAATAATGAATTGTCATACCTTTCGCTTTCCTCAAAGCTGCAATAAAGCTTCCCAATGATTTCTTTTCATTACCGGTCTGTCCAATCTCAATTCGTATTTGTTGGCCGGACATTAGTATCTTCATTTTACAATTGATTACAGGAGAAAAAACACATATACTGAGGATAGAATACTGTTGGTTAAAGACTGTCTGTGATGCAGAAATATCAGTATATTATTAAAGGGGAAAAGCGGAGGGAAATATGAAACAATGCAGCCGTTGTCAGAGAACACTTCCGGCTGATCTGAATTTCTGTATTTATTGCGGCGGGAAGGCCGAGGAAATGCGGGAACAGACTTCTCCGGAATGTACACATTGCGGAAAAGAGAACCCAACGGAAGTCAAATTTTGTATTTATTGTGGGAAGAAAATTGGGGAATCCACTGCAACGGAAAGTCATAAACGGAATGATTCCATTTTTTGCAGCGGCTGCGGTGCTGTTTGCTCAAAAACAATGAGTTTTTGCCGCAATTGCGGTGCGGAATTAAAACCGACACAGCTTAGCAAAAAAGGATCCGGTCCACTTTCTCCCATTCCTGCGCAAGCTACAAATCTTCATCCGTCACCTGTGCCAATCTCCAATCCGCTTCCGGGACAAAGCCCAAAGAAGAAGTCCGTGGGGAAATGGGCTGTGATTGGAACCGTTTGTCTGCTGGGATTGGCTATTCTGATTGTACAATGGATAAAGAATAATCCCAACCTTCCTAAGGGAGGTATCTCGATAGGTGAAACCTCTGCCGCAAATGAACCGCTTGAAATCATTACCATCGAATTCCATACGTATACGCCTCCTGAACTGATTCGGAGCATATCCGGAGAGTGGGCGGAACACCGCGGGGTGGAACCTGACGGAGAATGTCGGGTTAAGTTCAATTTTCCTCTTTGGTCAAAAGACCGGAACAAGCAGAATATCTCTGTGACGCAATGGGATGGGACCCCGGTTTCTGCAGACATTGATATACAGAATGACACGCTTGTTATTAAACCGGAAACCAGCTATCAGCCGGGTCATTTTTACACGCTTCATATGGCGGGTGAGCTTCAGTCCGCAAAGGGCAATCTTCTGGGAGAAACGGTATCCCTGCACTTTGTTACAAAGCCGGAGATGTTTTCTGAGTCCCTTGTTTCCAAAACGCTGCAGCCATCAGAAGGCAAGCAGGAGGTCATTACCGAAGAAGGCCTGAAGGTTTTGATTCCCGGGGGGACACTCAAGCAGGAAGCCCGCGTTGAAGTCAATAAAATTACCGGCGGATACGAATGGATGGATCCGCTGGAAAGCGAACAACTGCAAGTCTATGAAATAAAAGTCGGAGAAGAGAAAACCTTCTCTCAGCCCATATACCTTGAAATTCCGTTTGATCCGCAGGCGCTTTCCGTATCGTTGCCGATAGAACATGCATTAAGAGCCTGTTACTGGGATGAAACGCTTTTCCGTTGGGTGGATTCATCGGTTCTGGTGGATACCGAAAACAACAGGCTCATCATCCCCACGCTGCATCTTACAAAATGGTCCGCCATTGCCATCAAAGCGGACGGGCATATCTATAACGATTATTTTTCCATGTATTATTCCAAAAAAGAGATGGAACAGGCTGAAAAGGTCGCAGTCACGGATTTTACAGCAAAGGATTATATTGAAGGCGTATTTGACACGCTCAACGATGCCCGGGTTAAATACGATCAGGCTGGGTTCAGGCAACTGGAAAAGTTCATGGCGATACACGAGGTTTATATCCAGGAATATCCTTCGGCGATTCATGCGCCTGAATTCAATGTTAAGCTGACCGGGAAGTATGACGAAAATGCAAGTCGGAACAAGTACACGGGAACCATCACCATTCCCATTGACAACTACTCCGGGGTAAACCATTTTCAAATTGCCCATGAGCTGTTCCACAGCGTACAGAACCGTTACTATTACGCCCTTGGGATGACGGAGCTCGGTGTACCACTGTCCACAGCTCCTTCCAGCCAGCTTTTGTCCAGGCAGTGGTGGCTGGAGGGCTCGGCAGAGTATGCGGCGGGGCGTATTGCCTACCCTGAAGGGGATAAACCCCACCCGGAAATGGGCGGAATTCTCAACGCAAAGCATCTGGAAAAGCCGTTGACACATTCCCCCACCGCCCTGGCATTCTGGGCACCGGAAGACAGGCATTCCTACAACAATGCCTGGTTTTTCGAGTTTTTGGTAAAGGAAAAAAAGGTGGACTTTACCGATCTGTTTGAAAAGGTGGCTTCTTATTATAACCCCAGCGTATACAGCAATCTCGTCAGTTATTTCAAGGAGAGAAAGCAGGATTTCAACGAGATCTACAGTGACTATGTCCTCTGGTGGTTTTCCAGCCCTCAAAGCCCCTTGAAAGACGGCAACAGGGATCGGGGTATGGATAAAGTGGTTGTCATGGATTACCCGGCCTGTTATGAACACCAGTTTGTTTTTCCGGAATGGCATCAGGATAACAAGCACACCGCCAGGGCCATGAAGCTGACGGGGAAAGAGGACGACCGCGACACGCGGTTTATGGTTCTGTCCTATAAAGACGGCGCGGGATGGTCCGGAGCTCTCGAGGTGAAGACCTTTGTGCTTCCGGAGAATAAAAGCCAGGCCGTTTCCGCCCGTGACATCGCTTCCGATAACTATACGGTATATCAGCTCGCTCCGAAGGATGCCCTTTATGTTTTAGCCATTAACAACGAGGGAAATATCTGGACTCCGGAGATCAAAATCCATGAGGCGGATCTGACTTATACCTATAAACCGCTTAACGGTTCTCATCAATTCAGCGTTGTCGGAACCAACATTCCGGCGTTTCTGGAGGAGGGGATTTCCATTGTGCTTCAGACGGACGGGAAGGATGCCGCGATAGATAAAAAGCCCGATATACAATCGGATGGAGAAAAGATTCAGATTCAAAGTACCTTTCGTCTGGATGAAATTGAAGATTGCCAGCTGGATTTAAAGATCGTCACCGGGAAGCAGGAGATCATCGCACAGAAGAACATCAAGGATAAAGAGGTGACCCTAAAAATCAATCCGCCGCAGATAAAGGATGGCGTGCTAGGGTCCGAATATCCCTTTGAGGCGGAAGCGATAAATATCCCGCAGAAAACACAGCAGGTTGAATTTATCTGGGATATGGGTGACGGCGGAAAGAATAGTACTGGAAGAGCGGTTGTCGCCGTGGAGAAGGGAAAGGCCAAAATCAATCTTGCTTACGCATTTAGCCCCACCGAAACGAAGGAGGAGGCATATGCTTACCAGGTGCAGGTTACCGTAAGGGATGCCGAAACCGGAGAAGAACTCGCAAAATCAAGCGCATCGGTTACCATTCCAAAGACTGCGGTTATCATTGAACCGCCACGAAGTATGCGGTATGAGCTGCAAAGCGGAGCCACGGAAGCGGAACACACCTTCGCTGCTTATGTAAAAAACCCCGGAGCTCAAAACTACCGATTTGTGTGGAATTTTGGAGACGGCAGCCCTGCATGGGAAAGCACGGGAGAAGAATCTTCAGTTAAGCATACCTACCGGCAGACGGGAAGTTTTTCACCGACAGTAACCCTGTATGATAATGACGGCAACGAACTGTCCAGAGATACTATCACCGTCATTCTCGAAGCCGGCCAGCCTGTGAAACAGGGTGAGGATCCTTACCGAAAATATGATGAAGGCTTTGCCAATTACGACTACAGCAAGCTGTTTTACAAAGAGTATGAGTATATAGTTCACTATCATGACATTGAAACCGGGGAGGCACACGTAGCAATGACAATAGAGTTCTATGATCCTCAGAACACCCAGCCGAAGAGAATCCATTATAATGTTCCCCCGGAGCGGGAGGCAACGGACGGGAATTCCTATGGTACCACCAAGTATTATGAGAACGGAACGGTTAAAAGCAAAGATCGCGTGAAGATCATTGACGGTGACAGGTACACATCTGAATTGCAATACAATGACAAAGGTGAATTAATTAAAGAGAGCAACTATAAAAATGGTGAATTTCACGGCCGGTTCTATGTATTGTATTGTGAAGTTTATAACTGGATGCAATACTTAGACACCAAAGAGCAGTATGAAGAATTCTATAAGGTGAATTCTTGGTCGGATGAATACTATATTTATGAGGAGTTCTATAAGGATGGCAAGTATGATGGAACCTGGAGGAGATCATACAGCGCACCTTTAGGACAGGAAGTGGTGTGGCAGACTATTAAAAACTACAAGGACGGCGTGGAGCATGGGGAATGGCTGGAATATAGATCGGACGGGAGCCTGGCTAAAAAGAGCGTTTATGAAAATGGCGACCTGAAGGATTGGGAAGAATATTACAGTCCTTAAATGATGTATTTTGTGAGGCCGCCTTAGTAACATACTGATGCAAAACCTCAATAAAAAACAAGAATATTTATGTTTTGCATCTGTGAGTACCGATATTGGGTTGTGGGCGGAACACACTTTAGATGAAAAACTTAACGGAGGTGAAAGAATGAAGATTAAATTTTGCGGTAAATGCGGCCGGGAGTTAACAGAAGGAAGTGGCTTTTGCCAGTTCTGCGGCTGGAAGGTGGTCCGGCTTGAATCAGAGGACATCGATTCCGACAGAGAATCACCCCTGGTGAACTCCCCTGATGAACCCACGCGAATCAACCCGGCTGAAACGGCCGGTGAAAAAAGTGAGACCCTGCCATTAAACACTTCGCTCTCTCCCTCACAGAAAAAAAAGAAATTTCCTCTGCCCATTCTGATTGGGGTTGTTCTTCTTATTACGGCGGGTATGATTCTATGGCAGACCATTTTTAAAAGCGCTGAATTAATGCAGCCTCCGCTCGTGACAGAAAAGGGGATTTTCTTTGCCGATTTTGGTCGGGACAGTCGGCTGTACCGGCTGGATTTAAACGGAAAAAACAAAACGAAGCTCAGTGATGAATATGTTAAGAATATGGCTTCTGACGATGGCTGGATATACTATTCGGGCATTTTGGGGCTTCATAAAATCCGGGAGGATGGAACCGGCGAAACGGAGGTCCTGAAGCAATCGGCAGAGTCTCTGCAGGTGGCCGACGGATGGATTTATTTTATCGAAAGCCGAGATTATCATATTTGCCGTGTCAAAACCGACGGCACCGCCTTTGAGGAGATCGGACAGGATTTTGCGACGAACCTGAAGCAGGATGACGGATGGCTGTACTACCAAAATGTGGACGCAGAGCATTCTGTTTACCGCATACGCACGGATGGAACCAATCAGCAGCCAGTCACACCGGAGAGCTGTTATTCATACAGTGTTGCGGATGGCATAGTGTACTACAGCAACCGTAACGAATATGGCTACCTTTATCGCATTCAGGGTGACGGAACCGGTCAGCGCAAGCTGAATGAGTACAGCAGTGCTTCCATGGTCATCGCGAATGGGTGGATATACTATGCTCAGGGATGGCAAGGTTATCCGGCTAAAATCAAAACCGACGGCAGCGGAGAAGTCCTTCTTAATAAGGACTCAGCAGACGATCTGGCCGTTTCCGGCGAAGGGCTCTACTACGCTCATACTGAAAAAGGAAGACGCTTATTCCGAATCAAAACCGATGGCAGCGGCAGACAAAGCCTGAACTAAACGGTCGATTAGGATTAACCCGCAGCATGTTAAGAGGATACCGGAGGACACAGACCTGGACCGGGTTGGGCACAGAAAACACTGATGCTCTATTAAAGCAATTCCTTGCGTAGGGCTTCCGGTGTTTTATAAGACAAATAGGTAAGCGGAATATCTAAAACAGTCTTTGCGCCAGTCTGACCTTCTCGATTCAGCTTATACGCCGCACGCGCATAGGCAACCAGAACGCTTCCGGTAAATTCAGGGTTACTGCCAAGCTTCAGCGAGAATTCAAGGATATGTTGGTTTTTTCCTGCGCCTGTTGCTCCGCTGCGAATGACGAAACCGCCATGAGGCATGGAACCATGGTTTTTCTTCATTTCTTCTTCAGTAATAAAAGTAACCCTTGTTTCATTATCCGCAAAGTAGTTGGGAATGGATTGGATGGTGTTTATGATCTTCTCTTTATCCGCACCTTCTTCGGGAACAACATAACAATCTCTCAAATGCTTATCTCTCGTGGTTAGTTCAGGGTTCATACCCTGTCTTACCTTTTCAAGAGCTGAATCCATGGGGATGGTATATTGAATTCCATATTTTACGCCCTTTACCCGGCGGATAGCATCGGAATGCCCCTGACTTACACCCTTGCCCCAGAAAGTATAATCTCTTCCGTCAGGCAATACGGCCTCCATGAGCGCCCGGGTTAAAGAGAACAGGCCCGGATCCCAACCCGCAGAGATGATACCGACTTTCCCGGACGCTTTTGCCGACTGATCGACGGCATGAAAGTAATCCGGAATTTTTACATGGGTATCAAAGCTGTCGACGGTATTGAACATCTTTGCAAAATGAGGGCCCTGTTCCGGTAAATCAGAAGCGGAACTACCGCACAGGAGCATGACATCAATATCATTTATAAATTTTTCGGCTTCGTTCAGGTGTAAAACAGGTATATCCGGTGTTTTTACCTGTATTGTTTGCGGATCTCTTCGGGTAAAAACGGCGAAAAGCTCCATATCGGGTGTTTGATGAATAGCGGCCTCGGCTCCTCTGGCTAAATTACCGTATCCGAGGATAGCAACCTTTATTTTTTCACTCAAGGTAATTCCTCCTTATAATGCGATCCAGGGCGCCCATGCCCCCCGATACAACCTGGCACACTCATTGCTCCATTTTTTTCATAATTCAGATTAACATGCCTAAAATGCTCTGTCAATATCTCATCATCGTGACAAAGCCCACTAAACGTTAGGTGGGGAACTTCTTGTTTGAAATCGATAAATAAAGAAGTTGAAAGAACTGGTAAAATGATATATATTCAATTTGACTGAAAAGGAAAATGGAGGCTACATGAAAACAATCAAATCCTTCCTTACAGCTTTCAGCACCCGTTACTCAGGGGGGTTAGTATGAATGTTTTAGTGTTGGGTGGAACACGTTATTTTGGTATACATATGGTAAAGGCATTATTCAACAGGGGACATGACATAACCATTGCAACAAGAGGGTTAACGAAGGATGAATTCGGCAAAAAAGTCAGAAGGGTTGTCATTAATCGCACCGATCCAAATAGTATCACCGAGGCATTCCATGGCAAACATTACGATGTTGTGTGTGATAATCTTGCTTATTGCTCGAATGATGTTAAATCTTTGTTAGACAATGTCAAGTGTGACAGGTACATCATGACTTCATCGGCATCGGTCTACAGTAATATCCATATGGATATCAAAGAAAATGAATATGATGCCCGGAATTATCCCCTTCAGTGGTGTAACCGCCAGGATTATCCTTATGATGAAGTAAAACGCCAGGCGGAGTGCGCATTGTTTCAATGCTATACGAACGTCGAGAGTGTAGCTGTCAGGTTACCCTACGTTATTGGTGAAGATGATTACACAAAAAGGCTCTATTTCTATGTTGAAGAAATGATAAAGGGCAGCACTTTGAGTATTAACAATCTTGACGAGAAAATTGCGTTTATCAGTTCCTGTGAAGCAGGAAAATTTATAGCCTGGCTGGCAGAGCAGCATTTAACAGGGCCAATCAATGGCAGTAATTCTGGTGTTATATCACTACATGAAGTTATCGGTTATGTTCAACAGAAAACAGGAATGGCGGCTAAACTCTCTGAAGAAGGGCTAAACGGTTCATTCAACGACCAGAAGTCTTTTAGTCTGGACAATGCTTATGCAAATGCTAAGGGATATCATTTTCCTGATTTAAAGCCCTGGGTATGGGGATTGCTGGACAACTATATTGATAAAGCGAAAAACAATATGCGAATCTAATCTTAGGAACCATTCTTTAATGTTCACAGGTAAACAGGTTCAGCCTGTCATCCTGAACGAAGTGAAGGATCTCGCATTACTCCTGGCAAGATCCTTCGCTGTGCTCAGGATGACATCGCTGCGCTCAGAAAAAACACATACCTCTGAAGCTACTTATGAACTTATTAGTGGGGTGTGAACAGTCCTCTACGACCCAGATGTCGCCATACGACACGAAACTTAGGCAGGTTTCACAGGAGTAACTAAGGTATAAACAAAAAAAGCAATCTGGAACTGGAATTAAAGCGATCAGTATTCAGAAGTACGAACACCATCCTCCGATAGATACGAAATTTTATTTGCAAAAGGGTAAACAATGAAAGGATGGAGAGATATGATAGCTGCTCGTTAGCCCAATCTCTATTACAATTGCAAGCAATCGCTTCCGTTGTTATAATAAACTCAGACAAATGACCATCATTTCTTTCAAAAATCTGAGATGGATGTTTTGTTATCGGGAGGTTTCAATGAAGATGGAACAAAACGCAAAGAAGGACTATTCCTGGGGTGATCTTGAAAATGGCTTATTCAGGAACCCGGTTTTAAATGCGGACTATTCCGATCCGGATGTGATCCGGGTGAATGAAGATTTTTACATGGTATGCTCCGAATTTCATTACATGGGGATGCCGGTACTGCACTCAAAGGATCTGGTGAACTGGACGATCATCGGCAGGGTTTATGACGCCCTGAAAAATGATCCCGTTTACGACAATATGAGCGGCTATGCCAAAGGCAGCTGGGCTCCTTCAATCAGGTTTAATAACGGAACCTTTTTTGTCTATTTTTGCACACCCGATGAGGGGCTTTATATGAGCACGGCAAAAAACCCCGCAGGGCCCTGGGAGCCTTTGCACGAGGTTAAACGGGTTGCTGCATGGGAGGATCCGTGCCCCTTCTGGGATGATGATGGCAATGCCTATCTGGGTCACAGCACCTGGGGAGCTGGGCCGATCATCATTCACAAAATGAGCCCCGACGGGAAGAGCCTTCTGGATGATGGGGTGATTGTCTATGTCGGTAAAGTGGCAGAAGGCACGAAGATCATGAAAAGAAACGGCTATTATTATCTTTCCATCCCTGAAGGCGGTGTTCAGGTTGGATGGCAGACTGTTTTGCGGTCAAAAAGCATTTATGGCCCTTATGAACGAAAGGTTGTGCTGAGCACTGGAAAAACCAATGTCAACGGACCGCATCAGGGTGCGTTGGTCGAACTGGAGTCCGGTGAGTCATGGTTCATGCACTTTCAGGATACGGGGGCATTGGGGCGCGTTTGCCATCTGCAGCCTGTCAAATGGGTGGATGACTGGCCGGTGATGGGTTGCGACGGGGAGCCGGTTAATGTGTTTAACAAGCCAAACGTGGGGAAATCCTATCCAAGAGCACTGCCTCAGGCTTCTGATAGCTTTAATAGCCGGGAATTGGGCTTGCAGTGGCAGTGGAACCACAACCCGGTGAACGAAAATTGGTCATTGACTGAGTGTCCGGGGTATCTCAGGCTGAGAGCCATGCAGGCTGAAACGCTGCTGAAGGCTAAGAATACCCTCACGCAAAAGCTGATAGGCGGCACCGGAACGGTCACAGTCGAAATGAATTTTAAAAGCATGCAGCCAGGTCAGCTGGCCGGCCTTGCATTTTTAGCCGGGCGGGAGGAAAACTGGATTGGTATCGTTGGAAAGGATAAGGGGTTTGCGCTGGAAGCAATAACCGGAGGCGTTCGATATCATGGGCCGTGCTTAAACGGTACGGTATGGTTGCGGGCAAGCATTTGCCTGGCGGGAGAAACCCGGTTTTCCTTCAGCCTGGATAATCAAAGCTTCATGGCGCTTGGCGGGCCTTGCAACTTATGCCCTGGTTTCTGGAAAGGCGCCCGAATTGCGCTTTTCAGTTACAATACATTAACGGATAGCGGAAGTGCGGACTTTAGACATTTTCAATACGATATAAATTGAATAGTGCATATGGGTAAGCGAAGCGAGCATATATGAGAAACAAGGAGGACTTTTCCATGGCGATCAATCGGTATGATCTGGTGACGAGGCATAACCCCGAAGTAAACGGAATTGATGCATACGCAGCTTTATCCGTTGGAAATGGCGAGTTTGCTTTTACGGCAGACATTACAGGCCTGCAAACTTTTCCACGCGAATATGCCAGTGGTATCCCGCTGTGCACGCAGTCCCAGTGGGGATGGCATAGCAAGCCTGCCGACAACGAAACAGGGAGCTATCATATCAATGATCTCAAAATGGAGTATTTTGATACGCTCACAAGAAAAGTGGGTTATCGCACCGATCCTCAAAATCAAGAGGAAGCTTACCGGTGGTTGAGGATGAATCCACATCGGCTTCATCTGGGGCAAATTGGCCTGAAGATGATCAAACAAAACGGCAACCCGGTGATTGCCGAAGACCTGTGCAATGCGAAGCAGAACCTGAACCTCTGGAAAGGCTTGCTGGAAAGCTCCTTCGAAGTTAAAGGAGACTATATTACGGCCCAAACCGATGCTCACCAGGGTAAAGAAGTGAAAGGGAACTGTATTACAGCCCAAGCCGGTGCTCACCAGGGCAAAACACAGAGCAGGGATTGTATTGCGACCAAAACCTGTGCTCACCCAAGCAAAGACATGGTATCGTTTGTGGTGGAATCACACCCTGCTTCAATGGAGAGACTGGCTATTTCAATTAAACTTCCTTATGGCACTCATCTTAAAGCTGCTGCTGACTGGGACAACGATTCAGCTCATTATACAGAAATAGAAAAGAGTGTTCAATCTGCTTGCGATAAGGGTGACACGGGCAATTGCACCAAAGTTGGGGATGGTAAGAGACAAGATGTAATACTAAAGCATACATTGGATAAAACTATCTATAATGTTAGATTGGCTTTCAGCGAAGGAGCCAGTTTTAAACGTACAGGAAGAAACAGCTTTATCATAAGCCCGGCACCTGGTACTGCAAAGCTGGAGCTGTCATGCCTCTTTTCTCCACAGAAGGACGAAAGCCAGCTGCCGCTGTTTGATCAAACCCTTCAGGAAAGTGAAAAGGCCTGGAAGGATTATTGGAGCAACGGCGGTGCCATCGACTTCAAAAACAGCACCGATCCCCGAGCGACAGAGCTGGAGCGCAGGGTTATTCTGTCCCGTTATCTGATGAGAGTAAATTGTGCAGGAACATTGCCTCCTCAGGAAACCGGGCTGATCTTTAACAGCTGGTATGGAAAATATCATCTGGAAATGCACTGGTGGCACGGGGTACACTTTCCGCTGTGGGGGCAGGCTGAGTTGTTTGAGAAGAGCCTTGGCTGGTATGAAACCATTCTTCCCGTGGCGCGGGAACTCGCTCAATCCCAAGGTTATGAAGGGGTACGGTGGCCGAAAATGGTTGCTTATGACGGAATCGACAGCCCGTCCCCTATCGGACCGCTGCTGATTTGGCAGCAACCGCATCCAATCTATTACGCTGCGCTTTTATATCAGCTGAACCCCGCCAGACAGACGCTTGAGAAATACAGCAATATTGTCTTTGAAACGGCCAATTTCATGGCTTCCTATGCAGAGTATAATGAGGAACAAAACCAATTTAATCTGGGACCGGCTTTAATTCCCGCACAAGAGAACCATCGTCCGCAGGATGTGGTAAACCCCACAATGGAACTGGAATATTGGGCGTTCGGCCTGAACACAGCGAACCAGTGGAGAAAAAGGCTGAGCCTTAGTCCTGTTGAAGAGTGGACAAAAGTTGCCAAAGGTCTGGCTCCGTTGCCTGTAATGGATGGCGTTTACCTGGCTCATGAGAATTGTCCTGATACCTATACCCGTTATCGAAACGACCACCCTTCGATGGTCTATGCGCTGGGTATTTTACCCGGTATCAAGGCAGACAGGGAGATCATGTTGAAAACTCTGAAGACGGTAATGGAGAAATGGGATTTTGACGGTACCTGGGGCTGGGATTTTCCAATGCTGGCCATGACGGCCGCAAGGCTTGGCCAGCCGGAACTGGCTATTGACTGCTTGCTGATGGATGCACCAAAGAACGAGTATCTGATCAACGGACATAACAAGCAGGGTGATAAGGCAGATCTGCCCATTTATCTGCCAGGAAACGGCGGTTTACTGACAGCGGTAGCCATGATGGCCGCCGGCTGGAATGGTTGTACCGAAAATACACCAGGGTTTCCAAAGGACGGCTCCTGGTGCGTCACCTGGGAAGGACTGCACCCCATACTTTAAACCAGGGGCGGGGCCCAGGTCCCTTTGGCTCAGGGGATTGTTTTGCGCAGCAGGGCTTTTTGCTCCCAGATCCTTGATTTCCAACGGAAATACGCTGCCCATCCCCGGAACCACTCATCCACGGAATATCCGATCCAGACTCCGATAAGCCCCAGACCAAAGTGAATCCCCAGCAAATAAGACAAACCAACAGCAAATATCCATGGAGAGATGCAGCCCATGAACACCGGAAAGCGTACATCTCCGGAAGCCTTCAGCGAGCTCATCAGCACCAGGTTAAAAACTCTCCCAGGCTCGAGGATTATAGCTAACGCAAGAAGCTTGCCACCTGTGGCGATTATATTGGGGTTTTCACTGAATATCCCGAGAAGAGGACGTCTGAAGATATAAATCAGAATCGAGTTCAGGATAGCTCCAATAACACCATACAGCAAGCTTCGCAGGCATAGCTTATAGGCCTCCTGGTTTCTGCCGGCGCCAACCCTGTGGCCGACGAGAATCTGAGTGCCTTGCCCCAATGACATCCCGGGGATCATGATAAAATACATCAGATTAAAGGTCATTACCCTCGTTGTCAGCGCCTCGGTGCCCATAAAAGTAATAATGTAGGTGATCACCAGGGAAGAAAGCTGGTACACCATGTTTTCACCCGCCGAGGGCAGCCCGATTTTCAACACATTGCCAATGACTTCCCTATCTGGATGAAAAATTGCCTTCACAGAAAACTTCAAACCCATCCGGGCAATAATGATGACAAGGGCGACAAAAGCGACCGCCTGGCTGATAATTGTAGCCAGGGCGACTCCACGAACACCCAAAACGGGGTTGCCTACCGGGCTGTAAAGGAAAAACCAGTTTCCCAGCGCATTGATGATATTCATGACCAAAACCACGATCATCGCCGGCCGAGTGCTGCCATGGCTGCGAAGAATCGCTGAACAGGTTGCTATCAACGCGTTTAAAAAGACGCAGGAGCCTACCATTCTCAGATAAAGCACCGCATCAGCCATCAGTTCCTCAGGGATATTCATGGCGCGCAGGATAAACCGGCCGAAGGTAAACATCACAAAGCTAAGCAGCAACCCGACGGTAAAGTTTATCAACAGAGCGGAGATGGCCGCGCTGTCAGCTTTGTCCTTCATTCCGGCACCAAGGTATTGAGAGATGACAATGGTGGTTCCGGTGGCGACAATGGAAAACAGAATGACAACAATCGAATTGAGCTGGTTTGCAGCACCAACCGAAGCAACCGCATTCTCAGAGTAATTACTGAGCATGATGGTATCAAGGTTTCCCAGGAGCATGCGCAGCAGGGTTTCAATGAATATTGGCCATGTTATGGCAAAAAGCTTTAATTCCTTTTTATTTTGTATTGAATTCATTCAGTCACCATATTCTGTAGCGTCCGCTTAATGCAAGCAGGCTGAAAAAGTAGAGGCAGTTATCATAATATCTTCTTACACCGGTTCTTACAGGTGTATTCCAGAACATACGAACCAGTTTTTCCGCGTTGGAACCCTCGGTAGCCAGTGCTGCCTGTGCATTGGTGGCAATCAGACCAACCGGGTGCAATGATTTTTCTTCCAATGGGGTACCATCGATCACATACATTCTGTAATCCGCGTTTTCTCCCATGGGGGCAAAGAAGGCCTGAATTTTATCGGCAAAGTCTTTGTGCCAGGGCTCTGTGCCAAACCAGGCGGCATCCAGACCGATATTCGCAGCAACACGATAGGCGTCACTGTAAAAATGGTGATGTCCGTAATTCCAGTTTGCCTTGTGCGGGGTGCCGTCATAGTTTGAGTATTCAGGTGCCAGCCCGGTTACGGGATGATATGCCGTTGGCAAAAACCTGCGACTGGCCGCTGCGGCTTCCTTCCAGAATTGAGCATCTGCCGGATCGGCCCACAGGGAGAACAGTTCATAAAAATGGGGAAGGTGGTAGGAGGGATCCGTCCATGGGGTTTCAGGGACAAACTTGATAAGCTTGTTGGCTGGATCCCACATGGGGTCGCCCATACCATCCTCACCCTTGTGAACGCATTCCCGCAAAATCGCTGTGGCCTGACGGCTGTAGTCAAAAGGCTCGGGTCCGTCACCCCAGCGACGGGAAGCAAATAGCAGTGCCATCGCAAAAAACTCTTCCCCATCGGGAGCGGGCCCTTGGGCTCTGCGCGTTCCATCGGTGTTCAGGGACCAGGCAAAATAACCCTTGTATCTGCCCGAGGTATGCTGCATATATTTTTTTGACCATGTCCAGATTCTGTCGAACTCCTCTTTTTTGTCCATTTGAACGCAGAGCATCATGCCATAAGACATGCCTTCGCTTCTAACGTCCAGGTTGCCGGTATCCAGAAGATATCCCATGTCCTCACCTACAGGGTAATAGATCCGCGTGTCGTCATCACCGTAGAAAATTTTCTCCCAGGTGTCCTGTACTTTCTGTTCAATTTCGGAATCGGTCATTCCCAGCTCTTTGAAAACATTGCGGTATTCACCTGAATAAAAGGCTCCCTTTAATAAATCCATCTTCACATCTCCTTTTTGTGCTTCGCTACAAAACGAAAACGGTTGCTTGAATTGCAGCACTTTTTAACTTATACCCATTATACTGCAGAATCAATACTGTTACCTATCAATTTTTGCGCAGATCTTTTCACTTCTGAGTAAGAACAACGAAACATATTGACAGTTCTTTGGGTTCATTCCAATTCCCTAATTGTGAAGTACTACTGTCGCAACATGCTTGAAGCTTTTGGAGGATTATGTAACAGCAGCGGGAAAAATGAGTTACTCAAATATATAACGAGGCCCGATGTCCCCCA
>LSQX01137546.1_pt5 | contig 68521 bp, 64 predicted proteins | sample 654561 | NCBI WGS metagenome assembly LSQX01 (sample SAMN04489861, study PRJNA283612) | anaerobic digester metagenome | isolation source: 4 biogas reactors fed with cattle manure at either 37C or 55C with and... | place: Denmark: Kongens Lyngby | collected 2014
ATGCTCTAAATGACTTGATTTCGGATTTGGATCAAAAAGATATTTCTCGAATCAACTTGAGTACCACGATTTCTACCAATTCAATTGTTGAGCAGAAAATTTCTGAAGTTGATCTAATTTTACAAAAAGGTCCGGGAATAAATTATGAATTTCCTGAAATTGATTCTAATTTGAAATATATTGACGGTTACGTTGATCATCGAGGCAAAATGGTCAAGGATCTGAACAAAAATGAATTGGAGGAAATAAAATCCAAATTGAAATCAGGAGCAAATAAAAACTTGGCGGTGGTAACCAAGTTTTCTACCAGGAATCCTGAACATGAACAAGCCTTAGCCGAATATTTTGCTGATAATTATTATCAGATTACTCAAGGACATACTTTATCCGGCAGATTGAATTTTCCGCGTAGAGTAAATACAGCTTATTTAAATTCGGCAGTCTATAATACTTTTCAGAAATTTGCTTTGAATATAGAGAAAGCTCTGGCAGAGAAAGAGATCACGGCTCCAATTTATATTCTGAAAGCGGATGGGGGGACGATGCATTTAAAAGATGCTGTTGAGACTCCGGTCGAAACTATTTTATCAGGTCCTGCTGCAAGTTTTATGGGCATAAGTGCTTTATTCGACAATCAAGCGGATAGCGTGCTTTTGGATATTGGCGGAACCACAACTGATATTTTCTTTTTAGTTGATGGCTTACCGGTTTTTGAACCTGCTGGTATTTCAATAGATCAACATAAAACTCTGGTTCGAGCAATTTACAGCGTATCAATCGGACTGGGTGGAGACAGTAAATTGTCCGTTTCGGAAAGCGGGTCAACAGATGATCCTGCTGACCTGATCAGAAAGATCAACGTTGGACCGGAACGTGAGGGCGCTCCTTTGGTATTTGGCGGTCCTGAACCGACTTTAACCGATGCAATGGTAATTTTGGGCCAGCTGGAACAATATAGCTTGACCGAGGAACAGATCGAAAAATCTGAGATCGGAATAGGTCAATTGGCGGAAAAACTTAAGTTGTCAAAGGCAGAATTTTCTGAATTGGCCTTAAATAGAGCGGCACAGATTATAAAAGAAAAAGTAGATCAACTGTTAGAAATTATTAATAGCCAACCGGTCTATACGGTCAGGGAAGTTTTGGCGGACAGACAGATCAAGCCGATTGAAATTAAGGTGATCGGGGGACCGGCCGAGGTTTTCTCCTCTTATTTGGAACAAGCTTTTGACATAGAGGTTAAGTATCCTAACCGGTATGAAATAGCTAATGCAATCGGAGCAGCGCTTGCTCAACCGACTCTGGAATTGAATTTACTTGCGGATACGCAACGCAAAATTTTGATTATTCCCGAATTAAACATTTATCAAAAAATTGGTTCGCGATATTCTTTGAGCGAAGGTCGGACTTTTATCCTGGACCAATTAAATCAAGCAGCTAAGCAATTGAGCGAGTCTGAATTGGAGACGGAAATCGTCGAAGAATCAAGTTTCAATATGGTAGATGGTTTTAAGAGCGGAAAAAACATTCGGATTAAAGCTCAAATAAAACCCGGCTTAAGTACTGAAATTGAGCATTGAAATAATTATCAATACAATTAGAGGAGTTAATTATGCAAGCTAAAAATAAATTAGGTTTAGTTTTTTTCCCGGCTTTTGATTGGGCAATCTCACCCAGTCATCCGGAAAGAGAAGAACGTTTATTATATACACAAGATCAAATCTTTGAAGAAGGAATTCAGGATATTGCCGGAATTGAAATGTATAATCCGGTACCGGCGACCGAAAAGGATGTGCAAAGAGTACATTTTGCTGTGCCGGATGTCAGAACCAGATTCAGTGAGTCTCATATGGTCAGCATGGGTGGTGCTATTGAGGCTTTTGATCTGGTATTTTCCGGGAGAGCTGATAAGTCTTTTGCTTTGGTCAGACCGCCGGGACATCATGCTCATCGAGTAGTCTATGGAGATCGCGGTTTTTGCGTGGGAAATATTGAGGCGGTCGGTTTGGAAGCAATGCGTGCCAAATATGGAGACCTACGGGTTGCCGTGATTGATACGGATTGTCATCATGGTGATGGTACGGAGGATATTTATTGGAATGATCCTGATACTTTGTTGATTTCTTTTCATCAGGATGGCAGAACTTTATATCCCGGAACTGGCTATATCGGTGATGCCGGTGGTCCCGGGGCATACGGCTATAATGTGAATATTCCACTTCCGCCCAGAACGGGTGAAGAAGGTTACCTCTATGTTTTAGAGAATGTGATAATGCCAATTTTAGATGAATATAAACCCGATCTGATCGTCAATTCAGCCGGGCAGGATAATCATTATTCAGATCCAATAACCAATATGAATTTTACCGCACAAGGTTATGCTATTTTAAATGAAAGGCTTAATCCTGATATAGCTGTTCTAGAAGGCGGCTATTCAATAGAGAGTGCATTGCCTTATATCAATATGGGAATTATTCTGGCTATGGCAGGTTTGGATTATTCAGGTATTAGGGAGCCGGATTATGATCCGGTCAGACTCAAGCAAGAATCCAGTATTACAGAATACGTCAAGGAAGTTTGTGATACCGTCAATGACAGATGGCACAGACGAGCAGAGCTTGCGCGAGATGAATATGGTGATCAGAAATTGGTCAGTAGAAAGAAAAACATCTTTTATGATACTGACGGAATTATGGAAAACCAGACGCAAAACTTTAAAGTTTGTAAAGAATGCTCGGGCTTAAATTATATAGATTCAAATTCTGATCGAGGTTCCAGAATAAAGGCAATCACAATTCCTAGGGATGCTTGTTCCGTTTGTCAAAAAGAGGGTTATGATATGTATGAGCAAGCGGGTCGAGGTTTAACTAATGTTTATTTGCAAGATAGGATCAACGATCAATATCATGCCAAATAGCAGGTTAAAGTGGAGGTACGGGTAAAGGGCGCGCCTCATCCAGAACATCTTCGGCAACAATTAAATCATCGACTAATTCGGGATTGTGGTACAAACGATATCCGTCTAAATTGCGTCTGCCCTGTCTGACATGATCGGTATTAATGTGTGTAGTATAGTGTTTTGAGCCATCTACAGTACAAAAATAATCAAAACCTTTTTGTTTTAGATATGTAAAGCGAGGATTGTCGTGGGTATAGTCTGCCATACCGTCAACTATGTCAAAACCGAAAGGATAAATCATGATATCTGTTTCACCGATGATCGGGACTACATTTTTTTCCCAGAGGTCGGCATCCTTTTGAAAGTCTTCCAGTGCGACTGCTTTCAGATTGATATGGCCCCAAGAATGACTGGCGAATTCCCAACCGGTATCTCTAAGTACTTGAGCGACCTCAGTGGCTTGAATAATATCCTGCTCATAATTGGGATTTTCTTCTTTATATCTTTCGTCGGTTCGATAGCCGAGAACTCCTTCATATCCGGTGAAAGCTAAAATTCCTTTTGCCCCTTGATAAGAAAAATCCGGGTGTTGATCGACAAATTTGTCCAGGATAGGAACTACATCATAATCTCCCAGTATAGTCATCCCTTGATCATTAACCATTGAACAGGTAGCATTGCCATCCTGATCTAAGACGATTCGATTGGCAAAACCATCTTCTTCCATATATTCATAGTAATTCACATCGTCAACCGAAAGAATCAGTAACTTTTTATTTTCAGGCAGATAGATTTCTCCCGGAACCATTACTTGATTGCCATTTTCATCGGTTTCCCATTTGGCAAGATCATGCATTGAGATCAGAACAAAATCTCGCTGATAAAGTTCTTCCAGAATTCGATCGAATTCTAGACATGTGGTCATGAACTGATTATAGCCATCAACTTTATGATCACCATCAAAGGCTTTCGATGTGTCATAAATCAAGGAATGAAAAAAGATATGCATAGTTTCTGCCGGGTTTTTTTGGACGCATTTACTTTGAGCTGATTCAATTTCAGCTTTAAGTGCGATAGCTTCTTCAGAATCTTTTTCCGGATATTTTTCAAGTAGTTCCAATGCTTCATCATAAGCATACATTTGAGATAAACGTTCAATATCACCAAGTTCTATCTTGCTTACCTCTTCAGCTTCAGAAATTTTTTCCTGAGCTGCTTGATCCTTTTCTTGAGCGGCCAGAATACTTGCTTGAATTGAATCGCCTTTCGAATCACCACTTTCAGCTAAATCGGCAGATGGATTGGGATACTCTTTGGCGCTCAAAGGATTCTTTAGATCGGCATCATTAGTTTCACTGACGTTTTCCGAGTTTGCAATCAAGATACTTTTTTTAGTTTTGGATTTCGAGAACAATCTTGAAAGACCCATGATTAAAATCAGAATTAATAATGTAGCTAAAATAACCAACAAAGGATGTAAAGAATGATATTTACGTTTTTGGTGCATAGATGATCCTTTATGCTTTATACTATAGGTTATATGGTACTATTCAGTATGCTGGATAACACTTCTAAAATCAATGTGTTATTGTCATTTTATTAGTCGAGGAGTTTTGCTTATGAATCCTGTAGTCAGATTATTTTTAAAGTTACGGTCAAAACTAAATATAGATATGAAAAAAAATTACAAAACCGTGCGTAATATCCAGGATGTGATAACTCCTGATGTCAGCGATCGCTATACCATGTTTGACCATAAAATATATTCTCCGAAGGGTGGTCATAATATTCCAATCCGGGTTTTTTTACCAAATAGTGATTTAAAACCGGGTGCTTTATTGTTCTTTCATGGTGGAGGCTGGGTAATTGGGAATATAGAGACTTATACTCCGACTTGTGCCCATATGGCAGATGTGACGGGGAAAATTGTTTATTCAGTTGATTATCGTTTGGCACCGGAACATCCTTTTCCTAAGGGCTTGGATGATTGTTATTACGCATGTACCTATTTAATGGACCATTATGAGAAGGTTAGAGACGAGCTGGTAGGCGAATTCACTCTGATCGGAGATTCTGCGGGAGCGAATTTAGCTGCAGCCGTATCTTTACGTTTGAGAGACAATCAACAAAAAATACCGGCGAAGCAAATCTTGTTTTATCCTGCTACATACTGGGACCATGATGAAGAAACCAGCCCTTTTGAATCGATACGTACCAACGGTCAAGATTACGGTTTAACTTCAAAACAGATTCAGGAATATATGGAGCTATATGTTCCTGATCCCATTCTACGAAAAACACAAGATGTCTCTCCGCTGATGGCATCGGAGCTCAGCAATCAACCTGAGACCTTGATCTTAAGTACTGAATATGATCCTTTGCGCGATGAAGGTGAAGCATATGCACACATGCTAAAACAAGCCGGAAATAATGTAACTCTGCGTAGAATTCTGGAAGCTCCGCATGGCTTTATTAATTATCCTGATGTAACCGGGGCGATCGAGGAAAGCTACCGCATTATTAATAATTTTTTATCTGACCAATTATCTTCAGATAATCTTGCGGATCACAAAAAGGAGGAACATCAAAAGAGCCGTGAATTAACTGAGGAGGAAATAAATAAGCTGGAATATTTCTTGTCTCAAATTGAGGTTAAGACATGAATTTGGATGAATTACAGAGCAAAACAAGTAGAAAAAGAACCGGTTTACGCTCTTTTATGAGATATTGGTTAAAACCGGGTCATTCTGTCCAAGATAAATCTCGTAGAAATTGGATGGATCTAGATAATGCTTCAACCATTTTTCCTTCCGTTTTGAATACTACTGATACTAAAGTTTTCCGTTTTACGGCAACCATTATCGACAATATAGATCCTATTTTATTGCAAAAGGCATTGGAGCAAACATATAATCATTTTCCACTTTATCACTCAGTAATTAGGCGGGGATTTTTTTGGTATTATTTTGAAGATAGTGATTTGATTCCGGTGGTCCAAAAAGAAACCACAGCACCTTGTATGCCTCTCTATCATTATGATCAGAGGAATTTGCTCTTTCGAGTTTTATATTATCAGAATCGAATTCATTTAGAAGTGTTTCATGCACTTTCGGATGGAACCGGAGCTTTCTGGTTTTTGCAATTATTAGTTACAAATTATATTTTCTTACGTTATCCTGAAAGTTCAGCTCGTACCAGAAATCTAGGCGAGTTATTCAGTCTGCCGCATTACGAACCGAACGAGCAAATCGACGACAGCTTCGCTCGTTATTTCAGTAAGAATAAAAGAGAAACTCCAGGAGTTTTTCCTAAACGAAAAAATGAGCCTGCAGATTATAAACCTGAGACGAAAAAAACAAAAAATAAGAACAACAAAGAAAACAAGAAAATTTGGAAAAGAATATTTCAGATCCGTGGACGTAGAACTCAGGATAATCGCATGCAGATTTTTGAAACCGAGATGCCGGTCAAATCTGTACTCAAACTTGCTAAAGAAAGAGGCGTGACATTATCTGTATTCTTGACCGCTCTTTTTATTGAGTCAATTCACCGGACAATCAAAAGCAAACGCAAGAATCGCAGTGTAACGATTTCTGTGCCGATTAATTTACGTCAGTTTTATCCGTCAAATACGGCAAGAAACTTTTTTGCAACAACCTTGATCGGCTATCAGTTTGGCGAAGCGGGTCAAACTGACTCCTTTGAAAACATTTGTCAGGTCGTTGCAGATCAATATGCAGAAGCCGTCAATTTGGAAAATATAGAAAAAAAATTACGTTCACTAATCAGGTTAGAAAAAAATGTTGCTATTCGTCCAATCTTCAGGCCTCTGAAAGATCTCATTCTTAAAATTGCTAATTTTTTCAACAATCAGGGGATTACTGCCGCTTTATCCAATATGGGCAAGATCACTTTTCCGGAGGCAGTTGAAGACTATGTTGAGCAGATTTTTGTATACACTGCGGCAACCAGACCTCAGTTTGCCGCTATAACCCACAAAGATTATTTGACGATTAATTTCAGCTCGCCATATCAGAACACCGATATCCAGAAGAACTTTGTCAGACGCTTAACAGAGTTAAAAGTTCCGATAACTGTAGGTGCGAATCAAGTGAATCCTCCGGAGGAAGATAATGAGATATTGTAAAGAATGCTCTGTCAAGATAAAGGGTAATCCCACGAATTGTCCGCTCTGCAAACATCATACAAGTGAGCTCCCGCTTCATCTCGGTTCCTTGGAAAGTTCGGTTTTTTTTAATGGCCAAAAGTTTTTACCTAAAAATAGAGAATCGGATAAAGATCCTTTTCCGATTGTGCAGTTAAGGTATAAACAATATACTTTACTCAAAGTTTTACTTTTTGTTTCCTTTATTATTTACAGTATTTTATTATTAATTCATTTTTTGTTCCGAGATAGCGGCTTAAGAGCGAGTTATATATTTGCCGGTTTGGGAAGTTTGTGGTTACTTGTCCTGACAATCGTGCGCAAAAGACGCAATGTCGGTAAAAGCATACTTTATCTGCTCAGTTTAATTTCCGGCTTGCTAGTCTTATGGGACAAGCTAACTATTTGGCACGGCTGGTCCTTGACTTATGCAATTCCTGCACTTGTCGGGATTGCTTTGCTTGCTATTCTAATTGCCGTTGGCTACATCCAACAGGAATTGGGGGATTATATTCTTTATATCGGTGCAGTGGCAATTATCGGTTTAGTACCGCTTTTGTTTATTATTTTCGGTTGGGTTTATGTCTTATGGCCGTCAATAGTTTCGATCAGTCTTAGTATTCTGATGTTAGTATACCTTTTGGCTTTCCGTCATCGTTTAATCGCTCATGAGATAGTGAAGCGGATGCATATGTAAGATTAAGAGCAGATCGATTAAAATCAGTCTGTTTGATTGTTCTTAATGGTCGGATTTTTATTTAAAGATTAATGATAACTTAAGATAATACTTGTTAAATTATAACGAATTGCCTGGTTGATTTTGGTATACTACTAAAGGCTATTATTAGATTTTTGAGGAAACGATGTCTAAGAAAAAAGATGAACCGATTAAACAACAGATCGAACAAATAAATCAAGCGGATATACTGAACACATCATTACAAGGCTTATCTACAGCAGAGGTTCAAAAACGACGTGAGGCAGGACTTGGTAATGAGGAATCACAATCACCGGTCAAGTCAACTTTGCAAATTGTTTTAGACCATGTTTTAACTCCTTTTAATTTATTAAATTTAATTTTAGCATCAATAGTATTTTTTGTAGCATTGGGGCAACCTAAATATTTTCTAAATATTTTATTTTTTGGTGTTGCAATTATCAACACGGTCAGCGGACTGTTCCAAGAATTAAAAGCCAGAAAAGAAGTACAAAGACTTTCCTTGCTCAGTCAACCAAAGGTTTTAGTAATCAGAGACGGAATCACAAAAGAGATTAAGAGTGAAGAGTTGGTCATTGGTGATTTAATTAAGTTACATACTGAAGACCAGCTGACTGTAGACGCTACACTAGTTGAATCCGTTAACTTTGAAGTCGATGAATCTCTTCTGACCGGAGAATCTGACCCTATTCATAAAAGGATTGGTGATCAGCTTTTTTCCGGCTGCTTTGTTGTTTCAGGTCGTGGTTTAGCCGTCGTCGATCAAACCGGTTCCACAACGTACGCAGCTAAAATTATGACCGAAGCAAAACAGATACGTCAGATAAATTCAGAGATCATGCATTCTTTGAATAAGATTGTTAAAGCATTGGGGCTTGTGATTGTAATTGTCGGCATTCTTATGTTGATTTCAAAATTATTGATCAATCCGTTGCCTGATTGGAGAGCGGTCTTGGTTTCAACAGTTGCCGCATTGGTTGGGATGATACCTGAAGGTTTGGTTTTACTGACGTCTGTTGCTTTTGTAGTAGGAGTTATTAAACTTTCAGCTCATAATGTGCTTGTTCAAAAAATGAGTTCAATTGAAACTTTAGCAAGGATTGACACTCTGTGTGTTGATAAGACCGGAACAATAACTAGCGGTAAGATGAGAGTAATTGACGTTGATACTAAAAATGATCAGCCACTATCTGTGGAAGATCGACAGTCAATAGCTTATTGTTTAAAAGCACTTGATGATCGTAATACAACCTCAGAAGCAATCTTGGCTTATTTTCAACCCGATCCTCAATTTGCAGAAGAATATTCAGTAATTAACTATTATTCATTTTCTTCAGCTAAAAAATGGTCCGGTGTTCAATTTGAAAAACAAGGAACTTGGATTTTAGGTGCAACAGAAATAATTTTGAATGGTAGGTTAGAAGAAATTCCTACTGACTTGCTTAGCGAGACAGCTGAGGATAAGAGAATTATTGCGGTTGCCAAAACCGATCATGGATTAACGGACAGTGAGCGATTACCTGATGATCTGGAAATTGTTTGTTTTATCGAGATTGAAGAAGAACTTAGAGAAAATGCTCAGGATATTTTTGATTACTGTGCAGAGCAAGGTGTTGAAATAAAAATTATCTCCGGTGATAATCCGAAAACCGTACAGGCTATAGCCAGAACGGCAGGTATCAAGAATCTGGAAAAAGCGATTGATATGAGCACTTTAGCTGAAAATACAGATTATGAAGAGATAGTGGAAAAGTATCAATTGTTCGGTAGAGTAAGCCCCTTCCAGAAAAAAAAGTTGATCGGAGCATTACAAGCTAACGGACACAATGTAGCTATGGTTGGTGACGGAGTTAATGATGTCCCGGCATTGAAAAAAGCAGATGTCAGTGTAGCGATAGCTCAAGGCAGTGATGCGGCAAGAGTCAGTGCAGATCTTGTTTTGATGGAAAACGATTTATCGATGATGATTCCAACTGTTTATGAAGGTAGAAGAGTAATCAATAATGTTGAACGAGCAGCCGTTTTGTTTTTGACAAAAACGGTATATATGTCATTGTTAGCTTTGTTATTTATTTTCTTACCAAAGAGATTTCCTCTGTTTCCTATTCAAATGACCTTAATCGGAAGCTTTGTGATAGGGATGCCGGGATTCTTTCTCTCCTTAATTCCAAATCGGAATCGAGTTAGCGGAAGATTCTTAACCAAAATAACGCGCTTAGCCATACCTGCGGGAATTACCGCAACTTTATCGGTACTAATACACCAGGTCACTATGCATGTTTTACGTTTGCCAAAAGGATATCATAGTACTGTTTCATTAATTATTTTACTCGCTGTGAGTTTAATGGTGCTCTGGAAAGTATGTCAGCCGTTTAACAAATTTACTTTGCCGATCTGGCTGCTTTCTCTCACTTCAGTCTTGATACCAATCCTTTTTTTACCGGATCTATTTTTCTTGACTGCTCTGGATATGAACGGGATAATTTATGTTGCAATTTTCATTATTATTATTTTGTTGTTATTGCACTTAATTACCTTTCTCTCTGAAAAATTATTTTATAGTAAATTAGACCTTAAAGATGATGAGGAAATTTCATGTTAAAAGTAAATCAAGTAACCAAAACATATGGTGATTTAAAAGCGAATGACAATGTCAGTATAGAAATCGAGGAGAATTCCGTTGCTCTACTCGTAGGTCCAAATGGGGCGGGTAAGTCTACCTTGCTCAAGTGCATTATGGGCTTGTTGCGTTATACGGGCGAGATTGAGATCAGGGGACAAAGGAATAAATCAACTGAGGCAAAACGGATTATGGGTTATGTTCCGGAAATACCGCACATGTATCCTCTGTTAACTATTGCTGAACATCTGGAATTTACTGCCAGAGCATATAAGCTTGATGATTCATGGTCTGAAAAGGCGGACTTTCTGCTCGAACGTTTTGAATTGGCTGACAAAAAAGATAAATTAGGCGGAACTCTGTCCAAAGGTATGCAACAGAAACTCAGTATCTGTGTTGCTCTATTGCCGGAACCTGATTTTATCTTATTTGATGAACCGTTAATCGGCTTGGATCCCTATGCGATAAAACAATTAAAGAACATTTTTCGGGAATTGGCAGAAAAAGGACATTCACTCTTAATCAGTACGCATATTTTAGATACGGTTGACCAATTGTGGGATCAGGTATTTATCATGGATCATGGTAAAGTTGTGGCAAATGGTAAAAAAGCCGAACTTGATCAGCTGGGTAAAACCTTAGAAGATTTTTTCTTTGATGTAACGGATCAGCAAAGAGGTGTTGTGCTGACTGAGACCGAATTGGCTGCGGCGGCAAATAGTCAACAAATGTCTGAACCTAACCAACAATCTGAGAAGTAGAGCCGATAAATGAGAGCATTATTTTATCTTAAAATCAGAACAATAATCAATAGTATTAAGCAGTTGAAAGAAAAACCGAGCAAATTGATTTCTGCTCTGTTTTATCTCGGATTCTTAACTTTTATTTTTGTGGTTCCATCTTCTAATACTCAAAGAAATCCTTTAGAAACAATTGCCGGAGTAGAAGATTTCTCGCTCTTAGTGTTTTCAGCGATCTTATTCTTGATCATGATCTTTGTAAATACAATCGCGTGGCATACCGGAACCAAGCGGGGAGTTAGTATTTTCACCTTTCCAGATACACAATTTTTATTTACAGCTCCTCTTAAACCAGCTACTATTTTGCTTTACGGAATGCTGAGTCAAGTTAGAACTTCATTGATCAGTACAGCTTTTTTACTTTATCAAATTCCCAATCTGAAAAGATTAAATTTGAGCGGCAATCAGATTGTAGGAGTTTTTGCTATCTGGTTTTTGTTGGTGTTTTCTAATCATATTATTACGGCTTTTATTTATGCCATCAGTTTTCAATCTGAAAAAAGAAAAACACTTGTCTTAAGTGTTGTATATGGACTAATTACACTGACTGTGGTTTTATTTGCTTTTTTTGCAATCCGGGAAGGTTCCTTTTTTAACGGTTTTCTTAAATTCATTGAGACAAAATTATTATATCTGATTCCGGGTGCCGGCTGGGCAAAAGGAATTTTGGACGGCTTGTTATTTGGCTTTGGCTGGTTGAACATAGTTTGTTTTGCAGCTTTTTTGATTGCGCCAATCATTTTGCTGCGTTTGATCTACAAGATCGATTTTGATTATTTTGAAGATGCATTATCAATGATCCAAATTGCACCCGGTACTGATCAGCAGGCAGAAGCAAATCAAGCAGCATTAACAAAGTATTTCAATCGAGTTAAAATTAGAAAAACCGGATTGAATCATGGTTATGGAGAATCAGCAATCTTTTATAAACAACTACGAGAACACCGCAGATCCAGACCTCATTTGATCGGTTTAAGTATGTTGGTTTTGCTCTTAATCTTAGGAGCTATGGCGGTTTCTACGACAGGAAGTCCGACAATGAAAAATCCTCTAATCTTTTGGGGTGCCAGTGCTTTTATGTTGTTCTTTTTCTCCTTTAATTCGACAACTTTTAGAGCTCTGAATGAACATCAGTTTTTCACCCTGCCGGGCAAGTCAAGTTTAAAGATAATCTATGCAAGTTTGTTGGGAATATTACTTGCTATGCAAGATTTAGTTCCGGCATATTTATTTGTAATAATCTATCAGAAATTTAATCTATTATTGTTGATTGTGGGTCTTTTACTGAGTGGCAGTTTATTTATGGTTTTTAATACTTCACAGATAATAGTATTCAGAATTTTCGGTGAAATAAAATCTGCATTTTCGACCATGGTTATGATTACTCTATCGTTAGTATGTAGCATTCCCGGTATTGCATTAATCGTGATTGGCGGTCTCGGTGCTTTTTCTAATCCGGCTGTATGGAGTTACCTGCTAATTGCTGTGGGTTTTATGGTGAATTGTCTGATCGGTCTGCTGGGGGTAGCTGTTGGGAAGAGATATTTAGAGGAAGGTCCAATTCGCTAATTACTTGAAAAAAGCAGGTGGAATATTCATAATATTAGCAAATGTTCGATTAAATTAAATTGAAATTAAAGGGAGTGCGCAACAGGACTCCCTTTTGTTTAAGAAACATAGAGGGAAGAGCATGCAAATCGTAATTGGCGGTGCAGGGAAAATCGGTCAAGCTTTATGTCTTGAGTTAGCCGATGAAGGGCACGATATTATTCTGATTGAAAAAGATGAGAATACGATTGAGCGTATTATCGAACGTAGTGATATTTCCGGTATTGCCGGCAGTGTTGTAGATTACGATATTCAAATTGAAGCAGGTGTTCCTGATTGCGATCTTTTTATCAGTGTGACCGGTAATGATGAAATCAACTTGATTTCTGCCATATTAGCTGACCGTTTGGGAGCGGGCTATACGGTTGCCAGGGTAGGTGATCCGCAATATGGCACTCATATGGGTCTCATGCGACGAGCTTTGGGTGTTTCTCTGATGATTAATCCCAAGCTTGAAGCCGCTCGTGAGATTGCTAAAAGCATCAGTTCTCCCAGTTCCGTATCGGTTGAGAGTTTTGTGCATGGTAGAGTGAATATGCACGAAATGATCATTGATGAATGTAGCGGCTTATGTAAACTAAATCTGTCTGATTTTAGAAAGAGATTTACTTCCTTAATTGTCTGTGCCGTGCAAAGGGGGCAGGAGGTTGTGATCCCCGGAGGCTCATTTATTTTTGAAGCCGGGGATGTTGTTTTGCTAACCGGGTTTATCAGAGATCTCGAACAATTCTGTATAAAAAATGGTATCGCCCAAAAACCTATCAAAGATATTCTGGTTATTGGTGGAGGAGAGATTACCGATTATTTGTGTCGGATTTTAGAACGCAGCACCCGTAAATACAAGTTGACAGTGATTGAGCAAGATGAAGACATTGCTTGGGCTTTAGCGGCTGAACATTCAGATATTACAGTCTTGCACGGTGACGGGACTGACCATGATGTTCTACAAGAAATAAATTATGATTTGTATGATGCTATTGTTGCTTTGACCGGAATTGATGAAGAAAATATCATGATCGGTCTCTTAGCAGCTCAAAAGTCAATTCGGAAGATCATCAGCAAAGTAAACCGTACCGAAATATTACCGATTGTACAAGACAATGGGTTGCAAACTATTATTACTCCAAAATCAATCGTGACCGAACATTTGGTCAGATTTGTTAGAGCACATCAAAATGCAATGGGTTCAAATGTTGAAGCCTTGCATAGAATATTTAACAATGCAGCTGAAGTATTAGAATTCTGTGTACGGCCTGACAGCAAAATTATTGATACACCTTTAAAGGAACTTAATCTCAAAGATAATATCCTGATCGTGTTTATTTTACGAATCAATCAAGTTATTTTTCCCACAGGGGATGATGTAATTAAAGCTGATGATCATATTGTAGTTGTTTCCAAAGAAAAAATGTTTGATGATGTGGATGATATTTTGTCCGATCAAAAAAACAAACCTAAATTTCTAGATGATATAGCAGATGTAGAAGTTGAGCCATTGAGGGCAGACAAGGATCCAGCTGATGAATATTAAGATTGTTCGTTATTTTGTTAGCAAATTGATCCAGGTTGAAGCCGGTTTGATGCTCTTGCCTTGTTTGATCAGTTTGATTTATGGTGAACCTTTTTCAAATTTGCTCAGTTTTCTAATTGCTATGGGGATTATATTTTTGATCAGTTTTGTAATCACCACAAAAAAGCCTGAACTAAAAACATTGCATACTAAGGAAGGTATGCTTATCGTAGCTCTAACCTGGATAAGTTGGACTTGTTTCGGTGCATTACCTTTTGTTATCTCCGGTGAAATTCCTTTTTATATTGATGCTGTTTTTGAGATGGCAAGTGGATTTAGTACAACAGGTGCTTCAATTCTCAGGGATGTGGAAAGTTTGAGTCATTCTACATTGTTCTGGCGTTCGTTTTCGCACTTGATTGGGGGGATGGGTGTTTTAGTTTTTGCCCTGGCTATTTTTCCTACCGGTGCATCGGAAACTGTTCATCTGATGCGAGCAGAGGTTCCCGGTCCGAGATTTGGCAAATTGGTTTCTAAACTAAAAGAGACTGCCTTGATTTTATATACGATTTATTTTGTCTTGACTTTGATTACAGTTATTTTGCTTATTTTTGGAGGTATGAATGTTTTCGATTCATTTTGCCATTCATTTGGAATTGCCGGAACCGGTGGTTTCAGTACCCGTAATGCCAGTATAGGATTTTATAACAGTGCCTATATTGAATGGGTTACAGGTATGATGATGCTGATGTTCGGCATGAATTTCAACTTATTCTATATGGTTATTTTAGGACAAGTGGTTTCCGTTTTTCGTAATGAAGAATTGCGAGTATATTTAAGTGTAATAATTAGTGCAACAGGTATTATTACCTTGACAAATCATCTGAACGGGATCTATACAGACTTAGCAACAAATATTCGGCATACATTCTTTTCTGTTTCTTCGGTAATTACAACTACCGGCTATTTAACTGTTGATTTTTCCGACTGGGCATTAACCGCATTGACGATTTTTGCTTTATTAATGTTCATTGGAGGGATGGCAGGTTCTACCGGCGGCGGTTTCAAAGTTGCCAGGTTGACCATTGCCGGGAAATCAATGTTTAATGAATTTCGCTTAATGCAAAACCCGAGACGAGTAACCGTAACCAAGTTTAATCAGAGTCCTTTAACTGTAGATCAAGTCACAAGGATTCGTAATTATTCACTTGCTTATATCTTTTGCTTAGTCTTAATTATTTTATTAATTACGCCGGACACACCGGACATGCAGACAGCGATCAGTGCGGGTATGAACACTTTTAATAATATTGGGGTCGGTTTTGCAACCGATGGTTCTTCGGTACCATTTACTGATTATAATGTCTTTTCAAAGATTGTTTTGATCTTTTCTATGATCGCGGGACGTTTGGAGATTTATCCGTTGATAGTTCTTTTATCACCTAATACTTATCTGAGTAAAAGCTAATTAATCCCAAGCATCTTGAGTGTAAGTAGAAATAAATGTCCCGGGCAGATTTAATTTGTTTAATTCAGCTAAAGCACTGTCTCTTGCCACATATGAATCATAAATTGCATAGATTGTAGGACCGCTACCGGTTAAACGGACAAACGGTGCCCCGGTTTCAGAAAAAGCTGCGAAGACATCATTCAATTCAGGAAATTTATTAATTAAGGCAGGGGTAAAGTCATTTTTTAGTTGAGCATTCATCTCTTTTAAACCTTGATCAAACATTTGATTATACATAGTAGCAGTTCTTAAATTCTGAAATGCACTCTCGGTTAGCGGTGGGGCATTAAGCCATTGAAAAGCTTCTTTGGTTAAGGTTGTAAATTGAGGACTGAAGATTAGAACGGGCTTCGGAGTAAAACTACGCAAAGGACTGATCTTCTCTCCGATTCCTTCACAGAGTGCAGTTCCTCTATGCAAACTGAATGAGACATCTGCTCCAATTGTTGAAGCTAAGCTTAACAACTCCATTTTGGAAATAGGTTCCTGTCTTTTACCTTTGAAAAATGTACGTGTTCTTTGATCATTGAACAAGTCGCCTAATCCGCGCAAAACAGCTGCTGCATTGGCACTTCCACCAGCCAAACCGGCAGCCAAAGGTATTTTTTTGTTCAAGTAAATTTCTAAATCAGCTTGTAAAGCAAAATGATCAAGAAATGCTTGAGCGCTCCGATATGCGATATTTTCTTTAATATCTTTTATAATAACTTTATCCGAAGTTAGGTTAATCTTAGTTTGGGGCTTTTCATTTTTCTTCGCAATCAGCAGGATAATATCGTGCAGAGCGAGAGATTGCATCACGCTATGTAATTCATGGTAGCCGTCAGCTCTTTTACCCAGAATATCCAAGTTCAAATTGACTTTAGCTTGAGCAATTAATTTGAGCTTAGCCTGATTTTCAGTAATTTTAATATTGTATTTTTCTTTAGAGGAAATCATGCGAATCCTGTTCAAATCCTTCTCCTAATACTTCGCGAGCTTCTGTTACAATCACAAAAGCAGCAGGATCAATATCCTTAACGATTGCTTTGAGTTGAGGAACTTGTCTGCTCGACATCACGCAGAACACCATACCACGTTCTTGATTACTGAACATACCTTTTGCTTGTAAGCTCGTTGCACCTCGGTCTAATTCTACAAAAATCCTTGCGGCAATTTCATGTTTCTTATCGGAAATGATATAGGCAATCCTAGAGACTGCAAGACCTTCCAAGGTAATATCTGTAAATTTCGAAGTAAGCCAAATTGCAACGAAAGAATACATAGTAATAATAAAAGTATCTGATTCAAGATCTTGATAAAAGAATAAACTGGAAATAACGATTACGAAATCAAGACTCAAAAGCACTCTGCCGATCGATATTGCAGGAAATCTACGATGAATAATTACGGCGAGAATATCCGTACCGCCCGTGGTGTAACCGCTACGTAAGATAAGTCCCATAGCAATTCCAAACATTACACCACCAAACAAACAAAAAATCAACAGATCAGGTTTTCCGTTGAGAGTAGATTTATTAATATATTTTTCAAACCAATTGGCCATTGGTTTTTCAGTCAAAGTTATTGCTAAAGAATAACAGGCAGAACCGATAATACTTTTATAGACAAAACGCCAACTAACTTTGAGCCAACCTAGAATTAATAAAGGAATATTTAATAAAGCAATTATGATACCTAAGGGTAAAAAATTTCCGCGACCGGTCAGCTGAAAAATAATTGAAGCGACTCCGGTAACTCCACCGGTAGTCAACATGAGAGGGGTGTAGAAAACATTAATAGCAAAGGCAGATAAAAAAGAACCCAGAATTAGAAAAATAATGGAATTAAATTGTTGCCGAATTTTGTTGTTATCAGCTAAAACGGAATTATGATTATCCATCAAATCCTCCACTAATAGAGTTAATTATGCAATGCTGCATAACTGGTATCTTAACATATTAATCTTACTGAAAATAATAAACAATCAAACACAGAGAGTTTTCGGGACTTGCGGTTTTGATCTCGAACTCAGTTATAAAATCTCAGAAATAATGCCTCCTCCTATACAACGTTTTCCTTGAAAAAATGCTGCAGTTTGACCGGGAGTGATTGCACGTTGAGGCTCTAGTGTGTTAATTTCAACTATCTTTTCATTCCGTTTAGTGGATGGTTTGATAATTGACTTGGCAGGTTTTGCTTGATAACGATTGGCAATTTCAACTTCAAGCGGAAGATCCGGCTTTATTAAAGTATTCCAGCTGACATTTCTAACTAAGTATCTGTCGGACATTAAATCTTCAGTATCTCCTACAGTGATTTGATTGGTTAAAGGATCTATTCGAGTAACAAAAACTTTCTTGCCGAAAGACATGCCCAAGTTTTTTCTTTGGCCAATAGTATAGTTTCCAATGCCTAAATGTTCGCCTAAGACATTTCCTTGTGGATCAACGAACTGGCCGGGACTGCCAATAGCATTGAATTGCTGTAATAAATCGCGGTATGTCTGATCGACCGAGATAAAACAAATATCTTGACTATCACTTAATGATTGATTATCAAAACCCATCTGATCGGCAAGTGCACGGACTTGATCTTTGTGATAATCACCTAAAGGTAAAAGGGTGCGGGCTAACTGATCTTGAGTTAAATGATACAGATAATAACTTTGATCTTTAGCAGGATCTGCAGCTTGCCATAATTGAAATTCAGTTTGTTCTTGGATAATTTTTGCATAATGACCGGTAGCTAAATAGTCAAAGCTGCCTGAAGTTGCTTGTTCAATACGATCAAATTTGAACTTTTGATTGCAAAGCACACAAGGATTCGGTGTCAAACCTTGTTGATATTGCTTGACAAATTCTTCGACAATTTCGTTGAAAAAAGCTTGTTTTAAATCGAGAATTTGTAACGGGATCCCGATAAATTCTGCCGCTTGTTTGACCTTTTCCAGCTCAGCTTTCTCTTTTTGAGGATCATTGCTATCTCGCCACAGTTGCATATATGCTCCTGTAACGGAATAACCTTGTTCTTTTAATAAGTATGCGGCAACAGTGCTATCTACGCCTCCGCTCATACCCAACAAAACTTTTTTCATTAATACTATACAGTCCCTTCTCTTGCAGAATAATTGTAAGCATTTTTATTTTTTTGAACAAGTAAAAGTTCAACGGTTAAGAATACGCTGTTTTAGTTAAATAATATGCACTGTATATTCATAAATTCAGGTCAGAGTCGTGCTAAATGTCATGACTATTGGGATAATATTAACAAAGATTGTCAAATTGTCAGTATAAAAGATTCACTTTAATGGTATAATTATTTATTATTCTTTATAAAAATATGAATAATTTTATTTTTAAAAACTTTGGAGGGGAAAATGAAAAAGAAAATTTTAAGTTTATTGGTAGCTTGTTTCATGATTTTTTCACTTGTAGCATGTGGTAGCAGTGACTCCGGTGCTAAAAATGAAGACAAATCTGATGAAAAGAGTGAAGACGTAGCAGATGAAAAAGATCAAGATGTAGCTGATAGCGGTGATACCATCAAACTTGGTGAAATCGGACCTCAAACCGGTAGTGTTGCTGTTTATGGAAATACTACATTAAACGGTATTAAATTAGCTGTACAAGAAATTAATGAAGCAGGTGGCGTCAACGGCAAACAAATTGAATTATTAGCTGAAGACGACAAGGGTGATCCTACTGAAGCGGTTACAGTTTATAACAAACTGATTGAAGAAGGTGTTCAAGCAATCATCGGCGCCATTACTTCAAAACCTACCGATGCTATGGCTGCAAACTCTATGGAAGACGGAATTCCCATTATTACCCCTACAGGTACAATGGCTTCGATTACAGTCGATAGACCGCATGTTTTCCGTACTTGTTTCACTGATCCGTATCAAGGACAAATTTTGGCAATCTTTGCTGCAGACTCATTGAATGCAAAAAAAGCCGCAGTTATGAGAAATACTTCCGATGACTACTCGAACGGTGTTGCGGATGCATTTATTCAATATGCTGAAGAAAAAGGTATTGAAATTGTTGCAGATGAAGGCTATGGCGTAGGTGATGTAGACTTTTCGGTACAATTAACCAATATTTCACAACAAGATCCGGATGTATTATTAGTTCCTGAATATTATGAAACCGACGTTTTGATTGCAAAACAAGCTCGTGATTTAGGCATTGAAGCTACAATTGTCGGACCTGACGGATGGGACGGAGTTTTGGACGTTGTTGACGATGATGCATTAGAAAACTTGGAAGGTGTATATTTCACTAATCACTATTCAGTAGATGATGAATCCGAAATTGTAAAAACATTTGTTGAAAATTATAATGCGGAATTCGGTAGTGATCCTTCATCTTTCTCAGCATTAGGTTATGACTCTGTTTACATGTTAAAAGCAGCATGGGAAGCAGCGGGATCTACAGATTTCGAAGCGACCGTTGCAGCATTGGCAGAGATTGAACATGAAGGTGTCACCGGACACTTGATTTTTGGTGAGAATAATAATCCTATTAAATCGGCCTCTATCATTACTATTGAAGATGGCAAGTATAAATTCCACGACAGTGTTTCAGCCGATTAATGATTAACATCGATTGTTAAATCTATTTTGAATTTTTTAATAAATATACTTGAGTCTACGGTTCAATTTTATTAAAGTAGAATAATAATCAATTATCAGTAGTAAGCTAATTGTTAGCTTACTACTAATTTATTTTTGAGGAGCGGAGATTTGAACTTTTTATTGCAATTATTGAACGGTTTACAAATCGGCTCAATTTATGCTCTGGTTGCTCTTGGCTATACCATGGTTTATGGTATAGCTTTGTTAATTAATTTCGCACATGGCGAAATTATTATGCTAGGTGCATATACTACCGTTTTTACGATTCAATTGTTATTAGCTCAGACTGATTTGCCTTATTTTGTAGCTATTATTCCGACGATAGTTATTTGCACTCTGATTGGCATTATTATTGAACGATTAGCCTACAAGCCCTTGCGTAACAGTCCTAGAATTTCCAATTTAATTACGGCAATTGGAGTTTCATTATTACTACAAAATACGATGATGAAGATTTTTGGAGCACAAGCACGATCCGTTCCCTCAATTTTCCATGCAAAACCATTAGATTTCTTCGGTGCCAAAATTTCGGTTACAACAGTGGTGACCATTGCAGTAACTGCAGTGCTCACGATTCTATTGCAACTTTTTATCAAAAAAACCAAATACGGTAAAGCGATGACAGCTACGAGTGAAGATTACGGAGCTGCTGAATTAGTCGGGATCAGTGTAGACAGAACCTTGACTATGACTTTTGCTATCGGGTCGGCATTGGCGGGAGTTGCATCCTTGCTTTATGTATCAGCCTACCCCCAAGCCGAACCTATGATGGGCTCAATGCTCGGTATTAAGGCTTTTACAGCTGCTGTTGTCGGAGGTATCGGTTTGATTCCGGGAGCCGTTCTGGGTGGTTTGATTTTGGGAATTGTAGAAGCATTGACCAGGGCATTTATATCCAGCAAACTCTCCGATGCAATTGTTTTTGGTTTGTTGATCTTGGTCTTGTTGATTAAGCCGAGTGGTTTATTAGGCGAAGATAGGAAAGAGAAAGTATAGGTGATTAAATGTCTCGTAATAAAAGATTAATTTATTTAATTAATATAGGACTGGTGCTTATACTTTTTGCAATATTGACCATTTTAGAAGCAAGCGGAGTATTCACCCGTTATACTATGTCGATTCTGCGCTTAGTCTGTATTAATGTTGTTTTAGCAACCAGTCTCAATGTAACGGTAGGAAACTTAGGCCAGATTACTTTGGGCCATGCGGGATTTATGTCGATCGGAGCCTATACGGCCGGTTTGTTTGCCAAAGGAGTTGAAATAGGCGGTCAAAATGGTTATTTGATAGGAATTCTCTTGGCAGGTATCTGTGCAGGGATTTTTGGAATAATTGTAGGTATACCGGTTTTACGACTTAAAGGTGACTACTTAGCTATTGTTACCTTGGCTTTTGGTGAAATTATTCGGGTCTTGATCGAATATTTTGATTTTACCGGTGGAGCGCAGGGTCTTAATGGAATTCCTAGAATGCAGAATTTCAGCGTCATGTTTTTCTTGGCTGTAATTTGTGTAACATTAATGTATTCAGTTATGACTTCAAGGCATGGTAGAGCGGTTTTAGCTATTCGTGAAGATGAAATTGCCGCTCAAAGCTCCGGAATTAATATTACATACTATAAAACTTTTGCTTTTACCTTATCTGCATTCTTCGCCGGAATTGCAGGAGCTATGTATGCTCATAATATCGGTACAATAGGTGCCAGCGTCTTTAATTATAATAAATCATTTGATATTTTGGTCATGGTAGTTTTGGGTGGCATGGGATCCTTCACCGGTGCGGTTATTTCGGCAACTGTCTTGACAATAGTACCCGAAACTCTGAGACAATTTAATGATTATCGCATGATAATCTACTCCTTGCTCTTGATAATGGTTATGCTCTTCCGTCCAGAAGGCTTATTAGGTAGAAAAGAATTTCATATCACTAAAGTCGTGGACAAAATAAAAACCAAATTTGGCAAGCACTCAGTCGAAGGGGGGAGTTAAAGATGAGCAATCATGTTTTGACTTGTAATAATGTAGGTATTAGATTCGGCGGTTTGCAAGCAGTACAAGATTTCAATTTACAGATTGAAGATGGTGAACTGATTGGATTGATCGGTCCTAACGGTGCAGGCAAAACGACTGTTTTTAATTTGATTACAGGAGTTTATGAACCGACTGAAGGTGAGATCCTGTTGGCCGGCACAAATATTATCGGGAAAATGCCTCATCAAATTGTACGCTATGGAATTGCCAGAACATTCCAAAATATCCGTTTGTTTGATCATTTATCGGTTTTGGACAACTTAAAAGTTGCAGCGAATAAAGATATGCGCTATTCCATCTTTAGTGGAATGTTTCGTTTAGGCAATTTTTGGCGCGAAGAGGATGAGATCAAGGATAAAGCAATCGAGATATTAGATATATTCGGCATGAGTAAACATGCCAATAAACTTGCCAGATCATTACCTTACGGTGAACAGAGAAAACTTGAAATTGCCAGAGCGATGGCTACCGATCCGAAGTTGCTTCTCTTAGATGAACCTGCTGCGGGTATGAATCCGACAGAAACAGATGAGTTAATGGATACGATAATGTTGATTCGAAATGAATTCGGCATAACTACTTTGTTGATTGAACATGATATGAGATTGGTCTTAGGAATCTGCGAACGATTGATGGTGCTCAATTATGGTAAAGTCTTAGCCGAAGGAAATCCACATGATATCGTAAACGATCAGTCGGTTATTGAAGCATATCTGGGCAAAGGAGAATAAAGCATGATGTTAGAAGTTTCAAATCTGAATGTTTATTATGATAATATTCATGCCATTAAAGACTTGAGCATAGAGGTAGAAGAAGGTCGAATAGTTTGCTTAATTGGAGCAAACGGTGCGGGTAAAACTACTACCTTGCAGAGCATCTCCGGTCTATTACCGGTCCGTTCGGGAGAAGTTTCTTTTAAAGATCAATCTATTATCAAGAAAAAAGCTCATCTAATAACTCAAATGGGCATTGCTCAAGTTCCGGAAGGACGTAGAGTTTTTACTAATTTAACTGTTTTAGATAACTTACGACTCGGATCTTTTGCTATAAAAGATTCAAATCAGAATAAAGAAAAAGAAATAAAAAGAATCTATGACCGTTTTCCAATTTTAAAAGAACGTTCTGCTCAAAGAGCGGGAACATTATCTGGCGGAGAACAACAGATGTTGGCTATCGGTAGAGCCTTGATGAGTCGCCCGAAGTTACTCTTGCTGGACGAGCCTTCAATGGGTCTGTCTCCGATCTATGTCGAGACAATTTTTGAAGTCATCCAGGATTTAATTGATGAAGGCGTTACAATCCTCCTGGTAGAACAAAATGCTAACATAGCCTTATCGATTTCCGATTATGCTTATGTTTTGGAGACGGGCAGAATCGTAAAATCCGGTACAGCAGAAGAATTGATGAATGATACGGATGTAAAGGTTGCTTATTTAGGAGCCTAACAATTTTCCGGTTCGATTATTATTTGTGTACAGTCAAAAATATTGATCATGTGACTTTGCACCTTTATTAACGTAAAAATTGTTCTATTTCTGGGCTAGGCTTTTTAGGACTTCTAGAAGAGGTTTTCTTTTATTTTCCAGTTGTTCTGTTAGTACAAGTTCAAATATTTCTCCTAATGCCCGGCCGATTTCGGGTCCTTGTAACCCGAGTCTGATTGCATCATTACCGTCAATTTCCAAATCGGTTATTTGCAAAGCCGGTTTAGTTCGTACAATTTGATCAATCATTAAGGATATTTCATTTAAATAGGCAACTTGTTCTGTCTGAATAGTTTTAGCTTTGCCCATAGTGTCAGCTTTTTTTAGTGTGATTAATTTATCCAACATTTTTTCGCCAAATTTGTGTAAGCGTCGTTTTAGGATGGTTTTATCCAATTCCAATGGATAATCATGATAAAGTACTAAAGTTTCAACTGTATCAATCAATTTTTTTTCGAACTTTAATTCTTGCATATTTGTGCGTGCTATTTGTGCTGATTTTTTCGGGTGATTGTAAAAGTGTCCGATACCTTGATCATCGATAGAAAAAGTATCAGGTTTACCAAGATCATGATATAAAGCAGCTAATCTAAGATCCAACTGGGGCGGAGTATTGGAGATTACTTCAACTGTGTGGCGAAAAACATCGAAAGCATGATAGGGGTTTCTTTGCTCGAAATCAAAACTTTTTCTCAATTCCGGAATAAATACTGCAAACAGGTCACGATATTCAGTGAGTATAGAATTGATATTTGAAGAAACCATGATTTGACTGAATTCTTGATTAATTCTTTCAACTGCGATATTTTTTAGCAATAGCTGATGCGACTTAATTGCAATTTTTGTATTTTGATCTATGGAAAAATTGAGGGAAGAGGCAAATCTCAAGGCACGTAAAATGCGCAAAGCATCTTCCGAAAAACGCTCTTCTGGCTGACCGACTGTTCGAATTATTTTGTTATTTAAGTCATGATAACCGCTGAATGGATCAACTAAGCCTTCTTCCGGATGAAAAGCCAGCGCATTAATTGTAAAATCTCGTCTTGACAGATCTTGCTTCAAATCTGTCGAAAATTTAATTGTATCGGGATGGCGGTGATCAGAATAACCTTGTTCAACTCTATAGGTAGTAATTTCAACCGGCATTTGGTCAATGATTACCTTGATTGTACCGTACTTTAACCCGACGGGAATTGTTTGATATTCACTAAACACTCTCATATTCTGTTCAGGTGTGGCAGAAGTTGTTAAATCAAAATCGGCAGGAATTTTAGCTTGCAACAAATCACGAACTGAACCTCCAACTAAATAGGCTTCATAATTATGCTCATTCAAAAGTCTAATCGCTTTGATGATTTGTTTAGGTATTTGTGCTGCGCGGATCATTGATTCACTTTTCTATTCTTAGTGTAGGCTAAGTGCCACATTTATTAGATATACTGTAAGCATTTTATTATTCTTCAATTATCGGAATACCTGCGAGATCTTGGATGACTTTAGCTGCACAGATTAGTCCGCTAACAGGAGGAACGTATGCTAAGGAAGCGATGATTTTCGAATTACTATACTGCGGTTTTTCAGGAGAAAACACAACCGCTTGCTCTGAGATATTATGTTTTCTTAATTCGATACGTATTCTTTTAGCTAACGGGTCATTATAGGTGTCGAATATATCGCAGATAATAAATGCTGTTGGATCGTATTTATTACCTGCTCCTAAAGCAGAAATCAGAGAAATTTTCTTTTCTTTAGCCTTAATTATTAAATCTATTTTTGCCTGCAGGGTATCAATTGCATCAACAATATAGGAAATATCTGTTGGTAAAAAATCCAAACCGGTTTGAGCATTATAAAAAATTTGATGAGTACTGACAGAAGCGTCGGGGTTTATTTCGAGAATTCTATTTTTCATCACTTCAACCTTAGGTAGCCCTATTGTTGAGCGGGTTGCACAAAGTTGGCGATTTAGATTGCTCGGTTCGACAATATCTTTATCGATTAATTCAAAATTTCCTATTCCGGATCTGGCTAAGGCTTCAGCTGCATAAGAACCAACACCTCCTAGTCCGAAAATAGCAACTCTTGCTTTTTGTAATGCAAGAGCACCTTGGGTTGATAATAGGGGCAAAGATCTTTGAAATAAGGGATTGCTGGTTAAATCTCGGTTTGTCATTTTATTTTTCTGTGAAATATGCTTCAAGAGCTTCCGGTGAATCTTCGGGTATTGACTTAAAACGGTCAATCGGTAATGGTTCTAAAAATCCCCAATCACCGAATCTGATTTGATCGGATTTGGTTTGCAGCATGCTTTGCAAAAGACCTGTGGTCTGACTTTCCAAGGTATCAATATAATGGACGATAGCAGCGGCAATTGAAGTCGGTCTGTCTCCAAAATCTCCATGATGTCCGGAGATTACACTTTGCACTTGACGGTAAAAAGTTTCATCATATAAATCAATGATCGCATCTTTAAATAAAGCAATAAATTCAATGCCGCGTACTCTATGGTTTGCGTACCAGTATTTGGCAGGAGCTAAATCATCATATTCAAAAACTTTTCCGATATCGTGTACGGTAACGGCAAAGGCTAATAAATCAGCACATTCCTGTAATTCAGGATTATTTTCTAAAATTGCAGCTAAGATATTTAAGGTTTTGGTGGTATGATTGACCAAACCGCCAATTTTATTGTCATGATAATAAATTGCAGCTCCTTCAATCGTAAAACGACCTTCAAGTTCGGGTGCATTGAGAACAGTTTGAATTAATTGCCAACAAGCCTCAGTCGTTCCTAAATCACGCAATTTTGCCATTGCATTCCGCCAATTATTTTTGATCTGATCAGCTGGTATTTTAGGTAAAAAATCATGTTTGGAAATATTTTCATTTCTACTGACCTCAACTCTGCGCACTGTAAAATAAAAACCGTTATATTCTGAACCTATGACTTCAACATCATAAATTCCGCTTCCATGAGCTTGAATTGTCGAATAGATTTCTTCTTCCCAGACTCTGAATTCAAATTGAGCGTCTTGAGATAAAAAGTTACCCACCATAAAATCATTTTTTTTACCGGAACGAATTGAAGGGACCGCATTGATCAATACTGTACCTTCGGAAACTTTTCCTTTTACTGCTGCTTCGGTTAAATTTAAAATAGGCATAACCTATTCACTCCTTTTTAAAGAAATTCATCTTGCCGGCAAGATGAATTTTCTAAATTACAATATTTATCGCTATTATAACAAATTAGTGTTCGCTTGAATAATTGCGAATATGTTTATCCTTCTGCTTGTTTATTATAAAATTGTGTATAATTATCATAGTTAACAAATATTAAATAAGACTGATCTTGGAGGGAATAGTGGATTCAGATCAATATAAAACACAAAATTTAGATGATTATGCTGATTGGTTTCTAAACTCGGATATTTTAAAAAATAATGAATATTCAGTTGATTTGTATCCTTACGAAAAACTGTTTTCCCAGTATAAATTAAATCAACTTGTACTGAAAAATAGAATAGTCTATCATTCTTCACCGGATTATAATTTGGCTGATCAAATGGGTCGTCCGGGTACTCCAATGCTCGACTATTATACTCGTTTGGCCAAAGGTGGTGTTGGCTTAATAACTACGGGATCAGTACCGGTATCGGGTTCTATTGATCCGACAGTAATTGACAAAAATGGCAGATCCGTTTATCCGCAAATAATAGATAATCAGTCTGCACTTGCAGGTTGGTCAGAATTAGCAGAAACTTGCCGAGTTTTTTCAGCAAGCTTGTTTATGACTTTATCAGCAGGCTTGGGTCAACAAGGTAAAATGGACGATCGATCTGATCAGAAAGGTTTGAAGTCTCTTTTTCGCAAGAGACCGGTTTCAGCTTCCGGTGGTAAATCTTTTTCACAAAATATAAAATGTCGCAGATTATCCGAGCGCGATTTAGAACAAATTATTGATAATTTTGGTGAGGCAGCAAAAACGGTTTCAGAGTTAGGTATGGCCGGAGTTTTAATTGAAGGTGGCAGAGACGAGTTACTTGCACAAATGTCTAATCCGATAATCAATCAAAGAAAGTTCGGTTCTTTCACAAATTATCAAACTTTTGGTTTGGAGATTGTACGCAGAATAAGAAGAGTCAATGGCCCTAATTTTCCAATTTTATATAGCCTGGAATTGGATCCGCTTAATTTGGATTGGGATTTTGTTAAAAATCTCATTCAGGCAGGAATTGACGGATTATTGATTCGCTATGGAGTAAAAGATTATTCGTGGTTAGCAAAAGGGGTTAGAACTTTGCCGGCAGGATATAATTTAAGAATTGCTGAAACTGTGCGTCAATATTTGTTAGCTGAAAACATTCTGAGCCACAACGGCTCCGAGATTGCTCTGATTCTTTCTGGGAAATTAGATTTCCCGGATGTGGCAGAACGAGCCTTAGCTAATGAGCTAGGAGATCTAGTCTGTTTGGATGATGCCTTATTAGCTGATCCCGAGTGGGCTAATAAGGTCTATTGCGGACAAATAGAGCAGATCAGACCTGCGATAGATTCGATACCTGCCAATCAAAAAAATAAGTCAAGTTCGGTTAATCCTTCAATCGATTACAGATCAGAAGCCTCAGGAACGTTGACCAACAATTTGTCGAAAAAGAAGATAGCTGTAGTAGGAGCAGGACTTGCCGGAATTGAATGTGCTGTTACTGCCTTTAACAAAGGACATGAAGTTTGGCTTTTTGAGCAAGAGAATAAAATAGGAGGCAGGCTAAATAAAACCTTGATTCCTAATTTCAGGATGGATTTGAGCAATTATCTCTCGTGGCAACAAAGAAGAGTATATCGTTTAGCGGAAAGCTACCCTGACTTTCATCTTGTTTTAAATGTGATCGCTACAATGTCAATGTTGGAGGAACGTAATTTTGACACGATTGTCTTAGCTAATGGTGGAAAACCGAAGCAGCTTGCTTTTGATAACTCGGCCGATCTGATTGATATTTTCGATTTAGATTTTTCAGATAAAACTGAATCCTCTTTGCTCGAACAATTGAACATCGTCGAGAAAAATAAAATAATTATTTTTGGAGAACATCCTCTAGCATTGGATATTGCCTACAATTTGGTCTATGCTTACGACAAAAAAGTTTCTTTATTATTTGAAGGTGAAGAAAAAACCGACTTGGAATATAATTGGGAAAGCCAACATTTGTTGTTTTTCTTAAAACAAAAAAATGTGGATATTTACTATAATGTAACATTAAAAGAATTGAATGAGGATCAGATCAGCTTTCAATCAACTGCCGGAAGATACACTTTGCTTTATGATTTCTTATTTAAAGCTACCGGACTTGAACCGAATCCTGACTTATTTGAATTATTATATCAATATAAAATTGCTCCACAAGTATATCAAGTTGGAGATTGTTCGAAGCCGGGCAGTATAGCAAATAATGTGAGATCCGGATATAGATTGGGGATAAATTTGTGAGTAATCGTCTAGCATTAAAAATAGCGCTTGTGGGTTGCGGTAGAGTCGCTGAAAAACATCTGCAAGCAATCAATTATCTGGCAAAAAAGAATAAAAATAGGGTTAAGAGAGTTGAACTCACAGCATTGGTTGACCCTTTCGCGGAAGCGCGACAACGGATTTTAGAAAAATATAAACATCGAAATCAAGTTAACTTCTTTGACTCATTAGAGCAGATGTTCAGCAATTTAACTAATCACAAGAACAAACCTGATCTTGTGGCAATTACCACACCTTCAAGCCAGCATTATAAACAAGCAAAACTTGCTTTGCAAAATGATTGTCACCTTTTTATTGAAAAGCCGATAGCTTTAAAATTGGATCACGCAACAGAAATTCTAAATTTAGCAGAGAATAAAAATAAAAAAATAGCTGTCGGTCATATATTCAGATATTTTCCGGTTATCGGCTTAATTGCTGCAGACCTGGCCGAGGGGGTTTTCGGAAAGCCTCTTTATGGGAATGTTAGTGTGCGGTGGGGGCATGATCAAGCTTATTACGATCAAGCTAGCTGGCGAGGCACCAGAGAGCACGACGGAGGATCAATCATGAATCAAAGCATCCATGCATTGGACCTGATGTATTGGCTTTTAGGTGAACCTGAATTATTATCTGCTAAAGGCAGCCTTAGCACCCAAATTCATCAAATGGAATCAGAAGATTTAGGCTTCGGCATTTTTGAATTTGCAGATGATCGCTGGTTATCCGTTGAAGGTACGACCAACACTGATCCTAATCGACCGGAAGCCTCATTTTTTCTCCGCTATACCAAAGGAGAGATTAGGGCGGGTATTTTAGCGGGCAAAATTTCATTTTCGATTCTTGATCAAAATGGTCAGCAGTTGAGGCTAAAATATCTGAAATGTGACATCTTACAACGCATCAAGCAAGAAGGATTTTCTTATTTATTACAGATCAGCAACCCGCATACCGGAATATATTTGGATTTGATCAATGCCATTTCATTAGATCAAGAGCCATTGGCGGATGGATTAAGTGGTCTCAAGGCCTTGGAAATGGTTATAGCGTTATATGAAGATGCAGGTGTAGATAGTGTATAATTAAAACATATGTCTCCGTAGCTCAGCCGGATAGAGCATTCGCCTCCTAAGCGAAAGGCCGTGAGTTCGAATCTCGCCGGGGACACCAATTTAATTATGATTAGGTGATTATATGAAATTAGCTATTAAAACTTGTACTTTAGATTTACCTTATCTTGAAATGTTAGATTTTTGTGTAGATCAAGATGTCGGGTTAATTGAACTCGGTACTGGGAATTGGTCAAGTGCACCACACCTTGATTTAGATCAGCTACTTTCATCAGAAGCTACCTTAAACCAATGGCTTTCAGAACAGGAAAAACGAAATATAAAAGTTTGTGCTTTGAATTGTTCGGGCAATCCTTTGGCTTATGAAGAGGATTTGGTGGTAACATATAAAACTTTTCAATTGGCCGAAAAGATAGGGGTCAAAAAGATAGTCATGATGAGCGGTCTTCCGCCCGGGCACAAAAATGATCGGACACCCGCTTGGATTACAACTAGTTGGCCACCGGAAACACAAGATATATTAGAGTATCAATGGAATGAAGTTGCAATTCCTGTATGGGGGGAAATTATTAAAAAGGCCAAAAACCATGGCATAGAAAAGATAGCTCTAGAGAATCATGGTATGCAATTGGTCTACAATCCTGAAACTTTATTCAAATTAAGATCTGAAATAGGCCCGATGGTCGGTATGAATCTTGACCCTTCACATTTATTCTGGATGGGCAGCAATCCGATAGATGCCGTAAGAATCTTGGGAGAGCAAAATGCAATTTATTTTGTTCATGGCAAAGATGCCAGAATAGAAGTAAGAAATAATGCGCCCAATGGTGTTTTGGATACAAAGCCAATTGAGCGTTTCAAAGAAAGATCTTGGAATTATGTTGCTGTCGGTGCCGGACATGACCAACAATGGTGGCATGAGTTTGTTTCAATACTTCGCATGTATGGCTATGATGATATCATCTCATTGGAGATGGAAGATTTAACGATGTCGTCCTATTCCGGACATTTGATTTCTTTAGAAACATTAAGAAAAGCAATAAGATAATGATAATAAATGGTGAGGATTTATGGACAATTTTGAATTAATAAAAAAGATTAGTGAAATGGATGTTGAACAAGCTTTTGAGATCATAAAGTCGAAACAAGGTTTTTCTCAATATACGAAATCTGAAGCTCCTTATTTTATGCAACCTGAAGGTAGGATATATACATTATATGAACATGATTTCCTCTTTTCTTCGGGGGATATCATTACTTATACAGCCAAAGAAGGTACTCCGGCAGATGAAAAAGGCATATGGGACTGTTTTCGTCAAGCAGAGGATAAATGGTATCGTTGGCAAGATTCTCAATTTGTTTTGCACAATGCAAGTAAACCATAGTGATTGATTTGAGCTTGTAAAATGATTAATTTGTTGAAGGAGCACTAATTGCTTAATACAATTTACTTACCGACTCTGCTTGGAATAGAAGCGATGACTTCTCAGGAGCTTATAGGCTTAGGTTATCAAAAATCTCAAATTACAGTTGATGACGGTGAACTTACTCTTAAGTTATCCTCTGAGCAGAATATGCCTGACTCCATCGCTGAACTTAACCTAAATTTGCGTACCGCCGAGAGAGTTCTTTTAGGCTTAGCAGAATTTAAAGCGTATAACTTCGATCAATTATATGATCAGACTTTTGCTTTACCGTGGCATGAATGGATTGATTATCAATATTTTTTAGAAATTATCGGTTATTCTCGAAAATCTAAATTACATAGTGTTCCCGCATGCCAAAGTATTATTAAAAAGGCACTGACTGATAAATTGAATTTAGTCTATGGCTATCCTGACAATCAGGTACCCGAGGATTCTTCTGTGGGAAATAACAGAATTCAGTTCTCGATTATCGATGATTTGGTTAAGATTAGACTCGATACTAGCGGTGAACCGCTGCATAAAAGGGGTTATCGTCCTATAGTTCACGAAGCGCCCTTACGAGAAACTCTGGCAGCCGCTATTTTGATGATTTCTTTTTATCAACGCAATTTAAAAAATGCAGAAGTATTATTTGATCCTTTTTGCGGCAGTGGTACATTTTTGATTGAAGCAGCGTTAATTGCAAGTGATACTGCTCCCGGAATATTAAGGAGTTTTGCAGCGGAAGACTATCGATTAGTAGGCAAAACTGCTTTTGATCAGGCTAGGGTGCAAGCTGAACATAAATCTTTGGTTTACAACTTAGATTTAATAAAAGAGCGTAGGACAGAAGATCGAATATCCGGAAAAACTCCTTCTGTAATATATCCCGGTCAGTCAGTCAGAATTTATGGCTCGGATATTTCTGGTAAATCAATTACTTTAGCTCGAGAAAATGCAGCCAGAGCTAAAGTTGAACAACTGATAGATTTTGAGACGAAAGATATTTTTCAAATAACCAGATCGGATTTGCTGCAAAAATTGCAAACCGATCGAATCCTAATTACTACAAATCCCCCATATGGTGAGAGGATGGCTAATCTTGAACAAGCAGAACGTCTAGAAAATCAGGTAAGGCAATTGTGTCTGACAGAAGACGGCAAATTGGCACGTGGGATGAGGCTATCTCTTCTAACAGCGGATGATGAGTTTGAAACTTTGATGGGATTCAAAGCTGATCGCCGGAGGAAACTTTATAATGGCGGAATTCGCTGTACTTTGTATCATTACTTCAAGTTTTGATAGTTAAGGTCCTACTTTTTTGACAATCTTGTTGCTAGATATTTGTAAAAGCAGTGAGAACAGCATTCCGCTCACTGTATCAAAAGCATTTCGAAAATGTTTCAATTACGTTACAAAATCAACAATTAAGATGTTAAGATGACCCTTTCTGTTGTACGTGTGCTGTGGACATCTCTAATGAATTAATAAAATAATAATTCGCTAAGTGCTTGTTAATATCGAGTTATTGCCTAAATGAAAATATATGTTTGTTTTTAGAAAAACCAATTGTATAAAAAATTATTGAGTAATAGCAATACTTTGAGAATTAATAAAACTTGAAAGGGTTGTCTTAGTAGTTATACACAAAGTTATTAACATTATTAACATTTTGGGGAGTTATTAACTTTTTATACTAACTATACACTTAGTCTGTGTTCAACTTGTTTATGGATAATAATTTCGTTAGAATATCAAAAGATGAACTACTGCAAGGAGGCTAAGATGGAAAACGTCTTTATTTTTGATCATCCCTTAATCCAACATAAAATTACTTTAATGCGAGATAAAAATACCCCAACCAAGGATTTCAGAGATCTGGTTACAGAGGTCTCACGATTGATGGCTTATGAGGTTACGCGTGATCTGCCTTTGAAAACTATTGAGATTGAAACTCCGATTGCTTGGGCAAAAGCAAAAGTAATCGCCGGAAAAAACTTGGCATTAGTTCCGATTCTAAGAGCCGGTCTAGGTATGGTTGATGGAATGTTAGATCTGATTCCTATGGCAAAAGTTGGGCATATCGGTCTATATCGTGACCCTGAAACATTGGAAGCTGTTGAATACTATTGTAAATTACCTGATGATGTTGAAAGCAGAGACGTAATACTCTTAGATCCGATGTTAGCAACGGGTGTGTCGGCAGTAGATGCTGTTAATCAATTAAAAAAGCGTAAGATTACCTCAATCAAATTCATGTGTATTATCGCCGCTCCTGAAGGAATTGCTAATTTGCATGAAGCCCATCCTGATGTGCCTATTTTCTGTGCCGCAAGAGATGACAGTCTTAATGAACATGCTTATATTGTTCCCGGTCTAGGTGATGCAGGAGATCGTCTATTTGGTACAAAATAGTATCTTACGATAGATAAAGAAATAGCATCTAGCTATTCTACATAAAAGTAAAAAGTCCGCTCGGCAAACTTCAAACGGCATTGGTCAGGCAACAACTGGGTTTGATGTTTGTTGAGCTTTTTTCCGTCTAATGTAGTTCCATTGGCTGATCCGAGATCTTCTAAGAAATAATGGCTACCATGGCGAGAAATTCTGGCATGAAGTCTGCCCACAGATTTCTCAGGTAAAACTAAGTCACAAATTAATTTATCTCTTCCTATCAAAAATTCATCAACCAGAATGAAAGCTCTCAATCCTTCATTTTCAGCTACTGTTCCTGGAGGGCCTTCCGAAATCATCGCTAAACGAAATAAATCATCTTGAGGATTAAGGGGTACTGTGGTTTCAGTGGGTATGACAGTTCGAATTCTTTTGGTAAAAAACAATTGTTTTATTCTGGAGAATATATTCAACTGATTTTTCTTTTTTCTATCTTTATCAAATCTATTTCGAGAATGATTTGCTTTTGGTTTTGAATTTTTCATAGGTAATATTTGTTCGTTTAGATTCTTAGTTTCGGGTTCAATTTTTTGATATATATTATGCAAATAATATAATGCTTCCTGATAATGAGCTTGTTTAATAAATTCATAATGAGTTGTACTAGCTTTTTTCAACTCAGGCTCTTTCTTTGCGATATATTGCCAGAGATTAATTGCTTGATTATTTTTTCCTGCACCGGTTTGATTGATCATGCAATTCTCCGGCAAGGTTAACCATTTGATTTTTTCGATTTCGAATTTTTGATGATAACAAATAATTAATTCAGGTTTGATTAATTGAAGATTTGGTTTAAGCATCAAACTTTGTAAAGTTAACAAATTATCTGTTAAGAGCATTAATAATTTTAGAAAAAATCTATGTTTATGTATGACGCTTATTTCTTGAAATTGATTATCTAGCAGGATGTTTGTCAAGAAAAGTTGTTGTTCAGATACATTAATTAAGAGATAATTTTTGTTTTGTTGTTGATCAAAAATTTTTATTTGTTCCAAGGAAAAATCTAAGTTCAGCTCAATCAAGTGCAAAAGATTTGACTCTTGCACTTGATTGAGATCTGAAAGTTTCAGTTGGAGATATTTGATCATCTTTATCCTAATAGCTTATACCGTCAATTATTGAATAGTCGAATACTTTGTTAATTAGACTTTGAGCAAAACTTGATAATTGTGCTCTGAAGATTAAGGCCACAGTGACTAAGACAGCGATTATTAAAACAATTTCTAATGTACCTAGACCGCTTTCATCAGTGATCTTTTTTTTGATGTTTTTTAACATTGTGATTAAACCTCTCTTTCGTATTAATTCCATAAATTTTCGTTGCTATATTTGCATGCTACTTAGACTAGCGATAGCAGGTAGCATTGCCATTATGATTACGATGAACAAATCAATTGCCATCGGAAACAGTAAACCCATATTCTGTGTTTGTAACCGACGTCGCATGGCATTACGATACAATTGCCAGCTGGCGTTCGCCTGTAAATCTAGAATGTCCAATATTTCTTGTCCGCCATCTCTGTCATAGCGGGCCATTAGTTGTAGCACGGAGGCAATTTCTTCCTGAGGTAGATTATCCGTAATTTGCAATAAGGCAAATGAAGCAGTTTCTCCTAAACTTAACATCTGTTTTATGTTGTCCAAATCGGATTTTAATTGAGAATTAATATTATGGCGATATGACTCGATCATTAATCTGAGACTACGATCAAGACTGATACCACTACGTAATAGAATGACCATTGAATTTAAGAAATTAGGATATTCAATTCTGATTTGTTGTTTTAATTTATTTTCTCGCTGTATGAGATCAAGATCCGGAATAAACCAGGTAAATAATAGGATTACAGATAATAAAGACCAAGCTATGATTTCTAAAATACATAGTATTCCACTAATCAAGCCAACTATTATTATCAAAATGATCTTACGTTTAATATAAAGTAACCATGCGTTAGGCTTATCATGAGATAGAATTCTTAAAGTGTTGGCCAGGCGATAACCAAAAAAGCTCGGTGTATGTATTAAAGTAAATTGAGCACAAGCTGAAATGATTTTCGATTTCGGTTTTTGCCCCTTTAATTTAAGAAAAACATCTTTTTCTTTGAAGTTTTCCGGATTTTGAGCAAGAACAATTAAGGTCCAAGCAATTGCTACCTGAGAGACTACAAAAATGATTGCTAAGAGTGGTTTACTCCAGCTTACATCGGCTAATGAACCGGCATAAGAGGAACTGTTTTTGATTAAAACCAATGAAAATAAAAAAGGCAAAAACATTAAAACTATTGCTTCGCTGTTTTGTGCGTTTTGTTCGGCAGAGATATCTTTTTGCATTTGGATCTCTGCATTCAAAGTTCGATGTGTTTGTTTTACATAAATATCTAAACGACCTCCGTAATGATTAAGATAAGGCAATACATCAAAAAAAGATTCACTTGTTTTGCAGTTGAATTGTTCTTTTAAGATTCTGAGGCATCGTTCTAAATTAAGTTGAGCCTGCATGCCTTGGTTTAATTGTTTTAAACATTTTGCCAAAGTGCTTTTTCGTCCGAGTTCGTCTGCTAAACGCTCAGAAGCTTCAAGCAACGATGATTCTAGAGTGTGTCCGGCTGACAAACGACTGCTCAAATATTCTAAAAGAATTTTATATTGTTCTATTTTGACTGAAGCTGTTCGACCACTCATAAATTTGCTCAGACCGAAACCGATAATTATTGTTGAGATCCCTAAAATAATAATTTCAAGATTTTCCAGATTGATCCAAGTCAGAGAAGTTAAATATACAAAGAACAAGGTAGGAATCAGATGTTTGATAAAATGTTTTAGCTTAGACATCTTAACTCAGCTCCTTCACGAACGAATAAAGGCTCAAGCTGAAACTGCTGATTTTGATATCCTTTTATAGCAGATATTTCCTGAACGATTCTTCTTCCATCGGGTAATCTGGTCAAATGAATATTGATATCTAAAGCCGATGCAACCAGTCGTTTGATGGCATCCCAGGGTAAACTTGAGCTCATCAAAATCATTAAACTAATTCGATCAAGCATCTCCAGACTATTGTTGCCATGACCGGTTGACATTGAACCGGGATGTCCGGTACTCATAGCTTGAATCATATCAAAAGCTTCGGCTCCTCTTATTTCTCCGACCAGAATTCGATCCGGCCTAAGTCTTAAGGATGAACGGATTAACTGTTCAAGTGTAATGGCTCCTTTGCCGTCAGGTCCGGGTTCTCTTGCTTCTAAACGAACCAAATTTGGGATATCTTGTAAATCTAATTCAATATTATCTTCAATCGTGACAACTCTTTCCTGTCGACCGATGTATGCCGATAATGCATTAAGAAATGTAGTTTTTCCTGTACCGGTTCCTCCGGAAATAAAAACATTTCGTTTTTCGGTTACCGTTTCGATCAAAAATTCAGCAGCTTGTTGATTTATAGTTTTATGCTCGATCAAAGATTCTAAACGTGGTCTAATTCCGGTAAATCTTCTGATACTTACAACAGGTCCTTCAGGAGCGGAGGGAGGAAGTATAGCATGAATACGTGATCCATCCTCTAAACGCATTCCGTTAATTGGATTTTGTTCATTAATTAAACGATTAGACCTACCAAAAAATCTGGTTATTACATAAGTCAGATGTTCGGGATGATCAAAGACAACCGGGGTTTTATAGATTTGACCTTCTCGTTCAATAAATACATGATTTGCTCCGTTGACCATTATTTCCGTAATTGAAGAGTCATCCAGAAAAGGTTGCAGTAAATCTAAACCGCGCATTGTGTTAAATAATTGAATGATCAAGATTCTGCGTTCGGACATGGTAAGATCTGACAGATCTTTATACTGTGCAATTAATTTTGCTAATAATTGCTTCAACTCTTTATCTGATAAACAATCAATATCGTTATGTTTGGCAACTAAATCTTCTATAATATTTTGTCTAGCTTGATGATTTAACATACTAATTATCCTTTTAACCTGAAATATCGATCGGTACAAATTGCACATGCGGACTTTTAGTTGCGAGAAAAGTTGCAACTTCTTCTTTGGCTCTGCGATTACCAAAATTATTTTCGTCCACTAAATCCATATGAAATTTGTCACAAAGAGCAGCTATTTCTTTAACTAAAGTAAACGATCTGGCTTCAACATCAATCAGTCCGATACTTTCTTTTTCCTGATTCAAAATAAAATCACGAAACAAACGACATGTTTTCAAAATATTATGCTTGCCATAAGCAAAGATATCTTCAGAAAAGTTACCTGGACGTGGGACAAACATACCGTCTTTTTGGATTTCGAAAATCTGACCAAGATCTTGTTCGGTTAATGTAAGATCTTGCTCAATTTGCAGTATTAAATCAGATAAATCCGGTCCTTGATGAAAATTAACCCGGTAATTCCAAAAATAGAGAGGCTTTAAAGGTAGAACAAATATCTTTCTGCCATAAGTCTTTTGTTCAATTAACCATTTCTGAAAAAAGATATGACGCTTTTTTTGATTGAAAGTGAAGAGCAACTGAACTTGATTTTGCTTGTGCTCAGCTTTAGGTTGGTTTTCAGCTAAGACTGATAATATAGATTGTACCCAGTCTTTAAGTTTAGTTGTCCGAGAAAGTGATAGATAACTTTTGTTGTTTTGATCAGCTATTTTCTTAGCTTGGAAATCATTTTCAAAAATAATAATAAATTTTTTCTGATATTCCTTCGGTATTTGCACTTTGTTAGTGTTATCCATGATGAGATGGCTTTCATGAATAATTAGTAAGTCCGCATGATTACTACGCGGAATAAATTCAGTTGCTACTGTGATTTCAGCCATCGGTTTCAATGCATGATTTAGTTTTTCTTTTAATTTTTTGGCGTAGATCGTATTTGGATCTATCAATAATATTGTTTTCATTCGACTGACCTTTTCTATAGTTATGACTTTTAGTTTAACTTTTAGGCCGATTCTGAAAGAATATTGTTTTTGGAAAGATAGATAATAATAAGAAAAATAACAAAATGATCAATCTATCAGATCGTTAATCCGGACACATGTTGTTACGGGATAGGAAAGCTTGACAGATAAGAAAGCAAATGATAATTTAACTAGCAAGTTAATAGTAATTTACCTTATCTAGAGTGGTGGAGGGAACGGCCCGATGAAACCCGGCAACCATAAGACGGTGCCAATTCCGACAGGTGTAACCTGAGAGATGAGTTTTTAGAGGCCTCTCCGGTGAGAGGTTTTTTTATTGTTTGAGTATTGTTTGGAGGAAGTTTTTATGGCAAAGAATTTATTTTTTACATCTGAATCCGTGACCGAGGGACATCCCGATAAAATTTGTGACCAGATCTCGGATGCAATTTTAGATGCTGCATTAACGGATGATCCAAGTGCGCGAGTTGCATGTGAAGTCATGGTCAGTACAGGTTTGGTTATGGTTGCAGGAGAAATTACTACTGATTCATATATAGATATTCCTCAAGTTGTAAGAGAGACAATCCAAGAGATTGGTTATACAGATCGTAAATTAGGATTTGATGCCGACTCGTGTGCTGTTTTAACATCAATAGACGAGCAATCGCCCGATATAGCCCAAGGAGTTGACCTAGGCTATGAAAAAAGAATCGGTGAAGCAGAAGATGAACTTTTCGGCGGGGCGGGTGATCAGGGGATTATGTTCGGTTATGCTAATCGAGATACAGCAGAATTGATGCCATTGCCGATTGCTTTAGCTCATAAATTAGCGAAACAATTATCAATTGCCAGAAAATCCGGGCAAGCAAAAACGTTTTTGCCGGATGGTAAATCTCAAGTCACGATTGAATACGAGAATGGTAAACCTGTGCATATAGACACTGTGGTCATTTCAACCCAACATACCGAGACAAGCGATTTAGAAGAAGTGAAACAAGAAGTTTTAGAATATGTTTTAAAACCTGTTTTGCCAAACGACTTATACGATGAGCAGACCAGAATATTAATTAATCCGACCGGACGTTTTGTCTTGGGTGGACCTGAAGGAGATACGGGCCTTACCGGAAGAAAAATTGTGGTTGATACTTATGGCGGATTTGCCAGACATGGTGGAGGAGCTCTTTCCGGGAAAGATCCGACTAAAGTCGATCGTTCAGCTGCCTATGCTGCAAGATATGTGGCTAAAAACATAGTAGCTGCTGAATTAGCCGATGCCTGCGAAGTACAGATCGCATATGCAATAGGTGTGGCTAAGCCGGTTGCAATTTTTGTGAATACTTTTGGAACAGCTAAGATTGCAGATCATGATTTGGAGAAAATGATTCTGAATATTTTCGATTTGAGACCGCAAGCTATTATCAAAAATTTTGATTTATTGCGTCCTATTTACAAACAAACTGCAGCTTATGGACATTTTGGCCGTACAGATCTTGATTTACCTTGGGAGAAAACAGATAAAGTTGAACAGCTAAGATCAGCTGCTGAAGAATTCGAGATATAAAAACAGGTTTTACAAAATGAATCAGATTTGCAAGCAAAAAATGCGAACCGAACTGCTAAATTTTCTGAGGACAGAGACATGTATCATTTGTGGTTTATCCGCAGGTGATACATTTTATTGTCGGAGTGAGTTATTACGTTTAGGTGTTTTGCAAAATAATGAATGTAATCTGCATTTGAATTTCTTGAGAAAAAATACCTGTCGCAGTTGTCTTGCAAGATTGCCTTTTTTATTTCCGGAAAACACATGGAATTTTGAGCAATCAAGTTTAAAATTTAAGTCTTTGTTCAGTTATCGTGAACCGATTAACCACTTACTCTTAAACTATAAATTTCATCATAGAAAAGATTTGGCAGAGTGGTTTGCTCGTCTAATCTATATAGCATGGCATCAATATTGGCTTAAAAATAAGAATGAAATAGTCCTGATTCCGATTCCATTAGGAGCTAAACGACTAAGACAGAGAGGTTTTAATCAAGCTGCTGAAATCGCAAGCTTATTGGCTGATTTTGCAGACGTGAAATATTTGCCCGAATTGCTAATTCGTCAGCGTGAAACAAAACGACAAACTGAAACTAAAACTAGAGCAAATAGAATAGCAAACTTGAAAGGAGCCTTTATGATAAATCCTCAACAAATACACCTTTTGCAAAACGAAAGAATGAAAGATAAAACAATTATTATCATCGATGATGTTGCAACTACAGGGATTACTCTGATCGAAGCTGCTAAATTAATTTCTAAAATAAATCTCAAAGTCGAGGCTATGGTTATAGCAACAGAACATGAGCTAATTAAACCGAAATGGATGTTTTCTTGAACAGTTGAGCAGAATTTTGTATATTATAGATACCCTTGAATTTAAGTCGCTTCATATTTGAACCTTCAAGATATTTAAGGGAGTCCGGAGTTGAAGCAGAATGCGATTGATGCCTTTTAGGTAAAATCAAAGACTGCCACAGGGCACCCACCTAGTAAACGTGCTAGGTTTCAAAAGAAGTGCATTTCAGGGGTTTTTTATTATTTAATCCCGGAGGAGCTAAATGCGTGTATATAATGATCTAAGCAGAACAAAAGAGGAGCTTGTTCCTCAAAAAGAGAATCATTTTACAATTTATGTTTGTGGTCCGACGGTCTATGATTTATTCCATTTAGGAAATGCTAGACCTTTTATTATTTATGATACTTTGAGACGGTATTTACTTTATAAAAACTATAAAGTTACTTATGTGCAAAACTTTACCGATATTGATGATAAAATGATCAATCGAGCTCAATCAAGAGAAATTTCGGTTAAAGAACTGGCGGATGAAATGATCGCTGAATATTACCATGATGCTGATAATTTAAATGTTATGCGTGCTGATCATCATCCCCGAGCAACTGAAACAATTCCGGAAATTATTGAAATGATTTCTACTCTTGAAGAGAAAGGTTATACCTACAATCTAAATGACGGTATCTATTATGACACTTCTAAATTTGAAGACTATGGCAAATTGTCGAAACGTGATTTAGATGACCAAGAAGCAGGAGCGTCGGAAAGAGTAGATCTATTAGACGATAAACGCAACTTGAGCGATTTCGTGCTCTGGAAGTTCAAAAAAGAAGGAGAGCCGGCATGGGATTCACCATGGGGAGAAGGACGACCCGGTTGGCATATCGAGTGTTCAGCAATGAGTAAAAAATTCTTGGGTGAAACACTTGATATTCATGCAGGCGGTATGGATTTAATGTTCCCGCATCATGAAAATGAAATTGCTCAGAGTGAAGCTGCAAATGAAAAACCGTTTGTGAATTATTGGATGCATAACGGATTTATCAATGTAGATAACGTAAAAATGGCTAAATCCGGTGGCAACTTTTTTCTAGTACGTGAATTAGCCTCAGAGTATGGATATGATGTTTTGAGATTCTTCATTCTGCAGGCTCACTATCGTATGCCGTTGAATTTTGAAGAAGAGCCTTTGATGGCAGCTACTCATGGTTGGCAGCGAGTATTAAGAAGTGTTGATCATATAGATTTCTTATTGGCTAACGAAACAGCACAGATTGCTGAAACTGAATCAGAAGCATTGATTGATTATGTTGAGAAAACGAAGCAAGAGTTTGAGCGTGCAATGGATGACGATTTGAATACACCCGATGCATTTGCGGCAATCTTTAATTTAGTACGTCAGGTAAATACATTGACGGCAGATTATTCTTTAAGTAATGAATCCTTGAAAAAAGCCAGAGCATATATCATTGAACTATGTGCTGTATTAGGTTTGGATGCTGAAAAGAGAGTAGACACAGAGATTCCTCAAGAGATTTTGGATAAAGTAAAATTGAGAGATGATGCTAAAGCTGAGCGGGATTTTGCTACTGCTGACAGTATCAGGGATGAATTACATGCTTTGGGCTATAAAATTGAAGATACACCGCAAGGTCCCAAGGTAAGTCGGGAAGTTGAGAAATAAGACGTGAAAATATTGGATTTACCAATATCAACTTTAGCCTATATTGGAGATGCAGTTTATGAACTGCAGATTCGCTTGTCTTTGCTAAAAACTCACCCGGCTAAAGCTGGTACTTTGCACGCTGAAGTAATAAAGTTGGTTAATGCTGAAGCTCAAGCTAAAGCATTACATCTCATTTCTCCTTATCTTTCGGGATTTGAGATTCAACTGGTTAAACGTGCAGGCAATCAGTCTGCCCCGGCTGCCAGAAATGTGGATCCTGCTGATTACCGACAAGCAACTGCTTTCGAAACCTTAATCGGATATTTGTATCTTGAAGGCGATACAAAAAGGTTGCTTGACTTGTTAAAAAAAGCACATCCGGATTTTATTTTTGAAACTTTATAAAAGATTATTTGGAGAATATTTTGTCTATAGAGAATAAATATCTAGATCAAATTGAAGGGCGCAATCCGGTAAGTGAAGCTTTAAAAGCCGGACGTTCAATCAATAAGATTTGGACGACGAAAACAAAGCAACGTCGCGACCAAAGATTACATGATTTGTTGAATGAATGTAGAGCCAAGGGTGTAATTATAATGGAGGTAGAACGTTCAGTCCTTGATTCGATGGCTGAAAGTTCCGGGCATCAAGGGATTATTGCTCAAGTAGCTCCTAAAAATTATATAGATCCGTTTACTTATCTGGAAGAATTAGCTGATCAAGGCAAACAACCGTTTATTTTATTATTAGATAATCTACAAGATGGATATAATTTCGGCTCAATTTTAAGAATAGCCGAAGCTGCAGGTGTGGATTTGATTGTCATACCGGAAAGAAGATCGGTTTCATTAGACGCTCATGTAGCGAAAGCTTCCGCCGGAGCTGTTGAATTTGTACCCATAGCTAGAGTTACCAATTTGGGAACTTTTATTGATCAGATTAAAGAACAAAATTTTTGGATCTACGGGACAGAAGTTGAACAGGCTGAGAATTATCAAAAAGTCGACTACAGTGGCTCGATAGCTTTAGTTATCGGTAATGAAGCAAAAGGTATGAGTCAAAATATTAAGAAACGTTGTGATTTTTTGGTGACAATTCCTATGCAGGGGAAAATAAATTCTTTAAATGCCGCAGTAGCTACCGGAATAATAGTTTTTCAAGCAATTGAACAAAGAAAAAGCAAAAGTTAGTTTTCTACTGAAATGTCAAAAATAAGTGATAAAAAATTAACAGATGGAGAATTGATTTCTTTAATTAGAAATAATAATGAACAGGCAATTGAATTATTATTGAAGAAATATAAAAATATGGTTGCAGGAAAAGCCAGACGTTTATTTCTGCAAGGTGGCGATCAAGAAGACCTTATCCAAGAAGGCATGATCGGTTTATATCAGGCAATAAATAATTTTGATCCTGAACAAAATGTTCCTTTTAAGAGCTACGCTTCCTCGGTAGTTGATTCAAGACTGTATGATGCGGTCAGAACTGCAGCTAGAAAAAAACATCAACCTTTAAATCAGAGCTTGTCTCTAGATTACTCTTATGATGATTTGACAGAAGATGAGCCTATTTCTTTGATTGAAATGTTATCGGATAGATCAGCTTTAACTCCGGAAAACTTATTATTGAATAAAGAAATGCGGATGAGTTTAGAGAATTTTCTGAATAATCATTTAAGTAAATATGAAGATCAAGTTGCAGTGTTATACTTAAGAGGAAAAACATATAAAGAAATTGCTGACGAGCTAAATGTAACTACAAAAAGTGTCGACGGAGCTTTACAAAGAGTACGTAAAAAATTCACTGAATATTGGGATGAACATAACCAATGAAAATGAGCGATTATAAATTAGGCTTAAATAAAAACTTTATTTCAAACATCCTGTTTCTGGCACTAAGTTTTTTACTTGTTGTGATCTTATTCACAGGATGTATCAGCATGGGTATGACCCAACTGAGATCAGAAGAAACAGCAACTTCTGCACCGAAACCGGCTTACGAAATAAAATTGAATGCCTCGGGTGAAATTACAGATGTTTCCTTAGTTTCGGCATTAATCGATGTACTCAATAATGATGCAATGATTCCGGAAGTATATTCAGCAATACCTGCAGATCAAAGGCCTGAATTATCTCTTAATGATTTTTATCTTTTCATTGAAGCCCTAAAACATCCGACAGCTAAAGAAATCCAAGAATTTAAACGTGTTTCTTCTGACAAAAACAAACAGCTTTCTATTGACATTACTACTAATTTGCCCAACTTAGCAATTGAAGCGGAAAATTCAGAATATTATGAAATCATATATACTGAATCAGATCAAAACATAGAGAATAATTCAACGATTATAGGGATTCAACATGATTCCGAGGGTAGAGCATATCTATCAGGTGATTGGATCAAAGAAATAAATCAGATTTATGAATTTTCTCGTTTATATTTTAAAGCTGTTGCCAACAGAGACAATGAAATGCTGGCTTGGTTATTGCAACAAGGTTATCAAAGAAGTGTAGATGATCAGGTAATAGCAGTTGAAGAAAAAAAAGCACAGTTATTGATTGAATATTATCGCATAAGTATCGCAACAGAACCTGAAGAAAGTGTAGTACATTTGTTATTACCTAATATTATTGAATATACTCAAGAATTAGAAATAGCCCCGCTAAATCAGAGCAAAATCCGCACTTGTTCATTTAGACAAAGTAATAATTTGATGACAGTTTCCGATCCTTACCCGGAACGAATTAAAAATCAACATTTAAATTTATATTATAAAGATGAGGTTTTATTTTCCTGGTCAAGTAATGGTGTAAGGCAAACTTATTATAGTCAATTGTTCAATAATTTATTAGGCAAACCTAAGATAGAAAAAGTTGAAATGATTGATCCATTAGAAGAAGGTGTAGATTTTTGGAGAATAACTTACAAACAAATTACCTTTATTATCAGAGGCGAAGCCGATCCTGAGAAAGAACTTTGGACAGGTAAGGTGGAGCAACTTGAATTATCTGAACAATCAACTGATCTGAGTCTGGGAAATGTTAAAGGTGAGCCGGATTCTCTTTATTACAATATGCCATTAAAAAACTTTTATGAAAATTATCCGTTTTCTCCTGAGGCAAATTTTGTCATTCTAGGAAATCAACAAGGGCAAAGAATGGAATTAACAGCACAGGTCAATCAAGATACGGTTAGCCGACTGATTATCCGTGCTATTTATGAATAAAAAATTATAATTAAGAGAGGTTTTGTTGAATGAATTATATTAAAAATATTGAACATCAAAAAGTTCTTTCATTAATAAATGAGGTCGATGCTCAGGACGGTCAGATTGTGAGCAAAACCCTTGCCCAAAATAATGCTCTGAGTATTACTTTATTTGCCTTTTCTGCAGGTGAAGAAATCGGAACCCACGGCTCTGATGGTGATGCTTTGGTTACAGTTATGGAAGGTGAAGGCCGTTTTGTTGTCGGTGATGACACTTATATCTTAAAAGCAGGTGAAAGTTTGGTAATGCCTGCCGGTATTCCTCATTCTGTTCATGCTGATCAAAAATTCAAAATGCAATTAACCGTAGTTTTTCCGGATAATTCGTAATTTTTTTATAAGTTAATAAAATAATAAGGTTAAGGTGAGAGTTAACTCTGTTATATTTACAGCAATTGTTCCGCAAATTCATGAGTAATATTATTAAACTTATCTCGTGAAAAACATACTAACATGAGTATTGAGGTGTAAACTTTTGGTTATTAATTTAAGGAAAATCGCATTGTTATTTTTGCTGATTATCATATTGTTTTTTGTTGGATGTAAATCGCAAACAACGGTACTTCAAGAAGAGGTTGAAACATTTTTTGCTCCAAACAAGACTTATGATGAAACTAATACGGATGACATTAATCGCGTAGTAGAAGAGTCTGACCAAGAAGATGATGTCACCATACTATACGGTGAAAAATACAATTCAGCAGAAGAAGTTGCATATTACATTAATCAATATAATGAATTACCACCCAATTATTTAACAAAGAAAGAAGCAAACGAGTTAGGCTGGCCGGAAGATGGTTATTTGAATGAAGTTGCTCCCGGGATGAGTATCGGCGGTGATAGATTTGGAAATAGAGAAGGACTTCTGCCTGCGGCGAAAGATAGAGTATATTTTGAATGTGATATTAACTATGAATCTGGAAAACGCAATGCGAAACGACTTGTCTATTCCAATGACGGATTGATTTTTTATACAGAAGATCATTATGCCAGTTTCGAACAGCTATATTAGGATTTAGGGGAAACAATGCGTTTAATTCAATTTGATTTTATTGATATTAAGGATAAAGAAACTTTGCACGAATATTTAGCAGAGAAACTTGATTTGCCGGATCATTACGGGAATAATCTGGACGCACTTTGGGATTGTTTGCTGGAGCTTTCAGAATACACTCTGATAGAAATGAAAAACATTTTTTCACTTTATGGGTATTTGGGTGATTATTCAGCAAAATTTCTTAAAACATTAGATGATGCGGCTCTCGCTAATTCATTTTTATGGCTCAAAGTCTTAGAATAGTTCTTGGCTTTGATTTCTGTAGCAAATAATGAAGAGATCCAAAATTGTTTTTGGAAAACTTGCATATCTGCTACTTTTTCTCTAAAAAGTTGGGTTTTGTAGCAAATAGTGAAGAGATTCGAAACTGTTTTTGGAAAACTTGAATATCTGCTACTTTTTCTCTAAAAAGTTAGGTTTTGTAGCAAATAATGAAGAGATTCAGATTCGTTTTTGGAAAACGTGAGTATTTGCTACTTTCCCATAAAAAATGACATTTTAGATTTTTAGGTTTTTAGCAACCGTTGACTCAAGCCATTCGCCCAGGTCCATTACATACTGATTTGCCAGTGCTTTTATCTCTTCTTTTAAGTGGGCACTTTCTTGATCGTAAACCCCGATTGACGGTAAGCCCATTTCATTAGCTGTAGTAATGGCATGAAGTCCGTCTTCGAATAAAATTGTATTTTGTTTAGGTTTGCCGAGCATCTTCATGGCTACATTAAATATTTCAGGGTTTTCTTTTGTATTTCCAATTTCCGGTGATGTTATGATTCCTGAAAAATAATCATAAAATCCATGTTTTTTCATTGCACCTTCGCAGAAATGACGTTCGTTTGATGTGGCTATAACCATTGGGATTCCAGCCTGCTTTAAATACTCTAAAGTTTCTTTAGCGTATTTTTTAGCTTTCATTTCATTGATATAGACATCTTCTTGAAAATCTATTAATTCTTTTAATAATTCTTGAGTTGTAAATTTTAAACCATATCTATTGATCATATATTCAGCACCCGATTCAAAAGTTTCGGCAAATAGTATATCTCCTAGATTTGGTTCAGGCTCAATACCTAATTTCTCTAAATAAAGAGATGGTGCAGCATTCAGAGTTGGCATACTATCCAACAATACTCCGTCAACATCAAAAATTACAGCTTCTATTTTATTAGACATATAGTTCCTTCTATAAATAAATATTTCTTGTATCTTAGCACAAAGATACTTTCTTGTTTAATTACGTAATAAAAGAAGACAGTTAGTTGTTTAAACGATCAATAATCGTGCTATATCCCCCACTGCCATAATCAAGTGCTCGCCTGACCCGTGAAATGGTGGCACTAGAAGCACCGGTTTTCTTTTCAATTTCAGAATAAGTGTTCCCTTGTCGAATTAGGATTGCAACTTGAAATCTTTGTTTCAAAGCAATTATTTCGTTTGCTGTGCAAAGGTCATCGAAAAATTGATAACATTCTTCCAGATCTTCTAAGGCTAGAATTGCATTAAACAAATTGTCTAAATCTTGATCTCTTAAATTATCGATCTGCATGACATTCTCCAAAAAAAATATTTTGTAAAATTCCCACTTGAATCAAACTATAAAGTCTGTTATTATTCTTTACGTTATTACTTTAACGCGATAAAGCACAAAAGCATTATAAAACAATTTATAAATAATTTCAATGAGGTAGATAAATGTCTAATCAACAAATATTAGCAAAAACTGCTTTAGGCTATAATTACATAAAACTATTATCCGAGGAAGGATATAAGTTGATTGATCTAAATATGATTGAGCCGTTTAGGATTGAAGATAAGATGTATCAACCGAGCAGTTTAGTATTTGAGCGAGATCAACGCATGTATGCGATCAGGAGTGACTGGACCAGGTCATTACTCAATTATAATGAAAGCTATTTTTTAGATGATCAAATGTTTGGCTATTATGGTCCGGTAATCAGAAATAATAGATCATTCTATCAAGCAGGTGTTGAATTGTATGAACCTGACCAAATGTCAATTGTAAGGAGTATTAAGCTGCATTTAGATTTTGTTAAAGAGCAAATAGCAGCGCAAGATAAAAGCTTACGTTCATTAGTTGTCAATAATGATTATTTAATTGATTTATATCTGAAAAAATACAATTTGGATGAGCAAATCAGGATTTTGATTTATGACAAAAATCTGAGTGGTTTGAGAGAGGAACTCGGCAAAGAGCATGCTCTGTGTAAAATTCTCTCAACTAGAGCTAGTCAGCAGTTTGAATTGGTTCAGCAAGAATTTGCTGATGATCAAGAGATGCAATTGATCAATCATATAAAGAAAATTGCAGATCAAAATCAAATAAAATTCATGTTGGATTTATCTTTCCGGTCACCTCAAAGCTATTACAACGGACTTTATTTCCAAGTTTTTCTTAACTATGATACTCCGTTGCTCAGTGGAGGCGAATATAATGACAGCGCATTTGGTATTGCGCTCAATATTGAAGATGGGGGATTAGTATGATTACAGTTGCTTTACCTAAAGGACGTTTATTATCAGATTTTATGGATTATTTAAAGAAGCAGGGTTTAGAAGAATATACTGCTGGCCTGGATGAAAAATCTCGTTCTTTATATACAATCGTCAATGATGTAAAATTTATCTATGCTAAAGGCAGAGATGTACCGATTTATGTTGAAAACGGCAGTGCCGATATAGGGATTATCGGTTTAGATATCATTACTGAAAATGAGTTCGATTTGCTCAATGTTTCCAGACTTCCTTTTGGAGAATGCCATTTTTCAATATGTGGTTTGCCGGGTGTTGAACAGTTTAAAACAATTGCTACTACTTTTAAAAACATTGCATTTCAACATTTTAAACAAAAACGTCAGCAAGTTTCTTTGATTCATCTCAATGGATCGGTTGAGCTTGCCCCTTTATTAGGTTTAGCGGATGGAATAGTTGATATTGTTGAAACAGGTAGTACCTTAAAAGCTAACGGCTTGATTGAATATGAAAAAATTATGGATGTACACGCACGTTTAATTGCGAATAGACAAACATTTTACACTAAAGAAGATGAAGTATATCCTTTCTTAAAAGAAATTGGAGTTTTTCAATAATGATAGATTTAAAACCCGTCTACGGTTCTGCAGATTTTAAAACTGTATTTGAACAGAATAAGGTTGATTCCGGGATTGAACAAACTGAACAAATATTGTCGATCCTAGAAGATGTAAGATTAAATCAGGATCAGGCATTACTCAAATATACGGAACTTTATGATGGACAAAAAATTGATAAACTGAAAGTTCCGGTGAAATATTTGAAAGAAAGCTACGATAATCTGGAGTCTGAATTAAGATCTGCTCTCGAATTCATCAAACAAAGAATTGAAAATTATGAAATGAAAATTAAACATCCAAATCTCGATTTAGATGAATTCAAATATGTTTATCATGCCTTAGAAAAAGTTGGATTTTATGTTCCGGGCGGCAAAGCCCTCTATCCTTCATCTGTTTTGATGAGCATCATAGCCGCTCAAGTAGCGGGTGTTTCAGAAATTCATGTAGTAACTCCGACCTTTACAAATAATAATATTACCTTTGCCACTCTTTATATTTGCGGTGTTGAGAATGTGTACACTGTAGGTGGTGCTCAAGCAGTAGCCGCTTTGGCTTATGGTACTGAAACAATTCCTAAAGTGGACAAAATAGTCGGACCGGGCAATAGTTTCGTGGCTAATGCCAAACGTTTGGTTTTCGGTCAAGTGGGGATTGACATGATTGCAGGACCAAGTGAGATTTTACTTTATGTTGATCAAACGGCTGATCCTGATGCTGTGGTTTTTGATATTTTTGCTCAAGCTGAGCATGATCCGGAGGCAAGAACTTTTTTGATTTCTGAATCTGCTGATGTATTGGAAACTGTGAGAGAGAAGGTCAGAGAGCGTTTGGTAGATCAAGTAAGATCCAAAATTATCGAACAATCTCTTAATAACAATCACTACTCAATAACAGGCGAGCGGGCTGAATTAGTGGCTTTAATTAATTATATTGCACCGGAGCATGTTTCAATTCAACATCAAGCTGCTACTGAGATAATATCTCAAATCAAATATGCAGGTGCTGTTTTTAAAGGCAATTATTCACCGGAAGCAATTGGTGACTATGTAGCGGGACCCTCTCATGTCTTGCCTACAAACAGCAGCGCCAGATTCAGTCATGGCTTGAACGTGAATGATTTCTTAACCGGACATGCGGTTATAGATATTAATTCGGATACCTACCAAGCTATAGTTGATCCGGCGATTAGAGTTGCTGAGGCGGAAGGATTGTATTGTCATGCTGAAAGCCTTAAAATTCGTAAAGAGAAGTAAAAATTTGGAGTAAACCAATTATGATAATAATGAATAGAAATACCAGCCCAATTAAACCTTTGACCGATGAGCAAATTGTTAAAGTTGTACAGGATACAACCTATAATCAATATCCCGATCAGGAAAGACAACGTTTTATTGATATCTATGCTGCCGCATATGATTTGAATCCGGCTGAGATTGAAGTAGCGAATGGCTCAGATGAGTGGATTCAAAAAGTGATCATGACTCTGGGTGGTAATGGAGTAATGACCTTAAATCCCGAATTTGTTATGTATACATCATACACTTTGCAGGTGAAACCCGAGATTTTAGAAGTAGATTGTGAACCTGATTTTACTTTTGATTTTGCAAAAGTTGCTCGAGCGATCAAAGCACAAAAGCCTTCATTATTTTTGATTTCAAATCCACATAATCCAACCGGTCAAATGTTTGCGACTGAAGACTTACAGTTGTTGGTCGACACAATGGCTGAAGTAGATGGTTATTTGGTATTGGATGAATGTTATATCGATTTTGCTGAAGATTATCAAAGGCCTGTGGGGGACAATATCGTTATTTTGAGAACCTTGAGCAAAGTTTACGGTATGGCCGGATTAAGAATTGGAATGGCCATTGCGCAAGGTGAAACTTTTGAAAAAATCAATAAGATTAATCATCCTTATCCGCTAAATTCTTTAGCTTTAAACTTAGCTAGTGAACTTTTTTCAGATAAAAGAAAATTGAATGCACATAAAACGTATCAATTTGAAAGTAAGCAAGAACTAGCTCGGATTTTAAGTCAAGTTAAAGATTTAATTACGGTGAAAAAATCATATACTAATTATGTTTTTACATATGGAGATTTAGCGCTTGATCTAGCTCAATTTGTAATGGAACGAGGATTTTTACCCAGAACTTATGAGCTTGAAATCTTGAAAAATGCAGCGCGTTATTCAATCATCAAATTAGAAGACTATCCTGCATTTAACCAAGCAGTTATGAAATGGAGAGAAAAATATGCTGAATAAAAAAAGATCAACTTTAGAAACTAAAATTGAAGTCAGTCTGGCAGAGAATAAATCTGTGGCTGAATCCAAGCTAGAAACCGGAATAGGATTTTTTGATCATATGTTGACTTTGTTCAGTTTCCATTCTGACCTTTATCTGGAGGTTAAAGCAAAGGGTGATTTAGAGGTTGACTATCATCACACAGTGGAGGATGTAGGGATTGTTTTGGGACAATTGATTCGTGAACTATATCTGAATAAACCATCTTATCAAAGATACGGCTTCTTCTATTTGCCGATGGATGAATCTTTAGCCAGAGTTGTCTTAGATTTATCAGGACGGCCTCATTTAAGTTTTGAAGCTCAATTTTCTAAAGAAAAAATTGGCTTATTTGATGTAGAATTAATCGAGGAATTTTTTAATGCTGTGGCTATGAATAGCCGGATGACCTTGCACATAGATTTACTTAAATCGGGTAATGCTCATCATGAAGCCGAAGCGATTTTTAAAGCTTTTGCTCGTAGTTTAAAGATTGCTTTAACTGATGTTGAGGGCGGGATTCCTTCTTCTAAAGGAGTTATTGAATGATTAAGATAATTCCGGCAATTGACTTAATAGATGGCGAAAATGTGCGTTTAAGACAAGGTGATTATCAACAAAAAACATTGATGCAAAGAACTCCGCAAGAAGCGATCAAGTTTTACAGTCAGTTCAAACAGGTCGCAAGAATTCATATTATAGATTTGATTGCAGCAAAAGCTAAAAAAAGTTTAGAAATGAAATTGATTTCTAGCTTAAAAGAACTTACAGATTTACCGCTGCAAATCGGCGGTGGCTTACGTGAGCAAGAAACAATCGACGAATATGCTGCACAGGGCATTGATTATTTTATTTTAGGAACCAGAGCAATAGTTGATTTACCTTGGCTAGAACGGATTAGTGAAATTTATCCAGAGAGAATTTTTGTAGGTTTAGATGCTAAGCAAGATCAAATTTTCATCAATGGTTGGACAGAGGATAGCGGTCTGACTGTGGATCAATACTTGCCGCAAGTTGAGAACTTGCCCTTGGCCGGTATTATTTATACTGATATTAATAAAGACGGTATGGATCAGGGGCCGAATTTTGAAAATACTGCCAGAATCAGTAAATTGACTGCACATAAAGTAATAGCTAGCGGTGGAGTGAGAAGTAAAGCCGATCTTGAACGTTTGGATTTACTTGGTATTACTGAAGCTGTTGTGGGTAAAGCTAGTCATAAACCGGATTTCTGGGACGGAATTGAATAATTTATATATTAGATAGAGAGAAAAATGGCGGAACAAAAAATACGTAGAATAATTCCTTGTTTAGATTTAAAAGACGGCAAAGTTGTGAAAGGAACAAATTTTGTCGGTTTAAAAGAAATGGGCGATCCGCTAGAGCTGGCAATTAAATATGCAAAATCCGGAGCGGATGAATTAGCATTACTTGATATTTCGAAAACTGATCAAGGCCATGATTTTTATATTGATTTAATTAGAGAGATTTCAATTTCAATTAATATAAAACTGATTGTCGGCGGCGGGATTTCTAATTTGGCCGGGATTGAAAGACTGATTCAAGCCGGGGCGGCTAAAGTGAGTATAGCAAGTGCGGCTTTAGCTGATCCGGGTTTTATTACAGAGGCAAGTTCTAAGTATGGATCTGAACGAATAATTGTTGCTTTTGATATTCAAGCTGATCCGGAGTCCGGAGAGTATTTTATATACACACATGGCGGTACCAGAAAAACAAATCAGGAAATCTTTTCTGCATTAAAAAAATATTCTGAATTAGGTGCCGGTGAATTTTTGATTACCGGGATTGACTTTGATGGAGTGAAACAAGGCTTTGATTTAGAGTTTTTTGAAAAAGCAACCGAGTATACAAATAAACCGATCATAGCCAGTGGCGGTGCGGGAAAAATTGAGGATTTTGTGAATCTGTTTAACCGGACTTCGGTAGATGCAGGACTGGCTGCTTCAATATTTCATCAGGAGGAAGTTTTAATCCCGGAACTGAAACAAGCCTTAGCTGAAGCCGGTATTAAAGTAAAAATATAATAATTATGAAAGCGAGCAATATGAAACCTGATTTTTCAAAAAACAACGGATTGCTTTCCGTAATCTTACAAGATAATCAAACCGATCAAGTTTTGATGAATGGTTATATGAATCAAGAAGCCTATGAATTGACGGTGAAAGAAAAAACAGTATGGTTTTATTCCAGATCACGTCAAGAATTATGGAAAAAAGGTGAAACCAGCGGCAATTATCAACATGTTGTCAGCATGTGTTTAGATTGTGATCAAGATGCACTCTTAATCAGGGTTAATCCCGAGGGTCCAACTTGTCATTTAGGTAATGTTAGCTGTTTTGATGCTGATTTCTTTAATTTTGAAGTTTTAGAAAAAACAATCCAGGATCGCATGGAACATCCTAAAGAAGGGTCTTATACAAAATATTTATTAGATCAGGGATTGGATAAAATTCTTAAAAAATGTGGCGAAGAGATGACTGAAACGATTATTGCTTGTAAAAATCAAGACCGGGCTGAGATAATTTTTGAAGCGAGTGATCTCTTATATCATTTAATCTTGTTGCTCAATCAAAATGAGATTAGTTTAAGCGATGTTAAAAATAAGTTGGGCGAACGGCATGGTAAAAAGCAAAATTACAGTGAACGCAGTGATATTCAAAACTGGTAATGTCTATTTTATCTAAAGAATAGTCTAAAGTTTAACATCTTCAACTTGTATACTATAATGATTTGGTATCTAAATTTTCAATTTAGCAATTCTTAAAATATAAAGGAGACACTAATGAATAATCAGACTTTATTCATCAGCGTTCTTAATCGAGGTAAAGCAGAACAAGTTTTGAGCGAAATGAGAATCTTTGGTTTGACCGGCGGAGTGGTCTTACTTGGTGAAGGTACGGTATCTAATCGTTTCTTGGAGATTCTCGGTCTGGAAGAAACGCAAAAAGATATTGTAATTTTACCTATAGAAGAAAAATATGAAAATGCTGTGCATGAGATGATGTTGGAGAATTTTAACATTGATCGTAAAAGAAGCGGCATTGCTTTTTCAATTCCGATGAGTCGTTTCGGCAGGGTGAGCAATTTAGCAGCTGATCAGAGATTTGATCCTGCCTGCTTTGATCATCAATGTGTTTTTGTTGTGGTGGAAGAGGGACAAGGCAAAGAGGTCATGCAAAAGGTGCGTCAAATTGGTGAAACCGGAGGCACTATTCTTCATGGACGTGGCGCAGGTGTTCCTGCCGATACTTATTTTCCGTTAAATATAGAACCGCAAAAAGATATTGTAATGCTTTTAGTAGAAAATGATGCAGTGAAGCCCATCAAACAGTGTTTGATGCAAGAGATGGGATTCGGTTTGCCGGGTAAGGGGATTGTATTTTCTTTGCCGGTATCTCGGATTACAGGCGGTTATCAAGCATAGGAGTATTGTATGAATATATTACAGTCAAAGACTAAAGAAGTTTCACAATCTTTGTTACCGATCGTGATTTTCGTAGCAATACTGGGGCTAGCTTTTGTACAGATAGATATTCCTATAGTCCAAAGATTTTTTGTAGGGGCTTTCTTAGTGTTTGCCGGTCTTTCAATTTTTCTTTGGGGTGTAGATCAGAGCATGGAGCCAATAGGCTATCACATGGCACATGAAATTGCTACTAGTAAGAGCTTAATCAAAACAGTTATTATCAGCTTTTTGCTAGGTTTTTTAATTACAATTGCCGAACCTGATATTTTGATTTTGGGTCATCAAGTGGAGAATGCTTCGGGCGGAGCACTGGAATCAGGATTTTTGGTGACAATGATTTCGGTAGGGGTAGGTGTTTTAATTTCGATTGCCTCAATCAGAATCTTGAGTAGTTTCAAATATAATCTGATGATGGCTCTGGTTTATTTGTTAATTTTATTTTTAGGCACACAGGTATCGGAAGAATTTTTAGCGATTTCTTTTGATGCTTCCGGTGCTACAACGGGCGCTTTGACCACACCATTTGTACTTGCAATCTCAGTTGGTATATCCCGGACTAAAGGGGGTAAGACAGCGGAAGAAGATTCTTTTGGTATGGTCGGTGCTATGAGTGCAGGGCCTATTCTGGCCGTAATGTTGATCTCAGTTTTGACCGGACAGGAAAATATTCATGGTCAAGCTGTGGAATTCGTCAGTTCAACAGAAGTCTTGGCTCCGATTGGTAATGCACTGAGATATACTCTGGTTGAGTCATTACAAGCTTTATTACCGATTGCCGGTTTGTTTTTTATTTTCAATTTTTTCAAATTTAAAGTTTCAAGAAATGAATTAATTAGAATTATTCGTGGTTTGGTTTATACAATCATCGGTTTGACCTTATTCTTGGTTGGAGCGAATGAAGGTTTCATGGAAATGGGACGAATTTTAGGTATGGGCCTGGCTACAAAATATTTCAATATACTGCCATTATTCGGTTTGCTTTTGGGGATGATGGTTGTCTTGGCAGAACCGGCAGTCCATGTTTTGGGAGAACAAGTTGAGGATGTTACTGCAGGTAATATTCCGGACAAAGTTTTGCGTGGTACACTTTCGATTGGTGTAGGTATAGCAATAGCTTTATCTATGGTGAAAATAATGGTTCCCGAGGTTCGACTCTGGTATTTTTTATTGCCGGGATTTGCTGTAGGAATTATTTTATCTTTCTTTGTCGATTCAGTTTTTGTCGGTATAGCTTTTGATGCAGGCGGCGTTGCTTCCGGACCGATGAGCGCGACATTTGTTTTAGCTTTTGCTCAAGGAGTAGCTAATCAAATACCAACTGCTGATGTTTTGCGAGATGGTTTTGGAATTATTGCAATGATTGCGATGACACCTGTTTTGAGCATTATGATTTTAGGCACGATTAATAAAATTCAAACTATATTAGCTAAAGACCTCCCGCAACAAGTTGTACAGCCGGTAAGTAAAGAGATTTGTGCGGTTCCTATTGATAAAATTTCCGGTGATCATAAAGATTTGATCTTTTGTGTGGTTGAACGAGGAAATTCTGAGGAAGTTATTGAACTGGCAAGAGCTGCCGGTTCTACAGGAGGTACGATTCTTCATGGTCGTGATGCTAGATCCGGTACATGGCTCAGCGTATCAATGCGTCTCGAGCCTGAAAAAGAGGTGCTTTGGTTTTTAGTGGACGCAGAGATTACAGCCGAGGTTAGCAGGGTGTTATTGGATAAATCAGATCAGCCAGACAGCAATATTGTGTCTGTCTTTGCTCTGCCGGTAACCGGTTCGGACGGACTTACAGCTGATACGTATGTTTTTGAATCCGAAACGTCACAATAATTAGAAGTATAGTCTAGGGGTGGAGAATTGTCAGATCATCTGAATACTGAAAGTAAAAAACGAAAATTTTGGCTGAAACCTGCCGTTTGGTTGAGTGCAACTTTCTTTTGCATTTTTCTGTGGGGGAGTGCTTTTCCCGCTGTCAAGACAGGTTATCAGTTTTTTCAAATAGATAATACTGCGTCTGATGCGGTGCCTTCATTATTATTATTCGCCGGTCTACGTTTTAGCCTTGCCGGATTATTTACTGTCTTGTTTACTGCTATGACTGAAAAGATCAGACCGATTCCGAATACTAGAAGACAATGGCTTGATGCAGCTACGCTGGCTATTCCGCAAACTATATTTCAATATGGTTTATTTTTTGTGGGTTTAGCTAATACATCAGGGGCGGCGGGATCGATCATGTCCGGAGCTTCATCCTTTATCTCAGTAATCTTGGCCAGTCTGATTTTTATTGATGAAAGATTGGATTTAACAAAAATTCTAGGATGTATCATCGGATTTTCAGGAATAGTAATTCTTAATCTTAAGACAGCGGGTTCACTGGGTTTTAATTGGCGTGGTGACGGTCTGATGCTTCTTTCGGCAATAGCTACGGCAATTGGCGCTGTGATTAGCAAACCTCTTGCTGAACGCAATCACCCCAGGTTGTTAAGCGGTTGGAATTTTATCTTAGGGGGGCTTGCATTAATTAGCTTGGGCTTGAGTTTTGGAGGTTCATTGGAGCCCTTGGACTATCGAGCCTGGTTGATTTTAACCTACTTGAGCTTTTTAAGCTCAACCGCTTTCGCATTATGGACAACAATGGTAAAATATCACTCTGTTTCAAAGTTAAGTGTGTTTAAGAGCTTAATTCCGGTTGTCGGAACGGTCGGATCAGGTATAGTATTGGGCGAGAATATTTTGCAAATCCGTTTACTGATCGCATTGGTTTTAGTAGTGGCAGGAATCGGTATCGTTAATTATAATAGACAGATTAATATAAAAGTGGAGACAAAGACATGAAGATAACGAAATTCGGTGGCAGCTCATGTGCGAATGCTGCTCAATTCAAAAAGGTAAAGTCAATAATTTCAGCAGATAATGAGAGACAAGTAGTTGTCGTTTCTGCACCCGGCAAGAGATTTGCTGAAGATCATAAAATAACGGATATGTTATATCTTTGTCATCAATTGATGGAGATCAGTTTAGGCGGTGAAGAAGTTTTCGCTTCAATTAAAGAACGTTTCATGGATATTCAACATGGTCTTCATTTGAAGATTGATCTTGAACCTGAACTTGATCAAGTCGAGCAGAAATTAAAAACTGGTGCCAGCAGAGACTACACTGCAAGTAGAGGTGAGTATTTTTCTGCCAAGTTAATGGCTGCTTATCTGGGATATGAATTTATTGATGCAGCTGAGATTATCAGATTTGATCAGCGTGGGAAATATGATGAAAAAGCGACTCGTGATCTGGTTAAAGAGAGGATAAAAGATTGCTGTTTCGTAGTTCCGGGGTTTTATGGAGCGCAGGAAGACGGCAACATAATTACATTCTCTCGAGGAGGGTCGGATATTACAGGCTCAATCCTTGCTTCGGCGCTTGCTGCAGAAAAATATGAGAATTGGACAGATGTATCCGGTTTCTTAGCTGCAGATCCGAGCATAGTTGAAGATCCGATTCCTTTGAATACAGTTACTTATGATGAATTGCGTGAATTGAGTTATATGGGTGCTCCTGTCTTACATCAGGAAGCAATTTTCCCGGCACGTCAAAGAGGCATTCCGATTCACATTTTGAATACGAATGCTCCTGAAGATTATGGTACTTTGATCTTGCCCAAAGCAAAGCGTAATAGTGATGATCATATTGTTACCGGTATAGCAGGTTTGAAAGATTTCATGATTATAGATGTTGAGAAATATCGGATGACTGAAGATGTGAGTTTCTACCGTAAATTGTGTTCGGTATTTGAAGCTAATGACATTCCTATTCATCACATGCCGTCTTCAATTGATACGATTTCAGTTATTGTCAGAGAAGAAAGTATCAAAGGCAAAGAACGTAAAATTTTGGAAGAAATTGATATCTATTGTTCACCTGATGTAATCGAGATCACGCCAGGACTTTCTATTTTGGCAGTTGTTGGCGAGAACATGGCATTCCGATCCGGTGTCTCTGCTAGAGTTTTCGGAGCATTGGCCGATTCGGATGTCAATATCAGAATGATTTCTCAAGGTTCAAGTGAGCTTAATATTATTGTAGGTATAGCCAATACGGATTTTGAACGCTCGATCAGAGCAATTTATGATGAGTTTTTTAAGGTGAGCTAAATGAAGTATCACAGCACCAGAAATCAAGCAGAACTAGTTTCTCCGTCAAAAGCTGTTTTAGAGGGTTTAGCTCCGGATGGAGGACTTTATGTACCTTCTGAATTGCCTCAAATAGACTTTGCTTCTTGGCTCAATCATGACTATCAAATGATAGCTAAAAAAGTTTTTAAGATTTTCTTTTCAGATCTTGCAGATACGACAATAAAAAAGATTGTAAATCTTGCATATGGCAAAAATTTTGACACAACTGAAATAGTTCCAACACGTTGGTTGGATTCTGAAACAGGAATCATGGAATTATGGCATGGTCCGACCTTAGCTTTCAAAGATTTGGCCTTGCAATTTTTGCCGTATTTGATGCAGGCGGCCCAAGAGAAAACAGGTTTAAAAGAAGATATTTTAATCCTAACCGCCACTTCGGGAGATACGGGCAAAGCTGCTATGGAAGGTTTTAGTGGCCTGGAACATTTTCGAGTAATTGTTTTCTATCCTTATAATGGTGTGAGTTCTTTCCAAAAAAGACAAATGCTCAGCCGTGAACATAATAATGTTAGAGCGATTGCTCTTAAAGGTGATTTTGATGATTGTCAAAGAGGAGTTAAGGAATTGTTCTCAACTCCAAATTTTGTTCAAACAGTTAGCGAAGCCGGCTACACTTTGTCATCGGCCAATTCAATTAATATCGGACGTTTAGTTCCGCAAACTGTTTACTATATTAATAGTTATTTAGAGGCTGTGTCTGCCGGTAAAATATCTTATGGTGAATCATTGTCGATTGTGGTTCCGACCGGAAATTTCGGCAATATTCTAGCTGCCTGTTATGCGCGTAAAATGGGCTTGCCATTAGGCAAGATTCATTTAGCAGCCAATCAGAATAATGTTTTAGCGGATTTTTTAAATAGTGGTGTTTATGATAGGAATCGTTCTTTAGTCAAAACATCTTCACCTTCAATGGACATATTGGTTGCCAGTAATTTAGAACGTTATCTTTACTTGAAAAATCCGAATACTGATTGGATCAAATCATTAATGCAGGATTTGAATTCTCAAGGCAAATTCAAGGTAGATCGTGATATTTTTGATTTAAGTGCATCTTGGGCAAATGAAAAAGAAACTTCCGCAGCTATCGAGCATGTCTACCAAAAGTACAACTATTTAATAGATCCTCATACTGCGGTTGCTTATGCATCACAAAACAAAACTGATCTTAGCGGTCCGACTTTGATAGCAGGTACAGCAAGCCCTTATAAATTCATGGAAAAGATTTTTACTTCATTAAAACAGGATATTCCTGCAGACGATTGGCAATCAATTCAGAACATATCCCGTTTAACCGGGGAAAATGTGCCTCAAGTGATCCAGAAATTATGGCAACTTGAGCAGGATCGAGAATTTGTGATTGAGTCAAATCAGATGTCAGAAATTATTCAAGAGGAAATTAAATGAAACAATATACGGTAAGAGTACCTGCTACGAGTGCAAATTTGGGGCCGGGGTTTGATTGTTTAGGAATTGCTTTTAAGCTATATAATTGGTTCACTTTTACTTGGGAAAACTCTGATCAGCCTGTGAGTTATGAAGAACAGATCAAATGGCTGGCCACAAGAACGGTAGGCCAAATGCCGATGTTGGAGTCATATGTTCAATATTGCCGTCTGTTCGAGGTTGATTTACCTATTCCGACTAATGTTATATGTATCAAAGGAGATGTTCCTATAGCTAAAGGACTGGGCTCATCAGCGACCTGTTATGTGGCAGGAGCTTCTGCAGCACAATGGATTGCAAGTCAGCTTTATACTGAACAAGAGATCAGCTCCAAATATAACACACATGATGTTGATCCATTTTCTAAAGATGCTGTATTAGCAATCGCTGCAGAGATTGAAAGGCATCCGGATAATTTAAGCCCGGCAGTATTTGGCGGACTTCAATTAGCTACTATTGTTAATCCTGAGGGTTTACCTGAAGTGATGACCAGAAGGCTTACTGTAAGTCAAGATGTCAATTTTATCATTAGTTTGCCCGGTTTCAGTTTGCAAACCAAAAAAGCGAGAGGTATCTTGCCACAAGAAATATCACGTGATGATGCTATTTTTAATTTAAGATCTCTGGGTTATTTGATTCAAGGCATGGCAGATGCAGATCATGATCTTTTATGCTTCGGACTTCAGGATAGATTGCATCAACCGTACAGAGCGGAGCTAATTCCTAATTTTTATGAAATACTGGAAATAGGAAAAGAATCCGGTGCTGCGGGCAGTGTGCTTTCAGGTGCAGGTCCCGGAATTTTAACTGTATCTTGTAAATCTAAATCAGACTCAGAAGAAATCAAAGAAAGAATCCAAGCCGCTCTTGGTACAAGATGGCAAGTTCAGATTCTGGAAGTCGATTATCAAGGGCTGTCAGGTTGTGAAGGACAGCATGTTTTTGACTAGATTTAAGCGTTATTTTGGTGATCAAGCAACTAGAGGATTTTGGATAAGAATTGTTTGGTTCTTTCTTGTTGAGGATTATCAAAGAAGTTTTTCGGATCGTAACTGTCTTCAACAATGATTCCTTCATCAATAAAGATAATCCGATTTGCAACTTCTCTTGCAAATCCCATTTCATGCGTTACGACTGCCATGGTCATTCCTGCTTCAGCAAGCTCAGTCATTAAGTCTAATACTTCCCCGACCATTTCCGGATCAAGGGCGGAAGTGGGTTCATCAAATAACAATAGATCGGGATCCATCATTAAGGCTCTAGCAATCGCAATTCTTTGTTGTTGACCGCCCGAAAGCTGATTGGGGAAATTATCGATTTTGTCGACTAAGCCGATTCTATTCAAGAGTTCAATTGCTTTAGAATCAGCTTCTTCTTGATTTAGATGATTGCGCATGATTGGGGCTAGGGTCAGATTTTCTAAAACATTCAGATTGGAAAACAAGTTGAATTGTTGAAATACCATACCCATATTTTCTCTGACTTTATTGATATCGACATGCTCTTGGTTGATGATTTGACCTTTAAAGATTATCTCTCCATGTGTCGGTTTTTCAAGCAAATTCATACAACGTAGCATTGTAGATTTACCGGAACCCGAAGGGCCGATAATTACAACTTTTTCACTAGGTTTAATATCTAGATTTACCCCGCGTAGAACTTCCAGGTCATCAAAATTTTTGTAAAGATTACTAAGTTTAATCATGAGAGACTCTCCTTTCCAGTGCATGAAAAATTTGCTCAAGAATTAAGACTACTATTAAGTAGATTAGAGCTGAAGCAAAGTAAGGAGGAGCGGCTTTAAAAGTTTTACTGATTAAGATTCCTGCTCCTCTAGTCAAATCGACCAACCCGATAAAACCGCTAATTGAGGTTTCTTTAAATAAGGTTATAACCTCATTACCGAATGAGGGCAAACAGTTACGGAATGCTTGAGGCATAACTATTCTGGACATAGATTGCAAATAACTAAGGCCTAGTGACCTTGCTGCTTCTTTTTCACCCGGATTTACTGCTTGGATACCGCTTCTGAATATCTCCGCCATATAGGCTGCAGAATTTAGACCAAAAGTTAAAATAGCCACCAATTTCAAGTTGTGGAGATTGATCAGTACAACATTAAACATAATTAATAGCTGAACGGTAGTAGGAGTTCCCCTGATTATCGTAATATAAGCGTTGGCAATTTTGTTTAAAATATTGATTAAAATACCGGAAGGAGTTTTCCAACTAGGAGCCAGGTCTTTATGAGCAACTCTGATCATTGCCAAGAAAATACCTAAGCCAAAGCCGATAATAAATGCAAATATTGTTACCTGAATAGTAACTAAAAATCCGTTGGCTAAGTATTTCCAATAATCATCTACGATAAAATTATCAGTGATAAAATTTACAATTCCTTGTGAGTTTATGATCATGTTTGTCTCCTCAACAGATTATGATTCTTGGTTTTTACTAATCTATTCTCAATCAAAAGCATATCAATTCTGTTAACTGAGAATAAATTGCCGGTTAATCAGATTAACCGGCAATGGTTTGACTTACTTATCTTAGTCTGCTGAGATATATTTATCAATAATTTTTTGTAATTCTCCGCTGTCTTTGAGAGCTGTTAAAGCTTGATTTACTTCTTCCAATAAAGCTTCATTTGATTTGGTTAATGCAATGGCATAGTCTTCTACTTCATAATCAGTATCTAAAACTTTTAGATCTTCATTGTTTGCAACAAAACTTATTGCCGGCTGATTGTCAATAATAACCGCATCTACTTTGCCTGAACTTAATGCCACAACAGCATCAGCACCTTTATCAAAAGATTGCACATTTTCAACGCCGAAATCATCTTGAGCATAAATGTCACCGGTTGTACCGAATTGAGTACCGATTTTTTTGCCTTCAAGATCTTCAACTGTTTCGATCTCAGAATCTTGGGTAACGATTATTGATTGAATACCTGTAGCATAAGAGTTTGAGAAATTAACACTTTTTAAACGAGTTTCATTTACGGTCATTCCGGCAATTCCGCCATCAATTTTACCACTCTCGATAGAAGCAATAATATTGTTGAATTCCATATCATGGATTTTTAGTTCATAGCCAAGATAGTCTGCAACTGCTTTGGCAATTTCCGGATCGATACCGACAATTTCATCACCTTCATAAAATTCATATGGTGGGAAGGCGGCATTTGTGCCGAGATCCAATACTCCGTCTTTCAATGCTGTACCTTTGACTGTTGCTGTGTCATCAGCTACATCATCAGCTGTATCCTCTGCCGGTTCTTCTACTTTTTCTGTTTCTGTTTCTTGAGCAGTATCTTTGCTAGATCCACAAGCCGCCAGGCCTAAGATCAAAAAAGCTGCTAAAAAGATTGCTAAGATTGATTTCTTAGTTATTTGTTTTTTCATTTTTTCCTCCATGTTTGTCGTCTGGCAAATTATTTTTATGTCAGACTTGAAATGTTATTTTATTAAAAAGTTTTCAACTTTTGTTTAACCCATTCAATTTGTCGTTTTACCTCTTGAGGTGCCGGTCCGCCTAGTGATTCCTTTGTCATTACTATATTTTTCATATCTATAACTTCGTACAAGTCGGGTTCGAAAACTCGTGATACCTCGCGATAGGCTTCCAGAGGGAGCTGCGCGAGAGTTTTTCCTTCCTTACTTGCTAAATCAACTAATTCAGCAACCAAATGATGAGCATCTCTGAATGGAATATCTTTTTTTACCAGATAATCCGCCAGATCAGTTGCTGAGAGATAGCCTAATTCTGTTGCCAGAAGCATTTTGTCCCGGTTGACTTCCATGGTTGCTAACATTTGAGACATTATTTCCAGACAAATTTTAATTGTGTCAACCGAATCGAAAATGGATTCTTTATCTTCTTGCATATCTTTAGCATAGGCTAAAGGCAACCCTTTTATCATGGTTAAAGCTTGAATTAGATTACCCAGTACTCTACCTGTTTTACCACGGATCAATTCTGCCATATCAGGATTCTTCTTTTGGGGCATGATCGAAGAGCCGGTAGAAAAATCATCAGATATTTTCACAAAGCCATAGGGTTGTGAACTCCATATAATTAATTCTTCCGCTTGCCTTGAAAGATGGATTGCAATAATTGACAAAACACTATTTAGTTCAAGTACGAAATCCCGATCGCTTACAGCATCCATGCTGTTTTGCATGACTGAATCAAAATCTAATAAATCTGCTGTTAATTGTCTATCAATGGGATAACTGGTACCGGCTAAAGCACAAGCACCAAGCGGTGAACTGTTCAGTCTTTTTTTGCAATCCTGAAGTCTTTCCAAATCACGCAAAGCCATCATACAGTAAGCGGAGATATGATGAGCAAAGGTAACCGGTTGGGCAGCTTGAAGATGAGTATAGCCGGGCATTATCGTTTCGAGATTATTTTCAGCCATGCTGCACATTGAGTTAATGTAATTTTGCAGGAGCTGTTTAATTTCTTGAATTTCCATTCTCAAGTTCAGACGCAGGTCAGTTGAAACTTGATCATTTCTTGAACGAGCAGTGTGCAGTTTTTTGCCAGCAGCTCCGATTCTTTTAGTTAATTCATTTTCAATGAAAGTATGAACATCTTCCGCATCGGGATCAAGATCTAAAGAATTGTTCTCTAACTCCTGTTTTATTTCGTTCAATCCGTTAATAATCAGCTCAATATCTTGTTGAGGCAAAATTCCGGTTTGACCCAACATTTGAGCATGAGCAATCGAACCTTCAATATCCTGATCGATCATCCTTTGATCAATTTTGAATGAAGCATTAAATTGATCCGCTGTCTGATTTAATTCTCCAGAGAGCATTCCTTGCCATAATTTCATATGTTTATCTTTCAACTATCGTTTTTCTCTTTTTGAAGCATTGCTTGAATTTTACTTGATAGACCGAATAATCTGATAAATCCGTCTGCATCCGCATGATCAAAAACATCATCTTGCTCAAAGGTTGCATAACTTTCATCAAATAATGAATAAGGAGAGCTAAGCCCGGCAGGTTGCATACTACCTTTATACAATTTAACTTTTACTGTTCCGGTAACAAACTTTTGTGTTTCAGCTACAAAAGCTGCTAATGATCTACGCAATGTATTTTCCCATTTGCCATAATATACAAGTTCAGCATATTTATGCGCAATAGACAGCTTAAAATGCAACGTATCGGCTTCGACAGTAATACTTTCTAATTTTTGATGAGCAAAATAGAGAATGGATCCGGCAGGATTCTCGTATACACCACGGCTTTTCATGCCTACCAGACGGCTTTCAACAATATCATCAATTCCGATTCCATATTTTGAACCCAGATCATTCAATTTAGCGACTAATTCAACTGAACTCATCTTTTGACCATTTAAACCGACCGGTTTGCCTTGGACAAATTCAATTTCAACTATTTCAGCTTGATCCGGAGCTTTTTCCGGAGGAGTTATCCAATGCAGAATTTTATCAAGATCAGCTGCATTTGCCGGATCTTCTAAATCTAGGCCTTCATGTGATAGATGCCATAGGTTTTCATCCATTGAATAATCTTCATCTCTGGAAAATTCTAAAGGAATATTGTGTGCTTCAGCATAGTCAATTTCTTGAGAACGACCTTTGATATCCCAAAATCTCCATGGAGCGACAACTTTCATTTCGGGTGCTAAAGCATTTATCGTCAACTCAAATCTAACTTGATCGTTACCTTTTCCTGTGCAACCGTGAACAATTACATCAGTATTTTCTTTTCTGGCTATCTCGACTAAACTTTTGGCAATCACAGGTCTAGCGGATGCAGTACCGAGTAAATATACATTTTCATATTTTGCCCCGGCTTGCAAGGTTGGAAAAACATAGTCATCCAAGAATTCTTCGGCCAAATCCGGACAATAAAATTTGCTCGCTCCAGTTTTAAGAGCTTTCTCTTCAAGAGCTTCAGGATCGGAGATTTGTCCAACGTTACCCGCGACACAAATAACTTCTGCCACTCCTTGCTCTTTTAGCCAAGTAACTAATACAGAAGTATCCAAACCGCCTGAATAGGCAAGGATTACTTTTTTAGTGTTTTTTAATAATTCATAAGGATTTTGCATAAAACCTCCAACACAATTAATAAATATGTATCATCTAATAATAAAAAATCTTCTGAAATATTCTCAGAAGGATTTTCATGTATCTATTATTATAAGATTTAATGTTTTCTGATAACGTAATATATTATATTTAGATGTTTTTTTATTGTCAAAGCATTTTGTATAATTATTCGCCAGAAATCAAAAAAACATGCAAAATACAACTAAAATAGCAAAACATCGATAAAATTTATGCATGTGATAAAGCCCTTATAGTTGGTGTA
>LSQX01009465.1_pt2 | contig 68463 bp, 47 predicted proteins | sample 654561 | NCBI WGS metagenome assembly LSQX01 (sample SAMN04489861, study PRJNA283612) | anaerobic digester metagenome | isolation source: 4 biogas reactors fed with cattle manure at either 37C or 55C with and... | place: Denmark: Kongens Lyngby | collected 2014
CTACCGGAATAGAAATTACTGAATCTCAAATTACTGATCTTAAGGATTATCTTACAGAAGAAGCTGATGGCGATCCTACTAACGAGCTTCAGACAGTTGTTCAGGAAGATTACAAGGTTACCTTATCACATGATGGAGGCTCGTTTATTACTGGAATCATGAGTTATGCTCAGGCTGAGATTGATGCCATGGCGCCTTATGATGGTCTTACAGTACATAACAGTACCACCAATTGCATAAATTATTACTACTTTAACAATTGGTTTGAGTTTTGTGGAACCTGTACACCTCAGCCCACGCAGGCTGATGCCGGAGAAAATATTTGGATAATGGGCGGGGTTCTTACAGTTACTTTGAGTGCCAATATCCCTGAATTTGGAGAAGGAAAATGGAGTATTTTAAGTGGTGATGGTGGATCTTTTGAAGATGATACCGATCCTCATACATTCTTTACAGGGCAGCCTTATGAACAATATACTCTTAAGTGGACAATTACAACAAGTTGCAACACTTCATATGATGAAATATGGGTGAGGTTTCGTCCCTACGTATGCGGTACTCCATTTACTGATACCCGCGACAGTAACGATTACGAAACAGTGATTATAGGCAATCAATGCTGGATGGCTGAAAACCTAAAATACCTGCCTGAAGTATCAGGACCGGAAGAACAATCATATACGGAACCCTACTACTATGTAAATGGTTATGACGGCACCAATGTAAATGATGCAAAAGCCAGCACCTATTATAACGCCTACGGTGTGTTATACAATTGGCCAGCAGCAGTCAATGCCTGCCCCCTAGGTTGGCATTTGCCAAGTGATGCTGAGTGGACGCAATTGGTTGATTATGTGGTTGCACAAGGTTATTCTAACTATTATGGGGATGATCCAAATGGTGCAGGCAATGCTCTAAAATCCTGCCGGCAAGTAAACTCTCCCTTGGGTGAAGATTGTGCCACATCTGAACATCCGAGATGGGATTCAAATAATACTCATTATGGTTTTGATGAGTTTGGCTTTTCGGCGCTTCCTGGCGGCAACCGTAGTAACAATGGACTTTTCTACGACATTGGGCTCAACGGTCGCTGGTGGAGTTCTAGTGAGGGCTCATCAACGGGCGCCTGGAACCGGAGTATGGAATACAGTAGCGGCAACGTGACTCGCAACAACATCTTCAAGACATTCGGTTATAGCGTAAGGTGCCTGCGGGATTAGATTATTTGATTATTTGGTTATTTGAGGCGAAGCCTCTGCTGAGCGGGATTTTTAAATTCCGCTCAGCAGGTTTTTTTTATTTTTAAAACACCAAAATTTTACCGGTAATTTCGTTCATGTCAAGTTCAACGATCTTTGCCTGATAACGGGCAGTAATCAGACGGCTTTCAGCAGCAAGATAGTTTTTTTGGGCTTCGCGCAGTTCAAAACCCGATAATTCTCCAAGACGGAAACGTTCCATTGCAATCGCAAGATTTCTGTCAGCTACTTCAAGGTTAAGGCTTTCGAAATCAACTAATTGCTTTTTACTTTGCAGACTAAGATAGGTTGCCATCAAATCAGTATGTAAAGTTGAGCGGGAGTCCATAAGTTCAATTTCTGCATTTTCTTTCATAATACGGGCATTGGCGATCTGGCGGTTCAGATTAAAACCATTGAATATATTCCAGCCTACTGAAAGACCATAATTTATACCCGAAGTCTGATTTGTTTTCATAAATCCGGCTTCCGATTCCGATTTCAGATAACTATATCCCATATTAGCGTTCAGCCTTGGCATACGGCGAGCATTGAGCGAGCGCAGCTCCAGCGATGTCAGGCGTGTATCAATATTATTCATCTGCAGGTAAGTGTTATTTGCCATAGCAATGTCATATACATCCTTCCATGCAGGCATTGAAACAGTATCAATTGTATCTTCAACATCAAAATCAAGGGCTATATCTCTTGCCAGCAGATTATTCAGCCTTATTTTTGAGGTCCTGAAAATCTCTTCACTGTTTAACTGATCGGAACGGTCGGCGTTATAATCAACCTGAGCCTGCAATATCTCCAGACGTGAAGCAGCTCCAAGTTGAAATTTCTCTTCGGCAAGTCTGATCCTTTCTTCCGAAATTGAAATAGTTTTATCAATTACCTGTAATCGTTGCTTTTGTCTTACAAGGTCGTAATATGACGACAATACGCTAACAATGGTTCTTTCAATAACAACGCGGGCAGCCAGCTCACCCATTGCTTCCAGTTCTTTAAGTTTTTCGTAATTTGTAAACATTTCCAGTCCATCGAAAAGTGTCCAGTTAAATACGCCGCTTAGATTGAATGAGCTGGATTTTGCATTCTCTTTTTCGTTATCCTGACCCGACAGGAATTCCTGTTTTGAGTTCTGGATATTATTGTTTTGAGATACGTTAAGATCAACAGATGGCATAAATCCGGCGTTGCCGTAAGTTACGTTATTTGAAGATATTTCAGCCTGATTACGTGCTATGCGTATTGAATAATTATTTTCCAGTGCAATTTTTATTGCTTGTTCTGAAGTAAGAATTTCCTGAGCGAAAAGGAGTATTGGGAATTGAACAAGAAAGAAAAAAATAAAAGGTCTGATTGAGTGCATAATACTATTTAACTATTAATGACAGGTGGTTAATATATGTTTTTGTTAATTTTCCGGAACTCATATTTTCATGAAATATCAGGGTTTGAAGTGTCTTTTCTTTCCTCTGAAATATACGAATACATTGCCGGTATTACATAAAGTGTAAGAATAGTTGCAAACAACATTCCTCCGATTATGGCAGTTCCCATTGAGGCACGGCTTTCTGAACCGGCTCCGAGTGCAAGAGCAATTGGAATAACGCCCAGAATAGTTGAAAGGCTGGTCATAAGGATAGGTCTGAATCTGGCGGAAGCAGCATCAATTATAGCATCAATTTTTTTCAAACCATGAGCTTTACGCTGATTACCAAATTCAACAATAAGGATACCGTTTTTAGCAACCAATCCTATAAGCATGATCATTCCTATCTGGCTGAAAATATTCATAGTATTCTTGAACAGCCATGTTGTAAGTATTGCCCCAGCCAATGCCAGCGGTACCGTGAACATTATTATCAGAGGATCGCGAAAACTTTCAAATTGTGCTGAAAGAACGAGATAAATAAGTATAAGTGCGAAAACAAATGCAAAAATCAGACTCGAAGAACTTTCCTGAAAGTCTTTCGACGGACCTGAAAGTGCAGTGCTAAATCGGTCGTCGAGTACTTTACCGGCAATGCGGTCCATTTCTTTAATACCCTGACCAATTGTAATGCCTTCAGCTGGATTGGCTGAAACGGTAGCTGATACAAAGCGATTGTAGCGATACAATTGAGGTGGGTTGGTTTCTTCACGAAGTTGAACAAGATTGTCAAGCTGAATCATTTCTCCACGTATATTTTTTACATATAATGATTTTAAATCCAGAGGATCATCACGATTTTCACGGTTCATTTGCCCTATTACCTGATATTGTTTTCCGTTCATCACAAAAAAGCCAAATCGTTGTCCGCTGTAGGCGAGTGAGAGAGTCTGAGCAATGTCCATAGCCGAAACACCCAGATTGCGTGCTTTATTTCTGTCAATGCTAATACTTATCTCAGGTTTGTTAAAACGCAGGTTTAAATCAGCAAACTGAAACATAGGGCTAACATTTGCCTCATTAAGAAATTGTGGTGCTATTTCGCGCAATGTTTCAAAGTTAGGAGCCTGAATAACATATTGAACCGGTAAACCACCACCTTGTCCGCCAATAGATTGGTCTTGTGCTACTGACACCCTTGCTGCAGAAAGTTGTTTAACTTTATCAGAAAGCACGTTGGCAATTTCTTGTTGCGAACGTTTTCTTTCTGTTGGCTCAACCAGTCCCAGACGTACAAAACCGGAATTTACCGCACCTGCTCCTCCAAAACCAGGGCTTGTAATTGATACAAGTGAATAAGCTTCCGGCACTTCATCCCGGATCATATCTACCAGTTCAACCATATACCTGTCCATATAATCATATGATGTACCTTCAGGAGCTGTAGCAACCAAACGCATTCCCGAACGGTCTTCAAGTGGTGCCAATTCTGAAGGTATCGAAACGCCAATGCCAAAGATCATGGCAAGAGAAGCAAAAATTATGATAAATGCCATCCATCTTTTTTTCATAAAAACCACCAGCGAGTTACGATACATTTCAATTATTCTGGTAAAGAATGGTTCGGTTTTGCGGTAAAGCCAGTTTTCCTTTTCCATTTTTTTCAGAAATCTGGTTGAAAGCATAGGGGTAAGAGTAAGAGCTACGAAACTTGATATTATCACCGAACCTGATAATACGATCCCAAATTCACGGAAAAGTCTTCCTGTAATACCTTCAAGAAAAATTACCGGTAAAAAAACTGCTGCCAGTGCTACTGTAGTAGCAATAACGGCAAAGAAAATTTCAGCAGTACCTTTAATACCCGCTTCAATAGGTGGTAAGCCGCTTTCAATTTTTGAATAAATATTTTCAAGAACTATAATAGCGTCATCAACCACCAATCCTATGGCAAGTACTATTCCAAGCAGTGTTAAAACGTTGATTGTGAACCCAGCCAGATACATTATAAAAAATGCACCAATAAGGCTGATTGGAATAACAATAACGGGTATAAATGTAGTTCGCCAATTGCGTAGAAACAAAAAAATGATTAGTACAACGAGGAAGAAAGCCATAAAAATTGATTGTTGTACTTCATTAATTGAATTATGTATATATTTTGTAGTGTCGTAGCTAATACCTGTACGAATATCGGCAGGCAGGTCTTTTTTGATTTGCTCAAGGCGTTTATAAAATTCTTCGGCAATTTCGACATGGTTTGAACCGGGTTGAGGTATAATTGCGCATCCTACCATAGGAATTCCATCGCGTCTCATAATGGTACGTTCGTTTTCGGGTCCCAGTTCAGCCACTCCTACATCACGGAAATGTATTCTTGCATTATTTTCTTCTTTAATAATCAGGTTACCAAACTCTTCAGGTGTTTCAAGGCGGCTTAGGGTTCGAACCGTTAATTCGGTTGTGCTGCCTTCAATACGTCCTGATGGTAGTTCAATATTTTCGCGTTGTAGGGCATTACGAACATCAAGGGGGGTAAGTCCGTATGCTGCGAGCCGTACAGGGTCCATCCATAAGCGCATTGAATAGTTTTTTGCACCCCAGATGCTAACCTGGCTTACACCATTTATAGTTTGAAATCTTTCTTTGAAAATTCTTTCGGTAATATCGGTGATTTCAAGCAATGAGCGTGAATCACTGGCAATATTGAGTAAGACGATAGGGCTTGCATCGGCGTCAGCTTTTGATACCACCGGTGGGTCAATATCCGGCGGAAGCCTCCAAATCACTCTTGAAACACGATCGCGAACATCATTGGCAGCAGCTTCAAGGTCAACTCCAAGATTAAATTCAACTCTGATCCCGCTGCGCCCGTCACGACTTATTGACGTTAAAGAACGGATACCTGCAATTCCGTTTATTGATTCTTCCAATGGCTCGGTAATCTGCGATTCTATTACATCGGCATTGGCACCCACATAACTGGTGCTTATATTTATGATTGGAGGGTCAACGCTTGGGTATTCTCTAACCCCGAGAAAAGTTAGCCCTATCAGACCGAATATCACAATAACAATTGACATGACTGTTGCTAATACCGGTCGTTGTATACTGATTGATGATAAACTCATGAGTTGTTTTTAATAATTTCGTTTTTTGTAAGGGCTGATGATTTTTAAATTTTGGAAATGAATCTGAAAACAAATGATCCTCAGTTCTTTAGTCAGTAAGTTACTATTCTATCAGGTTTTATCCTCATATCATGCCTTTATCCAAGTTCGCTAAGAGTTACAGCCATACCTTTTTTTAGATGCAATAAACCGGTTGTAATAATAGTATCGTTGGCGCTTATTCCTGAAATAACCTGGATAAGGCTACTGGTTCGGATACCGGTTTCAACCTCAACAGGTTCAGCTATGCCATTTTTGTACAGAAAAACAATTTGTTCTCCAAGCATAGGTAACAATGCTTCGGTAGGAATAGACAGAGCTTCGTAATAAGTTTTTAGAATTAGTTCTACTGAAGCAAATGAGCCCGGAATTACATCAAGGTTTGTATTAGGATATAAAGCCCGAAGTTTCAATGTTCGTGTTGACTGGTCAATAATTGGTTCAACGGCATAAACTTCGGCAAGGTATTTATTGGTGTTTCCAATCGTGAAATTAATTTTACTTCCTAGTTTTACTTCTGTGGCATATCTCTCCGGTATTGAGAACTCGATTTTAACAGGTTGTATTTTTACCAGCGAAGCTATACGCATATTTGGTGTGATATAGCTTCCTTCACTTACAAGCCTCAAACCTATTACTCCATCGAAAGGTGCTTTTACCATAGTTTTTGCGATCTGAGCTTCAACCATCATAATTTCAGCACGGTTTGTATTAAGGTCGGCAAGAGCTTTATCGTAAACTTCCTGACTCACAGCTTCTTTTTCTAATAAAATACGTTGACGAAATTCTCTTTCAACTAATAGTGTTTCCTGAAATTGCAAACGTTTCAGCTGCGCCTGAAGTTCGGCATCATTGATGGTTAGTAGCAAGTCGCCTTTTTTTACTTTTTTGCCTTCATTAAAATATATAGCCGTAATTTTTCCGGATGCTTCGCTGCTTATTTCCACAGATTCGTCGGGTATTACAGTTCCACTGGTTATAATGCGGTTATCAAGGCTGGCAGGGTTAATTACCATTCCTTTCACCTGTAGACCCAAAGGTGCGGTCGTTCTGTTGCCGGTTTCCTGTTTTGAACTGCTAAACCAGTCGAGCCGTCGCCCAATAAGAAACAACAATACTATTGCGACAAGCGAGAATAAAAAGATTCGTTTAATTAGTTTTTTCATATAGGTTTTTAGGGAGAAGTGAATTTTATAAAAAGATTGCAAAGTTATTGAAGATTCATTTGCTGAATGATATTTTGAATCTAAAATTCTCAGTTCTAAATTTGTTAAACAAATTATTTAGTGCATTGTTTGCACCGGTTGCCTGTCAAACACTGAATTCACCTAAGAACCTTCCAGCGTTTTTAACAGTGGCAGAAAATACATTTTAAATTGCTGATTAATTGATAGATACATTTTGTTTAAAATTATCTGTGGATGATTTTTTTAAATCATTTTTAAAAATAAGTTTTGTATTAAATATAATTTTCTACTTTTGCAGCGGAGAGATGGCAGAGCGGTCGATTGCGGCGGTCTTGAAAACCGTTGAGGGTTACACCTCCGGGGGTTCGAATCCCTCTCTCTCCGCTTATTTTAAAAGTTTTAAGAGCCATAAAACGGCTCTTTTTTCATAAAATATATCTGAATAATCAATATCGATCTCTTTAAGTAGTTGCTCTATTGATGATTAAGTAAATCGGAGAGATGCCAGAGCGGTCGAATGGGGCGGTCTCGAAAACCGTTGTCTGCTTTACAGCGGACCCAGGGTTCGAATCCCTGTCTCTCCGCATTTATACGATTTGCAATTAATCAATATACAGAAATAGTCCTAACCTTAAGTTAAGTTCAGAAAATAGTTTAACTATCAGAGTAGTAGGTTTTTAGGGACTAAATTATATTGAGGTTTTTTACTTTTTCAGAATACTTTCGGCTTAAAATTCTCGCTATTGACAATAGTAGCACTACTGCCGGTAGCTCTGATAACAAAAAATCCCTGATTTTCTGCCATACGTTCGCTTGAACCTTCAGAGGTTATGAATGCCAAACCACCATAAATGATCCTATCTTTGTATTCAGGTATATAAGTCTTTGCCTTCCATATCTTTTCATGGAAATCGTTAACATCCTGCTGTCGTAGTGTGGTTTTTACTTCCACAATCACAATTTCACTACTATTTGTAGCAATTATATCATATTCGTAATTCTGACCTTTATGATTTCCTTTTATTCTTTGTAAAGTACGTTCAACCTTTATATTTTTTGTTCTTAATAATTTTATCAGATCCCCTTCAACAAGAGCTTCCACCAGTTTGCCCCATTGCGAAGTAAACAGAGCAGTTAATTCTTTGATTTTCTTATCAGTTTCTTGAAATTTCCTATCAGTTTCCTTAAACTGCTTGTCAGTTTCCAGAAACAATTGCCATACCTGATCGAAGTTTACAGGCTGGCTGTATTCAGTAAAAGGTTCGTTGATCTGATTATCCTTGTCCATAATCTTGAATATTAGTTCTGCAAAATTACAACAAATTCATTTAAAAGTCATTATAAAAAATCATATGAGTGGTTTTTATTAAAATCTGTCAGATGTTTTATGTTAAAAACCTTAAATTGAGTAAATTCCGATTTCCTGGCTAAATCCAAAGTGCGAGGCGTTCCTGATAATTTTCTGGTTAATGGTCTCATTAATAACCAGTTTCATGTAAATAACTCAGCTTGTTGATTACAAAACAGTTTTTTAGACCGATACGGCAAATTCTCTTAGTGCGGCGTTTAGAGAGGTTTTTAAATCGGTTGAAGCTGAACGTTTTCCAATTATCAAAGCGCAGGGAACATGAAAGGCTCCGGCTGGAAATATTTTTTCATAAGACCCGGGAATAACCACAGATCGGGGTGGAATATAAGCTTTGTATTCTACCGGCGTGGAACCAGTTACATCAATAATCCTTGTTGACTGTGTAATCACCACATTGGCACCCAGCACAGCTTCTTTTCCTATTCGAGCGCCTTCCACTACAATACATCTGGAGCCGATAAAACAACCATCTTCAACTATAACAGGTGCGTTTTGCAGAGGTTCCAAAACCCCGCCTATTCCAACACCACCGCTAAGATGCACATTTTTGCCAATTTGCGCACACGAACCTACTGTCGCCCAGGTATCAACCATTGTACCACTGTCAACATAAGCACCAATATTTATATAGGATGGAAGCATAATAACTCCAGGAGCTATATAAGCGCCATAGCGAGCAACAGCATGAGGCACTACTCTTATATTCAGGTTGCGATAATTTTTCTTTAATGGAATTTTATCATGAAATTCAAACGGACCAATTTCAATAAGCTCCATCTCGCGGATGATAAAATACATAACAACAGCCATTTTAACCCATTCATTAACTATCCAGTCATCGCCTGATGGTTCGGCTACACGCAATTGTCCTGAATCAAGCAGATTGAGCGTTTTTTCAATTGCATTTAAAGCTTCTTTTTTCTGAAGAAGATTGCGATTATTCCATGTTTCAGTAATTATTTTTTTCAATTTTTCCATATTCCACATATTTGAAAAAGCCAAAAGTAAGAAATTTAAGGTTTTATATTTGAAGTTAATGTTAATTTTGCACTTTAACATCAATACTTTTAGTTTTGGGAAGGATATTAGCTATTGATTATGGTCGTAAACGTACTGGTATTGCTGTGAGCGATCCGTTACAGATAATCTCTACTGCTTTACAAACAGTGGAGACCCATACTTTAATTCCTTTTCTGAAGGATTATATAAGTCGCGAAACAGTTGATTGTATTGTTGTTGGCGAACCCCGGCAAATGAACAACCAGCCTTCGGAATCTGTTATTTACATTGAGCCTTTTATCAGACAGTTAAAAAAAGAATTCCCTGAAATTCCGGTTGAAAGGGTAGATGAGAGGTTTACTTCAAAAATTGCTTCAAGAGCTATACAACAATCAGGATTGAAGAAAAAAGACCGGCGTGATAAGTCGCTTATTGATAGTGTTAGTGCAGTTATCTTATTACAGTCGTGGTTCGAAAAAAATAAAAAAGAGCATTAATTAAAACATAATTAAAATGGTACTTCCGGTTGTGGCTTATGGCCATCCTACATTACGAAAAATTGCTGTCGAAATTGATAAGGATTACCCCAATCTCAGTGAATTTATTGACGATATGTTTGAAACCATGTATGCTTCATCTGGTGTTGGTCTTGCTGCACCACAGGTAAACAAATCAATACGTGTTTTTGTGATTGATGCTGCACCTATGGTGGATGATAACCCTGAACTCGCCGATTTTAAAAAAATATTTATAAATCCGCAGATCATTGAAGAAACAGGCCAGGTATGGAGCTACAACGAAGGGTGTCTGAGTCTGCCTGATATTCGTGAAGATATTGAACGTAAGGATACAGTAAGAATACAATACTTTGATATGGACTTTAATTTTCATGATGAAACATATGATGGAATTGTGGCACGGATCATACAACATGAATACGACCATCTTGAAGGAGTTTTGTTTATTGATCGCATAAGCCCGGTGAGGAAAATGATGCTAAAAAGAAAACTTACTGATATTTCAAAAGGTAATATTGACGTAAATTATAATATGATATTCCCCTTAATGAAAAAAAGAATTGCCTAACATTATTAAAAATGAGAAAACAGATTTTATACCTTTCATTTATTGCCCTGCTGGCTTTATTTCAGGCTTGCAGCTCGCCGGAAGAAAAATTGCTGAAAAAGATCAAGGCACTTGAAACCGAGATATACGGCAATCCGGAGGTGATGACCAATCATGAGAAGATCAAAGAACTTGCCTTCATGTATGTTGATTATGCTGCTTTAATGACTGACAGCCTTAAAGCAGCTGATTATTTATTTCGTGCCGGCGATTTAAGTATGAACTCCGGTAATCCTGAACATGCGATTGAAATGTTTTCAAGGATCAGAAAAGATTATCCTGATTATGTAAAAAGCCCTGAATCTTTGTTTTTAATGGCTTTTGTTTACGACAATTACCTGAAAAACTATCCCAGAGCTGAGGAGTTATATAGTCAGTTTATTGATCAATATCCTGATCATGAGTTAGTTGATGATGCACAAATGCTGCTTCAGTATCTTGGCATGTCACCCGAAGATCTTTTAAAAGTTTTTGAAGAAAAGCAAAAAGAGCAGGCAGGTTTATAAAGCGTTATAATTCCTTTCCAGAATTGTTTTGAGTTCGGTAATGCTTATGTCAAGCATTAACTCCCCATGTTTAGCCATTGAGATTTTCCCTGTTTGTTCAGAAACTACTATAGATATTGCTTCGCTTCTTTCAGTTACTCCTACTGCTGCACGATGCCTCAGACCAATGAATGCAGGAAGTTCTGTGTTTTTCGATACCGGCAATATACATCTTGCTGCTACAATACGATTATTACTTATGATCATAGCACCGTCATGAAGAGGGCTATTGTTATAAAAGGTGCTTTCAATAAGCTGCTGTGATATACGTGCTTCAATCAGTTCGCCGGTTTCAATGTATTCTTCTAGCTGATTTTTTAACCCTATCACAACAAGTGCTCCAGTACTGGATTCTGCCATTTTATGACAGGCATTTACTATAGGTTCAATATCAAGAGTTGGATTCTGATCTACTTTGATTTTCCAAAAAAAGAATCTTCGTTGCCATTTATTTAAAAACGAAGTAGTTCCTATCAGCAGTAGGAATTTTCGGATTTCGGGCTGAAAAACCACAATTAATGCAATAAATCCAACACTTAAAAAAGCTCCAAGAATTTCGCTGAGCAATTCCATTTCGAGCACCCGAACCAAACGCCACAATAGAAAAATAGAGGCAATTCCAAGGAAAATATTGAATGCTGCCGTTCCTTTTATAAGGTTGTAAACCTCGTAAAGCAGAAAAGCTACAAGAAATATTTCAATTATATCAAGAAACCGTATGCTGATAAATCCTTCAATCATGCATTTGAGTTTTTCAGTGAGGGATCAGTTTCAGTTAATCCCGTGTTACTGTTTAAATAAGTATTGACCAGTTGCCGACATTGAACAGCCTCTTTAACATCATGTACCCTGAGTATGTCCGTGCCATTAAGCAGAGCTATGGTATTAAGCACTGTGGTTCCGTTAAGAGCTGTTTCAGGAGTGAGATCAAGTACTTTATGGATCATTGATTTACGTGATATACCTACCATTAATGGAAAGCCTAAATCGCAAAAGTCAGATAATACAGCCAGTAAACGATAATTATGCTCAATTGTTTTACCAAAACCAAATCCGGGATCAAGGATAATCTGTTGAATGTTTTTTTTCTGAAGCTTTTTAATATTCTCAGAAAAGAATGATGTAATTTCTTCAACAACATTGGAATATACCGGATTATCCTGCATTATTTCAGGTTTTCCGCCTGTATGCATAAGCACATACGGTACATTGAGTTCAGCAATGACATCAAACATTTTTTCATCGAATTTCCCTCCCGATATATCATTTATAATGTCGGCACCGCTTTTAACAGCTTGAATGGCTATAGCAGCCCGGTAAGTATCAACTGAAATAAATATTTCAGGGAAACTTTGGCGTATTGCAGATAATGTTGGCATAATTCGCGTCATTTCAGCTTCTGGGCTTATTTCTTTCGAACCCGGACGCGTTGACATTGCTCCCAGTTCAATGATCTCAGCACCTTCGTCAATCATAATACCAGCCTTATCCACAGCTTCCTGAACTGAAAAAATACGGCTACCACTATAAAAAGAATCCAGAGTCAGGTTCATAACTCCCATAATTACAGTCTGTTGACTTTCAAGTGTACGATATGGCGATTTAAGTATCACGACATTTAAATTATTGTGTATTTTTATCGCTCAAAATTCATGTTATGTTTTTAACTATGACATGAGGTATAAGTATATTGATATTCAATGTTTTGACAAAAATTAAATATCCTGCTAAAATACAAATATTATGGAGAGCCAGACGCTTTTGCGTTTTGATGAAATTTTAATTGAGTGCCGTAAAGTCTTTGTTAACAAAATGAAAGATTATGGTACAGCCTGGCGAATACTGCGGGCACCCTCGCTTACTGATCAGATTTTTATTAAAGCCCGGCGCATCCGGAGTATTACTGAAAAGAAAATTCAGCTTGTTGACGAAGATATTGGTGGCGAATTCATAGGAATGATCAATTATGCTCTTATGGCACTTATTCAGCTTGAATCAGATGTGGATAAAAAACTTACAAATGATGAAATTCTTGGTTTGTACGATAAATATGTGAAGCAAACCCGTGAATTACTTTTACGTAAAAATCATGATTATGGGGAAGCCTGGCAGGATATGCGCCTTGGATCATTTGTAGATATTATTTTGATGAAATTGCTGAGAGTGAAACAAATTGAGGATAATCAGGGATTAACCCTGGTTTCAGAAGGTATTGATGCTAACTATTACGATATAATCAACTATTCAGTTTTTGCGTTAATTGTTTTACAAAAACCTAATGCTCAGAATTGACTTTACAGTCAGTTTTGCTAACTTAATTCACAAATTATGAAGACTTTTTTAACTATACTTAGATTTGTAGTAGGACTTGTTTTTATATTTTCAGGTTTTGTTAAAGGCATTGATCCTCTGGGAACTGCATTTAAACTTGAGGATTATTTAATGTATTATCATCTTGATTGGTTTTTGCCGCTTTCGTTAGTACTTTCAATCTTTTTAAGTGCTTTGGAGTTTTCACTCGGAGTGTTGCTTATCCTGAAAGTCAGGCCAGTGCTTGTTACCTGGTTATTGTTATTAATGATGTCGTTTTTTACATTGCTCACTTTTTATGATGCTATTTACGAACCGGTTAAAGATTGTGGGTGTTTTGGCGATGCACTGATTCTTAGCAACTGGCAGACTTTTTATAAGAATATAGTTCTGATAATTTTTGTAATTATTCTTTTCATAAATCGTAAAAAATTGAAGTCATCCTATAATCCTTTTGGAGAGTGGGCGCTAATGCTGGGTGTTCCGTTAATATTTGCATGGTTTTCAGTGGTGAACTACAGAAATCTGCCTATGATTGATTTTTTAGCCTGGAAAGAAGGAAATGATATGGTTCCTGAACGCAATTTACCGCTACAATTCACACTTACGTATAAAAATAAGTCTACTGGCGAAGAGAAGCAATATGTTTCGCCGAATTTTCCTTATGATGATCCTGAATGGCTGGAGCAATGGGAGTTTGTGTCGCAATGCGTTGTTGATCCTAATCCGCCACCACCTCATAATTTGCAAATCCTTGATCTGGAATTTAGCGATGTAACTGCGAATTTCCTTGAAAACCCCGATTATCAATTTATTCTGGCTATTTGGAATTCGGGTTCAGTGAATAAACTTTCATTGAAAAAAATGAACAGTTTTTACCATAAAGCTGAGCATGACGGGCATTCGTTCATTGCTATTACGCCAACAATTGAGGAAGGCGAAGAATTGGCAAAAGAGCTTGGTTTGGATTATGAATTTTATTTTGCTGATGATATTGAATTAAAAATCATGATTCGATCAAATCCGGGATTGGTTTTGTTAAAAGATGGCGTTGTGCAGAAGAAATGGAGTTACAGGAATATCCCTGATTATGATGATATTAAGAAAATAATACCTGAACTTTCTGAACACAATTAAATGCGGATCTTACTTTACTTATGATTTTATGGATCTGACAAAACCGGCAATTACTGTATAATATTTAGCTGCAATGGCAAAGTTTATATTGCGACGTGTTTTTTATGGACTGTTTGTATTGCTTGGTGTAATTACCATTGTGTTTTTTCTTTTCAATATTCTACCCGGCGATCCTGCTCGTATGATGATGGGGCAACGTGCTGATATTTCGTCAATTGAAGCAATACAGCGCGATTTAGGGCTTGACAGACCATTAAGGGTGCAGTATTTCAATTTTCTGAATGATATTTCGCCGGTTTCATGGTATAATCAGAAAAATAAGGACAGCTACTGGTTCTTTGATACAGACAAATATTCAGGAAGTACAGTTTTAATGCGTAGCGGGAGCGAAGGAGTTTTTGTTCTTAAAAAACCATATCTGCGCCGTTCATACCAAAGCGGGCGCACGGTTACCAGTATAATTGCCGAAGCTTTTCCCAACACTGCTTTACTCGCAGTTGTTTCAATTTCAATAGCAATGTTTTTTGGAATTATCATTGGTGTTGTATCAGCGTTGAAACGAGATAGTATTTTTGATCGTTCAGCATTGGTTCTGGCGGTTTTGGGAATGTCGCTGCCATCATTTTTTGCTGCAATTCTCTTTGCGTGGGTATTTGCATTCATACTTGCTGATTTTACCGGTTTGAATATGGTAGGAAGCCTTTATGCAGTTGATGATTTTGGCAGAGGTGAATATCTTGAAATCAGGAATCTGATTTTACCGGCTGTCACACTCGGAATCAGGCCTCTTGCTGTAGTTGCCGAGCTTACCAGAAATTCCCTGCTGGAAGTATTATCGCAGGATTATATCCGTACTGCTTATGCAAAAGGTTTGAGCAAGTTTCATGTTATTACCCGTCATGCTTTACGCAATGCAATGAATCCAATAATTACAGCAGTTTCCGGATGGTTTGCTTCACTTTTGGCAGGTGCTGTTTTTGTTGAATATGTATTTGACTGGAAAGGGCTGGGAATTGTGATAGTAAATGCACTTGAGCAATATGATTTCCCTGTCATTATGGGAACTGTGCTTTTTATTTCTGTTTTACTGATTGTTATAAATATTCTAATTGACATTATATATGGGCAGCTTGACCCAAGAGTCAGGGTAGCTTTATAAATAAATGGTTTGAAAAAAAACGTAACTAATTAAAAATTAATAAAATGAGAAAGAAAATTGTAGCCGGAAACTGGAAAATGAATAAAACTTTTAGTGAAGCTGAAATGCTTCTTGAGGAAATTGCAGAACTGCTTACTGATGATCTTTTATCGAAAGCAACTGTAGTGGTTTGTCCTCCTTCTTTATACCTTGAACTAGCTGATGACATCGCTGCTGAAAATGGTTTCTACACCGGTGCTCAAAATCTGAGTGATAAGGAATCCGGAGCTTATACAGGAGAAATTTCTGCTGCAATGATAAAGTCAATTGGAGTTGATTATGTGATTATAGGTCATTCGGAGCGCAGAACCTATTATCATGAAACTGATGAACTACTTAAAGAAAAAGTATTACAGGCGCTTAAGCATGAATTGACCCCTGTTTTTTGTTGTGGCGAGGTGTTGGATCAAAGAAATCAGAGCATTCATTTCGATGTGGTCAAAAAACAGCTGGAAATAGCCCTGTTTGATTTAAGTCCCGAAGAATTCAGTAAAATAGTAATTGCCTATGAACCGGTTTGGGCAATTGGTACCGGAGTGAATGCAACACCTGCTCAGGCTCAGGAAATGCATACTTATATAAGAAAACTCATTGCAGACAGATACAATAAAGAAATTGCAGATGAAACCACTATTCTTTATGGTGGCAGTTGCAATGAAAAGAATGCTCCGGAGCTTTTTAGTCAGCCTGATGTGGATGGAGGACTTATTGGAGGCGCAAGCCTGAAAGCTGAATCGTTTATTGGCATCATAAAAGCTATATGATTTCCGATACCCCGGTTGTTTATGAATTATAAGGAAGTTATTATAAGGGTAAGCAACGATGCGACAATGAGAGGAAAACTTATTGCCGTATTGCTTGAAGCAGGTTACGATAGTTTCATGGAAGATGATACATCAGTTTCTGCTTATATTGAAACTGCTTTGTTTGATGAAAACACTCTTGGAAAAGTTATTAATGATTTTAAAGAAGATGTTGAAGTTAATAAGATCCAGGACCTTCCTGAACAAAACTGGAATGCGGTTTGGGAAAGTAATTACGAACCTGTAGTAATTGATGACCAGTGCGTTGTAAGAGCACCATTTCATCAAAAACCAGAAAATATAACCTTTGATATTATAATTCAGCCTAAAATGTCGTTTGGAACTGCCCACCATGAAACGACCTATCTGATGTTGCAAATGATGCTTGAAGATGATTTTAACAAAAAACAGGTTCTTGATATGGGTTCGGGAACCGGTATTCTTGCAATTTTTGCGGCTATGAAGGGGGCACAAAACATTGTTGCAATTGATAATGACGAATGGGCTTTCAAAAATGCTGTTGAAAATGCACAATTGAACGATATCCGGAATATTGAATTTATTCTTGGTGATGCCGCATCTGTACCCGATAAAAAATTTGATTTCATACTTGCCAATATCAACCGGAATATACTTCTTGAAGACATCAGTAAATATAATTTGCATCTTATGGGTCATTCTATTGTTTATCTTAGCGGATTCTATGAGAATGACCTGCAGATGTTGAAAGATGAGGCAGGGAAATACGGCTGGACACTGCAAGGGTATAGGGTAAGAAATCAGTGGGTTGCAGCAAGGTTTCTGGCCGGTTCATAATTAAGCTGGAGGTAATTCTGCGGGAGTGATTTTTGTGAGGCTTGGGATTGAGTTCAGTATTTCTTGAAAAATATGATCAGAAAATCAACCATACTTCTATTGCTTTTTTACTTTGCAACCCCATTGTATTTGGTTCAGGCACAGGATACTACTGGTTTTTCTTATGATCCTGCATTGTTTCTCAATGAATTGGAAGCGGTTTTCTCTAAAGCACCGGAAAAGAATAAAAAAGAAGCTACTGAGCTTATAATAAGTTTGCGAAATGCTTTTAACAGCGAAAAACTTACTCACAAGCTTAAGCATTCTGTTATTGAAACTTCCAATATTTTTGTTTCTTATAAACTTGATTCATTTTCAAGACTTTACAGTTACTTTCTTGCCTTAAACACTTGTTTCAGGAAGGAAAATATACCTCAGGAGCTTATTTCATGGAATAATACTGTTGGCAGGTATATACAAAAAGGCAACAAAAACAGGTTGGATAATTATCTGGAAAGAAGTAGACTGTTTTTTGAGCAAGGCATATTATACCGTTCTTCGAAAATAATCTGGCAAATTTCTGAGCCATCCTGGGTTGTAAATGATGATGGAATACCGGGTTTTGTTGTTAAAGATTGTACTTTGCGTTGTTATTCTGGCCGTGATAGCATCAGTATTTACAAAGTATCAGGAATGTTTGTGCCGCAGACAAATGAATGGATTGGAAATTCAGGAACAGTGAAATGGGAAAAAACTATTTATGACCCGGATGAGGTTTTTGCACAACTGGGATATTATAAAATTACCCTTACAAATACTCTGTTTTACGCTGATTCAGTTTGGTTGCAGTTCTCACAATATTATCACCAGCCTTTATTTGGTAGTTTAAAACATTCTGTTGCTTCAGGCTCTGACTTAAATGAGTCAATTTATCCGCAGTTTACCTCTTATGACGATATTTATTTGTTTACGAATATATTCAAGGAAGTTGATTTACAGGGAGGTGTAAAACTTGACGGAAGTCGTGTTACTATCTTTGGAACCGCTAATACATATGCAAAACTGATTGTTAAGAAATCGGGTATCCCAGTGGCTGAGTTGCTTTCAGGCAGTTTTTTAATTAAATCCGGAAAGATCAATTCATCGCGGTCATCATTTTGTTACAATTTTGAAAACGATTCAATTTTTCATCCAGGATTGAAAATTCAATATAGTGATGACGAAAGGGAACTGATGCTGCTTCGTACGGGAGATGGTTTGTCGCAGGGGGCTTTTTTTAACAGCTATCATAATCTCTACATGTATTTTGAAGCATTATACTGGAATATTGGCAGGGGAGAAATGATTTTTGGGGCTATGCGTGGTTTAAGCATGAATAGTAATGCGGTTTTTGAATCAGCAAATTATTTCACTCCACAAAGATTCAATAGTATACAGGGAGCCGATTTTCATCATCCTTTACTGCTTGTTAACGATTATGTTAAAATTCAGCAGTCTGATGTTTTTTTTAATGATGAGTTTGCTGATTTTGTGAAACTCAGTTTCGATCAGGCAAATGCAATGTTATTATCGCTGGCTAATTCAGGCTTTATAAATTATGACCCGGTATCGGGCAGGGCTATAGTCAGGGACAGGCTGAAATTTTATCTCGATGCAATAAACAAGCAAACTGATTATGATGTAATCAGGTTTGAGTCGAAAGTAAATAATATTGTCAATGCCAGGTTCGATCTCAATACATTTGATCTTGAGATATTTGGTGTTTCTCAGATAAAATTGAGTGATCCTGAAAAAGTACTTGTTTTCCCTGAGAACAAAAGCATTACCATGAAAAAAGGGTTGGATTTTGTTTTTCAGGGCAGTATTAATGCCGGTTTTTTTGAATTTTTTGTTGGAGAGTCTTTCTGCAATTACAAGGATTTTAAAATTAACCTTCCCCAAATTGACTCACTGGCATTTGATGTACCTCTTTTTGAAAAAGAAAAATCGGGTTTTCAGAAAACACAAAAGGTTAAAACCATCATTAAAGATATTAATGGAGAATTATTCATTGATCATCCTCAAAACAAATCAGGAATAAGATCATTTGATGAATATCCGGTGTTTGAATCCAAAAATGATTCATATGTGTATTTTGATCAGCCTGATGTTCAGAATGGTGTTTATCATCGTGATTCGTTTTACTATCATATTTTACCTTTCAGAATTGAAAGCCTTAATAGCTTTACTACTGACAGGATGAGTTTTAACGGATTTTTGTATTCCGGAAATATTTTCCCTCAAATTGACGAGCCATTGAAAGTACAGCCTGATTATACTCTTGGGCTTACAATACCAGTACAAAAGAATGGATTGTCGTTATACGGAGGCAAAGCCACCGCTTATATTGAATTGAAGCTTGATCAGCAGGGATTACATGGGGGAGGAAGTATTAAATATCTGAGCTCAACTTCAAAATCTGAAGATTTTATTTTTCATCCCGATTCTATGATGGCAAAACTCAGTGAATTTCATCTTAAAGAAACTTTCGGGAAGATTTATTTTCCTGCCGTTTTTGCTCAGGATATTGAGCAGAAATGGATTCATAAGCAGGATGAAATGATTTTACAAAGCACGCAAAAAGTTCCTTTTGGAATGTACGATAATCAGTTAATGTTGCAGGGAACTCTGGTATTGCGTTCTTCAGGGCTTTTTGGTGCCGGCAGTATAGACTATGCAAATGCAGTGTTTAATTCAAAGGATTTTGGGTTTCATAATAATGTTTTTAGCGCTGATAACAGCGCTCTGATAATAAATGATCCGGATAAAAACCAGATATTCAGCTCGGCTTCATTTAGCTTTGATTTTGACATAAAACAAAACCAGGGGAAATTTATAGCTAAGGATACTGATAATAAAATAGAATTGATTGATGGTCAATATATAGCGTTTATGGATGATTTCCGTTGGGGAGTAAATGATAAGATCATTTATATGAGCAATAGTAATTTGCCTCATGGATCTTATAGGTTTGGACTAGGCTTGATTGACCAACTAGATTCAGATAAATTTCCGGCAAATTTTATTTCTGTGCAACCCGATCAGGACTCTTTAAGTTTTAGCGCCAGTGCAGCACAATTCAACATGCAGGAATTAAGCATTGACATTTCTGATGTTCCATTCATTGAGTTAGCTGATGTTGTGATTTTTACTTCTGACGGGAAGTTAAATATTGATAAAAAAAACGGGATCAGGCAATTAAACAATGCTTTTCTAACCACAGGCAGGCATAATCGTTATCATACCTTATATAACGTAACATCCGATATCAAAGGGCGTAAAGATTTTACTGCAAGTGGTGTTTATGATTATTATGATGATTTTGGGCAGGTTCAGAATCTGTTCTTTAATCATATAGCACCTGACAGTGTTGATGTAATTACAGGCAAAGCCACCGTTGCAGAGATACCTTTTTATTTAAATCCATTTTTCGATTTCATAGGCGATATCTTTTTTTATTCCAATAGTCTTTCATTTTTTTATGATGGTGCTTTCAAGATCAAACATGAATGTGCCGGTGTTGAACCTCATTGGGTAAAGTTTAGCGGCGAAGTTGATAAAAGCAATATTAATTTCCCTTTGAACGCTCAATTGCTTGATATGGAAGATAAACATCTTGAAACCTCAGTTTTTTTCAGTCCTTCAAATAATAAAGTATATGCAGCATTTTTAAGCCGTAAACAACAAATTAACGATCATCCGATTTATAAAGCCTCTGGAAACTTAAGTTACGATCCGCTGAAACGCGATTATATCATAAGTAAGGGCAGGAACCAGAATATTTCTGAAAATGCCACCGGGTATATGGAGCTCAATGTTGAAAGTTGTATTGTAAAAACCGATGGACTACTTGATTTCGGGATGAATACAGGACAAATGAAAATATTCACTTCAGGGCAGATTGAGCATTTTATAATACCTGATTCTACAATGTTCAGATTATTTCTGGCATTGGATTTCTTTTTTGATGCAAATGCTTTGGAGCATATTAATAAAATAATAACCAAAACTGACCTTGCAGGGATTGATCCGGGTAATTCCTTGTTTACCAATGGTTTGAACTATATGTTGAACGAAACTGATGCTCAGAGACTACTCAAAGAATTAAATCTATACGGTACATTTCGTAGATTTCCTAAGGAGCTGATGTATACCATGATCCTGAGCAACGTACAATTAAAATGGAATACCCAGACCCGTTCATTTACCAGTATAGGTCCTATCGGAATAGCAACTCTTAACAATCAACTGGTGAACCGCTATGTAGATGGGTATATAGAACTTATCAAACGCCGAACCGGTGATGTAATTACTATTTATCTGCAACCAACAAATAACGAGTGGTATTATTTTTCGTATGCCAATGGTATCATGCAGGCTATTTCGTCAAATGATGGTTTTAATAAAGTGCTTATAAGTCTTCCGGAAAAGCGGCGCAAACTCAAGGCTGATGAAGAAGGACGATCTTATGAGTTTATTATTTCCACTATTCAGCAACGAAATTCATTTCTGAGAAAAGTCCGTAATAATTAATAATTAAAGAATGCTGACATTATTGATAATAAAGCAAATATTGCTTGCTTACCTGCTTGGTTCAATACCAACATCTGTTTGGGCAGGAAAAATATTTTTTAATACTGATATCAGGAATCATGGAAGCGGAAATGCCGGTGCAACAAATACCCTGAGAGTTTTTGGCTGGAAAGCCGGTGTGCCGGTTTTATTGTTCGATATTTTTAAAGCCTGGCTAGCGGTTAAGCTTCCTTTGATTTTTTTTGCAATATTTGAAGGAGAGGCACTTGTGAGTTTTCAGATACTATTGGGCGTAATTGCAGTGATCGGTCATGTTTTCCCGGTTTTTGCAGGGTTTAAGGGAGGCAAGGGGGTTGCTTCGATAACCGGAATTATTATTGCCCTGTTTCCCCAAACTTTCATTGTGATTTTAGTGGTATTTATGATAATTGTGTTGATTTCGGGATATGTGTCTTTAGCTTCTGTAACAAGTGCTTTGGTCTTTCCGTTTGTGGCTGTGCTGATTTTTAAAGAACAATATATTTCGCTGATATTGTTTTCAGTTTTTGTTGCCATTGTGGTTCCGGTTTTGCATTTAAAAAATATAAAACGATTATTGAATGGCACGGAATCAAAAATATGGAAGTCATCAAAAGTGAAAAAACCGGATTAATTGATAATTGTTTATGATCTTTAACGAAACTCATTAAACTTATGAGTTGAATTATTTTGTTGGGTTAGGAAACATTTGCTTGTTTTGTAAATATCCTATAATCAGTGTTTTATGTGATGTTTGATATTTAAAGAAAGATGCGTTTTTTGTTATTGACGTATTAGTTTAAGGTATGCAGAAAGCTTATTGGCAAAATAATCTTTAAAAAATCTTAGCTCAGGTTAGTTTTGGTTCAGAAATTCATGTAATTTTGTTCGCCTATTAAACCCAGAAATTTTTAAGTATGAAATTTATCGTTTCCAGTGCAGTATTATTGAAGAACCTACAGGCTATTAGCGGAGTTCTTATTTCAAGCAGTGCATTGCCCATTCTCGAATATTTTCTTTTTGAACTGGAGGGCAACGAATTGCGTGTAACAGCAACTGATTTAGAAACAACCATGACAGTTGCAATTTCATTATCAATGACCGAAGAAGAAGGTGTTATAGCTGTACCTGCAAAAATTCTTCTTGAAACACTGAAAACACTTCCCGACGTACCGCTCAGTTTTTCTGCTAATGTTGATGGCGATTACATGATAGAATTGGTAGCAGGGGAGGGTAAGTTTAGACTTGCCGGGCAGGATGGAATTGATTTTCCCAAAGCTCCGGCTTTACTTGATGTTTCTTCAATCACTGTTGATAGTGTATTGCTTGCAAAAGCAGTAAGTAAAACAATAATTGCTACCGGCTTTGATGAAATGCGTCCGGTAATGTCGGGTGTGTTTTGTGAATTTACTCCTGACGACCTTACTTTTGTTGCCACTGACGCGCATAAGCTTGTACGCTACAGGCGTACCGATACCAATGCTGATGATACAGTGTCGTTCATACTTCCAAAGAAACCTTTAAATCAGTTAAAAAACCTGCTTGCTTTGGAAGAAACACCTGTGAAAATTGAATATAACACTACAAATGCTTTATTCACTTTCAGGAATATTGTACTTATCTGTCGCCTGATTGAAGGCAGATATCCGAATTATGAGGCTGTAATCCCACGTGAAAATCCTAATATACTCACCATTGACCGTCTGGCATTATTGAATTCAATAAAAAGGGTTTCTATTTATGCTAATCAGTCAACTCATCAGATCAGATTTACCCTCACCGGGCAGGAATTGATACTTATAGCTGAGGATGTTGATTTTGCAAACGAAGGTCGCGAACGCCTTGAATGTAATTATGACGGGCAGGATATAGAAATTGGATTTAATTCCCGTTTTCTTGCTGAGATGCTTAACAATATTGATACGGAAGAAGTTCGGTTTGAATTGTCGGACCCGAACCGTGCAGGTATTTTACGTCCTGTTAATAACGAAAACGAACATGAAGACATTCTTATGCTGGTAATGCCTTTCATGCTTTCATAAAAGCATTTAACTGTTTATTTCTTTGTTTTTACCAACAGATATTTCTGTGTGTTTGGCACTATTGTCTTTGTTATGACTTATTTGTTAAAACCGCATGGATATCAGGCTTCTACATCCTGTGTATAATGGTTTTAAGTTAAAATATTGATGATCCCTCATTATATATCGGTTTTAAGTCAGTCGGCAAAAAAAAGAGGTTGACTTTTTTCCGAATCAACCTCTTTTAGAATAATATCATAAAGCGCAGTTAAAGTAACGGACCTGCAGCAACCAAACGTTTGCCTTCATCGGTATCAGTATATTTCACAAAATTGTCAATGAATCTTTTTGCGAGGTCTTTGGCGCGGGTATCCCAGTCTCCAGGATTTGCATATGTATCACGTGGATCAAGAATTTTTTCATCTACTCCGTTAAGTTTTGTAGGAACCTCAAGATTGAAATAGGATATTTTCTTGGTAGGAGCTTTGTCAATACTTCCATCGAGAATAGCATCAATGATTCCACGGGTATCTTTAATGGAAATACGTTTTCCTGTACCATTCCAGCCGGTGTTCACAAGATATGCTTTTGCGCCCGCAGCTTTCATACGTTTTACCAGTTCCACTGCGTATTTTGTAGGATGAAGTGCAAGGAAGGCATTTCCGAAACAAGCAGAAAAAGTTGGCTGAGGAGTAGTAACACCTAATTCGGTTCCAGCTAATTTAGCTGTAAAACCTGAGAGAAAATGATATTCTGTTTGATCAGGCGTAAGCTTTGATACCGGCGGCAACACTCCAAAAGCATCAGCAGTGAGGAAAATAACACGGGTAGCATGTCCGGCTTTTGAAACCGGTTTCACTATATTATCAATATGATAGATAGGATAGCTAACTCTGGTATTCTCTGTTTTTGATGCGTCGGCAAAATCAATTGAGCCATCAGGACGAACTACGCAGTTTTCAAGTAATGCATTCCGACGAATCGCATTATAAATATCGGGTTCATTCTCTTTGCTTAGGTTTATACATTTGGCATAACATCCTCCTTCAAAATTAAAAACACCATCATCATCCCAGCCATGTTCGTCGTCGCCTATAAGTGCGCGTTTGGGATCGGCTGACAGGGTGGTTTTTCCTGTTCCCGAAAGTCCAAAGAAAATTGCAACATCACCATCTTTTCCAACATTGGCAGAACAGTGCATTGCTGCAATGCCTTTAAGAGGAAGGTAATAGTTCATCATGGTAAAAATACCTTTTTTCATTTCACCACCATACCATGAACCACCGATAAGCTGTGCTTTTTCAGTAAGATTAAAAACAACAAAGTTTTCTGAATTCATCCCTTGTTCCTGCCAAAGAGGATTTGTAAGTTTTGAAGCATTGATTGAAACAAAATCCGGTTCATAAGTTTTTAATTCTTCATCAGTTGGGCGTATAAACATGTTTTTTACAAAATGAGCCTGCCATGCAACTTCCATAACAAAGCGTACTTTTAAACGTGTTTCGGGATTGGCACCACAGTATGTGTCAACCACATAAAGCTTTTTGTCGGATAAGTGCTTTGCCACAATTCCTTTCAGATAATCCCATAATTCGGGTTTCAGAGGTCTGTTATCGTTTACACCCTGTGTTGACCACCATACGGTATCACGGGATGTGTTATCCATTACTATAAACTTGTCTTTAGGTGAACGTCCGGTAAATTTGCCGGTATCAACATTGATGGCACCTGTATCGGTAAGTTCTCCTCTTTCAAATCCAACCAGTGTAGGGTCGGTTTCGTGTTTAAAGAGGTCTTCGTATGAAAGATTGTAATGAATTTCTTTAGTACCGGCTATACCGTATGATTCAAGGTCTTTCCGGATTTTTTCAACTCGTGTGTCCATGAAGTTTAGTTTAGTATTTAATTAGACTTGATTTTTCAGATTGCAAACAAACAGCAGCATTGGATTTAAGTAGCTGCTGTTTGTTTACTTATAAAATGATTTAATGAATTTGTTTAATGGTTTTATCTTCTTTTTCTTTTATAGCCGCCTGTGCAGCAGCCAGTCTTGCAATAGGCACGCGATATGGTGAGCAGCTAACATAATCCATACCTACCATATGGCAGAATTCAATTGAATTAGGCTCACCACCATGTTCTCCACAAATACCAATTTTGAGATCTTTCTTTGTTTGACGACCTTTTTCAACTCCCATTTCAACAAGTTGTCCAACTCCTTCACGATCAAGTATTTGGAAAGGATCATGCTTGATAAGTCCTTTTTCAAGATAAATTGGGAGGAATTTTGGAGAATCATCACGTGAGTAACCAAAAGTCATTTGAGTAAGGTCGTTGGTTCCAAACGAGAAAAATTCGGCTGATTCAGCAATCAGATCTGCGGTAAGTGCTGCACGTGGCACTTCAATCATGGTTCCCACCATATAATCAATACGATCGTTACGTTCAGCAAATATTTTTTCGGCTGTATCACGAACAATTTCTTCCTGATAACGTAATTCATTCAATGTGCCAATGAGTGGAATCATAATTTCAGGATATGTTTTTATACCTTTTGCTTTAAGATTCAGTGCTGCTTCAATTATAGCGCGAGTCTGCATCTCACTAATCTCAGGGTATGTGTTGCCGAGACGGCATCCACGATGACCCAACATGGGGTTCAATTCATGCAGCTCATCTACTTTTTCTTTTACTTGCTGAACAGTAATACCCATTTCCTCAGCCATCTCTTTTTGACTTTTGGGTTCTTGGGGTACAAATTCATGTAGAGGCGGGTCGAGCAAGCGAACAGTAACAGGTAAATCATGCATAGCTTCAAAAATGCCTTCAAAGTCTTCGCGCTGAAGTGGTAGAAGTTTGTCTAATGCTTTGCGGCGTCCTTCTTCATCTGATGAAAGGATCATTTCACGCATCACTTTAATTCTATCCCCTTCAAAGAACATATGCTCGGTTCGTGTCAAACCTATTCCTTTTGCTCCAAACTCACGTGCTATAAGTGAATCTTTTGGATTATCGGCGTTGGTTCTTACATGCATACGGGTATATTTTTCAGCCAACTGCATCAATTCTCCGAAATCACCGCTAAGTTCAGGGTCTTTGGTGGTGACTCTTCCTTCGTAAACTTCACCTGTTGAGCCATTTAATGAAATATAGTCACCTTGTTTGTATTTTTTATTATTGGCAGTCATAGTACGGTTCCTATAATCGATGACTATGCTACCTGCACCTGATACACAGCATTTTCCCATACCTCTGGCTACAACTGCTGCATGAGAGGTCATACCCCCGCGTGCAGTTAATATGCCTTGTGCTACATTCATCCCTCGTAAATCTTCCGGCGATGTTTCGATACGAACAAGAATAACATCTTTTCCTTGTGCTTTCATTGCTTCAGCATCATCAGCAAAGAAAACGATCTGACCTGTGGCAGCACCGGGAGAGGCTGGTAGCCCCTTTGAAATTACTTTGGCTTTTGACAAAGCTTCAGTATCGAAAATCGGATGCAAAAGTTCATCTAATTTGTTGGGTTCTATTCGCATCAAAGCTTCTTTCTCAGTTATCATACCTATACGCATCATATCCATGGCAATTTTCACCATCGAAGCACCTGTACGCTTACCACTACGGGTTTGCAGGATCCAAAGTCTTCCATCCTGAATGGTAAATTCAAGATCTTGCATGTCTCGATAATGTTTTTCGAGCTTTTTCTGATAGTCAAATAATTGCTTATATGCTATTGGCATTGCTTCTTCAAGCGAAGGATATTTAGCTATACGTTCTTCTTCGCTAATATTTGAAAGCTTTGCCCAACGACGTGATCCTTCAATAGTGATCTGCTGTGGAGTACGAATACCTGCTACAACATCTTCTCCCTGTGCATTTATTAGGTATTCTCCAATAAAGATATCTTCTCCTGTTCCAGCATCACGGGTAAAAGCAACTCCTGTAGCTGAATTTTCGCCCATATTACCGTAAACCATTGCCTGAACGTTAACTGCTGTGCCCCATTCGTCAGGAATATCGTGCATTTTACGATAATAAACAGCGCGGTCGTTACCCCAGCTATTAAAAACAGCCATTACTGAGCCCCAAAGCTGTGCCCAGGGATCATTCGGAAAGTCGTGACCCGTACTTTCTTTCACAGCTTTCTTAAAATGGGTTACAAGAGTTTTAAGATCTTCAGCAGTCAGATCTTTATCTGATTCAATACCTTTTTCTGTTTTCAGATGTTCCATAATTTCTTCAAAAGGATCAATGTCTTCTTTTGAAGCCGGTTTCATACCCAGAACAACATCTCCATACATTTGAATGAAACGTCGGTAAGAGTCCCATACAAAGCGTTCATCACCCGATTTTTTTATAAGTCCGGCAACAGTGGTTTCGTTCAATCCAAGATTAAGCACTGTATCCATCATGCCAGGCATTGATGCTCTGGCTCCTGAACGTACTGATAAAAGCAGTGGATTCTGGCTGTCGCCAAAATATGCACCAGCTTCTTTTTCAATTTTATGCAGATTTTCTTCTACTTCTTTCTTTATAAGCTCAATAACCTTCTGTTCACCTTCAGCATTGTAAAGTGTACAAACTTCAGTAGTTATTGTAAAACCAGGAGGCACAGGTATTCCAATATTAACCATTTCAGCAAGGTTAGCACCTTTGCCACCAAGTAGATTTTTCATTTTTGTATCGCCATCAGCTTTTTCACCACCAAAAAAATAAACATGCTTTGATGTTCTATTACTTACTTCTTTCTTCATAATGTATTGTTTATTAGATATTAAATTGAGTCGTTGTAAAAGTAAGTGCAAAAATACAAAAATTACTATTACCACATTGGTAACAAGTTATAAAGAAAAAATAACCAATAGGATAAAATGGGGTTTTTAATTTTCCGGTGCAATCTTTTGTTTTACAATAAACGATTTTACCATTCCAAAAAAATATTCTTTATGTATTTCTGATTCCGGAAATAGTTTTTTTAACTCTGATTTTTTTAACAATCGTATTGTACGACATATCTCACGGGCTTTTTCTTTATCGGATATTCTTGTATGCCAACCCAGATTGAAGTTCATTAATAGCCGGGTTTTTAACCATAATGGCATAAACTGAAAGAATGGAAAAAGAAAATGAGGTTCAACCGGAAAATAATAGTTTGGCGTTTGAAGAAATATTCCTCTTGCAATACGTTTCATTTCAGCAGCCATTCTACCCTGGTCATTGAAATCGCCAACATGCTCAATTACTGAATTTGAAAAGGCAATATCGAATTCCTTTTCAGCAAACTGTTTCATATCTCTGGCATCACCTGATATACTTTTAATATTCGGGTTTTTTACAGGTTCGGATTTTAAGTTAAGTAATGTTATTTCAATATCAGGATTGCCGGAAAATCCCATTTGTTCCCAGAACAGTTCAGTACCGCCTACATCAATTATTTGAATCGGTTTTGGAAGATCTTTGATCAAATTAAGAAATAAGGAAAAGCGTTTTCTACGTAATTTATTAGCCAACGAATTGGGATCCTTGTTGTTAGACAAATTTTTCAGAAAGGATTGCATTAATTTTAATTGAAAGATGAGGCAGGCAAAAATAATTTAAATTACCTTTGAACTCTTTAATTATACAGCACTTTCTTAAAGGACCATTATTATGAAGAAAAAAGATAAAAAGAGAAAAACAGGATCTTCTCCCAATTTTTCTTTACTATTTTATTTTTTTGCAGGATTCCTGGTTTTGTTTTTACCAGTTTTTCATTATCCCAAAGCTATGGATGAGGCAATGATGCCCCGACTGCTCGTATTAAGCTTTTTTATTGGAATAATGACCCTGATAGTTTTTTTTGGCAATAACTATAAGAATCTGGACTTTACAATATTAAGGCAAAAAATATTTCTTTTCCTTCTGGGCTTTTTCCTTATCACACTTATCTCTATAATGTTTGCTTTTAATTATAAAGAAAGTTTCTACGACATTATTAAAACCTTTATTATGGTTTCGGTAACAGGGCTGGGAGCTGTTATTTTTTTAAGTCATAAAGATTGGCAGGAGAAATTAGTAAAAATGATTGTGGTTGCTGCTCTTATTGCATTGGCAATAGGAGCCTGGCAGTATTATTTTAAAGTGATTAAATCTGATAATGCTCTTTTACCTGATGGTCGTTCAGTTGTTTACGGTGTTTTTGGACTTATGTTCCATAAAAATGAGTATTCAAGTCAGTTACTGTGGATGCTGCCGTTTTTAGGATATGGATATTATAAATTCAGAGGTTCATGGCGATGGCTAACTCTTGCTACAATAGTCATGGTCATGATAATGATAGTTTTGGTAAAAACTCGTGCTGTATGGGTTGGAATGGCTATTTCTTTGTTTGTGGTGGCAGTGATTTTGATATTTTTTGCACGCAAATTACATTTTCCACTTATTCTTAGAAATATTATGGCAATTGGCATGATTGCCGGTTTACTGGGGATTGTTGTCATTTTTAGTTTGCCAAAACCAGAGAACAGATATTCATTACTCGGAAGGATACGCTCAATTACTGAAACAACGTCGCCAGATAATATTCATCGTATTAATATCTGGAAAACCACTATTGAGATGATCAAAGAGAAACCTCTTACTGGTTATGGTGCCGGTAACTGGGTAATTCATGCAGCTTATTATTTTGATGGCCGTTTTGATCAGGTTCCGCAGTTAAACTGGGGAAGCCCGCATAATGATTATTTATGGATTTTTGCTGAAAAAGGGATTTTAGGACTCCTTCTGTATTTGCTGATCTTTAGCACAGCTATTTTTTATCAGATAAAAACACTGATTCATGCTGATAATGATGATGACAGGATGCTTGCGCTGCTGTTATTAGCCGGTATTGTGTCATATCTTGGAGTTTCAGTGTTCAACTTTCCTTACGAAAGGATCAATCATCAGGTTTTTATGGGTTTAATTCTGGCTGCCTCAGCAGTGTTATATCATCAGCTTAACGAAAGGAAAGAATATAAACCGGCAAAATTGCCATTTGTTTTGCCTTTACTGGCTTTTTCAATGTTTGGAGTGATATATGGAATAAAAACCATTGAGCAGGAATCTCAGCTTAAATATGCGCTTAGTGCATATCATAAAGAGAATTGGAGAGTAATGTTGCATTATTCAAAACTTGGTTATAACCCTCTGAAGAGTTTTGATCAGTTATCAAACCCGCCGGAATACTATGAAGGACTAGCGCTGGCAAAGCTTAACCGGCATAAGGAAGCCATTGTTGCATATGAAAAGGCTTATGAGCAATTTCCCAATAATATGTGGATAATCAACTGGATGGGGCAATCGTATTATCACGTGGGGCGATACAATGACGCTCTCGAGTGTTTAACCAAGGTAATAAAGATCATACCCGACCTTAGAGAACTATATATCAGCCTGTCAGCTACTTATTATAAAATAGGTGATTATCAGAATTCGTACGATGCTCTGAAATCTATTCCAGGCTGGGAAACCGATGAAGCTATTCAGAGAAATATGAAAGTTTTGGAAAATCTTATGGAACAAGAATCCGGGGAATAATAACCGGTTGACTTGTGCTGATTAAGAAATTTTTCTTTTTGAAAACACAATTATTCACTAACAAAGCGAACTGCAGTAGATTTAAATCCAGCCCAGATTTCTTTTCCGTTTTCCAAACCTAACTTTTCAACTGATCCCTTTGATATTGATGCAATTAATGGAATACCAGCATTAATACCAATTTCAAAACCAAGTCTGGCAGGTTCAATGCTTGTTATAACTCCTCTGAGAATATTGGTTGCACTGCTTTCAACAGGTTCGGAGGAAAGAAAAATATCTTCACTTCTGATCACAGCATAACCATTTCCATCAGGATGGTCAGTGAGGATATTGATTATAACTCCGTTGACTTCCAGTTGCTTTGAGCCGGCTTTATTTGTAAGCAACCGTCCTTTGAAAAAGTTGCGTATACCTATGAAGTTTGCAATAAATGATGAACGGGGATGATGAAAAATTTCGTCATAAGTGCCACATTGTGCAATAGTGTTGTTTTCAACAACTGCAATGCGCTGTCCAAGTATTGCGGCTTCTTCGTAATCATGGGTAACGTGCAGGATAGTTTGTCCTTTTTGATTTAAATGACGCAATAAGGATCTGGTTCCTGATCTAAGCTGTACATCCAGCGCAGCAAGAGGCTCGTCAAGGAGCAATACGGTAGGCTTTATCATAAGAGTTCTGGCTAATGCTACACGTTGTTGTTCGCCACCGGATAATGTTGCAGGATTCCGTTTCAATAGATGTTCAATTTCCAGTTCTCTTGCCATTTGGCTGACTATTTCATTCAGTTTAACTTTATTGCTTATCTTTTTTCGAACCGGATAAGCAATATTGTCAAAAACGCTCATGTGGGGGAAAATTGCAAAATCCTGAAAAAGCAAACCAACTTCGCGTTCCTGAATTGGAACTTTAGTAATGTTTTTATTTTGAAGGTAAATATCTCCTTTTGTAGGTTGAAAGAATCCTGCTATCAACTCAAGAATCAAGGTTTTGCCTGCTCCTGAGGGTCCCAAAAGAATGAAATAATCGCCTTGATTTACGCTGAAGTCAACATTATACATAGCAAAATTGCCGGCATTGAAATGAATATTATACATTCTGAGAATTTCCATAAGTTCCTATCCTATTAGTGATCAGCCGGAGAAAAATAAAGAAAACCAGACAAACGGCAAGAAACAGTACTGCAACAGGCCTGGCGTAATTAAGCCCAAATGAACTGAAACGTTCATATATAATAACAGGTGCGATCATAGGGTGATAGGCTACGATCACTACAGCACCAAATTCACTCATTCCCCGGGCAAACATCATTATAAACCCTGAAACCACACTTCGCCAGGCAAGCGGCAGCGAAATGCTCATAAAAACCCTGAAGCGCGATGCACCCATGTTTAATGCAGCTTTTTCCAGCTTTTCAGGCACTGTCGCAAATCCATCGCGTGCTGCATTTATTAGGAACGGGATACTGACAAAAGCCATTGCCAGGGCAATCCCTGCGGGATTCCCTACTAAATCAATACCTATTGATGAAGCCATTTTCCCTACTGCCGATTCGCGGGATATAAACCCCAAAACAGCAATACCTGCTGCTGAATGAGGAATTACAACCGGCAGATCAATTATGCCTAATACCAACTGTTTAAATCTGAAGTTTTTTCGGGCCAGCAGCCATGAAAAAGGAACTGCAGCAATAGCAAATACCATAGTTGCTGCCATTGAGACCCATAAAGTAAGCCAGATACTGTTTCTGACTTCTGCTTCACCAACTGCTTCGAAAAGCTGAACCGGCGATGTGGAAAAAACCATGCCAACCAGTGGTCCGATAATAAAAAGCAGGATCAGTCCGCCAAGGAGTGAAAAAACTAAATAGAATGTTTTTGTTGAATTCAAAACAGAACAGATTTTTTGGCGAAAATAGCATTTAACGAGCTATTAAAATCTGAAATCTTGAAATTGTTTGTCAGAGCTCTGGTGTGAATGTGCTGATAATTTCTCAGTCTGCTGTCAATTGCCGATGTTTTCTGATGCTTTCGAAATTAAAACTTTAAGAATCTCCGGTATTTCAGGCAGATTGTCAATTTTCAAAGGCAGTACCGGTGGCTGTCCGTTTCTTTTCATTATTTCAAGTCCTTTTTCAGGGTTAAGCAGAAAAGCTAAAAAGGTCTCTGCAATTTCCGGGTTTGGAGCGGCAGAAGGAATAGTAACAGCATAAATCATTGGTTCACCATACATAACAATTGTTTCACCCGGGCTGGCTCCACGAAGCTCAACATTAACATGTTTATAATGGGTTAATAATTCAGGGTTGCCAAGATTAATGCTATCCGGCAAAATGACGTATTTTAATCCATGTTGTTCAGCTACACTGCGGTAGAGGAAAATGTAATCAATTGTGTTTGTTTCAAGCAAGGCAAGTAAATCAACTTCTTTTGGTCTGATAAAGCGAGTGTCTTTTTCCAGCATACGCTGATAAAACCCTTCGGTGTTATAATATTCTTCAGCAAGCTGCCACATCAGCAGTGTCCTGTAACCACAGGGATCGGAGTTGGGATCAGACCTTCCGAACCTGACTTCAGATTGCTGTATAATTTCAAACCAGTTACTTGCATTTATCCGGTCAGAATATATTGATTTCTCAGAATAAACTACCGAGAGCTCACCACGCGCATACGCAATATACCATGATGCATGTTCGGGATATAGCAATTCTTCTATCACTTTATAATCAGCAGTAGCATAGATATCACAAATTCTGTTCAGATCAGTTATCTTTCGTGCCCCGGCAATACTGCCACTACTTTCCGTTAATACTTCAATATCAGGGTATTCAGTATTAAATTCCTTAATTATCTCCCTAAAAGGGTAGGCTAAGCTTCCGGCATGAAAAATAGTAATAGTACCTGATTTGTGTTCACTCTTCTTGCCGGCATTACATGCTGACATCAGAATTATTAGTAATAGCAGTACAATTCGGTTCATTTGAATTATTTTAATTAAAAACCCCGCCAGGAGATTAATCCGGGTGGGGTATGATTTTTTTGAATATTATTGACTAACTTGGATATCCAGATTCGATATCATTGCAGATCTTTCACTACTTCAATCACCTCAGGCAGGTCCATTCCCAGATCCTTTAGATGTTTTAAACTAGGCACCCCATTTTTGTTCCAACCTCTACGTTCGTATACAGCATCCAATAACTGCTCATAACAGTTCTCGCGATATTTACGTGTTGCAGCCATTTTTTCTTGCAGGGTCATATTTTCAGGATCCAGTCCGATTATCTCTTTAAGTTGTTTGTCGTAACGTTCCTGACGCGACAGGTATTCCTCCTCGGTTGCTGGTCCTGCAGCACGGTAAGGTTGTGCATCATGTTTGCGCAAACCGTAGCCACGACGAATATTAAATACACGCTGGAAATTATAAACCCTTTCACTTTGTCTTATCATTTCATGTTTATCAAAGTCTTTTCCGGTAACAGCCTTGTATATGGTAACATAGTTGTCAACATGTTCAGGCACTTTGGCCGGCTCGTCAGTTTCAGCATTGTTTTCTGGTTCTACGTCATTCCATGGGAGTTTGCACAGCCCCTGCAAACCAAACCATGTACGGAACATCGGGAAGTAATGAAGTGCTTCGGCTTTGTTTTCGAAAGTGGGAATTTGATTATTGACCATATCCATAAAGATCAGCCATGCTTCATCGTGCTGAGGCCCTTTGTTTGTCATGGCATAACCACCCTGTTGTGCAAGCGATTCTTTTGAGATGTATTGTGAATATTCGAGACCTTTATTTTCCATTGCAATATCATGTAAAAATTGCGGATCGCCCCATCCTTTTTCAATGAACATTTCTTTCATTTTACGAACACCCAATCCTGCGGTAAGACCAAATCCTTCGCCGCGGGCAAGTTGATGAAGTAGGTCCATTGCACTGTCGGCATTGCCAAAATTGAGTTTAATTCCTCCAGTGCGTTCATCATTCAGAATACCGGCTTCATAACATTCCATCACAAAACCAAGTATTGTACCCCATGAAATTGTACAAATCCCATAGGTGTCGCAATAAAAATTAGCTTCAATAGTGAAATCGGGATTGAAAATACCGGCACAGGAACCAAGAGAAGCTGCTGTTTCATATTCAGGTCCGTCAACAATTACACTTGAACCTTTATAGGGGCCGGTACGAAGAATATAATTGTCAACACCTTTCGCACACGACATATTGCATCCAATCCAGCAACCATCAGGAACGCCTTGTGTGAATCTTTCCTTGTATACATTTGAATGAATGCGTCCGGCATCAGGATGGCTTCCAAATTTAAAATTATGGGTTGGCAACAGGTCGTAATCGTTCATGATATTGGTGAGATGTGCAGTTCCCTTTGAACGCATTTCAGCCTGACTATCATCAAGTTCACGCATTTCACGGTTGAAGCGTCGCCCACGTTCCATGATAGCTTCCAGATCTACAACATTGTTCAGATTGCCTTTTACACCTTTTGTTCTGGCAACAATTGCTTTGACTTTTTTATCCATGAGTACTGTTCCGATTCCGCCACGTCCGGCTTGCTTCAAACGTACTTTCTTTCTTTTTACATCATAAAAACTAAAGTTAAGCATACCGATCAAACTGTGTTTTGCAGCACTTCCAACTGACACAACAGATACATTTCTCATATCTTTTTTATCGCCAGCAAAAATTTCTGTTAATGCTTCGGCAAGTAAATGACTATCTACCAGTTCATATGGAGCATCATATATTTCAACTACTTCACGGGTTTCATCAATAAATATTATTACTTCGTTTTTGCTTTTTCCCTGAATCTCAATTGAATCAAATCCTGCAAATTTCATGAAAGGACCAAAAAAACCACCAACGTTGCTGTCAATTACAATATCGGTTTGTGGCGAAATAGTTACCACCAGCGATTTTCCGGTGCCTGAATACTGAGTGATCCCACAAATAGGGCCTGTGTTAATAATAACTTCGTTTTCCGGGTCATCCCATTTGGTGTCAGGTTTTGTACCATCCCATAACAATCGCAATCCAAAGCCTTTACCACCCGTAAACTTATCTATCATTTCCTGACTTACTGGTTTTTCCTTGATTTCATAACCGTCCAGGTTTACATAGAGTGTACGGTTGTTATAACCTCTTTCGATTGGTTTCCACGTGTATTTAAACTGTTTAAGTAATTTGTGGCTGTTTTTAATTTCTTCAATAGTCATCTTAAAAGGTGTTTATTATAAAAATAAATCATTTTCATTAGTCCACAAAATTAGATATTTTTTTGATTAATAAACAATGGTTGTTCTGTAAATATCAGCTAATTTCATTTTCAGCTACTGTATTATGAGGTTTTTCTTGAAAATCTCTTATGGGACTAAGAACAATTTGTTTTTTAATGATATTTATGCTTGTCAATTCATAATACTAAACCCGCGATGATAGACTCAAAATATTTGCTTAATAAAAATGTAATAGTTGAATTGCCTACCTTTGCAGATTCTGTATTATTAAATTATGATAGAATTCGAAGAAGCTTTGAAGATAATACTAAGCCGGGAAGTATTTCCTGAAGCTGAAGAAGTTGAATTATCCTGTTCAATTAATAGGGTGTTAGCTCAGGATGCGGTTTCAGATATGGATATGCCGCCTTTTAATAAATCGGCAGTTGATGGCTATGCATGTAGACGATCTGATCTGGCTGATGAATTGAAAGTGCTTGAAATAATACCTGCCGGGCAGATACCTCAGTTCAGAATAAAAGAAAACGAATGCAGTAAAGTTATGACCGGTGCTATGGTGCCTGAAGGAGCTGATTGCATTATTATGATTGAAGATGTTGAGGTGTTATCATCAGATAAAATAAAATTCACTGCAGAAAAAACTTCTGATAATATATGTTATACAGGAGAAGATATCAGACTTGGAGACGTTGTTCTTAAAAAGGGCTTGTTAATAAAGCCGCAGCATATTGCCGTCCTTGCATCAGTTGGATATTCAAGACCAAAAGTTTACAGAAAACCAAAAGTAAATATTATCACAACCGGTGACGAACTGGTGGAACCTCATCAGAAACCAGATGTAGGAAAGATACGTAACAGCAATGCCTGGCAATTAATTGCCCAATGTGAGGCAATGAATGTATCTGTTGATTACTCAGGTATTGCACCTGATAGTAAAGAGGAAACTCTTGTAATGATCCGTAAAGCTTTAGCCGATAATGATGTTATTCTTATCACCGGCGGTGTTTCTATGGGTGATTATGATTATGTTCCGGATGTATTGTTGGAGGCCGGTTTTACATTTTATTTCAAAAGTGTGGCTATGCAACCCGGCAGACCTACTTTGTTTTCATCTCACAAGTCCGGAAAATTTTGTTTTGGATTGCCGGGAAATCCAGTGTCGTCTTTCAATCAGTTTGAATTGCTGGTTAAACCACTTTTGTATAAAATGATGGGGCACGTTTATAAACCTGTTGTTTTGCATCTTCCTCTGGCAAAGGACTTTCATCGTAAAAAATCGAAAAGACTTAACTTTATTCCGGTACTCCTAAATCCTGAAGGAGAGGCTTTGCCTGTTGAGTACCATGGTTCGGCTCATATTAATTCTTTGAATGATGCGTACGGACTGATGAGTATTCCTATTGGAACCACAGAGATTAAAAAAGGAGATATTGTCAATGTACGACCGGTTTGACCGCCATATCAACTATCTGCGTATATCGGTTACTGACCGGTGTAACCTCAGATGCCAGTATTGCATGCCTGAAGAGGGGGTTAAATTGCTTACTCACAACGACATATTAACTTTTGAAGAAATTCAGGAAGTTACCCGTATAGCTGTGAAGCTGGGGGTTGATAAAGTACGTATTACAGGTGGTGAACCTTTGGTTCGGAAAGGCGTTGTTCAGCTTGTAGGAGATCTTGCAAAAATTGATGGTATCAGGGATCTGAGCATGACAACCAATGGCGTTTTGCTGCCAAAATTTGCCGGGGCACTTGCAGATGCCGGATTAAATCGTGTAAATATTAGCCTCGACACGTTGGACCCTATAAAATATAAGCAAATCACAAGGAACGGAAGCCTATCGGATGTGTTGGATGGGATCGCAACAGCAAAAGTGGCAGGATTATTACCCATCAAGCTGAATTGTGTAGTCAGGGAGAATTCAGACGAGCCTGATGCGCAAAGTGTAGCTGAGTTTGGTAAAGAACATGGATTTGAAGTCCGGTTTATTCACCAGATGAATCTGAACACAGGCGAATTTCATGTTGTTGAAGGTGGCAGCGGAGGCGATTGTGAAAATTGTAATCGTTTAAGACTTACTGCTAACGGAAAGGTTAAGCCCTGCCTTTTCAATGATATGGAATTTGATGTCAGAACCCTTGGTGCTGAAGCAGCTTTGATGGCTGCCATACAAAATAAACCATTTTGCGGGACAATAAATCATCAGAACAGTTTTTATAATATCGGAGGTTAGAGAATGAAAAAATTAACCCATACTGATGCTAAAGGCAAAGCCAATATGGTGGATGTGACTTCAAAACCTGATCAGATCAGACAAGCCACCGCCGAAGGTTTTATACATATGAACACACAGGCATTATCTCTGGTTCGTGAAAATAATATCAAAAAGGGAGATGTGCTGACCGTGGCTGAAATTGCCGGAATTCAGGCTGGTAAGAAAACTTCAGAGCTTATTCCTTTGTGCCATCCGCTTCCACTTACAAAAATCGCAGTTGAAACTTCTGTTGAAGAAACCGGTATTCGGGTGAAAGCAATGACACGCTGTACAGGTAAAACAGGTGTGGAAATGGAAGCGTTAACCGCAGTATCAGTAGCTTTACTTACAATTTATGACATGTGCAAGGCTGTTGATAAACAAATGGTTATTGACCAGATCAAACTTGTTGAGAAATCAAAAATTTGAATATCCGGTCATTAGCCATGCCTAACCGGAAATTTTAATATTCAAAAGGTTCGCGACAAACTGTTAGAAAACAAATTCCAATTTCTTGATCATCAGCTGTTTGTTATAGAAAAAGCAACTGAGCAATAATAAAGATCGGCAATAATATTATCAGAGAGAACTTTATCATATATCCAAAAAAACTAGGCATATCAATTTTGTTTTCTTCGGCAATAGCTTTAACCATAAAATTAGGGCCATTACCAATATAGGTCATTGCACCAAAAAATACTGAACCTACTGAAATGGCTTTTAAAAAGTTTTCGGGGATGCCTGCTATAAGACTCGTAGCAGTACTGGTGTCAAGACCAAGAGCAAGATTATAAAATGAAATTGCTGTAGGTGCATTGTCGAGGAAAGAGCTTAGTACACCAGTTGCATAATAAAATTGCGTTACTGTATCAACGCCAAGAGTTTTTGCATTTGTTTCGAGCCAGATCAAAGCCGGTACCATAGTGGTGAAGATACCAAGAAACAAAAACGCCACTTCAATAATTGGTCCATATGTGAATTTATTAGCCTGACGTAGTTTTTTAGAAGTGAAGAGCAATGATAACACAGCCATGCTCAAAATAGCAGCTTCGCGGATAAAAGACAGGTAGGCATTGTTTCCTATAGCAGGTATATATTGCTGATTTAGGAATGCCACTGAAAGAACAACTCCGGCTAAAAATATAAAATTAAAGCCTCCTTTTAATCTTATAGGCGAAACTTCAGTTTTATCTAAAATGATATGTGCCGGGTGCTCTTTTTTATGGTAATATCTGTCGGTAAAAAAATAAATAATCAGTAATAAACCGTTTACAAATAACCACTCAGGGACTAAATGGAAAAACCATGTAAAAGGAGCACCCCTGAGATACAGAAGGAACAGGGGTGGGTCACCAAGCGGTGTGAGTAACCCCCCTGCATTGGCAACAGTAGCTATAAAGAACAGTATTGTGTGCATCTTGAATTTACGCTGGGTATTGGTATTTATTACCGGACGAATAAGCAACATAGCTGCACCGGTAGTACCCATGAACGAAGCAAGAACTGCACCAATAGCAAGAAACAGTGTATTTATTGACGGTTTGGCTTCAATGTCGCCGCTAAGGTTTATACCTCCTGTTATTATGAATAATCCACCAAGCAATATAATAAATGGTATATAATCGAAAATCAACTGATGTTCAAGATTATATAGAAAGCCAGTAGCAATCAGATAAATAGCGGTAGGAATACCTAATGCAAGTGATACTATTAGTTTATTTCTGTTGTTTTCCCACCAGTGATGGAACAAAAGAGGACCAACCGCAATGGTCATCAACATTAAAAAGAATGGAATTGAAGCATATAAAGGTATGCTTTCAGTTAAACCAGAATTCATAAGTAAAACTGTTTTAAGTTTTTATAAAAGTGCGCAAAAATAGAAAAACATTAATAAATATTAATTTGTTCATACGATTATTTAATTATTTTAGTAAAAACCTTGTTGGAAATAAGATTCCATTTGAAAAATAAAAAAGAAGACAGGTAGTGTATTGAAAACAAACCAATATACCTGTCTTTTTTTTATCGAATATTTCTGAAATATGTCTGTATGTTTGAATGCTCGCAATTTTCAGCGTTTTCCTTTCTGGATGTGGACATCAATTGTTTTTTTCCATTTTTCAATAATCTGCTCTTCGCCTTTTAGTTGACGATCTTCATTCACATTATAAAATTCCAGCATATCATTTTGTTTTTCTACATTCTTACGGGTAAGAACAAGATTCAGCGCTTCAATAGTGTGAAAACTGTCCTTGCCTGAAGACAAAGCTTTTGTTTTTTTCTGTATACTGCATTTATCAATTTGCGATAAATCAACTACATATTCTCTGGTAATATCATTTTCGAGTTTGATGTATATTAACTTGCTTTGAGAATCATCCACTCCTATTCCATAAGAGTTATTCCAGAATTCGGGTTGATTTACAGTCAGGTTATTATTTGCAAGTGATTGCTTAAAAACTTTTGATAATTTTCTTAGCCCTTTGGTTTGATTTCTGTGAAAAAACCATATTGGGATGAAACATAATAAAATAAGTACTAAGCCTATAATTAATGAATATGATTCCATAATTTCTTTTTGTTTTAATTAATGAAGTATATGTTGATAAGCAATAATGCTACAGATAACTGAGCCAGCCAGTTGAAAATGAAATAACTGAAAGGGTCAGTACTATAGATAAAAAAGCCGGGAAAATAATTATTGCCTTACCAGAAATAATTAAATGGGAAGATGATTGCCGAAATTGGCAGACTTATGGTAATATGGCAGCAAAAATCAAAGTAATGTACCAGCGAACATTTATTTCCTGAAACAATAAAAGCTGCAGTAGTTATGGCTTTAAAAATCCTTTTTAAATCGTGTATATAATTATTCCAGTGCGTCTGGTTGGTGTCATTTTTCGGGAGGATACAGTATAACAGAAGATTGTCAGGAAGTGATATTTCTGTTGTACGACTACTGATCTCATTTGCCTGAAAAGGAATATCAGCAGCAGTAATATTGCTGTTCAATATCAGGCTAAGCATGATTGCCTGAAACCACAAAAATAGTTTCAATGAGTTTTTCATGTTGCAAAAATATAACGAAAATCTGAATAATTATCCTGGTCAGGCAAAAATTGAGATATATTTTTTACAATAATGCTTGTTTGAATCTTTGAATGTTGTTTTTTTATACCTGCAATCTGTGTGATGTTCTGCGATATTAGGCTTTTATAAAGAATATGCCGCAAAATTTTTTTATGAAAACATTTTTTAATAAAGGCTGAAAAACATATGGTTTGTTTCCGATGTATATCTTTGTCGCAAATATTGCAACGAAAATGATACCTGTCAACCATACTAATGTTTCAGATGATATTTATTTAGTGAAGTTTTGCTGTGATCTGCCAAAATGTAAAGGCGCCTGTTGTGTAGCCGGAGATGCCGGAGCACCTCTGGAAATTGAAGAAATTAACATACTTCAGGAAAACCTTGATGAGATCATTCCTTATATGACCCCTGAAGGCATTGAAACAATAAAAGAACAGGGGGTATTTGATTATGATGCAACGGGTAATTATGTTACTCCGCTTGTCAAAGGCAGAGAATGTGCGTTTGTTTATTTTGTTGGAAAAATTGCGTTTTGCGCCATTGAAAAGGCATTTGAAAATAAGAAAATTGATTTCCGCAAGCCCGTTTCCTGTCATCTTTATCCTATAAGAATAACATCATATCAGGGTTTCGATGCTTTAAACTATCATAAATGGTCAATTTGTAATAAGGCCCTTCGTAAAGGTTCAGAGCTTAACCTGCCTTTGTATGTTTTTCTGAAAGACTCTCTGATCAGGAAATACGGGCAGGCGTGGTATGATGAACTGGTAAAAATAATTGAAACCATGAATAAAAAAAAACGATAGAATACTTTAGTTCGTATTCTATCGCTCAGCTTGTTTATTTGCAATGCTGTGTTATTCTAATTAGGTGTTTGCAGCCAACGATGCCAGTTCTTTATCAATATGGAAGAGTCCACCTTTAGCTTCACCAGCAAGGTTCAATTTATCAATAACACCCTTTACCAGACTTTCTTCTTCAATTTGTTCTTCCACAAACCATTGCAGAAAATTCAGGGTTGTGTAATCTCGTACTTCCATACAAAGGTGTACCAGCTCGTTGATACTGTTTGTAACAAGAACTTCATGCTTTAAAACTTCATCAAATAGAATCTTCAATGATGTAAACTCAAGTGCAGGTTGCTCAAGCGAACACAATTTTGCATGGCCACCACGATCGTTAAGATATTTAACGATCTTTAACTGGTGCATTCTTTCTTCGTCGCTATGTTTGTACAGGAATTCAGCAGCGCCGGGATAACCCTGCACTTCACACCATATTGCCATACTCATGTAAATACGTGATGAGTGTTCTTCCAGTTTGATCTGTTCATTTAATGCTTTAGCAACTTTTTCTGAAATCATAATACCTATATCTTTTGTTTAATAAAATTGTTCAAAACTTCGTTAATAAAACAATTACTGATGATATTAGTTTGAGCGAAATTAAAATAATTAATAGGTTTGAAGCATGAAACGGAACTTTAATTTTATTTTGTTGAATTGAAGTGGGGTTATCAGATCAGTAAAATCATACTTACATTTGTTTTACAGATTATAATCTATAAAACCTGAAACACATTAATGATCATGCCTTTAACAATATTTTCTGATGAAAGCTTTATGAAGGAAGCCTTGAAAGAGGCAGAAAAAGCTTTCGAACTTGATGAAATTCCCGTTGGTGCTGTAATAGTTTGTAATAACAGGATCATAGCCCGTTCGCATAACCTGACCGAACAGCTTAACGATGTAACAGCACATGCCGAGATGCAGGCAATTACTGCTGCTGCAAATTATCTTGGTGGTAAGTATCTTAATGACTGCATTTTATACGTTACCCTTGAGCCTTGTGTTATGTGTGCCGGAGCTATTTTTTGGTCACAAATTTCAAGACTTGTGTATGGAGCCTCAGACGAGAAAAGAGGGTTCACAAAAGCCGGAATCAGTATTTTACATCCTTCCACCACAATTCAACATGGGATACTTGAAGAAGAATCGATGATACTGCTCAAAACCTTCTTTAAAAATAAAAGATAACCTTATGGTTTAGAGCCGGTTATTCAAAAATTTCGGCAAGTTTATTTTGTAAATCATCGCCGGTAATATTGCGGGCAATGATTATTCCCTGCGGGTCGAGCAGAACATTTGAAGGAATGGCACTGACTGAATATAATTGTGCTGCTTCGTTATTCCAGTATGCGAGATCAGAAACATGATGCCAGGTGAGATTATCGGCATGTATAGCCTCAATCCATTTTTCACGGTCACGGTCGAGTGAAACACCAAGAATATCAAATCCTTTATCTTTATATTTCTGAAAGGCAGCAACAACATTAGGGTTTTCATGGCGACAAGGTCCGCACCACGATGCCCAGAAATCAATTAGCATATATTTTCCAAGTAAAGAAGAAAGAGCAACAGGGGTATCAGTAGTGTCGTTCATGGTAAAATCCGGAGCTTTCATACCAATCTGGACATTTCTTAATTTTTCAATTCTGTCATTCAGGTCCTTAACATAGGTGGAGGTTTTTAAATCAGGGCTAATTCCGGAGCTTATCTTTTCCAACTGCTCATAATCAAGAATATAGATATTTCGCAGTGCTATGAATGCAGATACCGGTGAATTAACATTTTCTGTTATATAACGTATGATATAGTCGTTCTTGAGTTGCTCAACACTGTCGTATTGCTTTTCTATCAATGCAATACGGGCTTCATTATCCGGAACCGAAGCGGCTTCACGGTATTCAGTATATATACCCTGCAGCGTTTTATCAAAAACAAACACATCGTCCTGATAGGTTTTATAAATATCATGACTCTTTGAACCGCTTACCAAAGGGTTACTTTGGTCCTGCAGATTAATGACTATATTTATATTTCCGGGTTCAAGGAAAAGAGAAATATATTCGGGGCTGTCACTTAGTTTGAGATATGTGAACTGAGGATAATCAATTTCACCTTTAAAGGTGAATTCTCTGTTTTCTACCGTAGTGGAATCAAGTGTGATAAATTGTCCTTTTTCTCTTTTAAACATGTATATGTAGCCGGCTGCGTCAGCATCAATTTCTCCGTGTAAAGTAAAAGCCTTATCTTTAACTTCATTGGTTTTACAGGCTATCATAAAAACAGGAAGCATGATTAGTGTCCAGAATTTTTTCATAATGGTGAAAATTTAATTAAGAATCAGATTGATGTTTAAAATAGAACAAATATTGTGTAATAATGATCAATATCAATGTAAGTAATGAACTGAGCCCGGTTCTTAGCATTGTTCTGAATATTTCAGAAAATCTGAATATTTCAAGCAGATAAAGACTAAAATGATGTATTATTACCAGAATTACCGAATAGGTAAGAAAGGTCTGTACACCCATAGCCTGAAGTGACGGATAGTTACCCGATACACTATCCTGTTTTGGAAGAACCAATTTGAGTATTCCCGGTCGTAAAAATCCGGCAAAAACAGTTGCAGCAGTGTGAATACCCTGTTGAGCCGAAAACAAATCAATAGTAAAGCCTGTAATAAATGAAATTATCAGAAGCAGCCATCCGGGTAATTCATAGGGTAACATTAAAATAAACAGGATGTACAAATAAGGGTTTGCATACCCGGCAAAACGGATATTGTTCAGAACCAAAACCTGAAATAGTACTAATAATAAGAATTGTAAAATCACTTTCAGATACTGGCTCATAGTTCTATATTACATGTTTTTAGATGGATATGTCAGTAATAATTGAAAGTAGTTCGTCACGCTCATTGTTCCTTACCACATAAACATGGGATATATTATTGTAATCAGCTGAAAATAAAAGCGTTGCAGTATAAAAATGATCTCCTTTGTCGATATAATAGTCTTTTACTGTACCTATCATAATATCAGGCGGAAATATGAACGAATAACCACTGGTAACAATAGTGTCGCCAGTAGTAATATTAACATGTGAGGGGACATCACTGAATGTACCGATACGATAGTTCTTACCATCCCATGACAGCGACCCCTGAAAATTGGTGTTCAAAAATCGTCCGTTTATTTTTGCATTACTGTTTAAAACCGACATTACCCACGAATATTTATCTGAAGTATTTATTACTATCCCCACAACGCCATCGGACGAGATCACAGCCATATCGGGCTTTATGCCGTGCTGCTGCCCTTTGTCTATCATCAGATAATTATTTCTTTTGTTTATTGAATTGCTTATAACTTTTGCAGGAATGAACTCAAATTTGTTTTCGGTTAGCGTATCCTGAGGATAAGTATGTGTTTCTTCTGAACCCAATTGATATCTTTCTATTCTTTCATGCAATCTTGCATTTTCCAGGGCAAGCGATGTGTTTACTTTTTTCAGAAACAAATATTCTGAAACGCCTGCTTTCCATTGGTAAACAGTTCCCGTAACTTTATTGGCATTATTTATAAGAATATACCTCTGATAGTAGGTGTTATTGATAATCATTGTAAAAGCAATGAGTTCAAGCACAAGAAAAAGTAGAAAGAACTTATGTTTTACCAATAAAGCCAGAAGGGTTTGCATGGCTGTGTTTCTCAGTCAATAGCTAAAAATTATTTTATCAGGAAGTTGAATCTGTCAAAATTTCTCAAGGCTATTCCGGTTCCTCTTGCTACTGCTTTTAGCGGATCTTCAGCAACATGTACGGGTAGCTTCGTTTTTATGGAGAGTCTTTTATCCAGACCTCTTAACAAAGAACCACCTCCGGCAAGATAAATACCTGTTTTGAAAATATCAGCAGCCAGCTCTGGCGGGGTCATTTCAAGAGCAATGAGAACAGCCGCTTCAATTTTTGCTATTGATTTATCAAGGCAATGAGCAATTTCAGCATAATTAACAAATATCTCCTTAGGGATCCCTGTCAGAAGATCGCGACCGTGAACTGCATAATCGGGCGGAGGATTTTCAAGTTCGGTTATAGCAGAACCAACCTCAATTTTTATCATTTCCGCAGTTCGTTCTCCGATAACAATATTATGTTGTTTGCGCATGTACTCTTCAATGTCACTATTAAACTCATCGCCGGCAATACGGATGGATTTATTGTTTACAATACCTCCCAGGGCAATAACTGCGATCTCACTTGTGCCACCGCCAATGTCAATCACCATGTTTCCATTGGGTTCCATTACATCAATCCCGATACCAACAGCAGCAGCCATTGGTTCGTGGATCAGTTTTACTTCTTTTGCACCTGCCTGCTCGGCTGAGTCCTTTACTGCACGTTCTTCAACTTCAGTAATTCCTGAGGGAATGCAGATAACCATTTTTAAAGCCGGCGGAAACAACGCTCTTTTATTTGGTATCATTTTGATCATCTGCCGCAGCATATATTCAGCAGCCTGAAAATCAGCAATAACACCATCGCGTAGAGGACGTACTGTTTTAATATTATCGTGGGTTTTACCATGCATCATCTGAGCTTTTTTACCCACAGCTATAATTTTGTTTGTGCTTCGTTCTATAGCAATTATCGAAGGTTCGTCTACAACTACCTTGTCGTTATAAATAAGAACCGTATTGGCAGTGCCAAGGTCTATAGCAATTTCACGTGTCAGAAATGAAAATAATCCCATATCCAGTATCTTTCAATTATATCTTTTTAATTTTTTTCTATTTTGTTATGGTTCAAACCATTATTTTTAATGTTTAAAATGTCTGACCCCTGTAAACACCATTGCTAAATCATTATTATTGCAATAATCAATAGAATCCTGATCCTTAACCGAACCACCGGGTTGAATAATGGCTGTTATTCCTGCTTTTGCAGCAAATTCAACAGAATCGGCAAAAGGGAAAAAAGCATCTGAAGCCATGACTGAGTCTTTAAGATCCAATTCAAAGTTTATTGCTTTGTCAATAGAATGTTTCACTGCATCAACGCGCGATGTCTGCCCGGTGCCGCTACCAATCAGTTGTTTATTTTTTGCCAGCACTATTGCATTTGATTTAGTATGCTTCACTATACGGTTAGCCCAGAGTAAATCATTAAGTTCTCTTTCAGAAGGCTTACGTTTGGTAACAACATTCAGATCATCAGCTTTTTCCTTTTTCTGATCCTTATCCTGAAATAAAATGCCATTCAATGCAGTACGGAACTGTTGATGTTGAAAGTCAAACTGTTTTGCCTGCAAAATTATTCTATTTTTCTTTGATTTTAAAATTTCAAGTGCATTATCTTCATAACCGGGAGCAAGAATTATCTCAAAAAAGATATTGTTCATTTCGTTGGCAGTTTTGGTATCTATTTCCCGGTTTGCTATCAGTACCCCGCCAAAAGCTGATACAGGGTCGCCGGCAATAGCTGCTTTCCAGGCTTCGGTAAGATTTTCGCGGCTGGCTACACCGCAGGCATTATTATGCTTCAGGATTGCAAAAGTAGGCTCATCAAATTCGCTGATAAGTGCTATTGCTGCATCAAGGTCGCCAATGTTGTTATAAGATATCTCCTTGCCGTGAAGCTGAGTGAAAACGTCAGTAATATTACCATAAAATACACCTTTCTGATGTGGATTCTCACCATAACGAAGTTCTGTTTTGCCTTTGACACTTAGTTTAAAAGCATCAATACCGCTGGTTTTGCTAAAGTAATTGAAGATAGCAGTATCGTAATCCGAACTTTCATTAAATGCTTTGGCTGCAAACCGGCGCCTGTCGTCAAGTGAAGAATATCCGTTATTTTCTTCAAGAAGGTTCAGAAGTCTTTCGTACTGACAACGGTTTGAAATAATCAAAACATCTTCAAAACTTTTTGCCGCAGCCCTTATCAGTGAAATACCTCCAATATCAATTTTTTCGATTATTTCCTGTTCATCATTTGTGGTTCTCACAGTTTCTTCAAAAGGATAAAGATCAACAATTACGAGGTCAAATTCCGGAATCTCAAATTCTTTGATCTGGTCTCTGTCCGGTTCATATTTCCTTCTGGCAAGTATCCCACCAAAAATTTTTGGATGCAAAGTTTTCAACCGTCCGCCAAAAATTGAAGGATAACCTGTAAGTGATTCAACTGATGTAACCGGAATTCCGCTTTCTTTAATGAATTTTTCTGTTCCGCCGGTAGAGTACAACTTAACTCCAAATCGGTCAAGTGTATTGATTATTGGTAGTAAGCCATCTTTGTGAAATACTGATATCAGTGCCGATTTAATTTGCCTCATATCAAAAATACTTATTAGTTAAAATATTCAAAAACATTGAATTGCAATTGATTAGCAAAACTCCGAAAAAACTTCAAGAACTTGCAAGTTTATTAAAAATATGCAAGCAAGGCTCATCTGATACCAAATTTTATTTAATTTTACTTTTTATTTTCAAACCACTACCGGTTTTATTGTATGACTTGAATTGAATATTTTAATATGCTGTTTTTAAAATTAATAGGAGAGAGTTTTATTTTTGCTATCAATGCCATTGTTGTAAATAAAACCAGAACCATTCTTACATTGCTGGGGATTACAATAGGCATTTTCTGCATAATCTCGGTATTTACGGTTTTCGATTCCCTGGAAAGAAATATTCGATCGAGTATTGAATCGCTTGGGATCAATGTAGTTTTTATTACCAAATGGCCCTGGGCAATGAGCAGCACTGATTACCCCTGGTGGAAATATATGAAGCGTCCTGAACCCAAACTGGAGGATCTGGATGAAATAATCAGACGCAGCCACACGGTGGAAACAGCTGCTTTTATGGTAGCTTCTTCAAGAAATGTAAGTTATCAGTCGCTGAGCATTGATGGAGCTACCGTGGCAGGAATTTCTCATGATTACGATAAAGTTATGTCAATGGAAATTGTGAATGGCAGATACTTTACTGCACAGGAGTCAGCTTCAGGGCATAATGTTGCTATAATAGGTGATGATATACGTAATATTTTATATAAAAATATTGATCCGGTAGGGCGCCAGATTGTAATATGGGGCAGAAAACTAAATGTGATAGGAGTGCTTAAACGTGAAGGTAACAGCGCTTTTGGCGATTCGCCGGACAAGCAGATACTGATACCGGTAAACTTTGCACGTAACTTTATTGATTTGAATGCAGGCAATGTGAATTCAAATATCCTGGCAAAAGCCAAACCCAATATCAGCAATGCTGAAATGACTGACGAGCTTACCGGGATTTTACGATCTGTCAGACGTTTGAAACCTGCCGCCGAAGATAATTTTTCAATTAATGAAACTACTGTTCTTACTCAGGGTTTTGATTCACTTTTTAAGATAGTCACAATAGTTGGCTGGATAATTGGAGGGTTTTCTCTGCTTGTTGGTGGATTTGGGATAGCCAATATCATGTTTGTATCAGTAAAAGAGCGAACCGGAATTATCGGCGTTCAGAAATCAGTAGGAGCAAAAAATTTTGTTGTTCTGTTCCAATTTCTTTTTGAAGCTATATTTCTATCAGTTTTTGGAGGTATTATAGGGTTGCTCATTATTTTTGCCGGAACTCTGATAGCATCAAACATTTTTGAAATGGAACTTACCCTGTCAGCCGGAAATATAATTCTTGGCGTAATGGTCTCGGCAATTATTGGTTTGGTTTCGGGATTTACGCCTGCCTGGGCAGCTTCGCATCTTGATCCGGTCGAGGCAATGCGAACAACCTTCTGAAATTAAAAGACATAAAATAAAGGTTGGACTATTCTTCAGGAACGTAAATGTTCTGCCTGTTATATCCTGCAAATACACCCAGCCCGTTTACAATATTTGTGTATATGTGAACACTTTCGGCAAAGGGAAAGTCATCGTTGTAGTAATTGTAGTTAAAGTAGCTTTTATGAAAGTGGTAGTAATTCCTGTCAGTTTGCATAATGTAAACAAATATGGAATCAAAATACTGTGAAGCAGTGTTCGGGGCATCCTTATAATACTCAAAATAATCGAATCTCCATGAACTTGCTTTGATGCGATAGGTATTACCGTCTTTATCGGCAATATAACTATCGCCGTGTTCAATATTAAAATCATAAATGAACAGGTTCATAATAATAGTATCAACACCTCCAAACCAGTCTTTGGAGTAGAATTTCCGGTAAGCTCCTGTTGAATAATAGTTTTCAGCGGAGTTATCAATTGCTTTAAACCTGTAATCGAGTGAGACAAAGCTGCCACCGTACGAGTCGAAACTTGTGTATACTGAGTCAATAGCAAGATTGCTGTATAATGGTTCAGGCACATAACATTCAGCGCTGGCTTTTTCGCCTTCAAACGATTCAACATTAAGCTGGTAGTAAAAGCCGGGTTCAATAGAAAACTCATTAGAGGATATTGTAAAGCACTGATATTTGGCGCTATATGTGAGTTCTGATGCCGGATGTCCTTTTTTTGAGATAAATACCCTTGCTTTGTCGCCAACCGGTTCTACCAGATCGTCACTCATTGAATAGGGAATTGAGCGCTGTACATGTACGCGTATGATGGTGTCCTGTGGCGAGATAAATGAATAAATAACCAGACGTGGTTCGCTTCCCGGTATTTTGAGATGTTTGGCATCAGTGATAAAATAGTCTTCGCACGAAACCAATGACAGCATAAATATTAGCATTACAGCAATAAAACCTGTGCTGACGATAATTTGTGAAAGGATATCATATTTCGGTTTTTTCATAATAATTAAGCTTAGAATTTATAATTCACCTGTATTGACGGAATGATGGGGAATAAACTTACCTGCTTTAGCTTCTTCTCTGTATAATAACCAACCTCGTAGTAGTTATAAGAGGTGTCCCAGAAGTAAAAGAAAGGGTTTTTCCGGCTATATGCATTGTAAGCCCCAAGCTCCACCGTACGTTTCACATTATGTCCGAATCTTGTGATATCTTTATGAAATTGTATTCCAATATCAAGTCGCTGATATGACGCTGCTCTAAAACTGTTCTTTTTATCATAAACATTGGCTTCGTTCCACCAGAAATTCGGGGTATCAAGATCCTGATCATGCAATGGATGATTCCTTATAGGGAAGCGACCTGTTGCAAGGTCAAAAGCATTTCCGGTACTGTAAACCCAGGTAGCGCTTAATGTGGTTTTCTTACTGAACTCATAAATACCAACCAATGAAATGTCGTGTCGGCGGTCGTAATGGGCATAAAATTTTTCACCGAAGTTCAATTCATTAAACTGATGTTGGATCCATGAAAGGGTGTATCCTATCCAGCCACTGAACTGTCCGGTTTTTCGCTGTATCAGTAATTCAATACCATAAGCCCATGCTTGCCCGGCAGTGATATTATCCTGCCATGAAAACTGATTGGCACCACTAGGATCGTCAATTAGTAAAAAGCTTGCACCTTCTTTGTATCCAATTATATCTTTTGATTTTTTATAATAACCTTCCAGTGAAATTTCCAGTTCCGGGTTTGATAAATTATATGCAAATCCAGTAGCAGCCTGCCATGAATTCTGAGGTTTGATCCTGTCAGTTGAAGGCACCCATAGGTCAGTAGGTAAGCCTATGCCGGTAGTACTCAGCAAATGTACATACTGGTTCATAGCGGCGTATGATAATTTGTACGATAGGGCAGGTTGCAGTACCAAATTGAGAGAAAAGCGAGGTTCAATCCTTTGATGGTTTTTGCCTTTTGTAAAGAAAAAGCTGTAACGAATACCGGGATTGATCTTCAGTTTCTCACCTATATTTATTTCATCTTCAACATAAATACCCGATTCAACTGATTTATGTTTTTCAGCCGATAATTCAAACTGATTGAGATAATCATCTTTCAGCACAACAGCGCTGGGAGTGAACAAATGATGTATGAACTGAATACCGGCTCTAACCTGATGATTAGAAACAAGATGCCAGCTTAAATCATACTTGATTCCAATATCCTGAATGCCCGATTTGTATCTTAACTCGTATACTTTTTTCTCGTTGGTGAGTTTATCCTTATTATATTCTCTGCTGTATATCTGAAACGAATAATCGGAAAATATAAATGATGTGTTTGAAAACAGACGTGGATGGAAAATATGGTTCCATCTTATTGCTGAAGTTTTGTTCTGCCAGTATAGTCCTCCTTCATTTTCCTCAATAATACGACTGTCGGAGTAGCGATCTTGAAAAAAGAATTTATCACGTCCGAAATATCCGCTGGCATAAATCCTGTTGTTTTGATTTATTTCGTAGTTGAGCTTTGTATTCAAGTCGTAAAAAAAATAACCACCTCTGGAATCTTTTGGCATAAAAGGCTTTATAATTGCATCAATATAGGTTCGTCTGCCTGAAACCAGGAACGATGCCTTATTTTTAATAATAGGGCCTTCAAGGGTTAATCGGCTGCTTATCAATCCAATGCCGGCTTCACCACCGATTTTTTCCTTACTTCCATCTTTCATCTGAATATCAAGAACTGATGAAAGCCTGCCTCCGTAACGGGCAGGAAAACCGCCTTTAAAAAGCTGCATGTTTTTGATTGCATCACCATTGAAAACCGAGAAAAACCCAAATAAATGGTTCGCATTATAAACTATGGCATCGTCGAGTATGATAAGGTTTTGGTCAGTGCTTCCCCCACGAACATAAAAACCGCTGCTTCCCTCTGTTCCTGACTGTACCCCTGGCATTAACTGAATAACCTTGAACATATCCTTTTCACCTAACAATGATGGTATTTTGCGTGCCTGATCCACAGGTATTTCTATTTGCGACATTTGTGGAACCTGACTTATACGGTTCGAAAACTTGTCAGTAATTATCACTTCTTCAAGTTCAATGCTTCCTTCAAGTTCAATATCAAGTCTGATATTTGATCTCAAATCCAGATCCCTGACTACCAGTTTATAACCAATGTAGGAAAAGATTAGTTGAATGCTGTCAGCCGGCAGATTGATTGCATAATAACCATAAATATTACTTGACGAACCTATTTTTAGCTTTGGTTCATAAATATTTACGCCAATAAGAGTTTCGCGAGTGTTTTTCTCGTAAACATAACCACTCACGGTGAAACGACTTGTGGTTTGAGCTGATATTACAAGGTTGCTAAATAGTATAATCAGAAATATAATTGATTGAATTACAATATGTTTTTGTTTCATTGGAGCGGTAAGATAAATATTGTAACAAAACTAAATAAATGCCTGTAATATTGTTGTAAACCTGTGTTTTACCAAAGTTTTCTTAAAACCGGCTTTATTAATTTGACATTGAATATAAATTTAGTGCATGAGAACTTTCACCAATTTTTATATTTTTATCTCATAATGACATTATGATTAATGCGAGTCAGGGTTCAGGATAATACTATTGCAAGACAATTTAAGTCAGCAAAATTTGTTTTTATTTCAAATATATACATATATAAGATGCTATATATATAATAGTTTATCTTAGATAATGTTTGTAATAAAATCATCAATACAGCTTGATAAAGAATTGTAAATCAGCTACTATAAAACCTTATCTGATATATTTTTGCTCCCCTATTGCCTTTCCTTTATTTAAATTGTAATTTTGTAGAATATTATGCTAAAGTTCTTTAGTTACTATAATATGAGTTTGACTGTAGAAAATAACCAAATTGGAATATATAAACCATTGTCGTTCTTTGTTATATTAATTAAGCACAGCATATAAAGTGAGTTTTAACTTATTAAAAGCCAATAGTTATGCCTTTTTTAATAAAGGAGAATAATCTATTTTGAAATATTCAACATAACAAAACCACAGCATTATGAAATCAAAAATTTTCTTCTGTCAATTGGTGTCGGTATTATATACTTGAGCACACCAACAATGATTAACTCCCAAAGTGCTGGTTTTAAACTCATAAAGAATAAGTCCAACATTCGTAACGAAGTAAACACCACTTGCTTTACAGCTCTTTTATGGTTAAAATGTATTAATCAGGTAATTATCATCAATATATCCAAATGCTTTATTGAATATTCTTTTGTTACATGAAAGCTTTTTATTTTTAGACTGGTCCATCTGCACTTTATTAATTTACTATTACATATATTATTGATTTGTTATGGGCAACTTCAAAAAATCCATATATAATCTTAAATTTTTATAAATTAATACAAACAATTAAATCTTATGAAAATTATAACAACCTTATTGTTAGTGGCTTCTATAATTGTTGGGAGCCGTATTTATTCCCAACAAAGAGAGCCCCAACCTGATCCTGAAAAGGAGAATCTATTAAAACTCTCAGAGTTTTTTCATCAAAGGCACCAAAAGCGTCAGACAGAAGTAGAAAAGTTTGTATCTGAAACTGGATATAACTTAAAAAATATCTCGGATGGCAGGTATTCTCAAATAATTTACATTGACGAATTTGGCATGCCACAATCATATATTACCCATAATTTAAATGCAGCGCGAACCACCGGAACAAATAAGTTATGGCCAGGTGATTCTCTGGGCTTAAATTTAACCGGTAACGGTTATATTATTGGGATCTGGGATGGTGGTGGAGTTCGAACTACACATCAGGAATTCGGATCGCGAGTTACCATTATGGATGGAGCTAGTTTAAGAGATCATGCAACCCATGTGGGAGGAACTATGATTGCCAGTGGAGTGGTTCAAACTGCCAGAGGAATGGCTCAACAGGCAGTATTGCGTTCTTACGACTGGAATGATGATTATTCTGAAATGGCATCACAGGCAGCATCTGGTCTTACATTATCAAACCATTCTTATGGTCAGGCCAGAGGCTGGGCTCATGGAGATTGGTCGGGAAATATTGGTATGCATTGGCATGGAAATACGTCAATCAGTGCAACTGAGGATTATTTGTTTGGGTTTTATGATGGATTAGCACGAGATCTTGATATTGTTGCATTTAATGCACCTAATTATTTAATGGTTTGGTCTGCAGGTAACGATCGAAACGACACTTGGTCAGGTGGACATTATGCATGGATTAATGGATCATGGAAATGGTCAACCGCTACAAGAAATCCGGATGGCGGTTCTAATGGTTATGACTGTCTTCCACAACAAGGAGTTGCAAAAAATATACTCACTATCGGTGCAGTGCATGATATTATTGGTGGATGGACTTCAGCCAGCGATGTAGTAATGTCTAATTTTAGTAACTGGGGACCAACTGATGATGGAAGAATTAAACCTGATATTGTTGCAAATGGAGTTGATTTATATTCTAGTATTAGTTCAGGAAATTATTCTTATGATTACATATCCGGAACATCAATGTCAGCACCTAATACCACCGGAACTCTTGCTTTACTTCAGGAGCATTACCGTAACGGACGAGGAGGAACGATGAGTGCTGCAGCTCTGAAGGGGCTCGTGATAAACACTGCAAATGAAGCCGGACCCAGTGAAGGACCTGATTATATGTTTGGCTGGGGTTTACTTAATGCTGTTGGTGCTGCTAATCTGATAACTAAGGATAATTCTGATGGCGGACTGATTGTTCAGGGCTTGCTTGTAAATGGACAAACTCAGGATTACACATATTATAGCAACGGCTCACCAATTAGCGTTACCTTAAGTTGGACTGATCCGGCTGGAACTCCTCCGGCGGCATCATTAAATCCTACTACGCTGATGCTTGTTAACAATCTTAACCTTCGCGTTATAGGTACAACGACTCATTTCCCCTGGCGATTGAATCCTGCCTCTCCTGCTGCAGCTGCCACCCGTGGCGATAATTTTAGAGATAACGTTGAAAAGGTAACAATTAATAACCCTACACCAGGTTTCTATACTATAAGGATTAGCCATGGAGGAAGTCTTTCCGGTGGTCAGCAGGCTTATGCATTAATAATTAATGGTTTAAGTACACCACCAAAGCGTACTTATTGTAATGCACGCAGTACCATATTCAATTATTATGAGCAAATTAACAGAGTTAAGTATGGTTCAATTGACAATCGTAGCCAACGCTCTCCCGGCGGATACAGTAATTATACCGGACTTATGACCACAGTTAATAAAGGTTCAAGCCAAACGATTACAGTAACTATTGCTGAAGGTCTTGCTGATACCTGGGGGAGAGTATATGTGGACTGGAATCAGGATGGAGATTTTAATGATCCCGGGGAATCATACATACTAGGTAGTGGTCCGGGACCTATATACAGCACAACCATAACAGTACCACCTGGTGCTTATGGTGGTTATACCACCATGCGTGTTCGTATTGGATGGCGTGGAACTCCTTCAGCCTGTGGCACACTCAGTTATGGAGAAACAGAAGATTATACCATTAAAGTAAATGGAACCGCGGGATTATGGACCGGGATTTATGATACTAACTGGTTCAACCTCTATAACTGGGATAATGGGAATGTGCCTACGTCTTCTACAAATGTTGTGATAGGAAATCCTGTATCATTTCAGCCTAATATTCCGGCTTCATTTTTAGCCTTAAATATTGCAGAATGTAATAATCTTACTATTCAGTCAGGTGGTGTGTTGAATATGAGCGGTGGTGGTTTTCTGACTTATTCTGTTTTGGATATATACGGAAATTTTAACTCCAATACCGGTCAGTTTCTTATGAGTCTTCCTAATGCAGTCATTAATTTCAGGGGTTCAGCAAACACATCATGGTACGACAATAATGAAAATGATGTTTATACAGATGTTCAGATCCTGAAAAATACAACAACAGCATCTATTACGATGCAGCGAAATATGACTTGCAGTGGAAGATTTTCTATAAGTAAGGGTGTCTTCGCAATGGCTCCTAACCAAGTTCTCACAGTGCAGTCAACTGCTGCGGATGGTTTTAAAGTTGATGATGGTGGAACTCTTAAATTACAGGCAAATAATACTATTGATGTTACTGGTGGAATAAGATTCATGGATGGAAGTAAAACTGATATAGCAGGTGGAACCTTGAAAGTACGTGGCAATTTCAGGGTTGAAAGCAATACCGCTCATAATATTGCCTTAACCGGAGCGACATTGATTTTTCAGGGTTCAGCAAATCAATATATTGAAGATGCTGATGGAGGAACTTTGCAATTGCACCATGCAACAATTGACAAAACCGGTGGAACAGTATATATTAATGGAGCTGCATTGAATATTAATGGGAATCTGTTAATTAATAATGGAACTCTTAGTGCTGGTAACGCACCATCACCTTCAGCATATTATAATATCAATATTAAAGGTAATTGGACAAACAATAATTTCCCGGCAGGTTTTTTACCAGGTACAGCAAAGGTAATATTTAAAGGTGCATCACATCAATATGTTAATTCCAGTGAGAAATTTAATATCTTGGAGGTAGATAAAGGGGCTGCGCTTCGTGTTGATAATGTAGCTCATACAGTAACCTGCAATAAATACGAATGGAAAAAAGGCGGCATTGATGTTCTTAAGGGAACTTTTACAGCTTTGGACCTTGCCAGGTCTGGACTATATGGTAGTTATTCTGTAAAAGCGGGCGGAACCATCAATTTACATCAGGATACTTCAAGTAGGATTGATTTAAATGGTCAACTTAACTTTGATGGTGGTGGAAATATTAATATTTTTGGCGGCTCGGGTGTATCTGTATGGCCATATCTTGGAAACGCGGAAATTTATATGAATGGTGGAGTGCTGGATTTTAAGGATCAGGGAATTTATATTTCTAATTCTTCTTTATTTACTTTTACTTTTAATATCACAGGTGGTACAATTCGTACAAGTAAGGGTTTAGGTTGCAACAGAACTGATTTTACACCTGCCGGAGGTGCCTTTGAGTTTTATGGCAGCACTGACGCATCTTTAAATATGTATTCAGGAAGCAATTTAAGGAATGTTAAAATTAATAAAAGCTCAAAAGAAGGTGATGAAAACTTTACAGGTGAGCCTGTATATGACCAGCGAAGCGGAGAACTCATTAGTGATGGAACAAGATCAAATAATATCAGCCTGGATTCAGATATTGATATTCTTGGTGATCTGACTATTAATGCAGGTTCACTCAATACCTTACTCAATCAGGTAACGGTGTCAGGAAATGTAGCAATAAATAACAGTGGTCATTTATCAGTTGATGCAGGTGGCGGACTTGCCTTGGCAGCATCCAGGTCTGTTACAGTAAATAACGGTGGTTTAATTCAGTTTAATGGAACCGCAGGAACGCAATCAAAGATTACCCGCAAAGCATCAGGTTATTATGCCTTAAATGTTGAAAATGGAGGTAAAATAGCAGCAGTCCATACCATTTTTGAGTATATGAATACCAACGGAGTGAATGTAAAATCAGGTGCAATAGTTGATCCTGCTAATGCCTTTACATCATGCATTTTCCGCAATGGTCAGAGTGGAGGCAGACTGCTTACCATTAATAACAGCCAGACTTTTGCGCTGAATTATGCAATGTTCCCAAACAATTCATGGGGTGGCAATTTTAATGTTTACAAATCAGTTAATTCCGGCGTGGTCACATTTGGAGGTCATAGCGGGGATTTCAGTGGAGGCAGTAATGAGTACGATCCATACCATCGTATTCACTGGGGTGGCGAGGTTGCAGGCAATGTCGCGCTTCAGGGAGTGGATGTAGTAAGTGGGCAGGATATCTGTTTTGATGCAAGCAATACATTGACAATTGCCGGAGGCGGGAGTGCCTTTATTGTGAAAAACGGCGGCAATGTCAATCTTATTGCCGGTCATAATATCCGTATATTAGAAGGGACATCTGTACGTTCAGGAGCTTATCTGCATGCATATATATCAAATGAGTACTGTACATTACCTCCGGCAATGTTGGTAATGAACGAAAATTCTGATACTAATGATGAAATAGTTTCAGAAAAATCAGAAGAAGTTTTTGAAACTAAGAATAATGAATTTTTCCGCGCATATCCAAATCCAACCAATGGTCGTGTAATGCTTGAATTCTCAGAACCCACATCAAACACTCTGGTTGAAGTATACGGGCTTATAGGCAAACAAATATTAGCAAAAGAAATAAGCGGGAATAGCTTATATGAACTTGATCTGTCATCCCAGCCACAGGGTATTTATTTGATAAAAGTTTCAAACGATAAATCAGTGTCTGTTAAAAAGATCATTAAAAATTAATCTGTTAGGTATGTATTATAACTTAGATTTAACTGAATAATTAATTTATTTTTTAACCAAATAATCAATAAATATGAAAACAAAAGCTTTACATATATCATTTATTATCAGCATCTTAAGTCTGATTGATTTATCCGGTACCAATACCCGGAATAGTGACATAAGTCTTAGATTGTATGAAACTGCTGTAAGACGTGATGTAAACACTGCTTTACATTTTCTTGATAACAAAAATATAGTAACTCATTTTAGGGAGGTTCAGCTTATTGAAGGAATACGATTGTATTCAGATATTTCTGAAAACTAAAAAATAAAATTTTTATTAACCTAAATAACTACGAGCATGAAACCAAAAGCATTTTTAATTATTACGTTTTTGTGCATTACAGTAAGTTTAATCACAAATGCACAACAGGTTGATAGCGCAACCGCACTGACTGTAGCAAAAAACTTTGCTTACGAAAATTATGCGTTCAGAGATAATATAGCTTATTCTTCAATTGACGCGCATATACAACAAATAATAACCAGTGATGACGAAACACCACTGCTGTACTTTATTAACATTTCTCCCAAAGGTTATATTGTAGTTTCGGGCGACATGCGTGATTACCCGATCTGTGTTTATGATGAAGATGAATCCTGGAGTGACGATAGTATGGATTTATTACCGGATGGAGCCAAATGGTTTATTGATTCATATATTGAACAGATAGACATTTTGAGTAAAGAAAAATTTGATGCCGCTGAAGAAATACAATTATTGTGGGATACTTATCTGGATTTTAATAAATTAATTCCTGAAAAGAGTAGAGCTGAAAATACAATATCAAGATTCGGAGATATTCATTGGGATCAGACTCAGTATTATAATGCACAATGCCCCGGAGGGCATAGTGTGCCATATATATCAGGGTTCGATAACAGATGCCCTGTGGGTTGCGTAGCTGTTGCTGTTGGTCAGATCATGAGATACTGGCATTGGCCGTATAGCGGCATCGGCTCAAGAACATATACAGACCCTGCAAATATAAAGAAAGAACCATGTGATGAAGCAGATCCTTCTTACGGAAGTTTATCAACAAATTTTAACAAAAATTACAACTGGGGAAGTATGCCTTTTGTATTGACTACATACCATAATAATACTGCTGAGCTACTAAAGGATGCAGGTTATGCAGTATATATGAATTATGCATATTGTAGTTCCGGGGCTTATATACACGATGCAAGAGATGCTTTAGTGAACAATTTTAAATTTAATTCTCTTGCTACTTTAGAAATAAAAGATAATGTGCCATCATGGGACACTTGGGAAAACATGATGAAAGGTGAAGTCAACATGAGTAGACCTTTTTATTATCGTGGTAGTAAACCAAAAGGTGGAGGTCATGCATTTGTTGGGTACGGTTATAAAGATATTGGGACGTCATACACTGTATTCAGATTCAACTGGGGTTGGGGCGGGTCAAATAATAATACATGGTTCAGGGTAAGAGATAACGGATCTGAACCTTTAATACAATATTCAAGCAATCAACAAATGATTAAATGGATCTATCCTAATGCATCTCCTTGTTTAAGCTGCCCTAACTATGATTTTAATATTACGCCAACTTCAGCATGGAAGACACACTCTGGGTTTCATACGTTTAATGCTTGTAGAATGTACAGAGTAAGTGTAACCGCTAACAAAACATATATTTTTAAAACAGGTTGTGGAAATGGTGCAACGGCTGATTTTAATACAGAAATTTATGTTTATAATGAAAACTGCAACCAGGTTGCATACAATAATGATGGTTGTGAAGCTTATCGTTCTAAAGTAACCTGGAAAGCTCCATATACAGGATATGCCTATGTGAAGATTAAAGGCTATTCAACCCAGAAAGGGTCTTACACCATGGCTTATAAAATGGTTGACGAATTAATTTGGACTGGAACTAGTGGTACAAACTGGAACACAGCCGGTAATTGGAATGAAGATATGGTTCCTGACGAAAATATAAATGTAATAATTCCGAGCAATACAACATGGCAACCGTATATTTATGCCTCAGATGCTAAATGTGATAATTTAACGATCAATTCCGGAGCAACTCTAACCGTTGGAGGTTACACCTTAAATGTTTCTAATAATATGAATATCAACGGGAACCTTGCCATGAATAATGTAAATGGCGAAATTTCCGCTAAAGATGTACTCTGGAAATCGGGCTCAACAGCAAATTTCACGGCTAATTCAGAATTTAGGGTGTCTGGAAACTGGGAATTTCAGGCAGGCTCAAATGCAAATCTTACAAACGGTACTGTGCGGTTTAGGGGGTTTCCAAATAATCACAGCATACTATGTAAATCCGCATCATCTGCTTTTAATGATATTGTCTTAAGTAATTTTACACTTATTTATACTTTCTACTGTCATTTAGAAATTCTTACTTCATCTAATCAAAATTTAAAGATAAACGGAAATATTCAAATTCCTAATGGAGCTTCTTTTAAGAATTACTCAACCAAAGATTTGATATTGAAAGGAAATATTATTAATAATGGCACTTTTGAATGTCATGCTGGAACAGTGAGATTAAGCGGTACAAATCAGAGTTTAATGATGAATACCGGTGATTACTTTAATAATCTTACATTTAACCAATCAGGAACTGTTACAATTAACGATGCAAATATTAATATTCTTGAAGTAAAAAAAGATGTTGTAATAAAATCAGGAGTATTCAATATTCAGAACAGAATTATGCGTGTGGGCGGAGACTGGACTAATGAAAAAGGCTCAGGTGCTTTTATTGCAGGTACAGGACGTGTAATTTTTAACGGTGCATCGCATCAATATGTAAACTCAAGTGAAAACTTTAATATACTGGAGGTAGATAAAGGGGCTGCGCTTCGTGTTGATAATGTAGCTTATACAGTTAAATGTAATCAATACGAATGGAAAAAAGGAGGCATTGATGTTCTTAAAGGAACTTTTACAGCTTTGGATCTTGTCAATAATGGAATATATGGTAATTATTATGTAAATCCGGGTGGGACTATCAATTTACATCAGGATGCTTCCAGTTGGATAGATTTAAATGGTAAATTTAATTTTAATTATGGAGGAACTATTAATGTTTATGGCGGTTCTTTGCGAAGTTATTGGTCATATGATGGAGATGCCGAAGTTTATATGAATGGTGGAGTGCTGGATTTTAAGGATCAGGGAATATATATTTATAATTCTTCTTCATATACTTTTACTCATAATATTACCGGTGGTACAATCCGCACAAGTAAAGGTTTATATTGTGGCAGAACTGATTTTACGCCTGCCGGAGGTACTTTTGAGTTTTATGGCAATTCTGACAGTTATTTAGATATGATTTCAGGAAGCAATTTAAGGAATGTTTTAATAAATAAAAGCTCAAAAGAAGATGGCGAAAGTTTGACAGGTGGGCCTGTTTATGACCAGAGAAGCGGACAACTTCTTAGCGATGGAACAAGGGCAAACAATATCAGCCTGAATTCAAATATTGATATTCTTGGTAATTTTACAATTAATGCAGGTTTACTCAATACTTGGTCAAAACAGGTTGCAGTATCTGGTAATGTTGCAATAAATAATGGCGGACAATTATCAGTGGGTGCCGGTGGCGGACTAGCCATGTCATCATCCAAATCTGTTACAGTAAATAACGGTGGTTTAATTCAGTTTAATGGAACTGCAGGAACGCAATCAAAGATTACCCGCAAATCATCAGGTTATTATGCTTTAAATATTGAAAGCGGTGGTAAAATAGCAGCAGTACATACCATTTTTGAGTATATGAATACGAATGGGGTAAATTTAAAGTCGGGTGCAATAGTTGATCCTGCTAACGTCTTCACATCATGCATCTTACGCAATGGTCAGAGTGGCGGCAGATTGCTCACTATTGAGAATGATCAGACTTTTTCAGTCAATTATGCAATGTTCCCAAACAATTCATGGGGTGGTAATTTTAATGTTTACAAATCAGTTAATTCCGGCGTGGTAACATTTGGAGGTCATAGCGGAGAATTTAGCGGAGGTAGTCATGAATACGATCCGTACCATCGTATTCACTGGGGCGGTGAAGTAGCAGGAAATGTAACGCTTCAGGGAGTGGATGTGGTAAGCGGACAGGATATCTGCTTTGATGCAAGCAATACATTGACAGTTGCCGGTGGAGGAAATACCTTTGTTGTGCAGGATGGAGGCAATGTCAATCTTATTGCCGGTCATAATATCTGCATTCTCGAGGGGTCATCTGTCTGTTCAGGAGCTTATCTGCATGCATTTATATCAAATGAGTACTGTACATTACCTCCTGTAATGTTAGCAGTGGAAGAAGATAATTATATCATAAATGAAGTGGTATCGGAAAAATCATCAGAAGTTCTTGAAACCCGTACCAATGATCTCTTCAGGGTTTATCCAAACCCAACAAAAGGCATATTTACTCTTGAACTTAATAGCGTAAATGAATCAGACTCAGTAAAGATAGAAATATTTAACCTTCTTGGTGAATACATTTTTAGCACCGAACAACAGTCAAACAGCCATTACCAGTTTGATTTATCAGGTAATAAACCGGGGGTATATTTTATAAGGGTGATGTGTGGTGAAAAGAATAGAATTGAAAAATTAATCAAACAATAGTATAGTTTTTTAATTTCCTGATAAGTATCCGCCAAAAGTCATTTTCATTAAACCGGTTAACAATATTTCAGATTTTTGGCGGATATTTTATTCAGGTTGTCCTGAATTACAAGTATTGCAAAAGGCTTTATTATTTGGTAGCCTCCTGATTGAATGATATTTCATGTAATTTTGAAGCCAAATAGTATAAACTTCAAAGTCATGAGAATTTCTAAGACAAAATTTTGGCTTCTTATCCCGGTTATTTATTTTTCAGTTGTAACTCTCAGTTCATTTTCCCAGCCTCTGGTCATCAATGAATTCATGTCGTCTAATACAAGTACAATTGCCGATGATGATGGTGAATTTAATGATTGGATAGAAATATACAATTCCGGTTCGGCAACAGTAAATCTGAATGGTTATGGACTTTCTGACAATCATAGCAAACCTTTTAAATGGATTTTTCCGAATATTAGTATTGATCCCGGGCAACATTTGCTTGTCTGGGCTTCAGGAAAAAACCGCCAGCCCAATCAGGGTGAGCTGGTAAATGGCTTGTTGCGTGAAGTTTATACCGGAATTCCGGGTTCATCAGTATATAATCTCATAGCTCACCCAAACTATCCTGACAATCCCTCAAGTGTAAATATTATCAGGGGGATATTTGAAACGCCATCAAACATAGGAAATCAATATGGGCAAAGGGTCCAGGGATGGATTAAGGCCCCTGCCACAGGGCAGTACGTATTCTGGATCTGTAGCGATGATAATAGTAAATTGTATTTAAGTTCAACGGCTGACCCAGCTGATACTGTGATGATTGCGCAGGTTACCGGATGGACTAACCCTCGCCAGTGGAATAAATACTCTCAGCAACAATCAGTCCCGGTTACTCTGCAAGCAGGAGAATATTATTTTATAATGGCGCTAATGAAAGAAAACTCGGGTAGTGATCATCTTTCTGTAGGCTGGCAGAAACCCGGTGGAATATTGGAGCGTCCCATTGCAGGACAGCATCTTTTTACCGATCGTTCACAATTACATACCAATTACAGTATAAGTGCTGCCGGTGAAGAACTAATACTTACAAATCCTAATGGTACAATAGTTGACCAGATAGCTCCTGTGGCACTGCAATCTGATATTTCGTACGGAAGATCACCTGACGGTTCAAGCAATTTATTTTATTTTGATCAACCAAGCCCCGGATCACAAAACCCAAGTACAGGCTATAGTGAATTATTGCCTCCACCTCAATTTTCACGCGAAGGCGGACCATATACTGAAACATTTCAACTTACACTGGAGTCAGAACCCGGCTCAATGATCTATTATACCTTAAACGGGCAGATACCAACTTCGTCTTCTGGTATTCTTTACACAACACCAATAAACATAAGCGGTACTGATATTGTAAGAGCAAGAGCCTACAAACAGGATTATATGCCGTCAGAACCCAAAACCATGATATACAGTCGTATAGGTTCGAATGTGCAAGGTTTTAAATCTAACTTGCCGGTAGTTATTCTACATCAGTTTAACACTGCAATAACTCCCGGAGCGCGAACTCCTGCAGCAGCGGTGTTTATTGATAATAATCAGGGCGACACTACTCATCTGATAGGTGATATTGCTTTACAAAGCAGAATTCTTGCCAATATCCGTGGTTCTAGTGCGCAAAGTTTTCCAAAGAAAATGTATGGATTTCATCTGGTAAACGAGTTTAATCAGGATGAGGATGAATCGCTTTTTGGAATGCCTGCCGACAATAATTGGATTTTATATGCTCCATATAGTGATAAAAGTTTAATGCGTAATGCAATTGCATATACCCTGGGGGCAGGTTTTGGCAAATGGGCTCCAAGAGTGAGGTTTGTTGAACTGTTTTTACATTCTGGTAACGGTCAGGTAACCAATTATCATTATCATGGGGTTTATGTACTGGTTGAACGGATCAAATGGGGCGAAGACCGTGTAAATATTACAAAACTAAAACCCGGTGATAACCTCGAACCTGAAATAAGCGGTGGTTATATTATTAAAGTTGACAGACTTAATGATGGTGAATATGGAATGACTACCAGTATGGGAACGTTTATGGCCTATGTGAGACCCTCAGAGGCGGATGCAACCCCGGCTCAGAAAAGCTGGATATTGAATTATATGAACGATTTTGAATCAGCTCTTTATAGCCAGAATTTCACTGATCCGCAAACAGGATATCATGCTTACATTGATGTTGAATCGTTTATTGATCATTTTCTTATAACCGAACTTCTTAAAGAGATTGATGGATACAGGCTAAGTAATTTCATGTATAAAGACCGGAATAATAAACTCGTTATGGGACCTGTCTGGGATTTTAACCTAAGCCTTGGAAATGCCAATTATATGGGTGGCTGGCAGCCTCAGGGGTGGTATTATACACAGCTAAATGCCTCGAACTGTTATATTAATTGCGGAGTTCGTGATTGGTATGTAAGACTGATGCAGGATCCGGTTTATATGCAAAAAATGCGTTTTCGTTGGTGGCAGCTCAGGCAGAATCTGTTTTCGAATCAGAACCTTTCAAATATGATCTGGCAATTCAGCGACCTGTTGTCTGAGGCACAGGTCAGGAATTTTACACGATGGCCTATACTCGGGCAATATGTTTGGCCTAACTGGTATATTGCACCAACTTATCAGGATGAACTGAACTGGATGAACAACTGGCTTATGACCCGCCTGGCATGGATAGACAGTCAAATGGGCGAACCCCCCGTATTTATGGATTATGAACTAGCTTATTTCTGGCTTTTTGACAATACTTTACCTAATGATACGCCATTGGAGCAAATAGAAGCTAAATTCCCACCTTCAGGTAATGGATTGTTATCCTTTCATTCGGCTTTACAGGGATATCCCTTTTATCCCGGGCACCCATACTGGCGTAAAGCTTCGATGGAGCGGCGAAATGCACCTATTGAAATAAATTATCGTCCTGAAGGGAATAATGACATTGCCTTTGAGCAGGTAAATATGCGCGGAATACAGGTGAAACAGCCATTTACTGGTGACGGAGGCGAAAATTATCTGGTTTTTAACATGTCATCAATTGGCTATGAAAATCTTCTTTTCAGTTTTGCTGCAAAAGACGAAAATGCAGCCGATTACCTGCTTGCTGAGTATTCGGTTCAAAGTGGTGAACCCCAATGGACAACAACAGGATTGCAACAAGATACATTGCCACTTTCATCAGATTATCAATTATATGAGATTGATTTTGCTGGGATAATCGAGGCTGATAATAATCTGCATTTTAAAGTAAGGATACGTTTTGGAGGTTCTAACATGGGAGCAAATAATGACGACAGGGTTACATTCAATAATTTCAGTCTTGAAGGCGAAGCGCTGGATCTTATGCCAGGTGATGCCAACTGCGATCTAACAGTAAACGTAATTGATGTTATTACAACGGTTTCTTATGTTCGGGGCACTGATCCCCAGCCATTCTGCTTTGATAATGCTGATGTTAATTTCGATGGGATCATAAATATAATTGATGCAGTTAATATCGTCAATATTATTTACGAGAAATAATTATCAGTTCCGGGTATTTATGAATTATTTAACTTTCGCAAGCTCTGTTTACCCTGCCTGCAATAGGGCTTGGTAATTTGACAATTTTATAAAACTGTGATAATCAGAGAGTAATATTTCTATTAACGTTTCTGTGTCAATTTCAATCAATTCTGCTAAATCTGCAAGTATAT
>LSQX01181297.1_pt1 | contig 68361 bp, 51 predicted proteins | sample 654561 | NCBI WGS metagenome assembly LSQX01 (sample SAMN04489861, study PRJNA283612) | anaerobic digester metagenome | isolation source: 4 biogas reactors fed with cattle manure at either 37C or 55C with and... | place: Denmark: Kongens Lyngby | collected 2014
CCTCACGGGCGAACCGGGCGTGGTTGCGGGCGCGGGGGATCAAGGCGACGATCTCCCAGCCGAAGGACCAGGTCGCCAACCGTCGGCGCAGGGGGTCGGCCGGTCGCCGACCCCCTGCCTTCGATGCCGTGGCTTACCAGCGGCGTAATGCCGTGGAGCGGGGTATCAACCGGATCAAGCAGCATCATGGGTGTGCCACGCGTTTCGACAAGTTAGCGGTGCATTTCGAGGCCACGCTCCAGTTGGCGAATATCCTCTACTGGCTGAAACGACTTTCGTATCACCCTCTCACCCCCACTACTAGAAGAAGGATCGGCTCATCCCCGCTGACGCGGGGAGCACCACCGACGTCCCTGGGCTGTCCCGCGCTGACCAGGGCTCATCCCCGCTGACGCGGGGAGCACTCCGACGTTGGGGCACCACATCACCGGGAGCGGGGCTCATCCCCGCTGACGCGGGGAGCACGGCCCAGCCGCCGGATTTGGTGAGCTCGAGGTGGGCTCATCCCCGCTGACGCGGGGAGCACATCCGCATGACCTAACCCCGCACCGCGCGGGGGGGGCTCATCCCCGCTGACGCGGGGAGCACAGGTCGACCATCGAGGTGTAGGAGGGGAGCTTGGGCTCATCCCCGCTGACGCGGGGAGCACGCCTTCGCGTGCCCCAGCCGGTGCTGCACCACCGGCTCATCCCCGCTGACGCGGGGAGCACAAGGGCACCGCCCTGGGGCGGCACGTCTGCCTGGGCTCATCCCCGCTGACGCGGGGAGCACGCATCAGGCTTGGGGAGGGTCACGGCCTACTCCGGCTCATCCCCGCTGACGCGGGGAGCACGGAGTTGCCCCCCAACTCGATTGAGTGCTAAGCGGCTCATCCCCGCTGACGCGGGGAGCACTTTGGAGAGCGATTCGACGCAGCAGGTGGTTGAGGCTCATCCCCGCTGACGCGGGGAGCACAAAAGCTCATCCCGACCATGCCCGTCCGCGAGGGGCTCATCCCCGCTGACGCGGGGAGCACCACGCTGACACCTTGCGGGGGATGGCAAAAGCGGGCTCATCCCCGCTGACGCGGGGAGCACGGAGACGGCGCTGATCATACGATCACCGGCCTGGGCTCATCCCCGCTGACGCGGGGAGCACGGTGTTCGTATGGCTGGCCCTGCCGCTAATCCGGGCTCATCCCCGCTGACGCGGGGAGCACATGGGCAGGATGCTTAAGCTTTCGGAGGAGGCGGGCTCATCCCCGCTGACGCGGGGAGCACCAGACCGGCAAGTTCGAGGCCAACGAGAACCGCGGCTCATCCCCGCTGACGCGGGGAGCACACCCCCATCCCTCCACACACGTGAGGGACTGGGGGGCTCATCCCCGCTGACGCGGGGAGCACAGGTTCGGGGTCGTTTCGGCCCTGCAAATCGCCGGCTCATCCCCGCTGACGCGGGGAGCACGACGCCCCCGTCGTCATCTCACTCCCCGTGACCGGCTCATCCCCGCTGACGCGGGGAGCACATAACCGCGCCTTGAATATGGGCGCTCGACTGCGGCTCATCCCCGCTGACGCGGGGAGCACGTCGACGGCCCGTATTCCTCGGACCGCCCGTCGGGCTCATCCCCGCTGACGCGGGGAGCACGAACCGGGTACGCAACAACCGTCGAAACAATCAGGCTCATCCCCGCTGACGCGGGGAGCACAAACCTGTGTCATATCAGTTACCTCCGTAGTACGGCTCATCCCCGCTGACGCGGGGAGCACACCTTGTCACGCTGCTGGTGCGCCTGGTCGAGGGGCTCATCCCCGCTGACGCGGGGAGCACAAGTCATGTTTCTGCCTACGAATGACCGTGACCGGCTCATCCCCGCTGACGCGGGGAGCACGCGGCGCCTTGCCTAGCCAGAGCCGGCCATGCCGGCTCATCCCCGCTGACGCGGGGAGCACGCGGCTCGGATGTTCCGCCCCTTCACCGTGTGCGGCTCATCCCCGCTGACGCGGGGAGCACTCGGCGTCGTGGGCCGTGCTTGCGGGAGGAGATGGGCTCATCCCCGCTGACGCGGGGAGCACGCCATCGGTAGCAAGATCACACTGCCGCCGATGGGCTCATCCCCGCTGACGCGGGGAGCACGACCGGCTAGCCGCATCCGTCGCCTTCTTCAGCGGCTCATCCCCGCTGACGCGGGGAGCACACACCACCCGGATTTCCGGGGTGTGAGCTGCGAGGCTCATCCCCGCTGACGCGGGGAGCACGACGAGCATGATCTCCATGTTCTACGGCTGTTCGGCTCATCCCCGCTGACGCGGGGAGCACCAACCTCACGTATCCGAGTGATTAACCGCCCGGGGCTCATCCCCGCTGACGCGGGGAGCACATACCGGACGACCAGGGCGAATAATCGTCATCGGGCTCATCCCCGCTGACGCGGGGAGCACCACCATCCCTGCGGACTCACGGGGCGGGTGCGAGGCTCATCCCCGCTGACGCGGGGAGCACGAAGGTGGCGTTCATGTAATTCCCTCCTTGTGGGGCTCATCCCCGCTGACGCGGGGAGCACTGAATTACCCACGTGTCACCAACAGGCGGCTTGGGCTCATCCCCGCTGACGCGGGGAGCACTGGTAAGATCCGGGGTGTTGGCTTCGAGGCGCAGGCTCATCCCCGCTGACGCGGGGAGCACCCCTCAAGCTTGTCGATGCCCCCGGCGGCCTCGGGCTCATCCCCGCTGACGCGGGGAGCACTTGACGTCCGACTGCTTGATGGATATTCCGTACGGCTCATCCCCGCTGACGCGGGGAGCACAGGTCGCGGAGGAGCGTTCGAACGTCCATCAGCGGCTCATCCCCGCTGACGCGGGGAGCACGAGCACGGTGGTGACGTCATTCCACCCCGTGTGGGCTCATCCCCGCTGACGCGGGGAGCACTCTGACCTATGTCCCTTAAAGTCACTGTGACGCGGCTCATCCCCGCTGACGCGGGGAGCACCGGAGTCATGCGCCGTGCTGAATGACGGGGTTCGGCTCATCCCCGCTGACGCGGGGAGCACTACACACTGGGATGTCTGCCGATGAGGCGCACAGGCTCATCCCCGCTGACGCGGGGAGCACTGGGAAGAGGGCGGCCACGAGGTCAGCCGTGCCGGCTCATCCCCGCTGACGCGGGGAGCACACCACCGACACCATCCGCGACCTGGCCGCCCTGGGCTCATCCCCGCTGACGCGGGGAGCACGCGGAAGGCGGAGGCTGCGCGTGATCGTGTTGCGGCTCATCCCCGCTGACGCGGGGAGCACTCGACTGCTGATAAGCCAGCGAACTCTGCGCACGGCTCATCCCCGCTGACGCGGGGAGCACCCACGCCACGCGGGACAGGGTGCCGTGCGCCTGGGCTCATCCCCGCTGACGCGGGGAGCACACCCCGCGTGACGGGCCGGTAAGGGTGGGCCGGGGCTCATCCCCGCTGACGCGGGGAGCACAAACGCCTGTACCGCGTCAACTTTGCCGCCCAGGGCTCATCCCCGCTGACGCGGGGAGCACGGGGGCTGTGTCGCGGCGTTGTGCGCGTCGACGGGCTCATCCCCGCTGACGCGGGGAGCACTGGTCCAGGAGATCCACGACATGACCCGGATGGGGCTCATCCCCGCTGACGCGGGGAGCACTCCGACATGACGGCAGGCTCAAATGCTGGGCGGGGCTCATCCCCGCTGACGCGGGGAGCACCGAGGAGCTGCGGGGGGTGGGTCTTGACTGATCGGCTCATCCCCGCTGACGCGGGGAGCACGTCTCCATCGGCCGGCCAGTGTGCGTGCCCTCGGGCTCATCCCCGCTAACGCGGGGAGCACACCACTGGCACAATTCACTAGCGAAGTCTTTTGGGCTCATCCCCGCTGACGCGGGGAGCACTGTACGCCGTCTCCGTGTGTCGGCAGTTATGGGGGCTCATCCCCGCTGACGCGGGGAGCACGGCAGAGACCTTGTCACAGGCTCGGCAGTGCACGGGCTCATCCCCGCTGACGCGGGGAGCACTCGGTGATCTTCCGCACCCGTTTTGATTTACGGGGCTCATCCCCGCTGACGCGGGGAGCACACTGGCTGAGCTGCACCATTCCAATGGAAAACCGTCGTGCAGATACAACTGTAGTTTGTCGATCGCGCTAATAACGGCTTTTTCGTATTTGCCTGGCCTTGCTCCATCCGGTCCGGCGGGTGAACTTCTTCTTGGAGGGCCGGACCATCAGAGTGAGGCCATCGAAGTCGGTGGGTTCCCAGTCGTGTCGGTGTGTGCGAAACTCCATGCCCTGCTCATTGTTGGTGCTGTAGACGAGCAGAGCGCGGCCGTCCTTCGACAGTTCGACAGTTCGCTCCCACAGAAGGTCTCGTATGCGGGCACTGGGTCGGCCAACGAATACTCCCGGGGAGATCTCCGATAGCCACTTGGTCAGGTCTCCCCGTAGTCCTGCGGGGCAGGCGGTCACGACCAGGACGATCATCAGAGGTCGATTCCTTCCGGTTCGGCCCAGTTGATGCCGGCGGCGATGACCTCGAGCTCGTTCCAGAGCATCAGCTCGACGTCAATCGAATCCGGGTCATCTTCCGTCCGCATGAGGCTGTGCAGGTCTTTCACCATGCGTTCCATGAGTCGGTGTTCGACAACTTTCTCGCGGACTCTGCGGCGGACGTTCTTCACGGCGTCGAAATCCGGGTCAGCTGCGGCATCGAAGGCTGCGGGAATGGAGATCTCTGCTTTGTAGAGGTCCGCAATGTCGTAGACGAATGCACGGTCAGTGCCGCTGTGGATCACTCCCAGTGAGGGTACGAATCCCAACGCTGTGATGACGGCGTGCGCGACTCCGTAAAGGGCGGCATTGGCGCCGGTCAACGCCCGGTTGATCGGGTCCCCGGATTCAAAATCGTTGGGGTCGTAGCTTCGCCGGTCCCAGTACACGCCGACCCGCTGCGCATGTTCCGCGTAGATGCGTTTCATCCGCGCACCTTCACGGCCCCGGAGCTGGGCCATCGTTGCACGTGAAACATCCTCACCGGCGAATCTCATGCTGTACATGGCCCGCGCACATTCCAGGCGACGCCGCTGATGACTGACTATCGACGCCTGCGCCTCCGCATTCCGTGACGTCTTGGCGGGAGGTCGTCCATGTGCGTAATAGCGGACGCCCTTTTCACCGGTCCAGACGACGGACACCCCGGCATCCCCCAGCAGCGCCATGGCCGCATAGGTGACGCGGGTACCGGGCCCCAGGAGAAGTGCGGCCAGTGTGGTCGCCGGGACATGCGCGATGCCCCGCTTGTCGGCAATGGTCAGCGCATTGTTGTCGCGGTTGACCACTGCTCGTTCGACGTAAAGGAAGCTGATGCGTCTTTCCACGCGCGCCAGCTCCTTACGCACAATGGGCACTTCACTCGGGTTCCGCACTGGTCACCCTCCGATTCGGGCCAGAGTCAGCAGTCCGCAGCCGTATGCTCGGGCGCGTCCGATGCCCTGGTTCAGGGTCGTCCGCAGGGCCTCCGCGTCGATGATCTCGAGGGTGCCCTCGAAGCGCGCGGTCGACAGGGACACCGTCCGTGACGACGACTCGTTGTTCTTCCGGAAGGTCTTGCGCTCACGGCCGACCACGACGGCGTCGTCAAGCAGACGGAAACCGGCGGTCTCGCTGCGTTGAGCGAGCCAGGCGAGCTGCTGTTCGGCGGTGACATGGGCGACGATCTTGCCGCGTGTGCCCCTGTCACCGGCCTTCGAGGACACGGGGTTCGCCTCCAGGGCGAAACGCCACTTCTGACCCTTGACCAGGGCGTCCTGGAAGCGCTGGTAATCGGCGCTCTGCGGTGGACGGGTGTCCCAGCCGGCCTGTTCGACGATGTGCAGCGCGTCGGGCTTCTCCGGGCCGACGATGTACAGGATGTGCTCGTCACCCTGGGAATCAGCGCGCCACAGCACACGCGCGGAGGAGGCGTCGATGTCCGGAGGGAAGGCCGAACGGACCGCCGCATGCATCGCCTCGGGGTTGGTCAGCAGTTTCCGCCCCCCACGCTTCCGAGGGTTGAGGTAAATGCGGGTCAGGGTGCTCATACTGAAATCACCGTCTCGAAGAAGGGGTCAACCGAGGTGCCCATGTCGTTGGGGAAGACACAGCCCTCCGGCTCCTGGACAACAGTGCGCCAGGAGTACACACGGTTCTCCTGGGAGAACGACACCGGCACATCCTGCTGCGCGACACCGCTCTCCCCGGGCCGGGCATCGCGGTAGATGGGCAGTTCCACGTTCTTGGCACGTGCCTTCCGGTGGAAGTCGGAGGCGTGCCACGGCTCCGCGCGCAGCGCCTCCACCGCCGACTTGTCGACGACCTTCAGCACCAGGTTCACCGGCGCCGGGCAGGAACGTCGCCCCAGGTAGAGGGGGAAACGGGGGTTCTTCAAGGCGTCGGCCAGACCGTCGACAACCTCCCGGTGGGGGCTTTCCAGCGCCGCCACGAAAGCCGCGTCAGACAGGTAATAGCGTGTGACCAGGTTGGCGTGCTTCGCGCCCTCGGCAAGCGCGGTCTGGTAGTCGCGCATGAGACTGCCGGGCTGATCCACACGCACGGCCAGAGTGAGTTCCGCCAGGTCCTCAACGGGATCCGTACGGCGTCGCCCTTCCGCTGCTGCGAGCAGACCGATGATGCCGGACTTCGTGGGCACCTGACCGGTCGTACGCTGTTTGTAGCGGCTGGAATCACCCCATGACTGCATGGGCCCCTTCAGCAGAAGGAGCAGTGAGTGCGCCATGATCAGGCACCTGCCTCTGCGATGGCCTCGCGGACCAGTCCGTCCAGCTCAGGCAGCGTGGTGGTCGTGGCGATGTCCTGGAAAGGCTCGGTGAGATCCCCCAGCCCCACGACGAATGCCCGGGCCGGCACGAAACCGTAGGCGGACTCGATGGACTTCTCCTCCTCGGCGAGCGCGCGGGCACCCGCCTGTCGACGCCCCTCGTTGCTGCCGGCGGCCACAGGGTTCTCGAAGGCGTTGACCAGGGAGATCGACCGGTCCTCACGCACCGTCACGTAGACCAGCTCGGGGAGCGTGTTGTGTGCGAAGGTGTTCTGCTTGCCGGTGGGCAGGCTGGTAATGAAGCTGCGCACGAACGCGACAGCAGCGGTGACAGCGGCCTCCCGGTCACCGAGATTCTCCGCCAGGGACTCCACGTCGAGGGTGGCGAAGCGGTACAGCGTGGAGGACATCATCTGGACGGTGCCCATCATGCCGGCACCGGTCTCGTCATGATCCTCGACGACGTCATCCACGGCCGTGAAGAAATCGAACTCCGGCTCGGACTCGTGGATGCCGATGGCGTGCGCCACCTGCACGGAAGCATCCACGTTGTACGCGGCATCATCGGCGACCATGCGTCCGAACATGGCGATGTCGACGCTGTGGTCGGTGTCGATCAGCTTCGCGACGTCCGTCTTCTTCAGGTTCTCCCCGTCCGCGTCCACGATGGCCTGGGCGAGGTTCTCGATCTGACGCGGGCTGAGGAACAGCAGGTACCCGGTCTGCTGGAAGATGCGGCGCTGCTCCTCCTCGCTGTCGGTCTCCTTGACCTTCGGCTCGACGAGCTTGATCTTGACCACCTTGAAGGCCTGGGCGACCCGCTCCTCGGCGCGGTCCGCGGTCCAGTCCTCGCCACCGAGCTCCCGGATCTTGTTCACCACCAGTTCAACGACGTGCTTGGTGCGGTAGCCGACACTGGCGGGGTCGAAGGTCTCCTCGAAGTCCTTGCGGATGGCGCGCTTCCAGGACTGGGAGGACACACGCTGGCGCGGAACGCCGCCGTAGACGGCGCTCTTCGGGGCACCGGTGTCATCGCGGTTGATCAGGCTGGGGGGAAGGGTCTGCAGGGCATGGATGTCGATGATGAGGGACATGATGTTCCTTTCGGGAGGTGAGGTCAGTTGTCAGAGGTGGTGTCGGAGTCTGCGGCGGAACGGAAACGCCCCATGGCGAAGTCGCGGCCCCATCGCAGGAGGACGCCGGCACGTCGGTCGTCGTAATCAAGTGCGCGCAGGTCGTTGGCGAACTGGGCGTAATCGAAACCCAGCTGCTCTCCCCGCAGGAGAGTGACCATGGACCGCGTGTGGTTGAGGCGGGCACGGGAGGAGCGGGCGAGCAGGAGGGCGTCGAAACGCGGTTTGAGGGACGCTGACTCACTCTGCGCGTACAGACGCCCACAGGCGGTGGCGAAGGAGACCCCGCGCACGTGCATGGGCCGGGTGGAGCTCTGCATGTGCAGCGCAAACAGCGTCAGCGCATGGAATGCGGCGGCCTCTGAAGGGGATGCCGCGTCCCCGTGTCCGAGCGAGTTCTCGTTCAGGGCCGGGCTGAGCACGAGCAGGGTCTTCTCCAGGGAGAGCGGATCCTGTTCGATGGGCTGCCCGGCGCGACGTCGCAGTTCCGCCAGCACTCCCCTGGCCTGCGCCTGGGCGCGTTCGCCCTGCTCTCCGAGAATCTGCGACTGCAGCCGCGTGGCTGTCGCGCCCACGGAGACGAACAACGTGTCGCGTTCCGTTTGTTGTGTCATCGGTAGTTCTCCTTAGTCTTCGGTGTCATCGGTGTCGTCGATGCGGTGGAGGATCTTCCTCAGTCGTCCCTGCAGCATCCGGTAGGCGGATCCTGCGGACAGGATGCGGGTGCCCGCACCGTCGGGACCACTGCTGATCTCCCGGCCGACCAACGCCTTCGGGCCGGCACCGCGCATGAGCTCTGCGGCACGCTCGAGGATCTGCTCCCTGACCTCCACCTGCCAGTCGCTGATCTGCCTGTCGGTGTCATCCGGGTCAAGTTTGCCCAGCCAGGTGACGAAGCGCGGCTCAATGTCCGCGAGGATCCCATCCGTGGGGTCCGGCTGGAACTCGTACATGCCGCCGGCTGCCTCCAGGAGGTGGCCCGCGAACTGGCCCAGCGCGATTGCTGCATCCCGGGTGGAAGCAGCGGCGTCGATGACCTCCGCGCGGAGGTCCGCGGCCTCGGGTTCCAGCAGGGCCACCGGCAGATCGATCCGCCCGGTGATCACCGTGGCCACCGAGGAATCCTGGGGCCCATAGGAGACCGACACCATCTGGATGTCCAGGACCGGGGGCATCTCCACGTCTTCCGCGATCTCCGCCAGCTGCGAGAGATTCCGGGGGCGGATGGGCGCCACGTTCTTCCCGTCGAAGCCCGGGTCCCGGTCCAACGAGATGAGGGGCTCCAGGGAACGCCACATCGTCCGGTTCGGATCGAAGGGCTGGGCGTAGTGGACAACCTTCCCGCCCTTGGACTGGTTCTTGCTGAAGCGGTACGGCGTCATCGGGTCGTCCAACACGTTGGCGCCGGCATCGGGGATGCGGTCACCGTTGCTCACCAGCACGGCCGTCACCCGACCGTCCTCGACGAACAGGCGAACGCGCCGCCCCTGCCAGGTGGCCAGGTCGCTGGGCCCCTGCGGGCCCGCGGTCTCTCCCGCACCCTCCGGCTTGTCGACGTGCCTCTCCGCCGCCGTATCCTGATTCCTCTCCCAGACCGGCCGGTCGTTGGTATCTGTGAGAGCTTTCTGCGTGGTGTTGAGGAGGAGCGTCTCCCGCAGGTTCTTGCCCACGACCAGGGTGCCGCCGGTACGGCCGGTCCAGCCGGTGCCGATCGGATAGCCTCTGCCACCCTTGACGCGGGCATCACCGACGGCGCCCGACTTGATGCCGGAGTAGTCGTAGGCCTGCGCGTAAATCAGCCAACGGGCGGCCTCCGCCAGGTCAAGGGATTCGCGTGCCTCGCCGGCGCGCATGGTGAAGTACTCGTCCTCTGCCTCCGGGATGATCCTCTGCACCGGGAAACGCGAGTCCTTCGACGTGCGGAGATCCGCCACCTGCATGAAGGGCTTCTCGGGGTGCAGGAGATCGAAACGGTCCTGGTATTCATCCAGGTACTCGCTGACCAGCTGGTCCGGCCCGCCCAGTTCCTTGAGCCGCGCCTCAAACCATCCCGCATAGGTGAAGGTCTGTCCGGGGCGGACAAGTGTCTCCGGGTGATGTGCCCGCCAGAAGATCGCCAGCAGCACGCGGAGAACCGCATAGTTCTGGGTGGGGGAATCGCCGCGGATACTCCTGACCTCATGCTGTCCGTCGAAGATGTCGCGGATGCCCAGGAGCTTCTCGCTACCGTCGGCTAATTCGCAGTTGATCCACGGCTCGGTGAGCAGGGAATAGGTAGGTGGTGAACTCACATTGTCCTCTCAATAAAGCGCATTGTTGTGATTTGTATCCGATTCAGCGGTTTTGTTCTCGACTTTGGTGTTCCTCTCCGCCGACCATCTCCAGCCCGAGTTCGGACGTGTACCGAAGCCGGCCGCCATTCAGTTCCGCCTCACCGTCCTCGTTGAAGCGGAGCGCCACCTGTCCCTTGAGCAGGAAATGTCCGGTCCATCCGATCGGCGTCTGTTTCTCCAGTTGATCGATCACCGCATCAAAGTCAGAGGCAAAGCGGGTGAGTCTGGCCGGCAGGCGGATCACGGAGGAGGCCAGCTGAAATGCTGTGTCCCGGTCCGGCACATCGTCGTCGACAAGTTCGATGTCATTGCAGTCGGCGTCGGGTGTCGGCATGGGCCGGTACCCGTACTCGGTGTCGATGACCGGGATGACCTCGATCGTGGGATCCGTGTCGCGCACCTGCGCGACGCCGGCCTCCTCCCCGGTCGGGGTCTTCTCGTCCATGCCCCGGTGATACCTCCCGAACAGACCCTCGAGTTTGTCCGCCTGGTCCGGTTCCGGGATCTGGAATGCGCGGGCCCTCAGCTCCGCTGTCCCCTGATTCATCTTCAGCTGGGACTTCACCTCCGTGTACGTCTCCGCCCAGGCGGCCGGTGGCACAAAATCGGGAGAGTAGGTGCGCTGGACGAGGGAGGAGACGTCATCGGGGCGTCGGAAAGCTGTGGGGAGATTCGCCAACGTCGACATGAGAATGGCGGGCTCATACACGGCGGCGCATCCCCGGTCGAAGACCGGGACCGGATCCGTGGCCAGGAGGCCGCGGACGTAGACCTGCGGCTCACGCAGCGCGGCAGGACGGTCCTCCACGGGCCGCTCATGGCGGTGCATACGGCCGATCCGCTGGATCAGCAGGTCCATGGGGGCGATGTCGGTGATGAGGGCGTCCGCGTCAATGTCGAGACTCTGCTCGGCGACCTGCGTGGCACAGATGATCCGCCGGTACGGGCGCCCCTCCCCGCGGCGGGAATCGGGGCCGAGAGCCTCCCGCAGCCGGTCCTCCTTGAAGGCGCGGTCCGAGGCCAGGAAAGCACTGTGGTGGAGCTCCACCTCTTCGGGGAAGGCCTGCGAGATCTCCGCGTACGCATCCTGTGCACGACGGACGGTGTTGCTGATGATCAGCAGGCAGCCGCCATCCTCAGTGAGCTTCTCGACGAGCCCCCGCAGCTCATCCAACCCGTCCGGCACGATCTCGATCGAGGCCTCGATGTCCGTCGGACGTGACTCCACCTCAATCTCACGCACCCCCTGCCCGTCCACCACGGTGATCAACGGATACGCCTCGGACAGGTCCTCGGGGAACGTGTCCTGGGTCTCCGAACCGTAGGCCTCGACCAGCGCCAGCTTCGTCTCCTTGGGCAGCGTCGCGCTGAGCAGGATGACGGACACCCCGTACCGGGCCAGCCACCGCAGCGCCAGCTGCAGGTAACTCTGCATGTAGAGGTCGTAGGCGTGCACCTCATCGACGATGATCACCTTGCCCGCCAGTCCGATGTGCCGGAGCATGGAGTGCTTCATCTGCAGGGCCATCATCAGCACCTGGTCGACGGTGGCGACGACAAAGTCGGACAGCATGGCCTTCTTCGTGCCCTGCATCCACTGGCTGGCCACCACGGCCCCGTGTCCGTCGTCGGTGTCGGTGCCGATCCCGCCCATCCGCAGCTTCTCGAAGTCCGCCGACAGCATCTTCCGCGAATGGACCAGGTTCATCGAGGTCACGGTGTGTTCCGGCGTGTTGCGTGTGGCCCACTCCGCGACCCGGTGGAACAGTCCGTTCGCCGTTCCCATGGTCGGAGCCGCGAGCAGGAGCCCCTGCGCCCGGGTGTCAGCGGCGATACGCTGCCCGGCGGCCAGGGCGGCCTCCGTCTTCCCCTCCCCTGTCGGGGCCTCCACGATGAGCAGGCACGCACCGTCCACGTCGGACACCGCCTCGAACGCGGCCTTCTGCATCGGGCGCGCCCCGAAATGCTCCGGCCACCCGAAGGCCCGACGGTAGAACTCGTCCGTCCCTTCATCCGGTTGGTACTCCACCGCCCACGGGCGAGTGAGATCCACCGCCGCGAACCCGGAACGGACGCGCTCCGCCTGTGAACCTGATGCCACCATGGGGAACGCCTTCTCATTGGAGGCGATCCAGTCCGCCATGACCAGCAGACCCGTGAGACGCATGGTCACGTCAGCGTGGATCCGCTCCGGCAGCCGGGGCAGAACCTCCTCCACACCCGCCACCTGGGCCATCCCAGTGAGGATCTCCTGCTGCAGGGCACTCCATTCCTTCGGGTACCTCCGGAGGATCCTCGCCGCCTGATTGCGGGCCTCTCCTGTCGTGGCGATGCCGTGGTGGGCCCCGACCACCGCTCCGAGCGCATTCGCCACCCTTTTCGGGCAGCCCCGCTTCTGCAACCAGTCACTGACCAGCAGTTCGCCGACGAGTCCGTGCTGGAAGTGTCGCGAGCCTTCCTCGACCTTCGACATCTTCATGGGCAGCCCGGTGGCCGCGATGTCGTCGACGATGAGCCTCCCGAGTTCGTCATGTCCAATCTGCCGCGCGAACTTGAGGGTCGCCTTGGCCACGTCATGCGTGCCCGCCAGAAAAAGGAACAGCGTCCGCAGATCCGACTCCGCGATACCGGACTTCTTCTCCAGTGATGCCTTCACCGACTCCGCCAACCACTCATCCCACAGGACAGCGCCCACACAGGCCACGTCCCCCAGATGCTGGACGAGCGGCAGATATCCGAACTCATCGCCGGGTTTAGCCCACAGCACACGCAACTCAGGCGAAGAGGAATCGACGAACTGCTCCACACGTTCGAAGAACGGCAGGTCCATGTCGGGAGTGACCAATAGGCTCATGCTTATGACGGTAGCTTCCTACACAAAACGTGTCAAGCGCTAGATCAAAACCATGTTTACAGTTATATTGATGCCATGCTTTACGAATCCCCCCTCGCCGCATTAGCGTTGCAGTTGGCCCGCGTCAGCCGGCATGAGCCATGCAACCATGGCTGTGAGCTACCGAAGCTCTCCTCTCCCCGCGTCAGCGGGGCTGAGCATGATGAGGGGCACGGACCCGTCAGGTCCGTGCCCCTCCCCTTATCTTTCACCCCACCCCACCTCCCGTTGCGCTGCTCAGGAGGAGGATCGGAGGGGCGTCGAGAAGCAGCGATCCGGGCGCCCACCAGCGTGCACTCTAGACTGAGCACATGTTTGCGGTTGACCAGGCAATCTCCACCACCACCATCGTGTTCGGTGTCATCGGCCTTGTTCTGTCACTCCCCGTGTGGGGGCTTTTCCTGGCGGCGGGGCTGCGGATGTTCCGTTTCGTCCGTTCGGGGCAGCCGCTCCCGGCGGGTGACCGCACGGACAGGCCGCTGCAGCGTTTCTCCCGTGTGCTCGTGGAGGTGTTCGGGCACACGCACTTCAAGTCACGCCCGCTGGTCAATGTGGCCCACTGGCTGGTCATGGTGGGTTTCCTGTTCGGTGTGCTGGTGTGGTTCGAGGCGTACATCCAGACGTTCAATCCGGCGGGCGGGTGGCCGTGGCTCGGGAGCTGGGGTCCGTACCTCTTCATTGAGGAGGTGCTGGGCATCGGCACGGTCGCGGGCATCGTGACGCTCATCGTCATCCGCCTGCGGCAGGGCACCTCGGACCGCATCTCCCGGTTCTACGCGTCGAATCACACCGCCGCCCGCGCCATCGAGGCGATCGTCTTCCTCGAGGGACTGGGCATGCTGCTGGTCAAGGCCGGCAAGATCGCCACGTTCGGCGGTGGGCACCCGGTCGCGGACTTCCTCTCCCGCCACATTGCGGCGCTGCTGCCGGCGTCGCCGACGATGGTCTCCGCGTTCGCGCTGCTCAAGCTGCTCGGCGGCATGGCGTTCCTGGCGCTCCTGGCACGCAACCTCACGTGGGGTGTCGGCTGGCACCGCTTCCTCTCCTTCTTCACCATCTTCCTCCAGACCAACGCGGACGGCCGCAAGGCCACCGGCCGCCTGAAGCCGATGACCTCCGGCGGCAAGGTGCTCACCCTGGACAACATCGAGGAGGAGGACACGTTGGGCGTCGGCAAGCTGGGGGACGCCTCGTGGAAGATGCTTCTCGACGCCTCCACCTGCACCGACTGCGGCCGCTGCCAGGATCTCTGCCCCGCCTGGAACACCGGCAAGCCGCTCAACCCGAAGCTGCTGATGACCGACATCCGCGACGCCGCGTTCGGGAGGGAGTACGAGGGCGTCGACGTGCTCAGCATGGCCAACGTCATCTCCGACGACGTCCTGTGGTCCTGCACGAACTGCGGTGCCTGCGTCGACCAGTGCCCCGTCGACATCGAGCACCTCGACCACGTCGCCGACCTGCGCCGCTTCCGGGTCCTCGCCGACTCCGAGTTCCCCTCCGAACTCACCGGACTGTTCAAGAACCTCGAGTCCAAGGGCAACCCCTGGGGCCGCAACCGCGCCGACCGCAACTCCTGGGTCGCCGCCGCGCGTGCCGACGGCATCCCCGTCCCCGTCGTCGGAGACGACATCCAGGATCTCAGCGACACCGAGTACCTCTTCTGGGTCGGCTGCGCCGGCGCCTTCGACGACGACGGCGTGCGCACCACCCGCGCCGTCGTCGAACTGCTGCACACCGCAGGCGTGAAGTTCGCGGTCCTGTCCACCGGCGAGACCTGCACCGGCGACCCCGCCCGCCGGGCCGGCAACGAGTTCCTCTTCCAGATGCTCGCCACCGAGAACATCGCCACCCTCAACGACGTCTTCGACGGTGTCCCCGCCGGGCAGCGCAAGATCATCACCACCTGCCCCCACTGCTTCAACACCATCCGCAACGAGTACCCGGATTTCGACGGCCACTTCGACGTCTTCCACCACACCCAGCTGCTCAACCGCCTCGTCCGCGACGGCCTGCTCACACCCGTCCCCCGCGGCCCCGAGCACCGCCGCCCCGTCACCTACCACGACCCCTGCTTCCTCGGCCGCCACAACCAGGTCTACGACCCGCCGCGCGAGATGGTCGAGGCCGCCGGCGCCTCCCTCGTCGAGATGGGCCACACCCGCGAGGAGGCCTTCTGCTGCGGCGCCGGCGGTGCACGCATGTACATGGAGGAGACCATCGGCCGCCGCGTCAACGAGTTCCGCTCCGAACAGGCCCTCGCCACCGGCGCGGAGGAGATCGCCACCGGCTGCCCCTTCTGCACCACCATGTTCACCGGCGGCGTCAAGGCCCTGGCGTCCCCTGACGTCCCCGCCCCGGTCGTCCGCGACGTCGCCCAGATGCTCCGCGACTCCATCCTTATCGACGGCCACCTCCCACCCGCCCGCGAACCCCACTTCCTCGGCGAGGTGATCCGCCCCAGGCGTTCCTCCGCTCCTGCTCGCGGAGCCGACGCACCCCTCGCGGGTCGCGACCTCGGCCTGACCTCCACGAAGAAGCCCACCCCCACAACTCCGCCTGCGCCTGCCACGCCTCCGGCACCGGTCGCTCCCGCGGCGCCCAATGTTGTAGTTCCGCCCGCTCCGGGTGCTGCTGTACCGCCTGCGCCAGGCGCTCCTGCGGTGCCGAATGTTGTAGTTCCGCCCGCTCCGGGTGTTCCCGTACCTCCTGCACCAGGCACGGCGGTTCCTCCTGCGTCGACCACGCCACCGGCCCCTGGTGTGGCCGTTCCTCCTGCGCCGGGTGCTGCTGTACCGCCAGCCCCAGGTACTTCCGTGCCACCCGCGCCGACCGCTGCAGCACCAAGTGTTGTAGTTCCCCCAGCACCGGGTACCGCTGTGCCTCCCGCACCGGCCGCTCCCGCAACACCAAATGTTGTAGTTCCCCCAGCACCGGGTACCGCTGTGCCACCGGCACCGGCCGCTCCCGCAACACCAAATGTTGTAGTTCCCCCAGCACCGGGTACTGCCGTGCCCCCTGCACCGGGCACAGCTGTACCGCCGACACCGGCAGTGCCGTCAGCACCAGGTACCGCCATGCCACCCGCACCAGGCACGGCTGTTCCTTCTGCATCTGCCACACCGCCCGCACCGAATGTTGTAGTTCCCCCTGCACCGGGTGCTGCCGTGCCCCCTGCACCGGCCGTGCCACCCGCACCAGGTACCGCCGTACCACCGGCCCCAGGCGGCGCCGTGTCACCTGCACCGGCGGCTCCCGCGTCGCCAAATGTTGTAGTTCCCCCTGCACCTGGCTCCGCAGTCCCGCCGGCGCCGGCAGTCCCACCGGCGCCGGGCACCGCGATTCCGTCCACGGCTGAGAAGAACGACACAGAGGAGAGGTGAGGGACTGGGGAGCGGGGCTCGTCGAGAAGCTCTCTGTTTACACGTGAACCCCATGAGTCACAGATCGCGACCTGGGGAAACACAAAGGGTCACGGAAGTTGACGTGGAATCGGAACCTTCCAGCACCACAACCCCCGGCCGAAAGCCCCGCCCCAACCCCCAACCCACTCCCAAAAGATCAGGGCTTCCCCGGAGGGGACTTTCAGGCTGCATCAGTAAGCTTGACGGCATGAGTATGAGGTACCCGACCCCCGGACCGAACATGAGGCTGAGCGACGCCGAGCGCAGCGCCGCCATGTCGACGCTGGGCCGTGCCTTCGCGGAGGGGCGGCTCTCCATTGACCAGTACGACGAGCGTTGCCAGAAGATCGCGCAGGCGGAGTTCCAGCGTGACCTGGATCCGCTGTTCAGCGATATTCCGCGGTTCAGTGGTCAGGCGACGGGGCAGGTCGACAAGCTGTATTCGGCGCAGGAGATCGAGGCCGCGTACCGGGAGGGGCGCAACATCCGCCTGGGTCTCCTGGGGCTGTCGACGATCGGCACGGCGGTCGCCTCCGGGCTCCTGCTGACGGTCACGCCGGCTGCGGGCCTGCTGTGGTTGATCATCCCGACGGTGTGGATCATGTTGTACATCATGAAGGTGGGGCCGAAGTCGTGGTATGTGCCGAGTGCGCGGGCCGTCGACAAGCAGCGCCTCAGGGAGCTGCGGACGACGGAGCAGCTGCGCGCCGTGGAGCTGCGCCTGGCGAACCAGGAACAGCTCGAGGCTCTGAGGGCGGAACGACGCGCCCAGACGGCTGAATTGACGAACAAGGCGATGGGATTCGTGAACAAGGCGTTGGAGCGTGGCAAGAAGTAGTGGCAACATGTAGTCCATGAGTGAGACCGACTCCCCGACCCCTATCCGCCGACGCCCCCGTACCTTCGATCAGTCGAACAAGATGAAGGACGTCCTGTATGAGATCCGCGGCCCGGTGTCGGCGGAGGCGGAGCGGCTGGAGGCGGACGGTCACCACATCCTCAAGCTGAACACCGGCAACCCGGCCACGTTCGGCTTCGACGCGCCGGACGTGATCATGCGTGACATGATCGCCGCGCTGCCGACCGCGCAGGGCTACTCGACGTCCAAGGGCATCATCCCGGCCCGTCGTGCCGTGGTCACCCGTTATGAGCTCGTCGAGGGTTTCCCGGACTTCGACGTGGAGGACGTGTTCCTCGGCAACGGTGTCTCCGAGCTCATCACCATGACGATGCAGGCGCTGCTCAACGACGGTGACGAGGTCCTCATCCCCGCCCCGGACTACCCGCTGTGGACCGCCGCGTGCTCCCTGTCCGGCGGTAAGCCGGTGCACTACCTGTGCGATGAGGAGGACGACTGGAACCCGTCGATCGAGGACATCCGTTCCAAGGTGACGGAGAAGACGAAGGCGATCGTCGTCATCAACCCGAACAACCCGACTGGTGCGGTGTACTCGCGTGAGATCCTGCAGCAGATCGTGGACATCGCGCGCGAGCACGAGCTGCTCATCCTCGCCGACGAGATCTACGACCGCATCCTCTACGACGACGCCGAGCACATCTCCCTGGCCACCCTGGCCCCGGACCTGCTCACCATCACGTACAACGGCCTGTCCAAGGCGTACCGCGTCGCGGGCTACCGCGCCGGCTGGATGGTGCTCACCGGCCCGCAGGACCACGCCCGCGGCTTCATCGAGGGGCTGGAGCTCCTCGCCGGTACCCGCCTGTGCCCGAACGTGCCCGCGCAGCACGGCATCCAGGTGGCGCTCGGCGGCAAGCAGTCGATCTACTCGCTGACCGGCGAGGGCGGGCGTCTGCTCAACCAGCGCAACGTCGCGTACCAGAAGCTCAACGAGATTCCCGGCGTGAGCTGCGTGAAGCCGATGGGTGCGCTCTACGCCTTCCCGCGTCTGGACCCCAACGTCTACGAGATTCACGACGACGCCAAACTCATGCTCGACATCCTCCGCGCCGAGAAGATCCTCCTCGTGCAGGGCACCGGCTTCAACTGGCCGACGACCGACCACTTCCGCATGGTCACCCTGCCGTGGGCGTCGCAGCTGGAGAACGCCATCGAGCGGCTGGGCAACTTCCTGGTCAGCTACAAGCAGTAGGTATGGGTAGCATGGGCTACTGAACTAACAGTTCTGAAAGGTGGCCCCATGCTGTTCGCATCAGTGACTGAACTTCGGCTCACCGCATTCAAGTCTTTCCGGGATGCAGTCCTGCCTCTCGGCGATGTTACTTTCCTGACCGGACGTAACAGTTCAGGCAAGTCCAACGCATTGGACGGGCTAGACGTTCTTTCTCGTATCGCTGGCGGTGAAGACCTAGCAGATGCCCTGGACGGGAGACGCCGACAGGCGGGGACCGTTCGCGGTGGTTCTCGGGGCTGTGCACCGCACGGCAGTAGCGCATTCAGTTTGGGTTGCACAATCACCCATGGAGAAGATTCGTGGCTCTACTCAGTAGAAGTGCAGGTTTCACCCGATCTCCGGATCATCGCAGAGCAGCTTGAGGGGCCGGCCGTCGCAGCCAGGAGCGGAGCCCGCCGTCCCAAAGAAGTGCTGTTCCGAACCCGGCCGCCAGTAGACGGCGCGCCCGGCATTGAAGCAAAGATATACAGTGGAAAGCGAGGTGCCAACCCTGCCCGCTCTTTCCGGGACAATCGCTGCGTACTCACGCAACTCCCCACGGCTATCCTCGGTTCCAACCAGACAGAACGGTCAATCCTGCAGGGAGTCGAGACCGTGATCTTGGCGCTCCGTGGCACCTTCCACATTGATCCGGTGCCTCACCTCATGCGCAGCTTCGTATCTGTACACGACACAGCACTTCGACGTACCGCCGAGAATCTCTCATCCGCACTGCATCACCTTCAGCAGCAGGATCCGGTGGCCTTCAAAGACATCATCGAACTGACCAGGAAAGTCGCTGATGATCAGGTTACCGGCATTTCCTTCGCCGAGTCTTCCCTTCAAGATGTCATGCTGCAGCTGGAAGAATGTCGGGGGCCGGCAGACGACCGAATCCCAGAGCTCACCCCGGCACGGGAAATGAGTGATGGTCTTCTCCGTATCCTCGGCATTGCCACTACTTTGAAATCCACTCGCGCCTCCCTGGACATTGACGCAAGACCCTGGGTCGCTGTTGGAACAGCAGACGGAGAGACTCCCGAAGGCGGCGTGCTCGTCGTCATCGAAGAGTTGGAGAATGGACTGCATCCCTCCCAGGCGCATCGTGTTCTTGAGCTCATCCAACGCAGCCATGCGGCCACCGGCGCACGCGTGCTCGCCACGACCCACAGCCCAGCACTCCTTGACGCCGCTGAGGGAATCCTCAATGACAGCATCATCGTGTGCCACCGTGACTCAACCACCGGGTACAGCACTCTGACACCGCTCATCCAACTCCCTGGTTACGCCCGCGCACTCGCGGAGGGAACTCTGGGCGATGCTGTCACCGCAGGGAAGCTCGTTGACGATGCCATCGAGACCCCCGATTATTCGGACTTCGAACGTTTTCTGGGGGCAGGTTAATGCAAAGCGTCTTCTTCGTGGACACGTCCGTGATGTGCAACATCACCAGAGTGCCTTTTCATGACCAAGATGCTGATGAAATGATCAACGAAATGCTCCGGCGGGCCCGGGAATAGAGGGCTCTGTTCATCCTCCCCATCACAACAGTTATCGAGACCGGCAACCACATTGCCAACGTGCAAGACGGACACCAGCGCCGCGAAGCCGCAACAAGATTCTCTCAATTCTTGGAGCATATTATCGCTGGGCATGCACCCTGGACGCTCCACGACGTTGCCTGGAACAAGCAGTTCCTGCAAGGTCTTCTGGACGGCGCGGGGTCTGGGGTCTCCTACATCGACCATGCCTCGGCCAAGGTAGGGGCCGGAGATCTATGCATTCTCGCAGAACGGGATCAGTACGCGGAGCGCACGGGGGTAAAGGCGAGGGTCTGGACCTTAGACAAATCGCTCGATTCCTACAACGTGTGACCGGCGGCGAAGTCAGGGACGACGTGCTCGATGAGTTCCTCGAGCACCTCGTCCGCGGGGCGTGAGCCCCTCTTCAGCCCGAGGATGCAGTGGTCGACGCCCATCTCCTCCAGTTCGTGGAGGATGCGCACGAGCGGCCGCGCGCCGACGGACCAGCCGAACTTGATCGGCCCGGGTTCGGCGTCGGGGTCCGGGTGCAGGTCGAGCGCGATGCTCATGCCGAAGGGCTTGTCCACGCCGTCGCGCCACTCCGCGAGGTACTTCTGCTGCGTGTGCAGGGGGCGGTGGTAGGTGAGGTGGGCGTCGGCGTGCTCGCGGTGCCACTCCATCGACTGCAGGCACGAGCCGACGGTGAGCACCGGGGGTCGCACGGCGAGCGGTTTGGGCACGATGTCGCCGCCCCACATGCGGCCGCGTGACCAGCGGATGCCCTGGTTCTCGGTGGTCCACGCCTGGTCCATCACGTCGAGGTTCTCGCGGAACACGTCGGCACGCGCCCCCTCCTCGAGGCCGAAGGCCTTGTACTCGACGGGCCGGTCGCCCGTCGCGACGCCGAAGAGGAAACGCCCGCCGGAGAGGTGGTCGACGCTGGCCGCCTGCTTCGCCAGGTGCAGCGGCTGCCGCACGGGGACCACGACGGCCGCGGTGCCCAGTGCGATCTCGCTTGTCGACGCCGCCAGGTACCCCAGGTACGTGAACGGGTCCCACACCTGCCCCACGTCACCGAAGTCCGCGACGCGTAGCGGGATGTCCCGCAGCCAGGCCGCCGCGAAGCCCCCCTCCTCGGCCCGCCGGATGAGCTCGACCTGACGCCCGATGTCCACCGCCGGGTGCTCGGCACTGCCCGCGACCAGCGGCAGCGCGATCCCCAGGGTCAGGCGGCCGCGCGGGAACGTCCGCCGGAAACCGGGCAGAGTGGTGACGGGTGCGTCGGACAGGGAGAACGGGGACATACCTCCTCATGCTATCGGGACTAGGGTTGCTCTACATGGGAAAACACCGCAGCTCAGGCACCCCCGTCTCGCCCTGGCGGCGGCTACTCCTCGGCTTCCTCGTCCTCTCCCTCCTCGCCACCGTGTTCGGGGTGTGGCGGCTGTGGCCACCGGCCGGGGAACCGCAGGTGAGTGAGGAGTTCGCCACCACCTTCAACCTCAACCACACCCAGGTCAGCGGCACCGTCGAGCTTGTCGACGCCGCCGCCTGCTCCTCCCCCTCCACGGGGAGGGCCTTCGACGGCTCACCCGTCGTCCCCCTGGAGCAGTCCGGGCAGGAGTGTGAGCGCTCTCTGGTGACCATCACCTCCGGCCTCGACGAGGGGCGGCGCACCCAGCTCGTCCACTACGGGCTGCCCGGCGAGCCGCACCTGCGGGAGGGTGATGAGGTGCTGCTCACCGCCACGGACGGCCCGGAGGGCACAACCTACACCTTCGGTGACTACCAGCGTGCGGTCCCGCTGGCGGTGTGGGGTGTACTCATCGCGCTCATGATCGTGGTGTTCGCCGCCTGGCGGGGCGTGCGCGCCCTGGTCGGCCTGGTGGTCACCCTCCTCGGCATCGGGGTGTTCCTCCTGCCAGCGCTGCTCCACGGCCGGGAGCCTCTCGCGCTGGCGGTGGTCGCGGGGGCGGCGATCCTCATGGTGGTGGTGCCGCTCGTCCACGGCGTGAACTGGAAGTCCGCCTCCGCGTTGGCGGGCACGCTCATCGCCCTGGCGGTGGCCGCCGGGCTGGCGCGGGCCGCCATCGGCACGACCCACCTGCGCGGCCTGGGTTCCGAGGACAACCTCACCATCCTGCTCTACCTGCCGGACGTGTCCATCGTCGGTCTGCTGCTGTGCGGATTCATCATCGGCGCCCTCGGCGTGCTCAACGACGTCACGGTCGCCCAGTCCTCCACCGTCAACGAGCTGGCGGACCTCGACCCCGACGCCTCCCCGTGGCGTCTGTTCCTCGGCGCGATGAAGGTCGGGCGCGACCACATCTCCTCGATGGTCTACACCCTGGTGCTCACCTACACGGGTGCGGTGCTGCCCATGCTCCTGCTCATCTCCGTGGCGCAGCGCCCGCTCACGCAGACGCTCACCAGCGACATCGTCGCGACGGAGCTGCTGCGCTCCGGCATCGGCGCCCTGGCGCTCACCCTCGCCGTGCCGCTGACCACGCTCATTGCGGCGTGGACGGTGCCGGAGAGGGCCGGGCGGACGTCGACAGGCGTCTAGAGGGTGCGGCCCAGGGCGTGGATGTTCCAGCCGGCGGCCTGCCACTTGTCGACGTCGAGCACGTTGCGCCCGTCGATGATCGTGCGGCGCTGCACGAGCTCACCGACCGCCTCCGGGTCGAGGTCACGGAACTGCTGCCACTCCGTGGCCAGGACGACCAGCTCCGCGCCCTCGAGGGCCTCCTCGACGGAGTCGGTGTAGCCGAGCGTCGGGAAGACCTTACGGGCGTTGTCCATGGCCTTCGGGTCGTAGACGGAGACCTCTGCGCCCGCCAGGGACAGGGAACCCGCCACCGACAGCGCCGGCGAGTCGCGCACGTCGTCCGAGTTCGGCTTGAACGCCGCGCCGAGGACGGTGATGCGGTGGCCGAGCAGGTTGCCGTCGCACAGCTCACGGGCCAGCTGCACGACACGGTCGCGGCGGCGCATGTTGATGGTGTCGACCTCACGCAGGAAGGTCAGTGCCTGGTCGGCGCCCAGCTCACCGGCACGCGCCATGAAGGCCCGGATGTCCTTCGGCAGGCAGCCACCACCGAAGCCGAGGCCCGCACCGAGGAACTTGCGGCCGATGCGGTCGTCGTAGCCGATGGCGTCGGCAAGTTTGGTCACGTCGCCGCCGGCGATCTCGCAGATCTCCGCGACGGCGTTGATGAAGGAGATCTTCGTGGCCAGGAACGCGTTCGCCGACACCTTGACCAGCTCGGACGTCACCGTGTCCATGACCAGGAACGGGGTGCCCTCCGCGATCGACTTCGCGTACACCTCACGGGCGACCTCCTCCGCGCGGGTCTCACCGCGGCGCACACCGAGGACGATGCGGTCCGGGGAGATGGTGTCCTGCACGCCGTAGCCCTCGCGGAGGAACTCCGGGTTCCAGGCGATCTCGACGGTGGTGCCCGGCTTCGCCAGCTCATCGGCCAGCTTCTGCAGCTCATCGGCGGTGCCCACCGGAACGGTCGACTTGCCGAAGATGATGTGGTCACCCTCCAGCAGCGGCACCAGGTCCTTGATCACCGCGTACACGTAGGTCAGGTCCGCCGCGTAGGAGCCCCGCTCCTGCGGGGTGCCCACGCCGAGGAAGTGCACGTTCGCGAACTCCGCCGCACGCTGGTAGTCGGTGGTGAAGTCCAGCCGACCGGACTCCAGGTTCCGGGTGAGCACCTCCGGCAGGCCGGGCTCGTAGAACGGGACCGTGCCCTCGCTGAGGGAGTCGATCTTGGCAGAATCCACATCCACGCCGAGCACCTCATGGCCGAGCTCAGCCATGCAGGCCGCGTGGGTCGCACCCAGGTATCCGGTGCCGATGACAGTCATACGCATACCGGTTATTGTTACTGCTCCCGAATGAACGCAGGCTGAACTGGGATTGAATGCCACTTCCGGGGGTAGAGAACGGGGGACACCCCGCCCCGGCTACTCCGCCGGGAAGTTCAGGTACGCCCGCGACGGCGTCGGACCCCGTTGACCCTGGTACTTCGACCCCAGGGAGCCGGTGCCGTAGGGCACCTCCGCCGGAGAGCTCATCCGGAACAGCGCCAGCTGGCCGACCTTCATGCCGGGCCACAGCGTCATCGGCAGGTTCGCGACATTCGACAGCTCCAGCGTGATGTACCCCGAGAAACCCGGGTCGATGAAGCCCGCGGTCGAGTGCGTCAGCAGCCCCAGGCGCCCCAGCGAGGACTTGCCCTCGAGGCGACCGGCGAGGTTCGGCGGCAGCGTGAACTTCTCCAGCGTGGAGGCCAGCACGAACTCACCCGGGTGCAGCACGAACGCCTCCCCCTCCTCCACCTCGACGAGGCTGGTCAGGTCATCCTGCTGCAGCTTCGGGTCGATGTGCGTGTACTTCGAGTTGTTGAACACCCGGAAGAACCGGTCCATGCGGACGTCCACGCTCGACGGCTGGATGTTCGCCGGTTCGAAGGGCTCGATCCCGAGGTCACCGGAGTTGATGGCGGAACGGATGTCACGATCTGAGAGAAGCACGGTCCTGAGTGTACGTGACGACGCCCCTCCGCTGGCCCACTCGACCACATGTACTAGTTAGCGGACATTGATGTCCTGAGGGCCCGTTAATGTCCGGGCTGTTCCACCAGTTCCTGTCTCTCGAACCGAAAGGTCCCTCATGACCCGTTTCACCCGCGCCCTCACCGCCTCCGCCCTCGCACTCTCGATGGTGCTCGCCCCGACCGGCGTCGCCCACGCGCAGTCCAGCTTCGGCATGTCCTCGGCGGCCACCCAGAACTCCACCGAACAGCGCCTGCGCGCCGCCGCCGAGGGAGCGATGTCCCGCTCCGGCCACCGCATCAACGAGTCCGCGGCCCGCCAGGCGCGGACCATCCTGAAGCGCGCCCTCTCCGGGGACTTCATCTACTTCGACGGCCAGGCCACCTACTTCGCCCCCGACTTCAGCGGCGGCGCCGTCATCTACCGGATCCCCAACTCCGATGTCGAGCGCGTCATCAGCGAGCTCGAGACCGGCTCGGCGGACTTCTCGTTCTCCGCACCGAAGGGCTTCGCCGCCGGTTCCGACGACACCCACCACTACCTGGTGGAGTACACGCTCCTCTAGACCAGGCGTTTCCTGGCCGGTCCCACGCCAGTGCTACACTTGTCCGGTAGCTCATCATGAGCGACTGCCGGCGTAGTTTAATGGTAGAACTGCAGCTTCCCAAGCTGCTGGCGCGGGTTCGATTCCCGTCGCCGGCTCGGTCTGAAAATGGCCCCCACCTGGATTTACAGGTGGGGGCCATTTTCCGTCTACGGGTCGTGGTAGCAGCGGTGGTAGCAGACAAATGTGCGGGAAGTAACCCGTGCTGGCGGTGTGGTCCTCCTGGATGATGCGGAAGCCCACGCGGCTGGCACACGGATGCGATTCCCGTCGCCGGCTCCACGTGATGCCGCGGGGCCCGGAGAGCCCCTACCGCAGGTGACTCTCCGCCACGAGCGCGGAGGCCCGCACCCCGGACAGCGGCGAACCCTCGTAGAGGGCCAGGTCGTCCCAGTCGCCCCATTCGCCGGCCTGCCAGTGGGCCACGGGCAGACCGTGAGCGGCGACGCGGCCGAGGTACCAGTCGGCCAGGTCGTTCCAGTCGGGGTCGTCGTGGGGCCAGCCGATCTCGCCGATGACGCCGCGGGCTCCGGCGGCCTGCAGCCAGGCGGCGAAGTCGGCGAGGTTCTCCTCGATGCGGGTGTGGAGGGCGGTGGGCAGGCCACCGGCGGTGTAGCCTTCCCGGACGGCCTGGCGGACGACGGTGGCGAAGGACTGGGTGTACTCGCCGCTGCCGTCGGAATCCCAGTAGTGGTGGGCGCAGTAGCGGATGCCGGGGTCGCTGATCCAGGGGGCCGGGTTGTTCCGGGCCCAGTGGCGCAGGGAGGACCACTGCCATCCGGCGACGTGGATCTCCCGGTGGGGGTCGACGCGGTGGATCGTGGTGACGGCGGCGCGGGAGGCGTCCCGCCAGACTCCGCCCCGGAGACCTCCCCGGTCCTGGGGTTCCGCCATGAGGGTGAATGCGCTCACGTGCGGGGATTCGCGGAAGGCGAGGGCCAGGCGGTGCCACAGGTCGGCGAAGGCGCTGACGGGCAGGGTCGAGTGCCCGATGGGGGTGCGGTGGCCGGTGCCGTTGATGTCCCGGTAGTAGAGGCCGTAGTTGTGGATGTCGATGTTGACGAGCAGCCCGGCGGCCCCGCAGTGGTCCACGAAAGCCTGCAGCCGTTCCAGTTCGGCCGCGTCGAGGGAGCCCCTGATGGTCGGTTGGATCCGTTCCCAGCGGACGGGCACCTTGACCTGGCGCCAGCCGCGGGAGGCGAGGAACTCCATCGACTCCGGCCCGTCGTAGTGGTAGTCGGTGCCGTACCTGCCGGGGCGGTCGTTGGAGAACGTGCTGGTCCGCTCGTTGAGGGCGGCCCCGTACTCGGGGCCGTTGAGGTGCAGCTCGTTGGTGGGGGTCACCGGTGCCCCCTCCCGCACGGGTTCATCAGACACACCGGACGATCGGCTGCGGATCGTACTTGGTGGTGATGGTCTCCCGGGAGATCTCGTTACCGGAGAGGTCCCGGATGATGCGGGTGTCGGAGGTGGTGAAGCCGGGGATGCCGCCGGAGGGGATGCAGTCGGAGCCGGAGACGGTCTGCTGGCGGGGCTGCGTCGGGGCCCAGCGGCCGCCGTTGACGGATTCGACGGTGACGGTCTTCACGCCGGTGAGTCGGACGGTGACGTCGCCGCCGCCGACGGCGGTCTCGATGCGCACCGGGTACTGCGAGTTGTTGCGGAACTGCAGGTCGATGGCGCCCTCGAAGACGGTGGCCTCGCGTCCCGCGGGGTAGCGGGAGATGTAGTAGCTGTGCGGGGTGTGGGCGATGTCCTCCATGCCGGCGAAGTAGGCGGCGTTGTAGAGGGTGGTGGCGAACTGGCTGATGCCGCCGCCGACGGCCTCGCCGGCGCGTCCGTTGATGATGATGCCGGACTCGACGTAGCCCTGGGCGGCGCCGCGGGGGCCGGTGTAGCCGTTGAGGGAGAAGGTGTCGCCGGGGGCGACGATCGCGCCGTGGACCACGCTGGCCACCTGCGCGATGTTGACGCCGGAGGCGGGGGAGTAGCCGGACGTGGTGAACTCGCCGACGACCTGGTCGAAGGTGGCCACCTCGGCCATCTCGGTGGTGAAGGTGGCGGGCTCGTCCTCGTAGACGGCGTCCCACTCACGGTCCGCGGCGTCGGCGGACAGGAGACGCTTCTCGACGCCCTCCAGCGTCGTCTCCCAGTCGAGCTTCACGCCGTCGACGCTGGGGGTGATCTGGCGGGAGCCACCGGAGAAGCTGATCTGTGCGTTCTGCTTCTTCGCCTCGGTGTCGGCGAGGGTCTCGTTGAGGATGGCCTGCGCGGCCTCGAGTTCGAGTTCGGTGCGCAGGGCGCGTCCCTCGGGGACGAAGGTGACCACCTCGCCCATACGGGCGGGTTCGATGACGCCGTCGATGTCGTCGCGTCCGTGGAGGGTGAGCGGGCCGGACACCGCGGCGGCGGCGTCGCCCTCGGCGGCGGCCTGCACGGCATCCTTGCCGATGGCGGGCGGGGTGATGTCGGCGTCGACCTCGACGCCGCTGGGGTCGAGCCAGTCGGTGGTCACGCGTTCCCGCAGCTGGGCGGGGTCGATCTCCTGGCCGTTGACGGGGTCGGTGACGTCCACGCGGCCGTCGGCAAGCGTGACCACGCCGTCGGCGGGCTCGGCGGTGAGGTCCGCCTGCAGTCGTTCCAGCTCGGGGGCGAGGGCGGCGTCGTCGACGAGGGAGACGATCTCGGCCTCGCGGCCGGAGCCGAGGATGCCCTCCAGACGGAGGAAGGGGTTGAGCGGTTCGGTGCCGATCTGGGCGACCGTGTCCGCGAAGTCGATGCTCAGTCCGGCGGAGGCCGGGATGAACTCGGTCTCCCGGTCACCCGCCTCGACGCGGACCGGCTGGTTGACCGTGTCGCCGAGCTCGCGTTCCAGGGCAGCCTGAGCCTCGGCGGGGCTCATCCCGCCGATGTCGACGCCGCCGACGGTCGTGCCGCGCGGCACGTCACCCTTGGTCAGGGCGTAGTCGACGCCGTAGACGATTCCGAGGAGCGCGAAGAGTCCCACGACCACCCCGAGGGCGATCCTGAGTCCATTCCCACCCTTGTCCTGGCTGTTTGACTGACTCACAAGTCACACATTAGTGGCCGTGCGCATCTTTGCCTACTTTCGACGGCCTACCGACCGGTCATTCACGCACCGGTGCGCAGGAGCTGCAGCTGGACGCGGTAGGCGGCCTCGTCGAGACGCTCCGTGGGGATCTCCCCGCGCGTGACGGCCTCGTCGAGGGCGTCGATGGCCGCGACGAGCGCCCCGCCGGAGGAGAATAGCGGCTGGTCGGCGCCCGCCCGGACCGCCGCGACCACGGCCTGCGGGAGCGTGTGGCTGTCGGTGATCGCGCGCATGCCGGTGAGGTCGTCGGTGTACGTCAACCCGTCGAAGGGCCGCCCGCCCGGGTAGTCGCCGCTGCGCAGCAGCCGGTAGACCGCCGGATCGAGGCTCGAGGGCGTGCGCCCGTCGCCGAGGTCGGGGACGACCATGTGCCCGACCATCACCGCGCCGTCGACCTGCGGCAGGGCCGTCGCGTAGGGAGGCAGGTCATGCGCCAGCACCTGCTCCAGCGGCGGGGTGACCGCCAGCTGGTGGTGGGTGTCGCCGCTGGCCTGGCCGTGGCCGGGGAAGTGCTTGAACACGGGGGTGATGCGGGCGGCGGCCAGGCCCCGCGCGAACGCCGCGCCGTACTCGCCGGCCTGCACCGGGTCGGTGGAGAAGGAGCGGTCGCCGACGACCTCCAGGCCGTGCGCGTCGACGTCGAGCACCGGTGCGAAGTCGACGGTCACGCCGTGCCAGCGCAGGACGTTGCCCAGGTCGGTGGCGTACTTCTCCACCTCCTGCGGGGTCATCTGCGTGGCCATCTGCCGCGGCGAGAGCCAGGAGCCGATGACGTGCTCGTGCCGCTGGACGCGTCCACCCTCGTAGTCGATGGACACGGAGAAGGGCCGGCCGACGGCCTCCCGCAGGGCCACGATGTTGCGGCCCGGGGTGGTCAGCAGCTCGGGGTTCGCCCAGCTGGTGATGAAGATGCCGCCGACGCCCTGCTGCAGCTTCCACAGCGCGTCGTCGTAGTTGTCCACGCCGACGACCATGAGCGACGCGGCCTTCGCCCGCTGCTCCTCCGGCACGCGGTCACGCGCGACGTCCTCCGGGGTGGGCGCGACGCTTGTCGACGTCCCCGAGCTCGTCCCCGTGCTCGTCGCCGGGGAGGAGGCTGCGGTGGTCGCCGTGGTCACAGTGGTCGCAGTGGTCGCGGCAGTACTCCCAGCGGGGGCCGGGTCCGGCGTCGTCCCGGTGCAGCCGACGAGCCCCAGGGACAGGAGTCCGGCGACCAGGCCGGCAGACGTGTACATATAACGGAGGGACCTCACGAGACGCACCCTAACAGGGTGCCCGCGGCGTCGATAGACTGACATACCGGACCACCCGCCCCAGACCCCAGGAACGTGATCCACCGTGTCCCAGCCTTCCACCATGCTCATCGCCTTCGACGGGTCCCGTGAGGCCCGGCGCGCCCTCACCCACGCGGCGCGTCTGCTGGCCATCCGGGAGGTGGAGATCCTCACGGCCTGGGAGCCGGTGCACCGCACGGCGGCCCGCGCGGTGGGCATGTCGGGCCACCACCAGGCGGAGTGGGTGACCGACGCCGAGCAGGACGACCCCGCCTACCTGCAGGCCCAGGACACCTGCCACGAGGGTGTGGCGCTCGCCCAGTCCCTGGGGCTGACGGCGCGGGCGCACCTGGTGGAGGCGTCCACCACGGTGTGGTCGGCGATCTGCGAGGCCGCCGAGGAGCTGGGCCCCGACGTCATCGTCACCGGCTCGCGGGGGGTGAGCGGGTGGCGGTCGCTGTGGCAGTCGTCCACGTCGGAGGGCGTGCTGCACCATGCGGGGATTCCCGTCCTCGTTGTTCCGCCGGAGTCCGGGGAGTAAGATGATCACCCATGTCCTACTCTTCCGGATCCGTTGACCGCCGCTCGGTGAGCTCGGTGATCGCCAGTGCGGTCGTCGGCGTCGCCCTCGGCGTGGTCTCGGTGATCGGTGTCGCCTCCTTCTCGGGGCAGGACACCGTCCCGCAGGGCAACGCCGTGCCCGCCGACGAGGCCCTGCTCGGTGGCCCGGAGTACGGCACCCGCGGCTAGCCGCCCATGCACCTCCTCGGCTGGGTCGTCCTCGGACTGGTCAGCCTCCTGCAGGCACCCGGCCGGGTCGCCGCCGACACCAAGCACGACCTCACGGCCGACCCCGCCGGTTTCCTCGCCCAGGCCACGCACGCGTGGACGGACACGTTCCCGCTGGGCCAGCTGCAGAACCAGGCCTACGGGTACCTCTTTCCCCACGGGGCGTTCTTCCTGCTCACGGAGCCGTTGCCCGACTGGCTGGCCCAGCGCCTGTGGTGGTGGCTGGTCCTGGGCGTGGGCTACTCCGGGTTCCTGCTGCTCCTGCGCCGCACCGGCACCGGCACGCCGCCGTTCCGGGTGCTGGCCGCGTTCCTCTTCGCGCTCTCCCCGCGCACGCTGACCACGCTCACCGCGATCTCCTCGGAGACGTGGCCGGTCATGCTCGCGCCGTGGGTGATCCTGCCCTTCCTCGGCCGTCTCGGCCTGCGCGCGGTCGCCGCGGCGGTCATCCCGGTGGCGCTCATGGGGGCGGTCAACGCCACCGCCACGCTGGCCGCCTGCCTGCCCGCGGGCCTGGTGCTGGTGTGGCGGCTGCTGCGGCGTGACGCCCGCGCGCTGCCCACCCTCCTCGGCTGGCTCGCCGGCTGCGCCGCCGTCAGCCTCTGGTGGCTGGGGCCGCTGTTCATCCTGGGCCGCTACGCGCCGCCGTTCACCGACTACATCGAGTCGGGCTTCGTCACCACCCGCTGGCTCAACCTCATCGAGATCCTCCGGGGCACGACGAGCTGGGCGCCGTTCGTCGACACCGAGCGGGAGGCGGGGTTCCTGCTGGTCAGCTCCCCTACCTTCGTGCTGCTCACCACCGCCGTGGCGGCGCTCGGCCTGTGGGGTCTCACCCTGCACAGCACCCCGCACCGCGGCCTGTGGGTCGGCATGCTGCTCGTAGGCGTCACCGTCCTCGGCGCGGCGCACGGCCCGCTCGGACCCCAGTGGCTCGCGCTTCTCGACGGCCCCCTCGCCCCCTTCCGCAACCTCCACAAGTTCGACCCCCTGGTGCGCATCCCCCTGCTCATCGGCGTGGCCGGGCTGGGCACGCGGCTGCCGGTGCCGCGGACGCTGCACCCGGGGCGTCGTGAAGCGGCGGCCGTGCTGGTCCTCGTCGTGGGCGTCGCCGCCCTGGCCCCCGCCTGGTCGGGACGGCTGCTGCCGCGCGGCACGTGGGAGCACGTGCCCGGCTACTGGCAGGAGGCCGCGAACCTGCTCAACCGCGAGGCCGCGGGCACGCGCACGCTCATCGTCCCGGAGACGTCGTTCGCGCGGCAGACCTGGGGCTGGACCCGTGACGAACCCGCGCAGCCGCTTCTCGACGTCCCCTGGGCCGTCCGCGACGCCGTCCCCCTCGTCCCGCCCGAGGCGATCCGCGGGCTCGACGGGGTGATGGCCGTGCTCCACCACGACCCGGTCGCCGGCGCGGAGTCGCTGCGCCGCCTCGGCATCGGCGCCCTGCTCAACCGGAAGGACCTCGACGGCGCCGAGGAGGACGGGGGGCTGAACCTGCGGCCCCTCGCGCAGGCCACCGGCACCACGCTGCACCGCTTCGGCGGGGTCGAGGTGCTCATCCTCGACCCGCACTCCGACTGGACCCTCACCGAGCAGCAGCCGGTCCGGGTGGCCGGGGGCGGCGAGGTGCTCGCCGTGCTCGACATGCTCCACGGTCCCGGCCCCCGGGTGCTCGTCGACGGGGACGCGGAGATCGTCACCGACACCCCGGTGCTGGCGGTACGCAACTACGGCACGCTCGCGGGCGCGGTCTCCGCTCCCCTGGCCGGCCTCAGTGAGGGAGCGGACGTGCGCAACGCCGTCCCCGACTACCCCTCCTCCGGTCCCCGCACCCGCGTGGTGGAGCACGGCGGGCAGGTCACGGCCAGTTCCTCCGCCTCCGACGCCACCAGCTTCGGCGGGGCGGACCCGGCGCGCTCGCCCACGGCGGCCGTCGACGGCCACCCCGACACCGCCTGGTGGCCGAGCCCGGGCCCCGCGGAGGGGCAGTGGCTGGAGCTCACCCCGGAGCAGGTGATGCAGGACCCCGAGGTCACCCTCCACGCCACCGGGGAGACGGTCGTCGACGTCAACGGCACCGAGGTCGACCTCGGCGCGGAGCCCGTCACCGTCACCCTCCCCGGCACGCACGAGAGCCTGCGCGTCACGCTGACCGAACCGGTCGGCCTGGCGGAGATGACGGTCACCGGTCACCCGCTCGGGAGGATCGTCACCGTCCCGGACACGTCCCCGGACGTGCGGCAGTTCCTCTTCCAGCGGCTCACCACCGACACCGGCACGCTCATCCGTGCGTTCACCGCTCCCCGCCCGCTGACGCTGCTTCTCGACGCCCCCGGGCCCGTCACCCTCGACGACACCGAACACGCCCCCGGCGACCTCGTCGAGCTCGCCCCCGGACCCCACACGCTGCGTACCGACGCCGCCTGGGTCACCCTCACCGAGGAGGGCTTCGACCCCTCCCCCGCCTGGGAACCCACCGGGCCGCGCCTCTCCGCCGCGCCCACCGACCGCCTCCTCATCACCGGCCGCGCCGCGAACCCGGGCCTGGAGGCCACCCTCGACGGCGTGCCCCTGGCACCCCGCACCGTCGACGCCGCCACCCAGGCCTTCCTGATCCCCGCGGGCGCGGCCGGCACCGTCACCCTCTCGTTCGCGGCCGACGGCCTCTACCGGGGGCTGCTCCTCGGCGGCGGGGCGCTCGCCCTGCTCACGGTGCTGGCGGCGGGGGCCGTCCTGGTTTTCACCCGCCGCCGGGAGGAGCCGCCCCGGCAGGAGGAGGCGTCGCGGAGCCTCGTGGTCCTCGGTGCGGCCATGGCGCTCCTCGTCGCGGGCTGGCCGGGCCTGCTCGCCGCCGCCGGCACCCTGGTGGTCCGGCGCATCACGGTCATCCCGGCGGGGCTGCTCGCGTTCAGCCTCGTCGGCGTGGCCGGGGCGTGGCTCGCGCGCGGGCCGTGGCCGGTGGCCGACTACGCCGGCGACTCCACCGCCCTGGCGCTCCTGCTCGTCGCCGCCCTCACCAGCCTCTTGCCGGGTTCCTCGAGGAAGACGTAGCTCGCGGCCGCCACCGGCAGCGTCAACCCGAGCGTGACCAGCAGCCCCGGCCAGAAACCACCGGAGAACCACTCGATGCCCAGGAGCGGGAACGCCAGCGAGAGCATCGCCACGTGCCACAGGAAGATCGAGTAGGACCAGCGGCCCAGCGCCTGCATGAGCGGCGTGACCAGCCACCGGCCACCCCGCGCGCCGGGGTCGAGGGCCTCGGGGACGACGACCGCGAAGGCGAAGACCGTGCCCGCCACCACGCGGCGGGCGAACTCCCCCGGCTCCGGGTGCGTCAGACCCACCGGCCCGAACCACTCCTGGCCCGCGATCCACGCTGCCGCCAGGGCCACCCACCACCAGACCCAGCGCACCCCCAGCGCCCGGCGGAACCAGCCGGGGACGCGCCCCTCCACCTCTGCGGCGAGCAGCCCCACCGCGAACCACGCCGCATACGCCGGCGGCCAGATCTGCCGGTTCGGGATGCCCGCCGCCGCGTCCGGGCCGGCCGCCACCCAGGGCAGGAAGGCCCAGCCCAGGGACAGCACCGCCAGGCCCAGGACCACGCCGATGCGGCCACTCCGGGGCAGCCGTCCGACGGTCAGGGCCAGCAGCGGCAGGGCCAGGTAGAAGGCCACCTCGACGCTCAGCGACCACAGGTGCGTGAGCCCCGGGGCCAGGCCGTCCACGAAGTACACCTGCGTGAGCGTGAGGTTCGCCACGACCTGCTCCCCCGACATGGTCGACGCCTCCGGCAGCAGCAGGATCACCGCCACCACGCAGCCCAGGTAGGCGGGGAGGATGCGCCCGGCACGGTTGAGGAGGTACCGGGTGATCGTCGGCAAGCTCCTGTCGGAGTGGTGCCCCCGCCACAGCAGGAACGCCGACAGGGCGAAGAACACGGGGACGAAGAAGTCGAAGCGGGCGAGCAGCGACCCCCACGGGGAACGCGGGTCGACGCCCGTCTGGAAGGCGACGTGGGTGAGAATCACACCGAGGGCCGCCACCGCACGCAGCCCTTCCAGCCCCGGCAGGTGCCGCGGTTTGTAGTATGTACGGGGAACAGGCGAGCCGGACACCGGTTCACCTCCCATTTTGTCCACCACCACCAGACCTCACGTCGATGGGTGTCTGCCGGTGATCTTAAACGAAGAGGGTGGGCCCGTGTCCGAGGCCTTTCTGCGACGAACCCCGATCCGGCTGCTGCTGCTCGCGCTGCTGCTGTTCGTCGTCGCCGGGGTGGTCCCGCCCTTCATCATCGGGCAGATGCGGCCGATCGAGATCGGCATGACGGAGGAGTTCCGCACCCGCCCCGCCTCCACCATGGTGCACGGCGTGCCCACCGCCGACGGCAGCCCGCCGCGGGACAACCAGCACCGCCCCGAGTGCCGCGACGTGCCCCTCACCGAGATGCCGCCCTCCTGCTTCCTGGTCGTCCGGGAGTCGCAGCACACCCTCACCCTGACCACCAGCAGCGCCCCCAAGAAGGGCGAGGTCAACGTGGACGCCATCACGCAGGTGCAGATCTCCGGCCGGGTCGCCAGCGAGATCCACGACTCCGTCCGCCTCGACCGCCGCTCCAGCTACCCGGTCTCCGACCCGGTGAGCCACCTGCGGCACTCCATGCCCGAGAGTCGCAGCGGAGTGGGCGAGGAGGACTTCGTGCGCGAGGGACTCCAGTACTTCTTCCCCATGCCCACCTCCCGCCAGTCCTACGCCTGGTACGACACCACCGCCCGCCGCCCCCTGTGGCTCGACTTCGTCGGGGAGACCGAACGCAACGGGCTGGACACCTACGAGTTCCACCTCACCGAGACCGCCCTCGACCTGAGCGGGCAGATGTCCTCCCTCCTCGAGATGCGCGACGATGAGCAGGCCGTCCTCGACGAGCTGGCCGCCAGCGGTGTCGGCACCCCCTGGTTCGCCATCCGCCGCACCGTGTGGGTCGAGCCGCAGTCCGGCACCATCGTCGACCTCCACCTCGAACCGCACGTCTACTTCGCCCCGGACGCCGCCACGGCGGAGGCCCGCGCCTTCGACCTCGACCCGGACCACACGATCTACCACTCCACCCTCGACTGGGACGACGAGACGCTCGCCCGCGTGCACGACCGTGCGCAGGGGACCGTGCAGAAGCTGCGGGTCCTGCAGGTCTTCGCCGTGCTCACCAAGGCCCTCGCGCTGGTGGTGGCGCTGGCCGGCGTCGTGCTGCTGCTGCGTGAACGCCGGGGACGCCCGTGACACGGATCCGGTGGTCCCCCCTGTGGGCGGGGCTGCTGATCGTCGCCCTCCTGTGGCCGCTGACCCTGCCCGGGGAACTGGCGCTGCGCGACATGCTCGTGCCCGACTCCCCCGCCCTGTCCGCCGGGGCGCTGGGCACGGGGGACCTCCCGGCCCGCAACGCCCCGCAGGACGGGTTCCTCGCCCTGGCGGGCACCGTGCTGCCCGCCTCGTGGGTCGCGCGTCTGATGCTCCTCGGGGCCGCGGTCGCCGGGGCCTGGGGCGCGGTGCTGCTGGCCCGCACCCGGCAGGCCGGGCAGGTGGCGACCCTCGCCGCCGTCACCCTCACCTTGTGGAACCCCGCCGTGGTGGAGCGGCTGCTGCAGGGCCACTGGTCGCTCGTCATCGCCGCGTGGCTGCTGCCGCTCATCGCCGCCGCCGGTCTCACCGGCCGCACGTACCTGCAGTGGGGGGCGGTGTGGGCCGCCTCCCTCACCCCCACCGGCGGGCTGTTCGCCCTGCTCACGGCCCTAGCCACCGCCCGGGGCCGCCGCCTGCCGACCGCCCTGCTCGGCCTCGTCTGCTGCCTGCCCTGGCTGGTCCCGGGGCTGCTGCTCGCCGGCGGGGAGACCGGGGCGGCCTCCGTCGCGGCCTTCGCCCCGCGCGCCGAGGGCTGGCCCGGCGAGTCCGCCGGCGCGGTGGTCTCGGTGCTGGGACTGGGCGGCATCTGGAACGCCGACGCCGTCCCCCAGTCCCGCTCCCTCGGCTTCGCCCTGGTCGGGGTCGTCCTCTTCATACTGCTGCTCACCCGAGTCCGGCACGTCCCGGTGCCGCTGCTCGTGCTCGCCGGCGTGGGGCTCGGCGGGGCGCTGCTGCCCGTTCTGCTCCCCACCCTCTGGACGGCCGCGCTGACCTCCCTGCCCGGCGCCGGTCTGCTGCGCGACGCCAGCAAGCTCACCCTCCTGGCGGTGCCCGCGTGGGTGGCCGCGGCGGCGTCGTTCCACCGCTGGGCGGGCCTCGTCCTCGTCCTCGCCCTGCTGCAGGTCCCCGACGCCCCGCGCGCGCTCGCCCCGCTGACCCCGCAGGAGATCCCCGTCGACGAGGCCCTCGTGGAGCGTGCGGCCGGGCGCGACGTCCTGCTCGTCGACGGCACCCCGCTCACCCTCCGCCCCGACGGCACGGTCATCGTCGAGCCCCTCACCAAGGTGCTGTCGACGGTGGAGTCCGGGGCCCTCGTCGTCGACGGGGTGCTGGTCGACCCGCCCTCCCCGCGGTGGACCGCCGCGATGTCCGCCTGGGAGGACCACGACCTCGGACGCCTCGCGGAGCTGGGGGTCGGCGTGGTCGTCGACGACGGGCAGATCACCGAGACCACCGCCCCGCCGCGGTCCCGCGCCCTCGGGCTCAGCCTGCTGGCGGTGTGGTTGACGGTCCCCCTGCTGGTGGCCGGTCTGCGTCTCCGACGAGACCGCGCAGCAGCTCCTCGAAACGCGCGCCCGTGAGCTCCCAGGAGTAGCCCGCCACGCGCTCCCGGGCGGCGCTGCCGAGGCGGTGGGCGAGGGCGGCGTCGTCAAGCAGGCGGGTCGTGAGCACCGTCAGCTCGGAGGGCGTGTCCGCCAGCAGGCCGGTGACGCCGTCGACGATGGAGTCCCGCAGGCCACCGGCCGAGCGGTACCCGACCGTGGGCACCCCGTGCTGCGCCGCCTCCATGACGGCCAGCCCCCACCCCTCCTTCCGGGAGGGCATGAGGTGGACGGCGGCGCGCGCCAGCAGGGCGTGCTTGTAGTCCTCGGTGACCTGCCCGTGGAAGACGACCCGGTCCGCCACGCCCCGCCTCCGGGCGTGCTCGTGCAGCTCATCGGCCCACCAGCCGGAACCGATGACGTCGAGCACCAGCTCCCGGTCCCGCAGCGCCGCGACGACGTCGATGGCGTGCTCCAGCTGCTTGTGCGGCACCAGGCGGCTGAGGGTCACCAGATAGGTCGTGCCCTCCGCGCTGCGCAGCTGCGGGACGTTCGCCGGGATCGGGTCGACGCCGTTGCCGATGATCGTGATGTCCTCCGCACTGACCCCCAGCCCCACCAGCTCATCGCGGGAGTTCTGCGACACCGTCACGTACGGCGCACCCCGGTACACGCGCGGCGCGACCTGCGACTCCAGGAACCACCCCACCCGCGACAGCACCCGGCCCACGACCGGCCACTGCTCACGGTGGCAGTGGTGGGTGAGCAGCACGGTGGGCACCCCCGCGACCAGCCGCGCGAAGAAGGGGATGCCGTTCTGCGTGTCCACCACGACGTCGATGTCCCCCAACGTGCCCAGGCCCGCCCGCCCCAGCAGGATCCCGTACCACGCCCGCGGATACACGCTGAACTTGCCGCCGCTGCGCGAGTACCGCACCCCGTCACGGTGGCTGCGGCGCGGCGCATCCGTGTGCCCGGCCGTGCGGTACACCACCTCATGGCCCTGCCGCGCCAGATACTCACCGACGCGCTCCAGGTAGCGCTCCGACCCCCCTCCCTGCGGGTGGGTCGAATCGCGCCAGCACAACAGCAGAATCTTCATGGTCCCGACTAGCCTACAGGTGTGTTCCCCCGCACCCGCCGCTTCTCGACGCTCCCCCGCTCCTGGTCCCTCCTCCGCGCCATCCGCCACGAACAGACCCGCCCGGAGCTGTTCTACCGCCCCCTCGCCGAGGACACCGCCGGGCTGCTCGAGGCCCTGCTTCTCGACGCCCGCGGCACCCCCCTCTCCGGCACCTCCGTCCTCGATGTCGGCGGCGGACCCGGCTACTTCGCCGCCGCCTTCGCGGAGCGCGGCGCCTGGTACGTGCCCGTCGAACCCGACGTCGGCGAGATGGCGGCCGCCGGTATCAGCGTCCCCGGCTCCGTGCGTGGCGACGGCCAGTCGCTCCCCTTCCGCACCGACCGGTTCGACGTGGTCTACTCCTCCAACGTCGCCGAGCACGTCCCCGCCCCGTGGACCATGGCCGACGAGATGCTGCGCGTCACCCGCCCCGGCGGGCTCATGGTGCTCAGCTACACCGTGTGGCTCGGACCCTTCGGTGGTCACGAGACCGGCCTGTGGGAGCACTACGTCGGTGGGGAGTTCGCGCGGCGTCGCTACGAGAGGCGCCACGGGTACCCGCCGAAGAACGTGTGGGGCGAGTCGCTGTTCAACGTGTCCTGCGCCGCGGGTCTGCGCTGGGCCTCCGCGGTGGAGGGTGCCGACCTGCTCCTGGCCTTCCCCCGCTACCACCCCTCGTGGGCGTGGTGGATAGTGCAGGTGCCGCTGCTGCAGGAGTTCCTCGTGTCGAACCTGGTGGTCGTGCTGCGGAAGCACTGACGGCGGTCCCCTTCCCCCCTTCCCTGGCGTCGAGATCACATCGTCGAGAGGAGTCCCGCGGAGGCCCCGCATGTTCGAGAGGACTCTCCTCTCGAACATCCTCTCTCGGACTTACGGTGCGACCGGGGCAGAAAAAATCCCACCCCCCAGGGACCGGAGTCAACCTGGGGGGTGGAAGTTCTGACGGGAAGCGAACTAGTTCTTGTTCGCCTCGATGCGCTCCTTGAGCTTGCCCAGCTGCTCATGGACCTCGTTCGGGACACGCGGGCCGAGGAATGCGAGGTACTCCTCGTTGTCGGCGACGTCGCGCTCCCAGTCTGCGGCCGGCGCAGTCAGGGCCTCCTTGACGTCCTCGATCGGGGTGTCCAGGCCGGTCAGGTCGAGATCCTCGGCGCGGGCGGTGTGGCCCACGACGGTCTCCTCGGCGTCAACCTTGCCCTCGATGCGGTCGATGATCCACTTCAGGACGCGGGAGTTGTCACCGAAGCCCGGCCACAGGAAGCGGCCGTCCTCGCCACGGCGGAACCAGTTGACCAGGAAGATGGCCGGCATACGGTCGCCGCCCTTCTTGCCCATGTCGATCCAGTGCTGCAGGTAGTCACCGGCGTTGTAACCCATGAACGGCAGCATGGCCATCGGGTCGTGGCGCAGGGAACCGACCTTCGCCTCAGCGGATGCGGCGGTCTGGCCGGAGGCCAGGGTCGCACCGATGAAGGTGCCGTGCTCCCAGTCGTAGGACTGGGTGACCAGCGGGACGGTGTCGGCACGACGGCCACCGAAGAGGATGGCGTCGATCTTGACGCCCTTCGGGTCGTTGAACTCCGGTGCGGCGACCGGGCACTGCTCGATGGCCACGCAGTAGCGGGAGTTCGGGTGTGCGGCGTTGGTGCCGGACTCCGGGGTCCAGTCGTTGCCCAGCCAGTCGATGAGGTGCTCCGGCTTGTCGCCGTCCATGCCCTCCCACCAGACGTCACCGTCGTCGGTCAGTGCGACGTTGGTGAACAGGGTGTTGCCCGGCTCCATGGTCTCCATGGCGATCGGGTTGGAGGCGTAGTTGGTGCCCGGTGCGACACCGAAGAAGCCGTTCTCCGGGTTGACGGCGTAGAGGCCGTCCTCGCGCAGCTTGAGCCAGGCGATGTCGTCGCCGACGACCTCGGCGGTCCAGCCCTCGATGGTCGGGGTGATCATGGCGAGGTTGGTCTTGCCGCAGGCGGACGGGAAGGCTGCCGCGATGTGGTAGCTCTTGCCCTCCGGGGAGTTGAGCTTCAGGATGAGCATGTGCTCAGCCATCCAGCCCTCCTCCTTGGCCATGACGGAGGCGATGCGCAGGGCGTAGCACTTCTTGGCCAGGATGGCGTTGCCGCCGTAACCGGAGCCGTAGGACCAGATCTCCTTGGTCTCCGGGAACTGGGTGATGTACTTGGTGTCGTTGCACGGCCAGATGACGTCCTCCTGGCCCGGCTCCAGCGGGGCGCCGACGGAGTGGAGTGCGCGGACGAAATCGCCGTCGGTGCCGATCTTCTCGAGCGCCTCGGAGCCCATACGGGTCATGATGCGCATGGAGAGGACGACGTAGGCGGAGTCGGTGAGCTGGACACCGAGCTTCGGCTCCGGGTCGGTGATCGGGCCCATGCAGAACGGCACGACGTACATGGTGCGGCCCTTCATGGAGCCGCGGTATACCTCGGTCATCTCCTTCTTCATCTCGACCGGGTCCGCCCAGTTGTTGGTCGGGCCGGCGTCCTCCTCCTTCTCGGAGCAGATGAAGGTGCGGGACTCGACGCGGGCGACATCGTCCGGGTTGGAGCGGGCCAGGAAGCTGTTCGGGCGCTTCTCGTCGTTGAGGCGGATGAAGGTGCCTGCCTCCACGAGCTCGGCGGAGAGGCGGTCCCACTCCTCCTGGGAGCCGTCGGCGAAGACGACCTTCTCCGGCTGCATCAGCTCCACTGCCTCGGCGATCCAGGTGAGGAGCTTCTCGTTATCGGTCGGTGCGGGGCCGACGAGGCCCTTGATGGCAGTGGTCATGTGTTCTCCTGACGTTTGCGGCAGTTCTCTCTATACAGGGTATCCATTAAATCGCGGTTGTGACGGTCTCACAGGACATGAGGTACGGGTCACAGGTCATATCCAGCGGGTTTATCCGCCGTCGATCCGCCGCCACCGTGCCTTTTCCCCGGAAATGCCCTGGTTGGAGGCCACACTTTCGGGGGTGACCATACCGGCTAAACCCCACGCCAGGGGCTCCCCGGACTGAGGTTTCACAGGTTCCGGGACCGCCAGACCCCAGGCCGCGCGGTGCGGGTCTGTAGTCCAGATGTCATAGCGTCCGTCGGCGTGGACCGAGGAGATGTGGTCGATGACGCCGTCGCCGTCGAGGTCCGCGTACACCGTGGTGCCGTCGACATCGGCGAGCGTGACGGAGTCTCCGGGGTCGCCGTCGAGCAGGTGGTGCTCACCACCCAGGTCCAGGCGGAGTGCCCCGCCCCCGTCGAGCCCCTCAAGTCCGTGGAACATCTACGTCTCCTTCGCCAGTTGCCGTCGCAGCCACGTCGCCTCCGCGGGTGGGGTCCGCAGGATGCGGGCGCTCTCCCGCCGGATCCACGCCCGCCGTGCTTCCCGACGCCCCGTCCGCCACCTCATCCCACCCGCGACCAGCCCCGCGACCGCCCCCGCCAGGAGGCCGGGAACCGGCCCGAGGAACCACGCGGCACGGCCGAGGGTGAGGGCGGCGACGGCCGCGAGGAACAGCGACTGGGAGAGCACCTCCCACGGCGGGGGCGGGGTGTCGGGGGTCAGCCCGTGGCGGCGGGCGAGGGCGGGGAGGTCGGTGTGGGAGGCGGCGTCGAGAAGCAGACGTCGGCGGCGTTCCAGCTGGTCGGCGGCACGCAGCCAGGCACCGGGGCGGGATGCGGGAAGCGTGACGGGCAGGGTGAGTGCGTGGCGGACGGCGGCCGCGGGTGACTGTCCGGGGAGGACGACCGTGCCGGGGACGTCGGCGGGCAGGGGCGCGGTGGAGATGAGCCGCCCGGCGCGACGGGCGGCGTCACGCAGGGTGGGGTGGTCGGCGACGGTCCAGCCACCGGCCGGGGCGACGGCGAGGACGGCATCGACGTGCGGGTCGGCCGCGACGATCTCCATGCCGGGCAGGTCGACGTCCCCGGGTTCCGGGCCGATGACGGCGACCCGTGGACGGGCACTGGTCATCACCGCCTGCCCCGCGATCCCGCGCAGTTCGCGGGCCACCGCGGGGTGCCGGGCGGCCAGGGCGTGGAGTTCGCCGGCGAGGAGGCGGGTGCGGACGTCGAGAAGCGGGACCTCGGGGAGCTCCGCGGGGAGCGCGGGCACGACGAGGAAGTGCTGCGGTCCGGCGGCCAGCCGCGCGCGGACCGCGGCGGGGAGCGGCCCGGGATGGACGAGGAGGACGGCGTCGACGGCCGTGGTGGTCACGGGCCAGCGGACGGAGACCTCCCGCACCGGCCAGGCGGGCAGCGGCACCGGGCCGTCGAGGGTGCAGGCGCCGAGGCGCGGCGGGCCGGTCAGTTCGAGGAGCACGCGGCGCAGGGCGAGACCCGCGGGGCAGCCGAAGTCACGCGCGTGCGCCCAGTCGGCCGCGCGGATGAACATGTCGGGTGTGTCCACCGGCCCTCCCCCGGGTGCCGCTGAAGCAGATACGCGACCATGATCACCCGGGGCCCCGGCGGGTGCAACAGGAGGCGGGTCCCGTGTGGACGGCCCCTCAGCAGAGCGGCCGGAGAATTGAAGTTTGACCATCACCGGGGGAGAATATCGAGGATGTCTAACTCTGATTTTCCCGATAACGCCCACGCCGCCGACGACCGTGCGGAACGCCCCCTCGGCGACCTGCCCGCCGGCCGTCCGCTGCAGACCGATTTCGGCGACGACGGCCGCGACTACCCGCGCCTCGGCGCCGTGAGTTTCCGCCGCGGCACCCTCACCGACAACCAGGAGAAGCTCTGGGAGGAGAACTGGCCGCGCCTCGGCCGCGTCCTCGCCGATGAGCGTATCGACGTCGACGGGTGGTTCGGCCGCACCGGCGCCCGCACGATCCTCGAGATCGGGTCCGGCACCGGCACCTCCACCGCCGCGATGGCCCCGCTCGAGGCGGACACCAACGTCATCGCCGTCGAGCTGTACAAGCCCGGCCTGGCGAAGCTGCTCGGCGCGGTGGTGCGCGGCGGCATCGACAACATCCGCATGGTGCGCGGCGACGGCGTCGAGGTCCTGGCCCGCATGATCGAGCCCGGTTCCCTCGACGGTGTCCGCATCTACTTCCCGGACCCGTGGCCCAAGGCGCGCCACCACAAGCGCCGCATCATCCAGACGGGCACGCTGCACCTCATCGCCACGCGCCTCAAGCCGGGTGGCGTGCTCCACGTGGCCACCGACCACGCCGACTACGCCGAGTGGATCACCGAGCTCGTCGATGCCGAGCCGCTCCTCGAGTTCAAGGGCTGGCCGTGGGCGGAGTGCCCGCAGCTGGTGGACCGTCAGGTCATCACCAAGTTCGAGGGCAAGGGTCTGGACAAGGACCACACCATCACCGAATTCCTCTGGCAGCGCACCGGTACTCCGGCCGCCTGATTTTCTCACTTAGAACCGAAAAGAGCCCCCCCCGTGAGCGATCTTCACGAATCCACCCACCACTACGGCGCCCAGGACGCCCCCGGCCCGGAGAACCTCCTGCTCGTCTGGGACGCCCCCAACCTCGACATGGGGCTGGGCGCCATCCTCGGCGGCCGTCCGACCGCCGCCTACCGCCCGCGTTTCGACGCCATCGGCCGCTGGCTGCTGGCCCGCGCCGACAGGCTCTCCCAGGAGACCGGCACCCGGGTCGAGGCCGAGGCCACCGTCTTCACCAACGTCACCCCCGGCGGCGCGGATGTCGTCCGCCCCTGGGTGGAGGCGCTGCGCAACGTCGGTTTCGCGGTGTTCGCCAAGCCGAAGACGGACGAGGACTCCGACGTCGACCCGGACATGCTGGCGCACATCCGGCGTCGTCACGCGGAGGGCGTGCTCCGCGGTCTCGTCGTCGCCTCGGCCGACGGGCAGAACTTCAAGGAGACCATCGACGAGCTCATCGCCGAGGGTCTGCCGGTCACCGTCATCGGCTTCCACGAGCACGCCTCGTGGGCCGTGGCCTCCGACACGATCGAGTTCGTCGATCTGGAGGAGATCACCGGCGTCTTCCGTGAGCCGCTGCCGCGCATCAGCCTCGACCAGCTGCCCGACGAGGGTGCCTGGCTGCAGCCCTTCCGCCCGCTGTCGGCGCTGCTCGCCGGACGCAACCACTAGGGGGCGGCGCATGTTCGAGAAGTGGGGACATTTCTCCTACCGCCACCGTCGTCTCGTTCCCGTCATCGTCATCGCGGCGATCCTGGCCGTCTACGTGCTCTTCGGTCTGAAGCTGGAGGAGCGCATGAGCCAGGAGGGCTGGGACGACCCGGGCTCCAGCTCGACGACCGCCGCCGCCATCGAGCTCGAGACCTTCGGGCGCGACAACTCCGGCGACGTCATCCTGCTCTTCGAGTCGTCCGGGGGACGCCCCCTCAACGACCCGGCGACGTTCGGGGCCCTGGCCTCCCACCTGGAGGAGCTCAAGGAGCGGCACCCGGCGGAGATCGCGCACGTCACCAGCTACTTCGACACCCGCAACGCGCAGCTGATCAACGACGACGGCACCCGTGCCTTCGCCGCCATCGGCCTGCGGGGTGACGGGGAGCAGACGCTGCGGGACTTCCGCGCGATCGAGGACTCCCTCGTGCCCGCGGAGCTGCCGGAGGACGTGGAGGTCCGCGTCGCCGGCGCCACCGCCGTCGCCGACTCCCTCGACGACGGCATGGCGGGCGACATCGTCCGCGCCGAGGTCATCGCCCTGCCGCTGGTGGCGGTCCTGCTGCTGTTCGTGTTCGGTTCCGTCGTGGCAGCGTTCATGCCGCTCATCGTCGGTGTCCTGTCCATCGCCGGGTCGCTCGGCGTGCTCTCCGTGCTGGCGGGCGTGGTGCAGGTCAACGTGTTCGCGCAGTCCGTCGTGACGCTGCTGGGCCTGGGCCTGGCCATCGACTACGGCCTGTTCATGGTCTCCCGTTTCCGCGAGGAACTGGACAAGGGCACGTCCGTCCCGGAGGCGGTGGGCACGACCACCGCCACGGCCGGCAAGACCGTGGTGTTCTCTGCGGCGATGGTCGCGGTGGCCCTGTCTGGTCTGCTAGTGTTCCCGCAGGCCTTCCTCAAGTCGGTGGCCTACGGCGCGATCTCCGCGGTCGGTCTGGCGGCCCTGCTGTCCGTGACGGTGCTGCCGGCGCTGTTCGGCATGCTCGGCCACCGCATCGACAAGTGGACCGTGCGCCGCACCGAGCGCACCGCCCGCCGCCTCGAGGACACCGTCTGGTTCCGTGTCCCGGGCTGGGCGATGAAGCACGCCAAGCTCGTCACCGTCGGTGTGGCGGGCCTGCTCATCGCGCTCACCCTGCCGCTGGCGGGCGTGAAGTTCGGCGGCATCAACGAGACCTACCTCCCGCCGTCCAACGACGTCCGCGTCGCCCAGGACGACTTCAACGAGACGTTCCCGGCGTTCCGCACGGAGCCGGTCAAGCTGGTGGTCACGGGCGCCACCGAGCAGCAGCTCGTCGACATCTACGTCCAGGCCCGGGAGGTGACGGGCCTGAGTTCCCCGTTCACCCCGGACCACGGCACGGTCGACGGCACGACGGTGCTCTCCGCGGGCATCGAGGACCGTGACCTCAACAGCTCCGTCGTCGAGCAGCTGCGTGCCCTCGACGTGCCGGAGGGCGTCGACGTCCACATCGGCGGCACCCCGGCCATGGAGATCGAGTCCATCGAGGCCCTCATGGACAAGCTGCCGTGGATGGCGCTGTACATCGTGGTGGCCACGTTCATCCTCATGGCGCTGGTCTTCGGGTCGCTCATCCTGCCGGCGAAGGCGATCATCATGACCGTCCTCGGCCTCGGCGCGACGCTGGGCGTGCTCACCGCCATGTTCGTCGACGGTGTCGGCGCGGGCCTGTTCAACTTCACGCCGGGTCCGCTGATGTCGCCGGTGCTGGTCCTCATCGTGGCGATCGTCTACGGCCTGTCGACGGACTACGAGGTGTTCCTCGTCTCCCGCATGGTCGAGGCCCGCGACCGCGGACGCTCCACCGACGACGCCATCCGCTACGGCACGGCGCAGACCGGTTCCATCATCACGGCGGCCGCGCTCATCATGATCGTCGTGGCGGGTGCGTTCGGCTTCTCCGACATCGTCATGATGAAGTACATCGCCTTCGGCATGATCTTCGCCCTGGCCATCGACGCCACGATCATCCGCATGATGCTCGTCCCCGCCGTCATGCACCTGCTGCGTGAGGACAACTGGTGGGCCCCCGGCCTCGTCAAGAAGGCCTACGCCCGGATGGGACACAGTGAGCCGGAGACCGCGGAGGTCGCGGAGGCCGCAGCGGTCGCGCCGGAGCCGGAGCAGGAATACCTCCCCGAGCCGGAGCCGGCACCCGAGCCGGAGCCCCTCCCTGAGCCGGAGCCCCTCCCTGAGCCGGAGGAGGCGGAACCGGAGGACGTCGAGAAGCAGGAGGAGCCCCTCGAGGGTGAGCTCATGCTGGACGACGCCGTCGTCGTCGACCATGACGAGGCGGCCCGCGGGGGTCGCACCACGGCCGAGGACGAGGAGCTCATCCCGTTCACGGAGCTGATGAAGCGTCTGGAGGCCGACCGCAACGGCCCCCGCAAGCTGGAGGGCTGACATGTGGCGCTGGGTGCGGTGGCTCGCCCCGCTGGTGGTGCTCATCGTCCTGGCGCTGGTCTTCCGTGACCGGATGCCTTTCATCGGCGAGGGGGTGCGCCTGCTGCGCGACGCCTCGCCGTGGGCGGTCGCGGCTGCGGTGGTCGCCGCCCTCACGTCGATCCTCGCGATGGCGGAGGTCATGCGCCTGCTTCTCGACGCCGGCGGCACCCCCGTCCCCCTCCGCCGCACCGCCGCCATCACCCTGGCGTCGAACTCCTGGTCCACGTCCCTGCCGGGTGGTCCGGCGTTCTCCGCGGTCCTGACGTACCAGGTGCAGCGCGGGTGGGGTGCGTCGCGGCTGCTGTGCGGCTGGTTCCTCGTGCTGTCGTCGGCGGTGTCGACGATGTGGCTGGTGGTCATCGGCGTCGCGGGGGTGTTCTTCCTCGGGGCGGACGTCAACGTGTGGTCGCTGCTGCTCACCCTCGCGCTCATGACGGGACTGTCGTGGGCGGTGTGGTGGGCGGCCAACCACCCGGACACCCTGGAACGGTGGACCCGCGCGCTGCTGCCCCGGCTCAACCGGCTGCTGGGCCGGGCCCCGGACCAGGGTGTCGAGGCGGCCGTCCGGCACATGCACCAGCTGGAGTCGGTGCACCTGAGCCGGGGTCGTTTCAGCCTGGTCGCGGGCTGGTCGCTACTCAACCGGGTCCTCGACGCCCTGACGCTGTTCCTGTGCGTGTGGGCGGTGACCGGTTCGGCCCCGGCGGTGGCGGCGGTGCTGCTCGCGTACACCACCGCGAAGCTGGCCGGCTCCGCGCAGGTGACCCCGGGCGGGTTGGGGACGGTGGAGGCGGCGGTCATCGCCACCCTTGTGGCGGCAGGGATGACGGCGGTCGACGCGACCGCCGCGGCGGTGGTCTACCGGCTGGTGTCCTTCGCGCTCATCACGGCGGTCGGCTGGGTGGTGTACTTCCTGTACTACGCACGTCGGGGGGTCCGCGCGGGCACGGGTTAGTGTGGAGGGCATGAAGAGGTCCACCGCACTCATCGTCGACGTCATCGCCATCGCCGTGTTCGCCCTTCTGGCGCGCATCGCCCACCAGACCGACGCCATGCCGCTGAACTTCGCCGGCTGGCTGTCCACGTGGTGGCCTTTCCTGCTGGGCGTGTTCCTCTCCTGGGGCCTCATCGTGGCGTTCCGGCTGGACGGGCACCGTGTCTTCCCGGCGGGTCTGCTGGCGTGGGTGGTCACGGCTGCTGTGGGCCTGGGGATCTGGTCCTTCCGTAACGGGGCGATCCCGCACTGGTCCTTCGTCATCGTCGCGACGGTGATGTCCGGTCTGCTCCTGCTGGGCTGGCGTGCGGTGGCGCGTCTCGCCCTGCGGAGGCGGCACGCCTGACTGTTCAGCGGACGCTGTACAATTCAGTGCATGCTGAACAGTGATCCGCGCCTGGATGTGATGAACAGGCTCGGCCGCGCGATGGCCGACGCCACCCGTTCCCGCATCCTCCTCCGGCTTCTCGACGCCCCCGGCTACCCCGGCGACCTCGCCGCCACCCTGGGGCTCACCCGCGCCAACGTGTCCAACCACCTCGCCTGCCTCCGCGGCTGCGGCATCGTCACCGCCACCCCGGAGGGGCGGCGCACCCGCTACGACATCGCCGACGCCCACCTGGCCCACGCCCTGTCCGTGCTGCTGGACACCACCCTCGCGGTGGACGAGTCCGTCCCCTGCCTGGACCCCTCCTGCGAGGTCGCGGGGTGCGCGTCGTGAGCACCCCGGAGACCGTCTCCGCCTGCGGCTGCTCCCACGAGGAGGAGGTCACCCTCGACCGCCCCGCGGACCTCACCCCCTGGTGGCGGGACCGCGCCATGCTCATCCCGGCGCTGTCCGGCCTGACCCTGCTGCTGGGGCTGCTCCTCGAGTGGCTCGGCGCCGGCCTGCCGGCCCGGGTGCTCTTCTGGCTCTCCCTGCTGCTGGGCGCCTCCCAGTTCGTGCCCGGTGCGCTGCGCAACCTGCTGCAGCACCGGCGTCTGGGCATCGGGCTGCTCATGACCATCTCCGCGGTGGGTGCCGTCCTCCTCGGTTACGTCGAGGAGGCCGCCGCCCTGGCCTTCCTCTACTCCATCGCCGAGGCCCTGGAGGACCGGGCGATGGACAGGGCCCGCAACGGTCTGCGTGCCCTGCTCACCCTCCTCCCCGAGACCGCCACCGTGCTCGTCGGTGGCGTGGCCCGGGAGGTGGGCGTCGAGACGCTGCGTCCCGGTGACCGCCTCCGGCTGGCCGCCGGTGAGCGCCTGGCCACCGACGGTGTCGTCGTCGCCGGGCACAGCAGCGTGGACACCTCGGCGATCACGGGTGAGTCCATCCCCGTGGAGGTCGGACCCGGCGACCGGGTGCTCGCCGGCGCAATCAACTCCTCCGGTGTCCTGGAGATCGAGGCCACCGCCCCCGGCACCGACAACTCCCTGACCACCGTGGTCACCCTCGTGCAGGAGGCGCAGGAGAGGAAGGGCGACCGCGCCCGCCTCGCCGACCGCATCGCCCGCCCCCTCGTCCCGGGCGTGCTCGTCCTGGCGCTGCTGGTCGCGGCCCTGGGCTCCCTCCTCGGGGACCCGGCGGTGTGGATCGAACGCGCCCTGGTCGTGCTCGTGGCGGCCTCCCCGTGCGCGATCGCGATCTCCGTGCCCGTCACGGTCGTCTCCGCGATCGGCGCGGCCAGCCGCTTCGGCGTGGTCTTCCGCTCCGGCGCCGCCTTCGAGGAGCTCGGCGCGGTCCGCCACGTGGCGGTGGACAAGACCGGCACGCTCACCCGTAACCAGCCGACCGTCACCGAGGTGCTCACCGTCGACGCCACCCGCGCGGAGGTCCTCGCCTGGGCGGGCGCGCTGGAGTCCCACAGCACCCACCCGCTCGCCGCCGCCATCGTCGCCGCCGGCGAACCCGCGGCCGCCGCCGACGTCCGGGAGACCCCCGGCCACGGCATCACCGGGCTTGTCGACTCCGTCCCCGTCACCGTCGGCTCCCCGCGCTGGCTCGACGCCGGCCCTCTGGCGGAGCGGGTGGCCGCGCTGGAGGAGGCCGGCATGACCGTCGTCCTCGTGGAGCGCGGGGGCCGTGTGCGGGGGGCGATCGGCGTGCGCGATGAACTGCGCCCCGAGGCCGCCGAGGTGATCTCCACGCTGCGTGCCGACGCCCTCGGCGTCACCATGCTCACCGGCGACAACGCGCGTACCGCCCACGCCCTCGCGGCGGACGCCGGGATCACGGACGTCCGCGCCGAGCTGCGCCCCGCGGACAAGTCCGCCGCCGTGGCGGCCCTCCCCCACCCGGTCGCCATGGTCGGCGACGGCATCAACGACGCCCCCGCCCTGGCCACCGCCGACATCGGCATCGCCCTCGGCGCCACCGGCTCCGACGCCGCCGTCGAGTCCGCCGACCTGGCGATCACCGGCGACGACCTGCGGGCCATCCCCCGCGCCCTGCGGCACGCCCGTCGCGGCCGCCGGATCATCGACCAGAACATCGCTCTGTCGCTGCTCATCATCCTCCTGCTCCCGCCGCTGGCCGTGACCGGCGTGCTGGGGCTGGCCGCGGTCGTGCTCATCCACGAGATCGCCGAGGTCGTCGTCATCGTCAACGGCCTGCGGGCGGGCCGCCTGCAGGCCGGGTGACGTCGGAAAGCACGCGACCGCCCCGCCCACCGGAGAGGTGGACGGGGCGGTCGCGGTGCGCCGGAGATTAGGCGGCGGCGCTGGAGAGCATGTGGGTCAGCTGGTTGGTGATCATGATGACCAGGTTGACGAGGTCGCCGAAGAGGTCGACTGCGGTGCTCAGCATGGTGAGGTTCTCCTAGAAGGTATGGATGACGATCAGTTTCAGTGGCTATATCGTGCCACAGTGACCATTTCGTTACATAAACGGTCGGCTACATCGGCATGATCGTGTGCTTCTTCGGCAGATCCTCCTCGACCTTCGTCTCCATCTGCCGGATCGCCTTGCGCAGCGCCAGACGGGTGTCCCGCGGCTGGATCATCGCGTCGAGGTAGCCACGCTCGGCGGCCACGTAGGGGCTGGTCATGTTCTCGTCGTAGAAGTCCATGAAGATCTTCTTCAGGTACTCCCGCTGCTCCGGCGGCGCGGCCTCCAGCTGCTTGCCCTGGATCATGACCACGGCGGCCGCGGAACCCATGACCGCGATCTGCGCGGTCGGCCACGCGAGGTTGATGTCACCGGTGAGGTTCTTCGAGCCCATGACGGCGTACGCGCCGCCATAGGCCTTGCGGACGATGAGCGTGATCTTCGGCACCGTCGCCTCCACGAGGGCGAAGGCCAGCTTCGCGCCACGGTGGATGAGGCCTGCCTTCTCCTGCTCCACGCCCGGCAGGTAGCCCGGGGTGTCCACGACGAAGACGAGCGGGATGTTGTACGCGTCGCAGATGCGGATGAAACGCGCGCCCTTGTCGGCGGCGTCCGCGTCGATGCAGCCCGCGAAGTGCATGGGGTTGTTGGCCACGAAACCGACGGCGCGGCCGTCGATACGCCCGAACGCGGTGATGAGGTTCGGTGCGTAGTTCGGCTGGATCTCGACGATGTCCTCGTCGTCACCCAGCAGCGGCAGCAGCTCGAGCATGTCGTAGCCGGCGTTGGAGTCGTCCGGCATGAAGTCGTCGAGCTCAGCCTCGTCCGAGACCTCCTCGTCGGAGGGCGCGGCGAACACCGGGGCCGGATCATGGCAGGTCAGCGGCAGGTGCTCCAGCAGGTCACGGACGAAGTCGAAGGCCTCCTCCTCGCTGGAGAGCACCGCCGAGATGTTGCCGTTGAGCTCCTGCTGGCGGGCGCCACCCAGCTCGGCGGAGGTGACGTCCTCACCGGTGACCTCACGGATCACGGCGGGGCCGGTGACGTACATCTCGGTCTGGCCGTCGACGGCGATGACGAAGTCGGTGGTCACCGGGGCGTACACCGCACCACCGGCGGACTTGCCCAGCATGATCGAGATCTGCGGGCTGCGGCCCGAGAGCGGCAGCTGACGACGCGAGATCTCCGAGTACATCGCCAGCGACGTCACCGCGTCCTGGATACGGGCGCCACCCGAGTCCTGGATGCCGATGATCGGGCAGCCGATCTTGATGGCCATCTCCATGACCTCCACGACCTTGCGGCCGAAGGTCTCACCGACGGAACCTCCGTACACGGTCTTGTCGTGCGCGTAGATGCACACGGGGCGGCCGTCGATGCGACCGTAACCGGTGACCACGCCGTCGGAGTAGACGGCGTCCGCCACGCCCGGGGTCTTCGCGAGGGCACCGATCTCGACGAAGGAGCCTTCGTCGAGGAGCGCGTTGATGCGCTCACGCGGGGTCGTCTGACCGGCCTCGTCACGCCGTGCGCGGGCGCGTTCGCTGCCGGGGTCGCGCGCCTGGTCGAGGCGGGCACGCAGGTCGGCGAGCTTCTCGGCGGTGGTGGTGCGGGCGGTAGACGTGTCAGTCACAGATCACTCCAGTTCATTGATCCGCTTGGCCATGTGGGCGCCGACGACGCCGATGGCGGGCTCGTCGGGCACTGCGAGGTGATCGCCCTTGAGCTGGACGATGTCAAGGTCGTCAACGATAGCCGACCAGCCGCCGTCCGGGTCAATGTGGGCGTAACGCGGCTCCAGCTCGATGGCGCCGTCGTGCATGCGCTCGGCACGGAAGAGCACCACCGGCAGCTGGACCTCGGCCCAGCGGTGGAAGTCGAGCTTGTCCAGGATGCGGTTGTCCACGAAGCTGGCGCGCTGGTGCTCCAGCACGCCGGCGGCGAGGCCGTGCTCGGAGGCGTCGGTGGTGGCGAGGAACTGCTCGAGCATGCCGAGCATGGCCTCCTCACCGGCGGTCTCCAGCAGCTCGTAGGGCACAGGGAAGTCGAGGCCGTAGGTCTTCTGCGCGAACTCGCTGTAACGCTTCCAGCGGGCCTTGGTCTCCTCCATCGTGTCCGGGATCGNNCTCGGAGGGCTGGACCGTGTCGAGCAGCGCGATGTAGGCGACCTCGACGTCGGTGTCCTTGAGCTGGTGCGCGACCTCGTAGGCCAGGGCACCGCCGAAGGACCAGCCACCGAGGACCACGGGGCGACCGTCGGAGTACTCGCGGATCTCGTCGATGTAGGCGGCGGCCCGCTCCTCGAGGGTGCCCTCCAGGCGCTCGACGCCGTAGACCGGGACGTCCTCCGGGAGGCGGCGGGTCAGCGGCAGGAACACCACGGACGAGCCACCGGCCGGGTGGAACATGAACACGCTCGGCTTCGTGGAGCCCTCCGGACGGGCCCGCAGGACGCGGATGTTGCCCTCCACCTCGGTCTCCAGGGCGTCACGGACGATGTTGGCCAGCGGCTCGAGGGTGTCCACCTCGAGCACCTGGCCCGGCTCGATCTCCCGGCCGACGCGCTCGCTGAGGCGCTCCGCGATCTGCTTCGCGACGTCCTCCGTGATCTCCGGCAGCGTGCTCGTCACGCCGGCCGGCGCCTTGCCGGTGATGCTGGCCCAGGTGCCGAACACCATGCGCTCCGCGGCGTCACGCGGGGCGACGCCGACGCCCTGCGGGGCATCCCCGCCGGCGGCGTCGGGAAGCTCCTCCGCCGGACGGACCTCGGTCTCCGCCTCGCGGACGTCCTCGAGGGACACGACCGGCTCGATGAGCGGGGTGCCCTCGCTCTTGGCGGCGACGGCCTCCTCGACGATGCGGACGACGTCGGCGACGGAGGCGTCGCGCAGCGCCTGGACCTGCAGCGGCGGGATCTGGAAGTCGTTCTCCACGCGGTTCTTGATGCGCATGCCCATGAGGGAGTCGAGGCCGAGGTCGATGAGCGGCAGCTCGCGCGGCAGGTCGTCGACGTCGTAGCCCATGGACTCGGACACGATGGCGCGGAGGCGGTCCTCGACGGACTCACCCGAGGCCGGGTCCCAGCGGACCTCCTCGACCTCGAGGGCGTCGGTGAGCGGCGCGTGGTCGGGCACGTCGGTGGCCTGCGGGGTCTGCACACCCGGCACGGTGCGCGGGGCACTCAACGCCAGGGAGGTGGCGAAGCCCTCCGCCAGCAGGGTGGTGGTGCCGGCCTCGGAGACGCTGTGGACGGTGAGGATCACGCCACCGATGGAGCGGGTGACCACGGTGGTGATGTCGCCGTTGACCGGCAGCATCGCGTGCTCCTCGGCGGCGACGAGCTGCGCGCCCGGCTGGACGGCCTCGGCGGCACGCTCGAGCAGCGCCAGGGCGGACGGCACCTCGTCGGCGGTGGTGGCGAAGGCCACGACTCCGTTCGGCAGGGTGACGCGCTGGCCCGGCAGGTCGGCGGCGCGGTGGCTGGCGGGGCGGGCGTTGGTCCAGAAACGCTGGTGCTTCCACGTGATGTGCGGGGCCGGGATGACCTCGCCCGGGCCGTAGACCAGGGAGAAGTCGACCGGGGCGCCGGTGGCGTAGAGCTTGGCCAGCAGGTCACGCAGGGCGTCGACCTCGCCGACCTTGCGCTTGAGCGCGAAGAGCAGCTGCGCGTCCGGCTTGCCCACGCTGAACGCCGTGTTCATCATGCCCATGATCGCGACCGGGTTCGGGGCGATCTCGACGAGGGTGGTGTGCCCGTTGGCGAAGGCCTGCTCGGTGGCGTCCTGGAAGTAGACGGCCTGGCGGGTCATGCGCAGCCAGTAGTCGGTGTCGTGGACGGTCTCGCCCGGCTGGTGGATGACGCCGCGGTCCACCGAGCTGATCAGCGGGGTGTGCAGCGGGGTCGGGGTGATGCCGGCGGTCTCGAAACCGAGCTCGCCGAGCAGCGGCTCGACGGCCGAGGTGTGGCCGGCGCCCTTGACGTTGAGCAGGCGGGCGAACTTGCCCTCCTCCTCGAGCTTCTCGACGAGCGCCGTGACCTGCTCACGCGGGCCACCCACGGTGGTCATGCCGGGGCCGGCGTAGACGGCGGGCTCGATGTCGGCGAAGGTCTCCTCCGCGTTGAGCTCCTCCAGGGCCTCGGTGGACAGCTCCACGACGGCCATCGCACCGAGCTGGTCCTCGGGGAGGGACTTCTCGCCCTCGCCCATGAGGCGGGCACGGTGGCAGGCGATCTGCATGGCGTCGTCCGCCGAGAGGCCGCCGGCGGCGTAGGCCGCGGCGATCTCGCCCATGGACATGCCCATGACGGCCGCCGGCTTCGCGCCGAAGGCGGCGAGCAGGTCGGTGAGGGCGATCTGGATCGCGGTGATGGCGACCTGGGCGGTCTCGGTGTCGTAGGTCTGCTCGTCGTCGTTGACGATCTCGAGGATCGACCAGCCGGACTCGAACTGGACGCGCTCGTCGAGCTCCTCGAGGCGGGCACGGAACAGCGGCGAGGCGGCGACGAGCTCCTTGACCATGAGGCGGTGCTGGGAGCCGAAACCGGAGTAGACGAAGACCGGGCCCACGGCGGAGGGCGCGTCGGCGGCGGTGATGCCGACCGAGACCTTGCCCTCGGCGACCTGACGCAGGCGCTTGACCGCGTCAGCGACGTTGTCGGCGGTGACGACGGCGCGGGAACGTCCGTGGTTGCGGCCGGCCAGGGAGCGGGCCACCGGCACCAGGTCGGTGTCCGGACGCTCCTCGAGGAAGTCGGCGAGGTCGGCGGCCGCCTGACGACGACGCGACGGCAGCAGGCCGCTCACCGGGAGCAGGACGGCGTTCGGGTGCTCGGCGTCGGGCAGCTGGGCCTCCGCCGGGGCGGGGGCCTCCTCCCCCTCGGCCGGTGCGTAGTCCGCGGCGTCGAAGGAGCTGACGACCAGGTGGGCGTTGGTGCCGCCGAAGCCGAAGCCGGAGACGCCCGCGATGCGGCGGCCGGAGTACTCGGGCCACTCGCGCGGGTCCTCGACGACCTCGAGGCGCTCGGCGTCGAAGTCGATGTAGCGGTTCGGGCCCGCGAAGTGCAGGGACGGCGGGATGACGCCGTGCTGGATCGACTGGACGACCTTGATCAGCCCGGCGGCGCCGGCCGCCGACTCGGCGTGGCCGATGTTGGACTTCACGGAGCCGAGCAGCGTCGGGCGGGACATCTCGCGGCCCTCGCCGAGGACGGCGCCCAGGGCCGTGGCCTCGATCGGGTCGCCGAGGATGGTGCCGGTGCCGTGGGCCTCCACGTAGTCGACGTCGGCCGGGTCGACGCCGGCATCCGCGTAGGCGCGGGCCAGGACGTCGATCTGGGCGTCCGGGTTCGGGGCGGTCAGGCCGTTGGAGTGTCCGTCGGAGTTGACGGCGGAACCCTTGATGACGGCGAGGATGCGGTCGCCGTCGGCGAGCGCGTCGGCGACGCGCTTGAGCACGACGACGCCGGCGCCGTCGGCACGCACGAAGCCGTCGGCGTCGTCGGAGAAGGCGTGGATGTGGCCCGTCGGGCTGAGCACGCCGAGCTCACCGAAGGCCGTGGTGACGAACGGGGAGGCCAGGATGTTGACGCCACCGGCGAGCGCCACGTCGGCGTCGCCGTCGCGCAGTGCACGCACCGCCTGGTGGATGGCCACCAGGGAGGAGGAGCAGGCGGTGTCGACGTTGACGGAGGGGCCGCGGAAGTCGAAGGCGTAGGAGATGCGGTTCGGGATGATCGAGCTCGCGGTGCCGGTCAGCGCGTAGGGGTGCGCCTCGGCCGGGTCCGCGGTGATGAGCATGCCGTAGTCGTTGTTCGAGGAACCGAGGAAGACACCCACCGGCTCACCGCGGAGGGTGTTCGGCGGGATGTGCGCGTCCTCGAGCGCCTCCCAGGCGACCTCGAGCATGATGCGCTGCTGCGGGTCCATGTTGGCGGCCTCGAGCGGGGAGAGCCCGAAGAACTCGGCGTCGAAGTTCGCCAGGTCATCCAGGTAACCGCCGGTCAGCGACTGTTCCGCCATCTTGGCGGCCATGGTCTCCTCGGCGGCGTACTCGGACCAGCGGCCGATCGGCAGTGCGCCGGTGCCGTCCCGGCCCTCGACGAGCATGGACCAGTAGGCGTCCAGATCGCCGGCCCCCGGGAAACGGCCGGCCATGCCGACGACGGCGATGTCGTGGGTGCCGGGGGTCTGCGCGGCGCCGGAGACGCCGGTGTGGCGGGACCGCGGACGGGAACGCTCGCGGGAGGCCGGTTCCCCGTCGATGAGGCGCTGCGCCAGCGCCTGGATCGTCGGGTACTCGTAGGCGATGGTCGCGTCGAGCTGGACACCCAGGAGGTTCTCCAGCTCGCCGGACATGACGACCGCGTCACGCGACGAGAGTCCGAAGTTCTCCATGGGCTTGGTGTCGGTGACCTCGTCGGGTGACAACCCGGTCACATCAACGACCCAGTCGCGGAGCCATCCGCGGAGCTGCTCGACGGTCATCGTCGCGGGTGCCTGGCTCTCAGTCATCTACGCGGTCTTCCTTTTCCTGCAGTGGTACAGCACGGTCTATACATCCGGAACTCTATCGTCCGCATGAATGTGTCCGTTACATGTCCCCGGTGGACGGCCCCGGGAGGGGCCACCCCCGCTAGCCGCGCTCAGCCAGGTAGGACTTCTGGATGACGCGACGGGCGATCTTGCCGGCGGAGGAACGCTGGATCTCGTTTGGGGCGACGAAGCGGATGTCCGCCGGGGTGACGCCGTGGGCGGAGGTCACCGCGCCACGGATCTTCTCGACGGCCTCCGCGTCACCGGACTCGTCGGCCTTGTCGTCGCGCTCGATGACGAGGACGAGCTGCTCGGTGGACTCGGCGGCGTCGTCGTCGGCCATGACCGAGAACGCGGCGACGGAGTCCGGGCGGACGTGGTCGGAGGCGTTCATGACGGTGTACTCGATGTCCTGCGGGTAGTGGTTGCGGCCCGCAATGACGATGAGGTCCTTGAGACGGCCGGTGATGTAGGTCTCGCCGTCGACGATGGCGCCCAGGTCACCGGTGGCCATCCAGCCGTCGCCGGGCATTCCCTCGGCGCGGGACTCCGGCAGACGCTCACCCAGGGTGTTGGCGAAGGTCTCGGCGGTCTCCTCCTCGCGGCCGAGGTAGCCGGCGGCGAGGTTGTCGCCCTTGACCCAGAGCTCACCGATCTGGCCGTCGGGCAGCTCGGCGCGGGTCTCCGGGTCGACGATGGTCAGCGCCTGCGGGCGCACGACCTGACCGTTGGAGGCGAAGGCGACGGCCAGCTCGGAGTCCTTCTCCACGAACTCGACGACGCCCTCGGCCAGCTTGTCGCGGTCGAAGTAGGAGATGAGCGGGCGCTCCTTGGTCTGCGGGGTGGTCACCAGCAGGGACGCCTCGGCCAGTCCGTAGGAGGGACGCAGGACGGTGTCGACCAGGCCGTGGGGGCCGAAGGCCGCGCGGAAGGAGTCGAGGGCCTTCTCGGTGACCGGCTCGGAGCCGATGATGATGCCGTCGAGAGCGGACAGGTCGAGGGTCTCGCCCTCCTTCGGGGTGCCGTAGCGGGCGGCCAGCTCGAGCGCGAAGTTCGGGACGACGGTGTAGACGGAGACACCCTCGTCGGAGTCACGGCGGTTGAGCTGGTCGACCCAGCGCTTCGGCTGCTGGATGAAGTCACGCGGCGACATGATCTCGTTCGGCAGGCCCAGGATGGTGACGAACAGGGCGAGGATGATGCCCATGTCGTGGTGCAGCGGCAGCCAGGACACCAGACGCAGCGGGGTGCGCAGGCGGGCGGCGGTGAAGATCTGCAGCACGTTGGTGAGGATGGAGCGGTTGGTCAGCTGCACGCCGGCCGGAACGCGGGTGGAGCCGGAGGTGTACTGCAGGAAGGCGGGCTGGTCGACCGGCATGGTCGACATGGAGGCCATGAGCTGCTGACCCTGCAGGGTCATCATCGGGTTCATGTAGGAGGCGGCCAGGGTGTCCGGCAGGGAGTCCACCGACAGGATGCGGGGACGCTCGCGGGACGGCAGCTCCGCGAAGTGCTCGCGCACGGCGGCGGCGGAACCGGAGTTGGTGAGCACGAAGGAGGGCTCACAGTCGGCGAAGACGGCCTTGAGGTGGTCCGCGTGGCCCGGTTCGGACGGGTCGTAGAGCGGGACCGGGGTCATGCCGGCGTAGAGGGCGCCGATGAATCCGAAGAGGTACTCCGGGGAGTTGTTGGCCAGGATGGCGACGCGGTCGCCGATCTTGCCCACCTGCTGCAGGCGCGCGGCGACGGCCTTGATGCGGGTGTTGATCTCCGTGCGGGTGTAGTCCACCGGGGTTCCCTCGCGGGATTCGGAGAAGTCCCAGAAGCGCAGGCAGTGGCGCTCGCCGCCGCCGAGCTGCAGGTCGCCCTGGTACATCAGCTCCGCGAGACCCGCGAGGGTCAGCTGGGGTGCCAGGACGATCTCGCCCTTGTCGTTGAAGAACTGGCTCATCGCCGCTTGCAGGTCCATGCTTCTCCTTTGGTGTACCCGCTGGTCAGTGGTGCGGGCGTGATGTTTCTCAGCGCTAATGTCTTTTGTGCCAACCTAACAGAGCGGGCACTCGTTCTGTTAGTCCAAGTTCGTGATGTTTCCGTTACAAACGAGAGTACCCCGGGGGCACCCCCGGTCACTGGTGGATCAGGTCAGAGGCCCACTCCACGACCCACGCATTGGTGGTGGTCCCGGGGATGACGTCGGGGTTGGACGCGTAGAGGGCGTGGACTCCGTTGGCGGCGACCAGCGCCTGCGCGCGCTCGAGGGCGTTGCCCACCTGGCGGGGGGCGTCGCAGATGCTGTCGTTCGGGGCGCAGATGTCCCACACGCGGTCCTGGAGCTCACCGAAACCGCCGACACGCGGTCCGCGCATCGTGGCGCCGGGGACGATCGGCTGGACGAGCAGGTTGAGCGGCTGGAGGGCGACCTCGGCGCCGACGCCGGAGACGTGGGTGCCGGGAACCTGGCCCACACCAGGTTCCCTGCGGCCGTCCGCGATCAGGGCGACACCCCTGATGCGGTCGGCCGGCACCACGCCGCCACCCTGGCCGATCTGGCTGGCGACGTCCCCGAGGATGACGGCGCCCTGCGAGAATCCGGCCAGGATGAAGTCGGTGTAGGGGCACTCGTCGTGCATGGTGACCATCTCGGTCTCCAGCACGGACTGGCCCTCCTGCCGGGACTCGTCGTAGGTCATCTCGTGCTGCGCCTGGATGGAGCGGAACTGCGCCGTGTAGGGCAGGGTCCACACCCGCACGTCCTCGGCCGGGAAGCGCTCCTGCAGCGGACGGGTGATCGACAACATGAAGCTGTACTCGTTGGCCGTCGGGTGGAACGGGTCGTCGCCCGGCGCCGACTCCCAGGTGCCCGGGGCGGCGATGACCTGGACGTCGGGGCACCAGTCGGGCTGGAGGATCTCCGTCGGCTCCGGCAGCCCCGGGGGAAGGGGGATGTCCTCCCCGGGTCGCAGGAAGCGGAACGTCCCGACTCCGATGAGGAGCACCAGGATCAGTACCGCCAGGATGGTGAACAGCTTGCGCATGCGGTGGTTTTCCAACTAACAGTAGGCGTTCTTCGCGGCGGCCTCGATGATCGCCGTCACGTCTTCCACGGACTTCTCCGTGCGGTCCTGCTCCACGAGCTGCCCGGCGACCGCGGGAACGGTCGCCCGGCTGAACTCACTCTCGTCGTCACTGCACACGATGGCGGCGGTGCCGATGAGCTGGCTCTCGACGCCCTCGACGTCGATGCCCTCGTCGGTGAGTTCGCCCAGGAACTGGACGTCCTCGGGGGTGCGGGGCATCCCGGGCTCGGGGATCTCGTCGATCTCCCGGGCGCCCTGGTCCTGCGGGCCCGGGTCGGCGGCCCGGGGACGGCCGGGGGCCGCGTCCCTGCTTGCCGACGCCGCGCCGTCCCCGTCGCGGTCCTCCGTGCGCGTCTCCCGCGGTGCCCGCTCGAGCGGGGCGATGGACGTCGGGGTGGAGTCGTTGTCGTCCACCGTGGCGTCACCGCAGGCGGTGAGGGTGAGCGCGCCGATCAGGAGGGCGGCGAGCAGGCCGGACCTGGCCGGTGTGCGCATGATCAGTTCCGCCCCTCCACGATGCGTCCGTTGAGCTGGCTGATGGTGCCGTTCTGGAAGCGGACGACCTCACCGCCGGCCGGGACGTTGGCGTGGTCGGCGGCCGGGTAGCCGAACTCGCCGCCCTCGTAGCCCTTCGTGCCCCAGTGGTCGAAGATGGCACCGTACTTGATGTACTTCGCGCCGGTGGCGGCGGACCAGTAGATGTTGCCGTTCTCGAACTCCTGGAACGCTCCGCCGCGGATGATCTTCTCGTCGGAGGTCGGGAAGCCCAGCTCGGACTCGGCGGTCTTGAGGGAGGCGTACTTCTCGGCGATGGCACCGCGCACCCAGTGGGTCCGGCCGTCCGGGGTGGTGGCGATGACGCCACGCTGGAACTGCTGGACCTGGCCGCCCTTCACGTTCTGCGGGGCACCGGTCGGGTAGCCCAGGTCGCCGCGCTCGTAGCCGGTGGCGGCCCAGGAGTTGAACAGTGCCTTCGGGATCTCGCGGGCGCCGGTGGACGGGGTCCAGTAGATGGAGCCGTTCTCGAAGTGGACGTANNGGGCCGCCGATGTGGTGGTAGCGGGCGTTGATGGCGCCGAACAGGGCGTGGGCGCCGGTGTCCGGGGACCAGTAGGCGACGCCGTTGCGGAAGTCCTGGCGCATGCCGTCCTCGACCGGGTACTCGTTGGTCACGCAGGAGCCGATGACGCCGGACTGGGTGGCGGCGGCGATGGCGCCGACGGTGATGCAGTCCGTGCCGCGGTCCTCGCGGGAGAGCTGCATGGCGTTGGCCATGTGCGGCCAGGCCTGGGACATCTCGAACTGCCAGTACGGCCAGGCGTGGACGCCGGAGGGGCGGAAGTGGACGACCGGCTCGACGCCGACCTTGCGGGCCTCGCGGACGAAGGTCTCGGAGGTCATGCGGGAGAGGATCTCCAGGCCGATGCCGGCGGGGTTGGCGGGGCCGGTGGCCACGGAGTCGGGGTTGCCGAAGTCGTCCTGGCCGGAGCCGGCGGAGACGTAGACCTTCATGTCGCGGAGTGCCTCGATGCCCAGCTTCGGGTCGTTGTCGATCCAGGCCTGGTCGCCCGGCTGGCCCCACATGCGGGTGCCGTCGTAGCCGCCGGCGTCGCGCTGTGCGGCGAGGATGGACTCGGCCATGCCGACGGAGGTGGTGTCCAGGTAGCCGGAGAAGGAGCCCACGAAGGAGAACATGTGCGGGTTGTGCTGCGCGAGGTTCATCGCGGCGGTGCCGCCCATGGACAGGCCGACGATGGAGCGGGTCTTGCTGGAGCGGAAGCCCTCGTCGAGGATCGGGACGAGCTCGCGGATGAGGAAGGTCTCCCACTTGTAGTGCTTGCCGTTGTCGGGGCGCTGCCAGTCGGAGTAGAAGGAGGACTCGCCGCCGATCGGCAGGATCACGTTGACGTTCTTGTCGGCGTAGAACTGCTCGATGTTGGTCTCGATGGTCCAGCCGGAGTCGTCCTCGCGGGCACGGAGGCCGTCGAGTGCCCAGACCTCGGGGAAGGTGCGGCCGGGGCTGGAGTGCCAGTCACGGGCGAGGAGGATCTGGACCTGCTGGAGCTGGTCCGGCATGGCGGCGGAACGGATGAACAGGGCGATGCGGCGGTTGGTGATCCACTCGAGGCGCTCGACCTTCACGCCTGCGGGGAGATTCGCGATGTCGGGGTACTCGGTGTTGATCGGGGTGCGCTGCGGCGGGTCGGAGGGGCGGATGGAGTCCGAGAGGCTGCTGCCGGAGCTGCCCGGCAGGATGCTCTGCGCCTGGGCGGCGGGTGCCACCGACAGCCCGAGGGCCAGGGCGGTGGGGAGGACGACGGCGGCGAGCCAGGGGCGGCGGCTCTGCGGGGAACGGGATGCGGTGTCGCGCATGAGAGGGTCCTTGTGGTGATGGTGTCGTGTGCGGCGTGTGTGGGGTGGGTGTGCGTCCGGCACGTCCCCGGGGTTCCCGCCCCGGGGGTGCTTGCCGACGCCCGCCCGTCCCCGGCGTCACACGCCAGGTCTGTTCAGTTGTTCTCACCGTGGGCTCGTGAGGTTGTGGGACCTCGCCCGGGTCGCGTTCAAGTTTAAGTTGAACTTGAGACTTTAGGTAAGGGCACGCCGACAACGGGGGAGAAAAAGTGCACCCCGGGAGGTCGGGGACCTGCCGGGGTGTGGTGCACGCTGGTTACCAGGCGTTCATCACGTCGAGGACGCGCGGCTTGGTCTTGTGCAGCTGGTAGCCGAACTGGTTCCAGTTGTGGATGCCGGTCAGCGGGTAGTCGGCGGTCACGTTGAGGCCGGTGGCACGGGCCTTGACCTCCCACAGGCGGGTGGAGACACCGGCCAGCATCTCCAGCGGGGTGGCGGAGAGCTTGAGGTTCATCGGGTAGTTGGCGTCCTCCGGACCCCAGAAACCGGTGGCGGCGGAGATGTAGACGTCCTTGCCGCGCAGGCCCTCCATGTTGAGGAACGGGTCGTTCTCGAAACGGCGCGGGTTGACCACGGTGCCGTACATGGCGTTGACGTTGAAGCCGCCGGCGTCGAGAAGCGCGACACGCATGAGGGTCTGCATGCCCGGCATGGTCTGGGTCAGGTAGCCGGACCAGGACAGGGCCTGACGGAACTGGCCCGGGTGCTTCGCGGCGATGTTCAGGGCCGCGGTGCCGCCCATGGACAGGCCGGCGATGGAGTTGTTGTCCGGTGCGACACCGAAGTGCTGCGCCAGGTAGCCCGGCAGCTCAGAGGTGAGGAAGGTCTCCCACTGGTAGGTGACCGGGTTGTTCAGGTCGTAGGTGGCCGGGTGCGCCCAGTCCGCGTAGAAGGAACCTGCACCGCCGACCGGCATGACCAGGGTGATGTTGGAGTCGGCGTAGAGCGCCGGGGCGTTGACGTCGACGGTCCAGGCGTTCGCGTGGTTGGTGGCACGCAGGCCGTCGAGCAGGTAGAAACCTGCGTTGCCGCCGCGGGCGGCGGGCTGGACCTGGACGGTGATGTTCGCGCCGGTCGACGGGGACCAGACGTCGCAGCGCTGGACCCAGTACTGGACGGGGTCCCACTCGCAGTGGCCGGTGGCGTCGGGGCGCAGCCACCCGCGGTTGTCTGCATGGGCGGTACCCACGCCACCTGCGACCATGACGGTCAGGGCGGTGGCGAAGGCGACCAGGGCCGCAATGATTCTCCTGCTCACGCTGCGGGCTCCGGTGATGACGGACATGGTTCTCCTCGGCTTGGCGCTTCTTCTACGGGACTATCGGCCCTGCCTGCCGGCTCGTTACCTGACCGTGCAGCCCTGACAGCATCCCTGCTGCGAGACACTCTAGAACAAAAGATAAAGAAAAGCTCACCACTTCGTTATCTTTCTGTGACTATTTCGCGTCTCACCTGGGACGTTCGGGGGAAATATTCGTTTCCCACGCAACACGGATTCCGGGGTCTGCAGGCCCGAACTCCTCGATGACCTCCTCCGGGTCGAGGCTGATCTCCAGCGAGCGGCCCTCGGTGAGCGCGAAGCGGATGTTCGCCAGGAAACGGCCCACGCTCATCGGCTCCCGGTAGGAGGCCAGCAGCTCCGCCACCGCCGGGGTCTGCAGCGCCTCCCGGGCGCGGGCGGTCTCCTCCCGGTCGTACCACTCGGGCACGAACTCGGGGACGATCGACGTGTCCGCGGCCTGCCAGGACCACGGCAGCCACTTGTCGTGGCCCACGCGGGCGTCGGGGTCACGCGGCTGGCGGGCGGCCAGCGGCGTCGTCAGTCCGACGGTGTCGAGCACGCGCATCTCCAGCGGCGCATTCATGCTGGTCATGCCCAGGTTGATGTGGTAGACCGTCGGCGGCTGGCCCGCCAGGCCGGAGGGGTCCCCGGCGGCGAGTTCCCGCGGGATGCGCGGGGAGGTGATCCACGAGAACTCCTCCTCGTTGAGCAGGATCATCGACATCATGGCGGTGTCCTCCGCCATCGCCCGCTCCATGACCTCCGGGTAGTGGTTCATGGCCTTCGCGGTGAGGAAGTCACTCGCGTACCTCGGCGGATCGTGCTGCTCGCGGAAGGTGGCGTACGTCCAGAAGTCACGCTCGTCGACGATGCCGAGCTCCTCGTAGTCGGTCTCCCAGTCGACGGGGTGGCCGGTGATCGTCGTGCTGGCCGCCCACCAGCCCACCCCGACGAGACCGACGGCGGCGAGCAGGTCGATGCGCGGACGGGTCACCCGCAGGTCCGACAGCGGCACCACGGCGACCGGCAGCAGCAGGGCGAACAGCGGCAGCAGGAGCATGCGCCCGTGCATGAAGTCGCCGCCGACACGCAGCACGTAGAGCACGTGGATGAACCCGGCCAGCAGCACCAGGACGATGGCCGCCTCCGGGGAACGCAGGCGGGCCAGCCCCCGCGGGCCGGCATCCGGGTCGGCCGGGGTGGAGGGGCACGTCGACAGGCGCCACAGGGTGACGGCGCCCAGGGTCACGGCCAGCGCCAGCGCCACCCACAGCCAGTACGGGTCGGTGAGGTCCCGGACGTAGTTCCAGCCGTCGGCCCACTCGGAGTCACCCGCGGACTTCGCGACGGCCGTGTGCGGCGTGAGCAGCCCGTAGTAGCCCATGCGGAAGATCTGGTAGCCCGCCGGCACCGGCAGGGCCACCGCCAGGATGAGCGCCCGCTCCCGCCACGTCGCCGCGGCGAGCAGCAGGAGCAGCCCGGCCAGGCCGCCGTACAGCGCCAGCTCGGGACGGACCAGCCAGGACAGGCCCGTCCAGAAGGCCAGCGCCCAGGTGGCCCAGCCCGTTCCGGTGCGCTGCGCCCAGCCCACCAGCAGCGCCCACAGCCCGGCGATCCACAGCAGGCTCAGCCCCCACTCGAGGCCGGAGGTGGCGAAGTCCCGCGCCGGCGGCAGGGCCAGGTAGATCAGCCCGCCGACGGGCAGCAGCAGGAGGGCGGGGCGACGCCGGTACAGGAGCGTCGTGCCCCACGCCGCGATGCCCAGGGCTGCGGTGGTGAACAGCAGCGCCAGCCACATGGCGATGTCCTCGAGGCGGGCGTCGGTGACCCGCGCCCCGAGGTAGATGAGGTACTGCCAGAGGGTGGAGGTGTTGGCCTCGACGCGCTCCCCCGCGTTGAACACCGGGCCGTTGCCGGCGAGGAGGTTGCGCACGGTGCGCAGGACGATGAGGCCGTCGTCGCTCATCCAGCGACGGCGCCAGCCGCCGATGAACGCCAGAACGGCGACGAGCACGGCGGCACCCGCCCCGGTCCACACCGTGAGCGAACGCGTCGTGGACGGTGATGTGCTGGCCCTCCGGTGGCGGCTACTCCCCGTTCGTGCAGGTTGACCGGACACCCCGGCAGCTGTGGTCATGCGGCAGATGTTAGCAGGGGGACGGGTGGGCCCCGGGGACCGGCGGCAGCGGGCGACTCCCCGGAATCAGAGGACCCCCGGGACCTGTTCCGGTCCCGGGGGTCGCGTCACGTGGTGGCTAGATCGCCGGCACGAGGTACACCGCGAAGACGATGCACAGGATCCACAGCACGGCCAGCAGCTGCAGGACACGGTCCGACAGGGCCATCTCGTCCGGGGCGCCACCGGCGCCGCGGTCGACGTCGGCGGCGTAGCGCAGGATCGCGATGGTGAACGGCACCATGGAGATCTGGTACCAGACACCGGCCATGCCCTCGACGGCGTTGGAGAGCTGGAAGCCCCACAGGGCGTAGCTCATGACGACGGCGGTGGCGGCCAGCGTCCACACGAAACGCAGGTACGTGGCGGTGTAACCCTGCAGGGAGCGGCGGATCTTCTTGCCGGTGCGCTCGGCGAGCTGCAGCTCGGCGTAGCGCTTGCCGGAGGCCATGAACAGCGAACCGAAGGCGGCGACCAGCAGGAACCACTGGGACAGCTCGATGCCGGCGGCGACGCCACCGGCCATGGCGCGGAGCATGAAACCGGAGGAGACCAGCGCGATGTCGATCACCGGCAGGTGCTTCCAGCCGAAGCAGTAGCCCAGCTGGAGGGCGATGTACACGGACACGACGGCGGCCAGGCCCCAGCCGGAGGAGGCCAGGAAGGACAGGCCGACAGCGGCGACGATGAGGATGACCGCCATGGCGTACGCCAGGTTGACCGGCAGCATGCCGGAGGCGATCGGGCGGAAACGCTTGGTGGGGTGCTCGCGGTCGGCCTCGACGTCGCGGGCGTCGTTGACCAGGTAGATCGAGGACGCCGCGAGGCAGAAGACGACGAAGGCGAGGAGGACGTCGAGAAGCGTGCGTCCGTCGGTGAGCGCCTCGGCGCCGGCGGCCGCGGGGGCGGCGACGACGAGGACGTTCTTCACCCACTGCTTCGGGCGCAGCGCCTTGATCATGGCGTCCGGCAGGCTCTTCGGTGGGCGGCGCTTACGGGTGTTGTCGAGTCCCTCGGTGTGCGGCTCGGGGTAGAAGATGCCGGTCCGCTCCTCGACCTGGTGTTCCTCGGTCACGCGCTCTTCCTCTCGATTGCGGTGATCACCTTCGCGGTGGTGGCCCCGAGCACGGCACCCGCGAGGGTGTCGGTCGGGTAGTGGACTCCCAGAACCATACGCGACAACATCATCACCGGAACCCCGACGAGCGGCAGCTTCGAGCCGCTGAGGTCCGCCAGGCTGACGAGCGCCGCAGTGGTGGAGGTCGCGTGCGAGGACGGGAAGGACAGCCGCGAGGGCGTGCCGACGCCCACCCGGATCCGCCCGTCATGCGGTCGGGTGCGACGCACGATGCGCTTGATCACCACTGATGCGGCGTGCGACGTGAAGGCGGAGGCCCCCAACGCCAGCCATTGGCGACGCCGCCCACTGTCGACGGCCGCGCCCGCCCCCGCCAGGGCGAACCAGCCGAGGGCGTGCTCGCCGAAATGGGACAGCACGGTTGCGGCAGGAATCACACCCGGTCGGTCGACGAGTGCGTCCTGTACCCGGACCAGAAGGTCCACCTCGCGGCTCATTCGAAGATCCTCCTCCAGGACTCGCGGCTGACCAGCTCGGGCTGGGCGGTGCGGTAGGTGGTGCGCATCTCGTCGAAACGCTCCCCGATCTCCTTCTGCAGGGCCCACGTCTCCTTGAGCAGGCGCTCGGCGAGGGCGCGGTCGCGCTTGCGGTAGGCCACGCCGTTGTTGCCGGCGGTGGTGACGGTCGCGCCGTCGAGACGCGAGAGCGAGAACCAGCGGGCCTCGGCCGGGGACAGGTTGGCCTGCGGCGTGGTGTGGTGCTGCGGGTCCTCCTTGCCCAGGGAGTGCTTCAGGCCCTTGAGCAGCCAGCCGACCTTCTTGATCTTGGCCAGGCGGCCGCCGATGTCCTTGGTGGGCACGCCCGGCGCGCCGGAGGCCGGCGGCAGGTCGGCGGCCGAGGGGATGACCACGGCGTCGGGGTAGCCGGCGCGGATCTTGGCGATGCGCGGCAGGGAGGTCTCGAGGATGTCGAAGAGCTGGTCGGGGCCGGCGAGGAAGTCCTTCATCG
>LSQX01359555.1_pt1 | contig 68323 bp, 69 predicted proteins | sample 654561 | NCBI WGS metagenome assembly LSQX01 (sample SAMN04489861, study PRJNA283612) | anaerobic digester metagenome | isolation source: 4 biogas reactors fed with cattle manure at either 37C or 55C with and... | place: Denmark: Kongens Lyngby | collected 2014
GCTGTTATTTAGTGCATGTTTGCTGAATGTGAGGTTAAAAAACCTACAGTGTCTTGACACTATCTGCAACAGAAGGATAATTGACTTTTCACCTTTGCCATGCTATACTAACATAAGCTATTTTGGATATTTCTTTCTTTTCGAAAAAATTTATGGGAAAGAGCTGATAGGGATGGAGCAGCCGGTAATCAATATTGGTATTATGGGTGTGGGGAATATTGGTACCGGTGTGGCCAGGATTCTCTTGACCGAAAGAGAGTTGCTTGCCTCCCGCTCCGGGATCCGCTTTAACCTGAAAACCGTGGTGGACACGGACTGGGAGCGGGACCGGGGGGTCGATTTTACCGGCGTAAAGATGGGAACCGATGCGGCGGAGATTATAAACGATCCCGGGATCGATATTGTCATCGAGACCATTGGCGGCTATGAACCGGCATTTACCTATGTCATGCAGGCATTGGCCAACGGGAAACATGTGATCACCGCCAACAAGGCGTTATTGGCCACCAGGGGCCGGGAACTCTTTTCCCAAGCCCGGGCCCACGGGGTCGACATTCTTTTTGAAGCCAGTGTCGGCGGGGGGATCCCGGTGATCATGGGGTTGCGCGAGGGCCTGGTGGCCAACAGGATCCTCGGTATCTACGGGATTGTCAACGGGACTTCCAACTATATCCTCTCCCGGATGCACCAGGATAATATGGATTTTGCCGAAGCGCTCCGGGAAGCACAGGCGAAAGGGTTTGCCGAAGCCGATCCCACCCTGGATATCAACGGGGTTGATGCCGCGCATAAATTGGCGATCCTGGCCTCCCTGGCCTTCGGGGGCCTGGTGAATTTTGACAGGATCCCGGTGGAGGGGATCACCGGGGTGACCCCGCTTGACATTAATTATGCCAAGAGTTTCGGGTATGTCATCAAGCTGCTGGCGATCTGCCGCTTTATCGGGGGAAAAGCCGATTTGCGGGTGCACCCGACGCTTGTCCCTGAAGAACACCTGCTGGCGGCGGTAAACAATGAGCTTAATGCGGTTTTTATCACCGGCGATTTGGTTGGCAATACCATGTTTTACGGGCCGGGCGCCGGGCAGGACCCGACAGCCAGCGCTGTGGTGAGCGATATTGTGGATTTGGCCCGGAATATGCTGGCGCGCCCCCGCGGCGAGTGTTTCTCCTGTCTTTCGATGGACCCGGAGAAGGATGTACCCCTTTTGCCACTGGATGAGGTTACCAACCGTTTTTACCTGCGCCTGTATACTTTGGACCAACCGGGAATTCTTGCCAGGATCTCCGGGGTGCTTGGTGAGAACAAAATCTCCATCTCTTCCGTGGTGCAACTGGAAACCCATGGGGAAAAGGATTTTGTCCCGATTGTCCTTTTGACCCACGAAGCACCGGAACACGCTTTGAACAAGGCGCTCATGCAGTTGCGAGAGTTTGCTTTTATCCGCCCCGATATCCTCCGGCTCAGGCTTTTCCACGCCTGAGGAAAGAAAGGGTTTACGGATGGAGATATTATAAAAAAGGAGGCTCTGGCTATGAAAGAGCAAGTTGAAAAGGTCTTGGAACAGATCCGCCCCGCCCTACAGGCTGACGGGGGCGATGTCCAACTGGTTGCTGTTACGGAAGACGGGGTTGTGCAGGTCCGGCTCAAAGGGGCCTGCGCCGGTTGTCCCATGGCGACGCTGACGTTGAAAAACGGGATTGAACGGCGTCTACGGGAGGAGATACCGGAGGTAAAAAGAGTAGAGGCTGTTTAATGGCAGTAGATTCGAAAAAGCGCCGCAAAGCGGCGCTTTTTTTATGGTTAAGGGTAAAAAAGCCCGTCTAGAAAAAGTATGTTGACACAGGAGCTTTCCAGTGAAAATTCTATATACTGTTATAGGATGCTTAAGACGCCTCCCAATCCAGGAACGTTAAGCAAAGGAGGGAAGTAAGCCCATGGCAGAAGGCATGAGCATTTTGGGGTCGAGGGATTCTCTTTCCTTATGCCTCTTCATCATCTTGATTCTGTGCTTGTGTGGCAATAGGTTTTAGGCCAGGGACAGCCAGGTAGAGGCAGAAAACCCCGGATTTTCCGGGGTTTTTTTATACCGGCCTGCAGGGAGACTGCACCGTATGCCGCGGGCTTTTGGACGGGAAAATTTGTCCTTTCCGGGCAGGAGTTTTCTCCTGGATTGCCGAAATGAACTGAAAATTGTGGCTAAATTCATTGAGGTGAAGACGATGAAGGTGAAGATTATCCTTAACCCCCGGGCCGGGAGAGGGAAAGCGGCTAAACTCAAGGCAAAGATCTTGGCTGAATTGGCCAACTACGGCTACCGTTCCCATTTGGAGGAGACGCAATGGCACGGCCATGCCATAGAAATTGCGAAGAAGGCCGTGGAATCCGGGTATGACTTGGTGATTGCCGCCGGTGGCGACGGCACGGTTAACCAGGTGGTTAACGGGATGACCGGCAGCAAGGTTCCGCTTGGTGTTTTGAGCGCCGGTACAGGCAATGATTTTGCCGCCATGATCGGGATGCCCGCTGATCCGGCGGCTGCGATCCGGCAAATTATCGAAGGAGAAACCAGGTGGGTGGACCTTTGCCGCCTTAATGACAGGTATTTTATTTCTTCGGTGGGCGCCGGGTTTGACGGGCGGGTGGCATATACCGCAAACCAGGGGATACGCTTTGTCCGGGGAATGCCTGCCTATCTTTTGGCAGTGATAAAAACCCTCTTTTCTTTCCGGCTTCACCGGGTGAAAATGGTTGCCGACGGGAAAGAACGGGAGTATAAAGCCTTGTTATTCGCGGTCACCAACTCCAGCACCTACGGCGGGGGGATAAAAATAACCCCGGATGCCAGGATTGATGATGGTTTATTCGACATTTGCGTGGTGAAAGAGGTTACTCCCTTGGAGGTCCTTTGGTTCCTGCCGTTGGCCATTAAAGGCGAGCACGGCCGGTTGCAGGATAAAGTTGGGTTTTTCCGTGGGCGGGAAATCTATCTGGAGAGTATGACCCCGCTCTTCTACCAGATTGACGGGGAGGTTTTCCAGGATACTGTTTTCCGGTTTTCAATGATTCCCGGAGGGTTCCCGATCCGGGGGGCGGTTTTTGCGCCCTCCGTTAGGCATGAGGAAGTTGCAACGGTAAAGGAGGCTTAAGAATGGAATCTCTATCAGTAATGGCTTTAGCGCTCATGGGGATCGCTTCCTATTTAATCGGGGCTATTCCCACCGGGGTCCTGGTGGGAAAAGGGTTGCGGGGGATCAACCTCCAAAAAGTGGGGAGCGGTAATATCGGAGCCGCCAACGCCTTTGATACATTGGGTATCGGCCCGGCATTGCTGGTTTTTGCCGGGGATTTTGGCAAGGGGTTGCTGGTTTTGGTTCTCACGCGGGTATTGGGCTTCCCGCGGGAAGTGGAATTGTGGATGGGTTTTCTGGCGGTAACAGGCCACATATTCCCCATTTACTTGCGTTTCCGGGGTGGTAAAGGCCTGGCTACCGGCTTGGCGGTGGCCTTATGGGGAGCGCCCCTCGCGGTCTTGGCCTTTATCCCCTTCTGGGCGGTGGTTTTCCTTCCTACCCGCTATATGCCGCTCGCTTCGTTTACCGGGGTTTTGGCAGTGGCGGTTTATGCCGGTATTGCCGGCATCCCCGCCGGGGTTTGTCTCGCCTTGTTAATCGCCGCCAGGCATTTCCCGGAGACCTGGGATTATCTGAAAAAGAAATTCTCCCGGGGCGGGTAAGAAAGGAAAGAAGGGCGGGGAGGATCAAAGAAGCCCCGGAAACCCCGTCTGGCGTAAAGCTTCATAAAGAACAACCGCCACAGAGTTGGCGAGGTTCAGGGAACGGGCCCCGGTGATCATGGGGATCCGCAGGTTCTGCCCGGGGTTGAGGGAGAGGATCTCCGGGGGCAGTCCCCGCGTTTCCGGGCCAAAGACCAAGAAATCATGGGGTTGGAAAGCCACTTCATGGTAGGGTCTTTGGCCTTTGGTGGTAAAAAAGAACCAGCGGGCCCCGGGATGAGCAGAAAGCAACTCCTGGAAATCCAGGTACCGCCGGAGGGAAACCAGGGGCCAGTAATCGAGGCCGGCACGGCGCAGGTGCTTGTCATCAAGGAAGAAACCCAAAGGTTCGACCAGGTGCAGGCTGCTGCCGGTGGCGGCGCAGAGACGGGCGATGTTCCCTGTATTCTGCGGGATCTCCGGCTGGTAGAGGACAACGTTGAACATGGCGATTTACCCCTTTGTTCCTTTGTTTGCTTTCTCTTTTTGCTTTTCTTTACAATAATAATATTGCTTTTGCCGGACGCAGGCACGCGAAAGAATAAAGACAATCTTTTATTCTCCATTTTCCCTCATTTCCCTTTGGCGGGGAAAAAGAGAATGGCGGGTGGAGAGGTTTATGACTTACGAAGAGGCCTTGCAGTATATCTACGAACGCTCCTCATTCCGGATTAAACTTGGGTTGGAACGCATGCATTATCTCCTGGAGAAACTCGGCGACCCCCACCGCCGGTTCCCGGTGGTGCATATTGCCGGGACCAACGGGAAAGGTTCCACCACCGTAATGCTGAGTACGGTTTTGAAAAAAGCCGGCTATAAAGTGGGGCGGTATACCTCGCCGCACTTAAGTTCATATTCTGAACGGATCATGGTTGCTGAAAAGAGCATTCCCCCGGAAAGCCTTGCTGCGCTGGTAGCCCGGGTTAAGCCGGTGGTGGAGGCGGCGGACGGGCACCCGGAGATCGGCCCCGCCACTTTTTTTGAGTTCGGGACCCTGCTGGCTTTCTCTTTTTTTGCCGGGGAAGAAGTGGATATAGCCGTTGTTGAGGTGGGCATGGGGGGGAGACTCGACGCCACCAACGTGGTGGACCCCCTGGTCTGTGCGATCACCCCGATTGGCCTGGAACACCGGGAGTACCTGGGGGAGACCCTGGAGGCGATTGCCCGGGAGAAGGCGGGTATTATCAAAGCGAAACGGCCGGTGGTAACCGGTCTGCAGGAACCCGGGGCCCTGCAGGTATTGGCCGGGGCCGCCGCCCGGGCCGGCGCCCCCCTTTACCGTGTGGGCAAGGAGATCCGTTTCCGGCTGGAAAGGGCTGATCTCTCCGGGACATATTTGGAACTGCAATGGAAAGAGGAACCGCCGTTGCGGGTACGGGTAAATCTTCTCGGCTCACACCAGGCGGCCAACGCCGCCCTTGTTTATGGGGTTTTGCATTTGCTGCGGGAGGAAGGTTTCCCATGGCGCCGGGAAGATCTGATCGCCGGGTTGAATGAGGTGCAATGGCCGGGGCGCCTGGAGCTAATCCCGGGGAACCCCTCCTTCTTACTGGACGGGGCCCATAACCCCCACGCCTGCCGGGTGCTGGTACAGAGCCTCGAAGAGCTCTTCCCCCGGGCAATGCTCACGGCGGTCATTGGCGTGCAGGAGAACCGGCCGGTGGAAGAGATAGCCGGGATCCTCGCGCCCAAGGTCCGCAAGGTCTTTGCCACCCGGATTCCCCATCCCAATACAGCCCTGCCCGCACGGATTGGTACGGCCTTTCGCCGTTATGGCATTGACGCGGTGGAAGTCGACGATCCGCTGCAGGCGGTGGGTTTGGCCGGGGAAGCGAACCTGGCCGCCGGCACGAACCTGCCGGTTTTGTTTACCGGCTCCTTTTACCTGCTGGGCGAGGTCCGCCCTTACCTCTTGAACGGGCGGCGCTAGCGGTCCCGTGTTTTCCGGAAAATTTCCGGCCAAACTATTGCCAGGAAAACCGGATCATGATATACTTGAAGAGTATGTTTTTTCATTACACACGTTTTCGGATCCGGCGCCCGGGTGCCCTGAAAAGGGTGGGTGCGGAGATGAAGAAAGCGGAGGCATTAACCAGAGGGAAGGAGGTGACCACATGGCAGTTATTTCGATGAAGCAGTTACTCGAAGCCGGGGTGCATTTTGGTCACCAGACCAGGCGTTGGAACCCGAAGATGGCTCCTTATATCTTCGCCGAACGCAATGGGATCTACATCATCGACCTGCAGAAAACCGTAAAAATGGTGGAAGAAGCCTACCATTTTGTACGGAATTTGGCGGCTGAAGGCGGCACCATCCTCTTTGTCGGCACCAAAAAGCAGGCGCAGGATGCCATCCGTGAGGAAGCTACCAGGTGCGGGATGTTCTATGTCTGCCACCGGTGGCTGGGCGGGATGTTAACCAACTTTGCGACTATCCGCTCCCGGGTGGAAAGGCTGAAGAAGATTGAAAAAATGGCCGAAGACGGCTCGTTTGCTCTGCTTCCGAAAAAAGAGGTCTTGCAGTTGGAGAAGGAGCGGGCCCGCCTGGAGAAGTTTTTGAGCGGGGTCAAGGATATGAACCGGCTGCCTGATGCGATCTTTGTGGTGGATCCGCGGAAGGAACGGATCGCAGTGGCGGAAGGAAGAAAGCTGGGGATCCCCATCATCGCCATTGTCGATACCAACTGTGACCCCGATGAAATCGATTATGTTATCCCTGGGAACGATGATGCGATTAGGGCAGTCCGGCTCTTGTCCGGGAAGATTGCCGACGCTGTGATTGAGGGACGCCAGGGAGAGCAAACAGCCGATGCGGAGACCGCTCCGGCAGACAAGGCGGAAGCGGACGAAGTTATCGCGGAGGCCGAAACAGCGGTTGAATTCGAGGAACCGGCCGCCGAAGAGGAACCGGCTGCCGGGGAAGAACCGGAAGAAACCGCCGCTGCGAAGTGAAAGATTAATTAAGAAGGACGGCGCCGTGAGCAATTCGCGGCCCTCCTTTTATCAAATGCATTTTTTCCGTGGGCAAGTTAATTTCTTAAAGGAGGGAGACGAGTGGGTGTGAATATTTCTACCGCGCAGATTAAAGAGTTGCGGGAGAGAACCGGGGCCGGGATGATGGATTGCAAAAAAGCCCTGATCGAAACCGGCGGCGACATGGAAAAGGCCGTGGAATACCTGCGGGAAAAGGGACTGGCGGCTGCGGCGAAGAAGGCCGGCCGGATTGCGGCGGAAGGGCTCATCACTTCCTTTATTACCCCGGATAAAAAATGTGGCGCCTTGGTGGAAGTGAACTGTGAGACGGATTTCGTTACCAAGGTCGACAGTTTCAAGGAATTCGCCCATGAACTGGCGGAGCATGTAGCGGTTAACGCCCCTAATGCCCTTTCGCCGGAGACGGGGGAAGAAGGCCCCTATCTGATGGAGCAGACCCTGAAAAGCGGCGCGACCGTGCAAGAGACCGTAACCCAATTGGTGGCCAATATCGGTGAAAAAATTACCGTGCGCCGTTTTGTCCGCTTTGCGCGGCAGGAGCCCGGATTGGTCCAGGATTATATCCATATGGGCGGGAAAATCGGGGTCCTGCTGGAACTCTCCCTGGAAAAAGCAGAGGTTGCCGGGGAGGAGGACCTTTTGAACCTGGCCAAGGACTTGGCCATGCAGGTGGCTGCGGCAAAGCCCGAGTATGTCCGGAGAGACGAGGTCGACCAGGAGACCTTGGAGAAGGAAAAAGCCATTTACCGGGCACAAGCGATCAATGAGGGTAAACCCGAGCAAATTGCGGAGAAGATCGCCGAGGGCCGTTTGGAGAAGTTCTTTAAAGAGGCCTGCCTGGAAGAACAGGAGTTTATCAAGGACAGCAGCCTCACGGTGAAAAAACTTCTGGGGCAGGTCGGGGAGAAACTGGGCACCCGGATCGAGGTCGTTCGTTTTGCCCGGTATGAAAAGGGAGAAGGCCTTGCCAAAAGAAGCGATGATTTTGTGGGCGAGGTCATGTCGCAGATTAACCAATAAAAAAGAAAAAAGGGAACGCCCACGGGTGTTCCCTTTTTTGCAGGAGTTTCCCAAGAAGAAGCGAATAAAAGTGACGGGGGTAAGATGTATGCATTCACCCAAGTACCGCCGGATAATCTTAAAGCTGAGCGGTGAAGCACTGGCCGGCGATAAAGGTTTTGGGATCGACCCGGAAACAGTCAGGAACATAGCCCTCCAGACCAAAGAAGTCGTTGACCTTAATGTACAGGTGGCGGTGGTGGTGGGAGGGGGCAACTTCTGGCGCGGCCTGGAAGCCAGCAGGCAGGGGATGGACCGGGCAACCGCCGACTACATGGGGATGCTGGCAACGGTCATAAACGCCCTGGCTTTACAGGATTATTTTGAAGATCTTGGTATGGAAACCAGGGTGCAAAGCGCCATCGAAATGCGGGAAATTGCCGAACCCTATATCCGCCGCCGGGCAATCCGGCACCTGGAAAAGGGACGGGTGGTGATCTTTGCTGCCGGGACCGGTAACCCCTTCTTCTCCACGGATACCACCGCGGCCCTGCGCGCCGTGGAGCTGGACGCGGAGATCGTCCTCATGGCAAAGAAAGTGGACGGGGTTTTTGATGCGGACCCGCGTCTTGACCCGACGGCCAAGAAGTTTGACCGCCTTAATTATATTGACCTCTTAAACAAACGCCTTGGCGTGATGGACGCCACGGCCGCCAGCCTCTGTATGGATAACCACATCCCGATCGTTGTTTTCAACCTTACAGAAGATGGAAATATTAAGCGGATAATAATGGGTGAAAAGGTTGGTACTTATGTAGGGAGGGATGATCAGGATGAACGGTGAAATCAGTGATGTTTTAAAAACCAGCGAAGAACAGATGAATAAGGTGATTGAGGCAACCAAGAGAGACTTCGCAACCGTCCGCACAGGGAGGGCCAATCCTGCCATTCTCGAACGGGTACAGGTGGAATGCTACGGCTCCCTGACCCCACTGAAACAGATCGCCGGCATCTCCGCACCGGAACCGCGGTTGCTGGTGGTCCAGCCGTGGGATAAGTCGATCATCAATGATGTGGAAAAAGCCATCCAAAAGGCGGATCTGGGTTTGAACCCGACCAACGACGGAACCGTTATCCGCCTGGTGATCCCGCAGCTGACCGAGGAACGCCGGAAAGAACTGGTCCGCCTGGTAAAAAAGGATGCGGAAGAAAAAAGGGTACTAGTCCGTAATGTCCGCCGGGATGCGAAGGACAAGATTAAGAAGATGGAGAAGGACGGGTTGATCTCTGAAGACGATAGCCACAAGGCCATGGACGAACTTCAGAAGCTTACCGATAAATATGTGGCGGAGATCGACAAGCTGTTGGCAGCTAAAGAAGCGGAGATTATGGAGGTTTAGGCTTATTGGGCGAGACAGAAATTTCTGGCGGGCGGCTCCCCCGGCATATAGCCATCATTATGGATGGCAACGGGCGCTGGGCGGAACAGCGGGGGTTGCCCAGAACCGCCGGGCACCAGGCAGGAGTCAAACGGGCGCGGGAAATTATTGAGGAATGCGGCCGCCTGGGTGTAAAGATTGTGACTTTATACGTGTTTTCCACTGAAAACTGGCGGCGGCCGCCGGAAGAGGTCTCATTTTTAATGGGGCTCCTGGAGAATTCCCTCCTGAACGAGGTGGAGGTGATGCACCGGCGGGGGGCAAAAGTCCGCTTTCTCGGTCTTAGGGAAGGGCTAAGCCCGCAATTGCTCGCCAAGATGAAGGCGGCGGAAGAGAAAACAGCCGGCAATACCCGTATGCTTGTGAATTTGGCCATCAATTACGGCGGCCGCGCTGAACTGGTCGAGGCCATGCGACGGGCCGTGGCGGAGCATGGCGAGGCTTTAAAAGCCGGGTTCGATGAGTCCCTGGTGGAGAAGTACCTTTTCACCGCCGGGCAGCCCGAGCCGGACTTAGTGATTAGAACCAGCGGGGAGCAGAGGATCAGCAATTTTCTCCTCTGGCAGATTGCCTATGCCGAACTCTATTTCACCCCTGTGCTCTGGCCGGATTTTGACCGTGCGGAACTGGCGAAAGCCATCGCCGAATACCAGCGCCGGCGGAGACGGTTCGGCGGGGTTGAAGGTGTTGAAAGTAAGGAGAACAAATGACGAAAAGGATTATTACAGGCCTAACCGGAGCTGTGCTCCTTCTGTTTTTAGTGATCAAAGGCGGTCTTTTCTTTGCCGTTGCTGTGGCCATTATCATGACCGCCGGCATTTGGGAGTATTCCCGGTTGACCGGCGCTTATGGCAGGGAAGCCGATTTTCTCCTCCTGCTCTCACTGAGCCTGCTTTATTTCTTTGGCCGCCTCTTGTCCCTTTATACTGACTGGTTTCCGGGAGAGGGCTTAATCGGGGTTGCCTTTTTGCTCTGCCTGCTCTTTTCTTTCTTCCCGGCCGCGCAGAAATACAGCCGCAGCACCAGACGGGAGGGGCTTTTGAGCTTTTTTACAGTCCACCTTTTTGGACTGGTCTATCCCGGGATTTTGTTGACCTATGCCGTTATGATCCGGGCTTTTTCACCACCCCTCGGCACCGAGGTCCTGCTCCTGGTTTTAGCCGTGGTCTGGCTGAATGATACCGGGGCTTACTTCTCCGGTTTATGGCTGGGCAAAAAGAAGCTGGCGCCCACCATCAGCCCGGGGAAGACGGTGGAAGGCGCTGTCGGCGGCTTTTTCTCAGGGACAATTGGCGGTCTTCTTTTCGGGGCTTTGATTGGCTTACCCTTCCTTTGGTTACTCGTGGCGACGCCGGTCTTTTGCATCCTGGGCCAACTGGGGGATCTTTTTGAGTCTTTGCTGAAGCGGGGCGCGGGGGTAAAAGACTCCGGCAACATCCTTCCCGGGCATGGCGGGATCCTCGACCGTTTTGACAGCCTGCTTTTTGTTTTGCCCATTGCCTATTATTTTCTTAATTTTTTATAAAACAGTTTGCCCGGAATTTTTCCGGGGAAAGATCTTACTGTGAAACCATGACCGGAAGTACCAGGAGGCAAGGGTGAAGGAGGTGCCGGAGTGCAAATTTCAAAAAAACTCCGGACTTTTCTCGTTTTTCTAGCCCTGGTGCTCTTAACGCTTCTGGCAATTAAGTACCTGTTCCCGGTTTTAACCCCCTTTATTATCGGGCTGTTGATCGCTTATTTGATCGAGCCGCCGGTGAAATGGTTGGAAGAGAGAATCCGGTTACCGGGCTGGTTGGAGAGGAGGGGGATTCTCTCCGTAAGGCCGCTGGCGGTGATCCTGGTCCTGGTTACCACGTTGATTACCGGCGGGATCATCCTGACTTTTTCTTTTGCCCGGCTATACCTGGAGGCCAAGGAACTCCTGGTGGACCTGCCGGAAAGGCTGGTAGCCCTGGCAAGAGAGGCGGAGCGCCTGTTCTTGCAGGTACAGGAGAGGCTGCAACTACCGGAGGGTTTTTGGGAACAGTCCTGGCTGCGGCCGGAGAGCTTGATGGAAACCGCTGGCGGCCTGTTACAGGATTTCTTACAGAATTTACTCAATCTTTTTCGCGGTTTCCCCATTTTCCTGATTAACCTTTTCTTGAGCGGGCTCGCAGCCTATTTTTTCAGCCGGGACAAGGAGAAACTCAGCGCTTTTCTCGTCTCATTGCTGCCCCAGGAATGGAGGGAACCGGCGCGGCGACTACAGGGGGCGGTGGTCCTCTCCACGTTAAATTTCTTAAAAATCCAGATTATGCTGGCAACAATCACCGGCTTGGTGACCACCTTTTTTTTGGGGCTTTTTGGTTTTGCCCGCCCGGGCCTGTTGGGGGTCCTTACAGGGATCCTGGATCTCTTGCCCATGGTCGGGCCGACAACCCTCTTTTTGCCCTGGGCCGGGTGGAATTTTGCCGTTGGCGATTTTTTACGCGCCCTGCTAATCATCGGGATTTTACTGGTTATCCTGGCCATGCGGGAACTCTCCGAACTGCGTTTACTCGGAAAGAGACTGGGTTTGCATCCTTTATCCGCTCTTTTCTCTGTCTACCTGGGTTTCCGGCTTTTTGGCGTTTACGGGCTCTTTGCCGGCCCGGTGGTCTTTGTCATGTTACGCTCTTTCTATTACGGAGTTCTCCCCTTGTTGGAGCGGGAGGGGAGTCCCTGACCGGGCAAAGGTGATGATAGCTTGAGAAAACTGGTGATAATCGGCTCCACCGGCTCGATTGGCCGGCAAACCCTGGAGGTGGCGGAACATCTCCGGGAAAAGATCGTTATCTACGGTTTAGCCGCCCACAGCAGCCTGGAGCTCCTGGCGGAGCAGGTAAAAAAATACCGGCCGGCGGTGGTAGCCCTGGCGGACCCCGGCAAACGCCAGGCCTTTCTTTCCCTTCTGGGGGACACCTGGCAGGGGCGGCTTCTCACCGGAGCGGAAGGCCTGGAGGAACTGGCGGCTGACCCGGAGGTGGAGATGGTCGTCTCAGCGGCCGTGGGGGCAGCGGGGATCAGGCCCACCCTGGCCGCGGTCAAAGCCGGGAAGGCGGTGGCCCTGGCCAATAAGGAAGCCCTGGTCGCCGCCGGCGAACTGATTATGGCCGGGGCCGCGAAGGGTAATGCGCCCCTTTTGCCGGTGGACAGCGAACACAGCGCGGTTTTCCAGTGCCTCATGGGGGAGGACCGGTCGGCGGTAAAAAAGATCTATCTTACCGCTTCCGGCGGGCCTTTCCGTGAGACCCGCCTCCCGGATCTGGCGAAGGTCACGCCGGAGGAAGCCTTGGCCCATCCCACCTGGAGGATGGGGAAGAAGATCACCATCGACTCGGCGACCTTAATGAATAAAGGGCTGGAGGTAATTGAGGCTCACTGGCTGTTTTCCTTGGACTATGACCGGATTCATGTGGTTATTCACCCCCAGAGCATTGTCCACGCGGTTGTCGAGATGGTTGACGGGTTTTGCACCGCCCAGTTGGGCCCGGCGGATATGCGCCTGCCGATCCAGTTTGCCCTGACCTACCCGGAAAGGAGAGAGAATCCCTTCTCCCGCCTGGATTTGGTCACCCTTGGGCGGCTGGATTTTTCCCCGCCGGACCTGGAGCGTTTTCCCTGCCTGGCCCTGGCCTATGCGGCCGGGCGGCGGGGCGGGACAATGCCGGCGGTGATGAACGCCGCCAACGAAGAAGCGGTTACCGCCTTTCTCGAGGGGCGGATTGGTTTTTCCGCCATCCCCGCCCTGGTGGAAAAGGTTATGGAAATCCATGAAAAGGAAGGTTTCGTCTCCTCCCCTGACCTGGAGACGATCCTGGACGCAGACAACCGGGCGCGGGAGGTCTTTTCTTCTTTGTTCCAAAGGCAAGGCCTTGCCCGCTAGGCGTAGGGCAAACGGCTCATATGCGGCGGTAGGCGCCAAATGACTCTTATGTGGCGGGTGGACGCCGGGATGGTGCGTCATGGCGGCAAAGCCCGGTAATGGGTGCACCGTGACGCCGTAAACTAAAATTTCGCCGCCGGGAAGGCGTAGCGCGCGGCTTCCCGCCAGGCTGCCGGGGAAGAATAGGAGGGTTTTTCAGCGTGTTTTCCTTTTCCTCTATTATCTATACGATTTTGATTATCGGACTGCTGGTGATCGTCCACGAACTTGGCCATTTTCTGATGGCGCGGCTTTTCAAAGTGACGGCCCATGAGTTTTCCGTTGGCTTCGGCCCCCTTTTGTTCCAACGGGAATGGGGGAAGGTCAAGTATTCCCTGCGCGCGATCCCGTTGGGGGGTTATTGTAAAATTGCCGGTATGGATATTGCCCTTGAAGGCGAGCCGGGAGAGAAACCAAACCCGGGTGAGTTTGCCTTTTACGAACTCCCCCTCTACCGGAAGATCCTGATTATTCTAGGGGGCCCGGTTAGCAATATCCTCCTGGCCTTGCTGATCTTCATTTTCGTCGCGGCCGCGGTGGGCCTGCCCGACCGCCCGGAGGAAAGGCCGATTATTGGCTTTGTTGAACCGAAAACCCCCGCTTTTGAAGCCGGGCTTTCGTCGGGCGATGAGATTGTTGAGATTAACGGCGAGCCCATCCAAAGGTGGGAAGAGGTGGTGGCGATAATCCACCGTTCGCCCTTGCAGCCGCTGGAATTTAAGATCAAAAGAGGCGAGGAGCAATTCTCCCGGGAGATCACCCCCTTTTATGACCCCAACGGCGGTGTTGGCCGGATTGGGATCATGCAGGCTTATACAGTCAAGCGTCTTCCCCTCTCCAAGGCGGTGCCGTACGGCTTTGCCAGCACCTGGTACGGGATGAAAGGGGTTGTGGTTGCTTCCTACCGGATAATTACCGGCCAGGAAAGGGCGGGGTTTATCGGCCCCGTCGGTATGGTGGGCTTTGTGGACCAAGCCCGTCACCAGAGCGGACTGCTCCTTTTTGTCATGACCAGTATCAGCCTGTTTTTAGCCCTTTTCAACCTCCTTCCCATCCCTTTACCGCTTCTCGACGGGGGCTGGATTGTCATTTTCATCCTGGAACGGTTGCGCGGGAAGGAGTTTTCTCCAGAACAGAAAGGAACCGCGCAAATGATCGGGTTATTGTTGATGCTGGTTTTATTTATCATGATTACCTCCGGGGATGTGGGCAGCATTATCCGGCGGCTCCTCAACTGAGGCCCGGCGCCGGGTTTTACTGCCAGTCCCGGGGGATAAGGTCTGGGCTGAGTTCAACAGGCAACGGGGTGTAAGTCCATGGCGATAAAGAACCGGCGGCCCACCCGCCGGATTAAGGTCGGCCCGGTTTCTATCGGCGGGGGCGGGCCGGTTCTGGTACAATCAATGACAAATACCGATACCCATGACCACGAGGCCACATTGGAACAGATCCGGGCTTTGGCGGCGGCCGGCTGTGAACTGGTCCGGGTGGCCGTCCCGGATCAGCAGGCGCTCCCGGCGTTGAAGAAAATTGTGGCTGCCTCGCCATTGCCGGTGATCGCTGATATCCAGTTTGATTACCGCCTGGCCCTGGGCGCTCTCGAAGCAGGGGTGGTAAAACTCCGGATTAACCCGGGGAACATCGGGGGGGTACAGCGGGTAAAAGAGGTGGCCCGCGCGGCGAAAGCACACGGCGCCGCGATCCGGGTCGGCGTCAATGCCGGCTCTCTCCCCCGGAAGTTGCTGGCGGAGAAGAAGGGCGATATTGTCGAGACGATGCTGGCCGCGTTGGAAGGGCAACTCCGGCTCTTGTTGGACGAGGGTTTTGAAGAGATTGTGGTCTCGCTGAAATCCTCGATGGTTACGGAGACGATCGCCGCCTGCCGCGCCTTTGCCGCCCGGTGGGATTTCCCCCAGCATCTCGGGGTCACCGAGGCCGGGGCCGGCAACCGCGGCTTGATCAAATCTGCAGTAGGGTTGGGCGTGCTTCTGGCTGAAGGGATCGGCGACACCATCCGCGTCTCTTTGACCGGTGATCCGGTCCAGGAGGTGACGGCGGCTTACGAGATCTTGAAAGCCCTCTCCCTGCGCCAACGGGGGCCGGTGATTGTTTCCTGCCCGACCTGCGCCCGGTGTAATCTGGATTTGGAAGAATTGGTGGCGGCGGTGGAGGAAGCAACGGCCGGGATTGCCTCCCCCCTCCACCTGGCAGTGATGGGTTGCATGGTCAACGGCCCGGGTGAAGCCGCCCGTGCCGATCTGGGGCTGGCCGGGGGGAAAAACGAAGGGGTAATCTTTCGCCAGGGGAAGATAATCCGGCGGGTTCAGAAGGAAGAACTGCTCAGCGCTTTTTTGGAAGAATTGAACCGGCTCATCGCCGGGGGAAAAAACAGCTTTACTCCATAAACAACTTCACTTTCGCAGGCTTTACCTACGAGATCTCCGATTATTTCCGGCAGGGCTGGATTCCCTATTTAGATATGGTCCGTACGTAGTTTCAGGAGGTGCTTTTCATGAGGTTTTCCCAGTATTTATTACCTACCTTGCGCGAGACGCCGGCTGAAGCGGAGGTTGTCAGTCATAAACTGATGCTCCGGGCCGGGCTGATTCGCAAAGCCGCCGCGGGGATCTACACCTTTTTGCCCTTGGGCTACCGGGTGGTGAAAAAGATCATCCGCATTGTCGAGGAGGAGATGGACCGGGCGGGTGGACAAGAGGTCCTCATGCCCATCGTCCAGCCGGCCCAGATCTGGCAGGAGAGTGGAAGATGGGATGTATACGGTGAGGAGATGTTCCGTCTTAAAGACCGGCACGGCCGGGATTTCTGCCTGGGCCCTACCCATGAAGAGATGATTACCACCGTGGTGAAGAATGAGGTCCGCTCCTACCGGGATCTGCCGCTCCTCATCTACCAGATTCAGAATAAATACAGGGACGAGATCCGGCCCCGTTTCGGGGTGATGCGGGCCAGGGAGTTTATTATGAAAGACCTGTATTCCTTTGATATAGACGAAGAAGGAATGAACCGCAGTTATCAACTGATGTACGATGCGTACACGCGGGTCTTTCGCCGCTGCGGCCTGAAGTTCCGGGCGGTTGAGGCCGATACGGGGGCGATCGGTGGCGACGTCAGCCACGAATTTGTCGTCTTGGCGGAGACGGGCGAAGCGGTCATTCTTTACTGCGAAAAGTGCGGTTACGCGGCAAACGTCGAGAAGGCGGAGGCCGGTCTCCCTGTTCCGGAGGATGCCGCCCCCGGTGAACCGGAAAAGGTCTCCACCCCGGGTTATACTACCATCCCCGAAGTCGCCGCTTTCCTTTCCGTGCCGCCGGAGAAATTAATCAAGACCCTTTTTTACACGGTGAATGATGAATTGGTTGCAGTCTTGCTCCGGGGGGACGATGAGGTGAACGAGGTTAAGCTGGGCAACCATTTCAATGCCCCCTATTACCTGGCCGGACCGGAAGATGTCAAGGAACGGCTGGGCCTCACCGTCGGCTATGTGGGGCCTGTCGGGCTCCCGTCCGGGGTTAAACTGCGGATCCTTGCCGACCGGCGGGTGGAGCGGATGGTCAATGCGGTCTGCGGGGCGAACGAAGAAGGGTATCACCTGCTAAATGTCAACCCCGGCCGTGATTTTACCGTCGATACTTATCTCGATCTCCGGCTGGCCCGCGCCGGTGATGCTTGCCGGCATTGCGGGGAAACCCTGGTGGAGACGCGAGGCATTGAAGTCGGGCACATCTTTAAATTGGGGACCAAATACAGCAGTGCCTTGCAAGCCACCTTCCTGGATGAGCGGGGAGAAGAAAAACCGATGGTGATGGGGTGCTACGGGATTGGCGTTACCCGGATTGTTGCCGCTGCCATTGAGCAGAATTTTGATGAGGACGGGATCAAGTGGCCGCTCCCGCTGGCCCCCTTCCAAGTGCTGGTCCTCCCGGTTACCCAGGAACAGATGGCGGAGGCGGAGAAGATCTATGAAGAACTGACCGCCGCCGGTGTCGAGACCCTCCTGGATGACCGGGAGGAAAGGGCGGGCGTGAAGTTTAAGGATGCGGATCTCATCGGGATCCCTCTCCGGATTACGGTCGGGCCGAAAGGCCTGGCCACCGGCGAAGTGGAAGTAAAGAACAGGATGACCGGCGAGCAGTGGCGGTGGCCGCTGGCGGAGGTTGTCGCCAAAGTCCGTGAATACCTGGAAGAAGAGGGAAGCAGCTTCAAATAGGAGGGAGAATAATGGTGGTCGCTGTTATCATCCCCGCATATAATGAAGAAAGGACCGTGGCCCGGGTGATCCGGGCCGCCCGGAGCTCCCCGGCGGTTTCCCGGATTATTGTGGTTAATGACGGTTCCACGGACCGGACGGCGGCATTCGCGCGGAAAGCCGGGGCCGAGGTGATTGACCTCCCTGCCAACATGGGAAAGGGCGCGGCGGTTGCCGAGGGGGTAAAGGCCACGTCCGCCGAGATCCTCCTGCTGCTCGATGCGGACCTGGTCGGGCTCCGCCCTTCCCATATCCAGGCGCTGCTGGAACCGGTCTTGCGGGATGAAGCCGACATGACCGTCGGGGTTTTTACGGACGGGCGGAAACTAACCGATTTTTCACAGCGCCTGACCCCTTTTTTAAGCGGGCAGCGGGCGGTGAAAAGGGAGGTTCTCGAAGCCATGACCGACCTTAAATCCTGCGGTTATGGGATGGAGGTGAGTTTAAGCAGGTTTGCCAGGCACGCAAATTTGCGGGTCTTTTATATTCCGCTGCGCCGTATTTCCCAGATCATGAAGGAAGAAAAAAGGGGCGTTGTCCGGGGTTTTGCCGCCCGGATGAAGATGTACTGGGAAATAATCCTGTTTTTACTGGGAGTTAAGCTTCCACCGCAATAACCGTAAGCGTAATCTTTGGGGTGACTGCAGTGGGCGAAGAATACTTATTGAAGCCGGCGATCCAGAATATTTTGGAACTGAGAGGGATTGACGAGACCTCTCTTTCTTTTGAGACCAGGGAATGCCTCCGCCGGCTGAGCGTGGAACAGGTAATCATTCACAACCGCCGGGGTCCCGCAGGTGCAGGCTATTTAGAGTTGAAAGTGCGGGCGGCAAAGGGGTTGACAGCCGAAAGGCAGCAGGAGTTGGAGGCTCTCCTCAGCGAACTGGCGGAGGTTGAATGTAAAATCACACCGGTCGGGGATGATGAAGAGGCCGTGGTGGACTGGGCCTGCCTTCTGGAGGTGATGAAGAAGAGACTGCCCGGCCTCTACGGCTGGCTGCGGCCGGAGCCCCCGGAAACCGACGGTTGCGGCGGATTACATTTCAAAGTCAACAGCCCGCTGGCGGTTGAGTACTTAAAGCGCCGTGAAGATAAGATCCAGGCTTTTCTCCGGAAGGAACTGGGCCGGACTTACCGCCTCTTCTACGAGGTGGCGGAGGAAGAAGGGGAACTACCGGCTTATGCTTATGAAGAAGAGATCCGGCGACAGGCCATGGAGGCGGCCAAAGCCGCCGCCCACGCCGGTGAGAAGACCAAGGGAGAAGTTCTCCTCGGCCGTAAGATCCGCGGTAAACCCTCTCCCATCCGGGAACTGCCGGAAGAAGGCCCGGCGGTCATTGAGGGAGAAGTCTTTCAGACAGAGGTCCGCTCCTTAAGGTCGGGAGGGAAGATCCTCCTCTTTTTAGTCACCGACTTCACCGACTCGCTCACGGTAAAAGTCTTCTCCCGTGGTGACCGGGAGAAGTTGCCGGAGATCCGGGAAGGCTCATTCCTGCGGGTGAAGGGGAAGATCCAGTATGATGACTTCCAGAAAGAACCGGTGATGCTTGCCGAGAGTATCCAAAGAGTCCGGCCGGCGGAGGTCCGGGATGAGGCGGAAACAAAGCGCGTGGAATTGCACCTCCACACGAAGATGTCGGCCATGGACAGTGTCGTCGACCTGAAAGAAGCGGTGAAGCTGGCGGCGGCCTGGGGACACCCGGCGCTGGCCGTCACCGACCACGGGGTTGTCCAGGCCTACCCCGAGGCCGCGCAGCTGGCAAAGGAATACGGGATAAAGATTATTTACGGGATGGAAGGATATATCGTCCACGACCAGGAGCAAGTCCCGGCCGGGGAACCCGCGCCCGGGGGACCGGCGGAGGGTAACCCTGCGGACGGGGACCCGCGGCGCCTGGAGCAATTGCCGTCCCATCATATTTTAATCCTGGTCCGGAACCTGACCGGCCTCAACAACCTCTACCGTTTGGTCTCTGAATCCCACATCCATTTCTTCCACCGGCACCCGCGGATCCCCAAATCCCTTCTCTCCCGGTACCGGGAAGGGTTGCTGCTGGGGACGGCCTGTGAGTCCGGGGAACTCTTTTCCGCTCTCCTGGCCGGGGCGGGGGAGGAACGGATCGCGGAGATCGTGGGTTTCTATGATTTTCTGGAGATTCAACCCCTGGGTAACAACGAGTTTTTACTCCGGGAAGGGCGGCTGACCCGGGAAGAGTTGATGGAGCTTAACCGGGAGATCTGCCGGTTGGGGGAGAAGTACGGCAAGCCGGTGGTGGCCACGGGCGATGTCCACTTTCTCCGCCCCCACGACGAGGTCTTCCGCCGGATCCTCATGGCCGGCCAGGGTTATACGGATGCCGACCGCCAACCCCCGCTCTACTTCCGTACCACCGATGAGATGCTGGCGGAATTCTCCTACCTGCCGCCGGAAACCGCTTACCAGGTAGTGGTGGAGAACCCGCGCCGCCTGATGGCGGAGGTTGAAGAGTTGGAACCGGCGCCGGACGAGTTCTGCCCGCCGGAGATCCCCGGCGCCGGCGAGGAGATCCGCCGTATGGCCTATGCGCGGGCCAAAGAGATTTACGGGGACCCGTTGCCTTCCCGGATCCAGGAACAACTGGATTGGGAGCTTAAGAGTATTATCAACCATGGCTACGCCGTGATTTTTTTAATCGCCCACAAACTGGTGAAAAAATCTTTGGAAGACGGCTATCTGGTGGGTTCGCGGGGGTCGGTCGGTTCTTCGCTGGTGGCGACGATGTGCGGGATTACCGAGGTGAATCCCTTACCCGCCCATTATTTATGCCCTGCCTGTAAATATTTGGAGTTTCCGGAGAATGCCCGTCGCCTCTCCGGGGTCGACCTGCCGGCAAAGGATTGCCCCAGATGCGGGCAGCCCTTGCGTAAAGATGGTCATGACATTCCTTTTGCCACCTTCATGGGGTTTGAGGGGGACAAAGAACCCGATATCGACCTGAATTTCTCCGGGGAATACCAGGCGGAGGTTCAGAAATACACCGAGGAACTTTTCGGGAAGGACCGGGTTTTCCGGGCGGGGACCATTACCACCCTGGCGGAGAAGACGGCCTTTGGTTTTGTCCGGGGATACGTGGATGATCGGGGACTGCAGCTGAAAAGCGCAGAGATCACCCGGTTAGTGAGGGGTTGCAGCGGGGTAAAACGTTCAACCGGGCAGCACCCGGGGGGAATGATGATTATCCCCACCGGGCGGGAGATTTACCACTTCACCCCTGTGCAGTACCCGGCGAACGACCGGAATGCGGAATGGATCACCACCCACTTTGATTACCGTTCCCTCAGCGGCCGCCTGATCAAACTGGATCTGCTCGGGCACGATGATCCCACGATCCTGAAGATGCTTTCCGATCTGACCGGGGTCGACCCCACGACCATACCCCTGGACGACCCGGGGACCCTGGCCTTGTTCTCCTCAGCGGCCCCGCTGGGCCTGGATCCGGAAGAACTCGGTTTTGACCTGGGGACCCTCGGCATCCCGGAATTCGGCACGGAATTTGTCCGCCAGATGCTGGCAGAGACAAAGCCGGCCACCTTCTCCGAACTGGTTTATATCTCCGGGTTGTCCCACGGGACCGGGGTCTGGCTGGGGAACGCCCAGGAACTGATTAAAAAGAAGGTGGCAACCCTTTCGGAGGTCATCAGTACCAGGGATGATATTATGAACTACCTGATTGACAAGGGCCTCCCGCCCCGGCAGGCCTTTGGGATCATGGAAAAGGTCCGCAAAGGGAAGGGCCTCTCCGAAGAGGAAGCCAAAACCATGAAGGAATACGGGGTTCCCGACTGGTATATCGATTCCTGCCGGAAGATCCAGTATATGTTCCCCAAGGCCCATGCCGTGGCTTACGTCATGATGGCTTTCCGCATCGCCTATTTCAAACTCTATTATCCCGAAGCCTTTTACGCCAGTTACTTCACGGTGCGGGCCAGCGAGTTTGACGCCGAGACAATGCTGACAAGTCCCGGGGAGATCTACGAACAGCTTCAGGAGTTAAAGCGGAAGGGGAACGAGGCTTCACCCAGGGAAAAGAGTCTCTTTACCATCCTCGAGCTTGTCCGGGAAGCATTACTGCGGGGAATCCGCTTTTTGCCGGTGGATCTCTATCTCTCGGACCCCACCCGGTTTTTGATTACCCCGGAAGGGCTCAGGGCCCCCCTGGTCTCCCTCCCGGGCTTGGGAGAAAACGCCGCCCTCTGCCTGGACCGGGCCCGCCGGGAAACGCCCTTTTTCTCGGTGGAGGATCTGAAAACCCGGGCCCGTCTTTCCTCAGCGGTGATCGATGTCTTAAGAAAAAACGGTTGTCTCAAGGGACTCCCGGAAAAAAACCAGCTTACTCTCTTTTAGCCATGCTCTCTCTTTAACGGGCGGCGCTTGACAAAAGGCCCCCCGTCGGCAATAATGTCTTTGTAAGCTGAAGGAGGAAGTTTATTGCGTCCGGTTTTCTTCTTGCTTGTTCTTGTGGCCGCAGCCGACCAGGCCGTAAAATTCGGGATTCAACGGCTTCTCCTGGAAAACCAGAGGGTTCCGGTGATCCCGGGGGTCTTCTCTTTGACCCATGTCTTGAACCCCGGGGCCTCTTTTGGCATTCTTCCGGGCCATACCCGGCTCATTCTCTTTATGACCGTGGTCCTTTTTGCCCTGGTTTTCTTCTTCCGGAAAACCATCCGGGAACAACCGCTCCTTTTCCGGTTAGGCCTGGGCCTGGGTTTAGGCGGCGCCCTCGGCAATTTCATTGACCGGGTGCGCCTCGGCGAAGTCATCGACTATGTGGCATTAGAGTTCTGGCCCCTCCAAAACTGGCCCGTTTTCAACCTGGCTGATGCGGCCATTACCACCGGCGCTGTTTTGATTGTTGTTTTTCTTGTCGCTTATGAGACCCACGCCGCGCGCGGGCCCGCATCACCGCGGGCGAATTCCGGGGAAGACTGAAAAGCGTAAGGGAGGAATGAAATGAGAAGGGTCCTTTTTTCCATTGGCAGGCTGGAAATCTACTCTTACGGTTTTGCGGTGGCCCTGGCCCTTTTTCTCGGTTTGATCTGGGTAGGAAAAGCCGTGGAAAAGCGGGGGGTCGCCAAGTTTGACCAGGTGGTGGACCTTGCCATCCAGTTATTCATTGGCGGGCTCGTCGGGGCCAGGTTGTTTTATGTCATTACCGAGTACTCCTATTATCTCAAAAACCCCCTGGCTATTTTTAAACTCACCGATGGCGGCTTATCGTTTTTTGGGATGATCATCGGCGCTTATATCTGGGGGGTTTTATATGCGAAAAGGGCCAACCTCCCCACCTGGCAACTGGCGGATATTATCGCCGTCTATCTCCCCCTCGGTTACGCCCTGGCGCGGGTAGGTTGCCTGTTCAACGGGTGTTGTTACGGGGTACCGTCGAAACTGCCCTGGGCCTTTGCCATCCCGGCAGTGGACAACCTCCCGCGGCACCCGGCACAGATTTATGCCATCATTGCCAGTCTCTTGGTCTTTCTCGTCCTCTGGTTGCTCAGGGAAAACCGGTATTTCCCGGGCTTTTTGTTCTGGCTGTATGTGGATTTATACGCCGTCAGCCGGTTTATTGTTGAATTCTTCCGGGAAACCCCGGTCATCGCCTTTGGCTGGCTCCGGGTCACACAGGCCTTCTGCCTCCTGGTGATTGCCGCCACAACTGCCTATATTATCTACCGGTTCAGGAGAAAAACAGGGGTAGAAAAGGATGCCTCGCCGGATATACCGGGTTAAACCGGAAGACGAAGGGGAGAGGATTGACCGGTTGCTATCGGCGATGGAATGGGCCCCTTCCCGTGCCTACATCCAAAAACTCCTCAAGAACGGGAAGGTCTTTGTGAACGGATCGCCGGTTAAAGCCAGTTATCGTCCGGAAGCGGGCGAAGAGATCCTTGTGGAGGAAGAGGAACCGGAACCCGCCGGGGTTGAAGCCCAACCGCTGCCCCTGGCGATCCTTTACGAAGATGAGGACCTGATTGTCATCAACAAACCCCGGGGGATGGTGGTCCACCCTGCGCCCGGCAACCGGGAGAACACCCTGGTTAATGCCTTATTGGCCCACTGCCGGGAACTGTCGGGGGTCGGGGGCGTGGCCCGGCCGGGAATTGTTCACCGGTTGGACAAAGACACCTCCGGGGTCCTGGTGGCGGCGAAGAATGACTTCACCCACCTGGCCCTGGCCCGCCAGTTTCAAGAGCGGACCATGACCAAAAAATACCTGGCCCTGGTCCACGGGAGGGTTTCACCCCCGGAAGGGGAGATCAACGCGCCCATCGGGCGCCATCCGGTCCACCGGAAAAAGATGGCCGTCATTCCTTCCGGCAAGCCGGCGGTCACCCGTTACCGGGTCTTGGAGTATGCCGGGCCCTGTTCGTTACTGGAGGTTACTTTGGAAACCGGCCGGACCCACCAGATCCGCGTCCATATGCAGTATATCGGCCACCCGCTGGTAGGGGATGAGCTTTACGGCCGGAAGGGGGAAGAGTCGCCCCTTACCGGGCAGGCTTTACACGCGGCGGTTCTCGGTTTTCTCCATCCCCGTACCGGTCGTTACCAGGAGTTTGTCGCCCCGTTACCGCCGGAGATGGAAGCAGCCATCGCCTATTACCGAAAAAAATAAAAGGAGATATTGACGGAAATCAAAATCAATGATAAAATCTATAGCGAATAAGATCCTTAAGCGAGTATAATTACCTTTTAAAATAATACCCTTGTAAAGTAGAAGTTTTCCGCTTCTCACCCGGCGGCTTCGTGCCAGCCCGGGTTAACAGACCGTTTTATACCAAGGCGAGTTTGTCTTTGACGAGCGGAAATAGCGCTCGTTTTTCTTTGGCACTTATTTGCCAAGGGTGAAAAAACAGGAGGTGGCGGCTGATAAACAGTGATCTGCGGATAAATGAAGCTATTCGGACGCGTGAGGTTCGGGTGGTGAATACCGACGGAGAGCAGCTGGGGATTATGCCAATAAAAGAGGCCCTGCGCATCGCTGCGGAAAAAGATCTGGATCTTGTGGAAGTGGCGCCGACCGCGAAACCCCCGGTTTGCAAGATCATGGATTACGGGAAATACCGTTACGAGCAGAGTAAAAGGGAACGGGAAGCGCGGAAACGCCAAAAAGTTGTGGAGTTGAAAGAGATCCGCTTGACTCCGAAGATTGAAGCCCATGATTTCCAGGTTAAAGTAAAGGCGGCAGCCAAATTCCTTAAAGAAGGGGATAAGGTCAAAGTCAGTGTACGGTTCCGGGGCCGGGAGATTGTCCATGCCGACCTTGGCAGATCTCTCCTGCTGCAACTGTATGAGGCCGTCAAAGACCAGGCGAACATGGAACGGGAACCGAAGATCGAAGGCAGAAACATGGTGATGATTCTCAGCGCCAAAACATGATTACCGCGCGCTTTGGGAATAAGATTAGCAAGAGAAGGGGAGAACGGAATTGCCAAAGATGAAGACCCACCGCGGCGCCGCCAAACGGTTTAAATTGACGGGCCGTGGGAAGGTAAAGATGAACCGGGCTTTTAAGAGCCATATTTTGGAGAAAAAGAGCGCAAAGAGGAAGCGCAACCTCCGCCACGCGGATTTAGTGAGCCCGGCGGATGCAAAGAGAGTCAAACGCATGTTGGGAGTAGGATGAGTTCCGGAGAGAAAAGGGTTTAATTACGATTTTCTGAAGTGGAGGAGTTGTCATGAGGATAAAGGGTGGCACTGTTACACGCCGGCGGCACAATAAAGTTCTTAAGCTGGCCAAAGGGTACCGCGGTGCGCAAGGCCGCCGGTACCGGGCTGCCAACCAACAGGTCATGAAGTCATTGCTTTACGCTTACCGTGACCGGAGGATGAAAAAGCGCGAGTTCAGGAAGTTGTGGATCGCCCGGATCAACGCCGCCGCGCGGATGAATGGCATTTCTTACAGCGCCTTTATTAACGGCTTGAAAAAGGCGGGAGTGGAGATCAACAGGAAGATCCTGGCGGAGATGGCTCTCCATGACGACCAGTCCTTCAAGGAACTGGTGAACGTCGCCAAGGAACAGATCGGCAAGTAAAACCGGGTGGCAGCCGCTAAAGCGGGCCACGGCAGGTGTAAAGAACCGGCAAGTAAAAAAACGGCCATAACGGCCGTTTTTTGGTGCGCTTCTTCCGTAGGGTTGACCCCGGTTTTCCCATGCCGGTTCCCGCCTATTCCTTGAGAATTTCCCCTTCGAACCAGAAGGTTTTTTCCCTGCCGGTATCGATAGGAAACTCCCAAATGCCACCGGCGCCCGGTTTCCCTTTGATCTCTTTTTTCCGGGCCCCGGTTGGATCCAGGGCAAACAAGCGCAGGCTTGCCCCTTCCGGTACTTGAAACTCTACCGATAACAGGACCGGCCGGATCCGCGGCGGCGCCTGTCCCCAACGGTCCTCTACTGAGTTCTGGCTTTTATTCCAGAGCATGCCGGTATTGCGGTGCTCGCTCCAGACGGTGAGGAGGAAGTTTTCTGAGGCTTGCGCCAACAACGGCCCTGGCAAGCCCGGCGGTTCTGGCAACCCTGACGATGCCGGTACACCTTCTGTTACCGGCCGACGCCCACCGGCCGGTTGCAAGAGGACGGCGCAGTGATCCGGGCTTTTGGCATCCAAATGAAAACTCCAGCCGGGGAAGGTGAAGGTCCTGCCCTGCAAAAACCCGACGGCGCCGGTGACCGCCGGTCCGCGGAGTTCCAGAAAAGCCCGGGCCGGGTCGCTCCGGTCCCAGATCAGTTGCTGGTGGTCGGAGACCACCCGTTCTTCAGGGACCGGCCGGGAGAGATCACCGCCGGGCGGCGCGGCAAAGGAAGTAATCCGGAGCCGGTGGATCAGGGCATTGGCCCGGTCAAAACCATGGGCGGCCAGGAAATAATCGGCCTCAGTCAATTTCTTGGTATACCCGGTGAAGACCTCATCGAGGTTCAAGGCCAGATCAATGCTGGACCGGGCCGGTTCGATCTGCCCGCCCAGGAAGATCCGGGAGGCAATTGGCAACTGGGCGGTCTTCACCGGGTTCCCGCAGAGGGCAAAGAAGGAAGTAGTGTGTTTATTCGAAAAATCTTCGGCACTGCCGGCATAGTCGAAAAGGTAAACCGCATCCCAGTCCTGGAAGGCCGCAAAGGCGGCGATGAGGAGCGGCGCCTCGTGGGCATAACGGTTGGGGAAAGACTGGTTATACTCGCTGAGCGTGAAGGGTTTTCCCGCGACCGCCATGGCTGCCAACCGGCAAAGCTGATCCATGGAGTTGATCTGCGGGGTGTTGTGGATGATCCACCCCCGGGGCGACCAGGCAGGCACCGCCGGCCACCAGGGATGATCCCAGTAGTAGTGGCTGTCGATAAAGTCCATTCCGGACTGGGCGGCAATGTCGCCGAGAAAGGCCCACCAGGGGGCGGTACCGGTGACCAGGGCCTTGACCCCGAGTTCCTCCTTGAGATAGCGGCGCATCTCCGTAAAGTAGGCCTTGTCCAATTCGTAGTAGAAACGGAGGAGATCCAAAAGGCGGTTATCCGTATAGCGGCCAAAATCGGAACGGAGGGGACGGCCGATGTTCCCCAGGGCCATGCTTTCCCCGAGGTCGAGGATAACCGGGACCGTCTCCTTGAATTCCACCTGGCTTATCCAGATGGTATTTGAACTGTCACCCAGGTTGAAGGTGATCCGGGCTTCCTTCTCCTCTGTGGCATTGGCCATGAAGGAGGCCCGGTACTGCCGCCAATCGCTATCCAGGGAAAATTCCTTGTTCAACCCATAATTCTGCCAGGGCGGCGCCCCCTTCATCATCGAGAGGTTGATTTTCCCGGGTCTTCTTGCCTTGGCCCAGAAAGAGATCTCATAGCGCTGGCCTTCAACAAGGGCGTGCCCGCCTTGCATCAATTGGACATGCCAGTCGATGCCGTCGGGGGTGACCCGGATCTCCGCGGCCGGGCTGCCGCCGGGGCCGGCGTTCTCCTTAATCTCCCAGGTCATGCGGGCTCTTTCCAAGGCCTGTGCCTGCCATTCCGCCTTTCCTTTGGTAAAATCGTTATTGCGGACGCGGTTGGTAACGTCGGGAGGGGGGAGGCCCGGATCCCAGGCGGCGATCAATTTTTCGTCCGTACCGTATTTCTCCTTCAGCCATTGGTTCCAGAGGGTGTCCAGTTCCCGGCTGTATTCCTCCGAGAGTACGTCTTTCTTTCCCGGGATATAATTGATCTCGCCGTCGGTGAGAAGGCTGCCAAAGAGGGAGTCCTCATTGGTGATCTCTACACAGAAGACCACCGGATCCTCGGCATAGGTCAGGCCGGTATAGGGGTTTTTACGGGCCAACAACTGCGCGGCGTAATCCTTTTGCAAGGCAATCATCCGCTGGTTATAATGGGAAACGCCGCGGAAGAAACGGTTCTCGGTGAAAAGGTGCGTGTTGGGAAGGCCGTCGTCCGGGCCGAAATGGCGGGCGACCTTAAGGTTGATATTGACATAAATTCCATGGCGTTTTAACTGGTAGACAAGGTAGTCCCAGCGGTCCAGTTGCCCGCGGTCCAGGTGTTGCGTATCACGGGGGAAGTACCGCGGGTCCCAGATCCCCTGCGGCGCCGCATGGTAATCCATGTGGTGAAAGCGGACCACATTCACACCGAGCTTGGCGAGGCGGGCGGCGACTTTTTCCGCCCGGTCTTTGGGGGGGAAGTTGGCCCCGAAGGTGAAATTCACCCCCCAGAACTTGGCCCGGCGCCCGGTTTTACTGAAGTAGAAATGGCCGTCGTCCCCGGCGTAGACATGACCCCGGCTGTCAATGACCGTTGCCGGGTCCTGCCCGGGGTAATCAACCAGCAGGTACGAGGCGTCGACAATGGTTGGCGTGGCATCGTCCCATGGCAGGATAAAAGGATACCATTTTTCTTGGGCCAGGAGCGGCGGGTGGCACCAAAGGTTAACGAGCAACCCGATACCCAGCAACAGCCGGAGGCCGCTCTTCCAGCCCGGCCGGGAGGCTTGCACGCGTCTGTAGGATCTCATGGTTCAACCTCTCCTTCTTCAATAGTCAGTAAGTAAAACAAGTGAACTCGTGCGCCCGCGCTGTCCAATTAATAGATGACCAAGAAAACCGGGGCAAAACAGGCAGCCCGGAACTGGTAGGATTTGCCTGTCAATCCTGTATGGATCACTAATAAAAGGTTTCGCACTTAAACCTGGAATTCCTTTTTCCCGCCCACCGGTGCAGGCGAAGACAGCTCCCCGGAAAGGGAAGATATTTTTTGACCATCTCCGCCTTTACGGCCAAAGCCGGACATGGTATGATAAGTTAAAACACCATGTCGGAAAAAAACAGGGTTCAGCGCGACCGAGCGTCCGGAAGTTGCAATCTGGAGGGGGGAAGGGCAATCGCGGTTATCACCAGCAGGGATAATCCCCTGTACAAACTCTATAATTCGGTAAAAACCAATAAAGGCCGGAGAAAACACCGGTTATTTCTGGCTGAAGGGCCGCACCTGGCAGTAGAGGCGCTTACTGCTTCCTATCCCCTCCACAGCCTGCTGGTGGCGGAGGAGAAATTCTCTTCCCCGCAAAGGCCTCCTTGGCTGTCACCGCTCTTGCAGGAAGCGGAGGCAAAGGGTATTCCCGTTTACCGGATGGCCGGTGATCTTTTCCACCGTTTGGCGGAGACGGAGACCCCCCAAGGCGTCCTGGCCCTGGCCATGCTCCCGGAGAATGGGCTGGCATTACCGGCGCCTGAGGGGTTTTTGGGACTCCTTCTTAACGGCATCCGGGATCCCGGCAATGTCGGGATGATTATGCGGACCGCGTGGGCGGCGGGGGTTAAGGACCTGTTTTTTACCCCCGGCACAGCGGACCCGTATTCCGGGAAAGCTGTCAGAGCGTCGCAAGGCGGCGTCTTCCATCTCCGCCTGCACCGGCGCCCGTTGGCCGAATTCTTAGATTGGGCGCAGGAAGCCGCCGTTACCTGCTGGGTGGGGGATCCCCGTGGGGGGAAGGATTATTACCATGCGGATTTTGCCAGGCCGGCCTTGATTGTTTTGGGCCACGAAACCCAGGGGCCGGAGGAGGCTGTCCGGGAAAGCGGGGAACGGGTGAAAATACCGCTCCCCGGAGGCGCCGAATCCTTGAATGTCGCAGTCTCCGCCGGGATCCTCTTATACGAGGCCCTGCGCCAACGGGAGAACCGGACCGGCGGGTAAAAGCCGGAGACTTCCTGTGCTTTCCTTCTAAAACCCGTTTTCCCGTCATATTTTAAAAAAAGACCTCCGGAGGGAGGGGAAACGGGTGCGTGAATTTTTCATCCTGCTCCTGGCGGTACTCCTATGGAGCCTGGCTTTTCTTGCTTTATACCGCCGGCAGGTGAGGAAAGCCGGGCCGCGGGAAACAGTCTCCCTTCTCCGCCGGCTTTTTTTGGGGGGGAAGGGCTGCTGCTGGGAAGAGGGCAACTATTCCGTGCTTTTACTCTACCTGGTTCTCAAGGCCGGGGGACTCCTTCTTTTCGCTTGTACCTTGCGGTTTTTCCTGGTACCCGATTACTATGGCCTCTTGCTCCTGCTCTTCATGGCGGGCGGGGTCTTTTTTGGCTGGTGGCACCTTTCCCGTCTGCCGGCGCCGGCGGCTTGGGAGCGGATCTATTCCTTGCCCGAGGGTTATGCGGTTTTCCTTGCCACTCTCAACCGGCCGGGAACTGAAGAAGACTGGATTGGCGCCACCTTGTCCCAGTTGGATTTGAGGAAGAAGAACCTCTTGGTCCTGGCGATCCTGCGACCGGGGAGAATGATTGTCTTCCCGAAAGGCCAGGAGGTCCTCGCCGCCGGGGATCGCCTGCTGATCTTTGGCCGGAAAAACAACAACTGAGGCCGGTGGAAGGCTGTCGGGCTTGCGGCCATCAGGTTTGCAGCCATTGGGTTTGCGCCGGTGGCGGGGGTTTTTCCATATTGCTTTCTCCGGGAAGATAAAATATAATGGAAACAGTAAGACAGGGAGAAGGTGGATCAATGGAAGAGATTTACCGGGCCGGCAATGAGGTTTTTGGCGACTTTATTGTGGTAAAAGCCATGGAAGACGGGGTCACCCTAATCGGCTTGACCAGGGGGAAGGAGACCAAGTTTCACCATACAGAAAAACTGGACAAGGGTGAAGTGATGCTGGTGCAGTTTACCTTGCATACTTCGGCCATTAAGATCCGGGGGAAGGCGGAGATCCTGACCAAGCACGGCTCGATCATCAGCGGGCGGGGTGAAGAGTAAACATTCAAGGGCTGGGGATATTTTGGGATAAAAGTGAAAAAGAGACGGGTGCCGGCGTTCGTCCACCCGTTTTTTTATGCGACCTCTTCACGTTTCTGCTTAATGCTTGGAAGGAGAGAGAGAAATGGCGGAAGAGACAGTTGCCTCAAAAAGCATGAACTTGCGCATGACTGTTTACGCGGCACTCTTTACGGCTTTGATTATTATTGGCGGATACATAAGCGTGCCGCTGCCCGTCGGGCCCGTCCCCATTGTCCTGGCGGATTTCTTTGTGATGGTAACCGGGCTTTTTCTGGGGTTTAAATGGGGGCTGGCCAGTGTCGCCCTCTACCTGTTTTTGGGGATACTGGGTTTGCCGGTCTTTGCCGGCGGCCGCTCCGGCCTGGCGGTTCTCTTTGGCCCGACCGGCGGATTTTTGCTTGGCTATTTATTGCTGGCGGCTTCTGCAGGCTTGCTTGCCGGCAAAGGGAGACCGTCAATTGCCAGGATTCTCATGGCTTTGCTCACCGGCAACCTTCTCCTGTATGGCGCCGGTCTCCCCTGGCTGAAGGCCGTGACAAACCTCAGTTGGGCCGGTACTTTGGCAGCGGGATTAATCCCGTTCATACCGGGGGTTATTATCAAAATAACTGTGGCTTTGATTTTAGCCCGGACTTTCCTGCCCCGCTTCCGGGAGAGGTTGGTTTCTTCTTAAACAAGCAAACAGGGTGAGAAAATGGCTCTTTTGGAAACAGAAGATTTAACCCACGTTTTTCCCGATGGTACCGTTGCCATTGAAGGTATAAACCTAAAGGTCAACGCCGGCGAATTTTTAGTCATTGCCGGGCCCAACGGGTCCGGGAAAACCGTCTTTGCCCGGCATCTTAACGGGTTGTTAAGGCCCACAAGGGGGAGGGTGCTCCTGGACGGGGAACCGATCAGCAAAGATCTTATTGGCGCCCGGAAAAAGGTCGGCCTGGTTTTTCAGAACCCGGAGAGCCAGATTGTCGGGCAAACCGTAGCGGAGGACGTGGCCTTTGGCCCGGAAAACCTGAATCTACCTGCAGACCAGGTGGCGACGGTTGTCGAAGAGTCCCTGGCCGCGGTTGGCTTAAGCCGGTTCGTCACGCGTAGCCCCCACGCCCTTTCAGGCGGGGAAAAGCGAAAACTGGCAATCGCCGGGATCCTCGCGATGAATCCCAAGATCATTGTTTTTGACGAACCCTTTACCGGGCTTGACTATCCCGGGGTGGTGCAGGTTCTCAAAGAAATCCTGCGTCTCCATAAAAACGGCCATACCATCCTCCTGATCACCCACGAACTTGAAAAGGTGCTGGCCCATGCCGGCCGGTTGGTGATCATGCATGGGGGAAGGCTGGTTGAGGATGGGAAACCGGAAACGGTAATTTCCCGTGTGGAAAACTACGGTCTGCGGATGCCCCTGCGGGGAGGGGAGAAGGTTGGGTCATTGACATGGCTGAAATGACGCTTTTCCACTACATACATAAGGATACGGTCCTGCACCGGATGGATGGCAGGCTGAAGCTGGCGGCCCTGCTGTTCTTTGGCTTGGCGGCGGGCTTTTCTTCTGAGTTTCACGACTACTTAGTGGCGTTTTCCGTTCTCTTCTGCGCTTTACTCCTTGCCAGGCTGCCTGTGGCGGCACTGCTGAAAGAGATGGGGTTTTTTGGCGTCTTGATCTTGATAGTCATGGTTGTGAACGCCTTTACCATCCCCGGCGAACCCATACCCAACTCCCCGTTTGCGGGTATCTCCCAACAAGGAGTTATTACCGGTCTGCGTTTTGCCGGGCGGCTCCTCATGGTCCTCTTGCTTTCTGTGGTGGTTACCGGGACCACGCCTTTAGCGCGGTTCCGGGATGCTGTTGAATGGTACTTGCGCCCCTTTCCTTTTCTCCCGGCGGCAAGAGTCGCCACCATGTTTAACCTGACCTTTCTGTTGCTCCCGGTGATCCTGGATAATTTCAAAGAAATAATGGCCGCGCAAAACTCCCGTTGCGTCCAGTTGAGAAAAAACCCGGTAAAACGCCTGAAATACCTGGTCTTTCCCCTTCTTGACCAAACTTTGCGCCGGGCCGATGAGATCGCATACGCCATGGAAGCCAGGGGTTACTCGGAGGTACGGACAAGGGCGACGTTCAAAAGTACGAAAACCGACTGGCTTATGCTGGCCATCTCTTTGCTGGTCTTCCTTTTTGTCCTTTTCTAGCTGGAAAGGAAGGCAAAAAAAAACCCCGGATGGGAGAAGAAGTATGGTTCGTGTGCGGGTGCGAAAAAGAAAAAGGGCTAAAGGCGAATCCGCCATAGCCCTTTTTCTTGGTATTTTGTTGGTATCATGTTGGTATCTTGTTGGCATTTTGTTGGCGCTTTTCCGGCGCCATTTGCATGCAGTGCCGGCTGTAAACAGCCGGTTGTTTTTCTCTTTTCCCTGCCGCTGTCTTCTTTTTTCTCTTAACTGTTTTGCTCCCGGAACTCCCGCATGAAGGCGGCCAGTGTCTGGGCGCCTTCCAGGGTCATGGCGTTATAGAGAGAGGCTCGCAAACCGCCGACCGAACGGTGGCCCTTGAGGCCGACCAAACCGTTGGCCGTGGACTCCTCAACGAACTTCTTCTCCAGCTCGGGGCTGGGGAGGCGGAAGGTGATATTCATCAAGGAACGGCTCTCTTTTTGGGCATGTCCGCGGTAAAACCCGTCGCTCTCATCGATTTCTTTATAAATAAGCGCGGCTTTTTCCCGGTTTCTCTCGGCCATGGCCGCCAGGCCCCCGTTCTCCTCGATCCATTTCAGGACCAGGTTAACAACGTAAATGGCAAAGACCGGCGGGGTGTTGTAGAGCGAATCCTTGTCCGCGTGGGTCTTGTAGTTGAAGATGATAGGCACGTTTTCATTGATCTTTTCCAGGAGCGACTTTTTGATGACGACCACTGTCACTCCGGCAGGGCCAAGGTTTTTCTGGGCCCCGGCGTAAATCAGGGAGAACTTCTTCGCGTCAAAGGGGCGGGAAAGGATATCGCTGGACATATCGGCCATAAGGGGAACGTCGCCACAGTCGGGGAAATCCTGCCACTGGGTACCCATGATCGTGTTGTTGCTTGTCAGATGGATATAAACCGGGTCGGGTGAGAATTTGATCTCCTCCGGCGAGGGGATCCGGTTGAAGTTATCCTCTTCCGTGCTGGCGGCGATATGGGCATTCCCCATACGGGCGGCTTCCTTATAAGCCTTCTGCGACCAGCTGCCGGTGAGCAAATAATCGGCTGTCCGGCCCGGAGAAAGGAAGTTCATGGGAATCATGGCGAATTGGCCGCTGGCGCCGCCTTGTAAAAAGAGGCAGCGGTAATCGTCGCCCAGGTCCAAGAGTTTCTTCATCCGCGCTTCCGCTTCCATGTGGACCCCATCATAAGTTTTTGACCTGTGGCTAATCTCCAGGATCGAGAGGCCGGTACCACCAAAATCCAACAACTCTTCTTGCACTTTTTCAAGAACTGGCCGGGGTAAAACTGCCGGTCCGGGGTAAAAATTATAGATCTTTTTCTCCATTATCCTCCGCTCCTATTATTTGGCTTTATTTGCATTATACTATTAACTTCCTCTCTTCTCAAGTAAAAAAAAATACCGGCCGGAATTATTTACTATAAATTTAACCCAAATTTAACTCCGGGGCATCCGGGAAGCGGGAGCGGGGGTCCCGGCAGGTAACTGGTAGGACTGGGAAAGGAGTTTTTCCCCGTTTTCATCTTTTACTTGGAAGACCAGGGAAGACCGGTAGAAATATGTGGCCGGGAGGTGGTAGAGACCCAGGCAAGGCCGGAGCCGTCCTTTTATCGTGACATAACACCCCCGGTATTTGGCTTCCAAGGGTTCCACACCGGCGGTGAGGATGAGGATTTTCTCCCGGCATGGCACCGGTTGCGGGATAGAGCAGCCGTATTTTTCGGCAAGTTCCGGCCGGCCGGCGATATTCTCCCATCCCACCAGAAGCAAAGGCTTGCCGGCAACCGGTTCGTGGAAAAAGACCGGTTCAAGGTAAAGCGGGATATATTGGACAGGAGGATAAGGGTACAGCGGTGATCTGGGCAAAAAAAACGCCCCCTTTTCTCCAAAGGCGCGTGTTTGCGCTTATCGCGCGTGCGTTTTATCATATGCCGGTGGAGAGCAGGGGGCTTCTGGAAATATTTAACGGGAAACAGGAATCCCCGGGAGACGGGGAAGAAACGGCAATTTGCTTCCCTCTTCCGGCCGGGCCTCCTCGTGCAGGGGAGAATAATCCGGCCGCTGCTCTTCCTTTTGTGCCAGTTCCGGGCCGGAAGAATTCGGGAAGAGCAGGAAAGAGGTGAGGAGGAACAAAAGGATCCAGGCGGCTGCCATTGCCAGGCGTTTTCCCCAAAGAAAAGTCGTTTGCAGCAGCCGGCCCTCCCGGTAAAGGTGGACCTTTTTCAAGATGTCCCTGCTGATGGCAGGGGGTTCCAGGCTCTCTAAGGAGTCTTTGATCAGGGTCAGTTCATCACAGAGGCGGGAGCAAGGGGAACAACCAAAGAGGTGCCTGCGGATTTCCCGGCGCTCTTCAGCACTGAGTTCCTGGTCAAGGTAGGAAGAGAGGAGCTTTTGTACCCGGTGACAGTTCATTTTGTTCTTCTCCTTTCTTCACGGAAGTAAGGTTGGAGTAGCTCCCTTAGTAACCTCCGTCCGCGGTGAATCCGGGATCTGACGGTTCCGAGAGAACACCCCAGGACCTGGCTGATCTCTTCGTAGGACAACCCCTGAATGTCGCAGAGGATCACAGCGACCCGGAAATTCTCCGGGATGAGCATGAGCGCCTCCTGGATGGTCCGGCCCAGTTCCTGCCGGAGGGCTGAATCCTCCGGCAGGTTGCTGTAATCCGGTACATCGGTGGTCTTTGCCTGTTCCAAATGGGGATGGGGTTCATCCAGCGACGAGATGAAGGGCCGCCGGCGTTTTTTCCGGTAATTGTCGATGAAAAGACGGTAAAGAATCTGGAACATCCACCGGTCAAAAGCAGTCCCGGGCTGAAAACGGTGGTAAGAACGGTAGGCTTTCAAAAGCCCCTCTTGCAACAGGTCCTGGGCGTCATTGACATCCCCCGTTAACCTGTAGGCAAAGTGATAAAGGGGTTTTTCGTAGATTTTGACTTGTTCTTCAAAGTCCCCCCAACGGTCGGAGGGGGAACGGGTAAGGCTCAGGCTTTCACTGCGCAACATTTTGGCCAGTCCTTCCTCGTGGATTTTACGGTTTTATTCTGATGGGAGCTTTATTCTGATGAAGGCTTTATCTTGATGGAAGCGGATTTCTCCTGCAAATTTATTGTACCTTGCCGCCGGGCAAAAGTCAAAATTGGCCCGGATATTGTTGGTAATTATTGGCTTCCTTACGGACTGGTCCCGAGCGTGGCGGTGAAGGTCCGGAATTGATTCTCCCTCCAAACCAGCAGGGTAACCTTGTCGCCAACTTTCATCTTTTTAATCTTCGCCGCCAGTTCATCCGGGGAGGTCACCTGTTCATGGTTGATCTCGCGGATTATATCCCGCGGTTTGAGCCCGGCTTTGGCAGCCGGTGAATCTGGAACTACGCTATCTACATAAACCCCGCTCTTAAATGGAAGATTTAAATAGGAAGCCAGTTCTTCGTTGACCGGGAGCATCCATATGCCCAACCATGGAGCCGGCGGGGCGGGAGTGGTCAACTCGTCCAGGTGGTCTTTGGCCAGGTTAATCGGGATGGCAAAGCCTATTCCCTGCGCGTTGGAGATGATTGCCTCGTTGATCCCGATGACTTTTCCCTCAAGATTAACCAGGGGACCGCCGCTGTTGCCCGGGTTAATGGCGGCGTCGGTTTGGATCAGGTACCCCTGTTCTTTTGGGTTTTTCAAAGAACGGTTTAAAGCGCTGATAATCCCGACGGTGACGGTCTCCTGAAAACCGAAGGGGTTGCCGATTGCCACCACCCATTCCCCGATCTGGAGGGAATCGGAGTCGCCAAGTTCGGCGTAGGGTAGCGGTTTTTTGGCGTTGATCTTGATCACCGCCAGGTCAATTTCGGGGTTGGAACCCAGCACTTTTGCCTCGAAGGATTCGCCGTCTTTTAGGGTGACGGTAATTTTATCGGCATAGCGGATGACATGCTCATTGGTGAGGATGTAGCCCTCCGGGTTGATAATGAATCCGGAGCCGGTTCCCCGCTGTTCGAATTCGGGTCCTTCAAAGGTCTCCGGGAAACCGGGTCCGAAGAAATCCCGGAAGAACCTGGGCACCGTAAAGCGGCCGCCGCTGACCTTCCGGACAGTATCGATATAGACGACGGCGGGAGCGACCTTCTCTCTTACCCGGATGATCGCGTTTTGCCAGTCGGCGACCGGGAACTCCGTGTCCTTCCGGACCTCCGCGGCGTTGTTCCGCCCCGCCCTGGCAGCGGCGACCTGCCCGCCCGGGTTTGTGGCGCCGGGGAAAGTTAGAAAAACAGCAGAAAGAAGCACTGAAAAAACCAGGATCAGAAGAACAGAAACCAGGCGTTTACGCGCCAGGCGTGCTAATTTTTCCGGAAATACTCTGGGCATAGGTCTGTACCTCCCATAAACCATTTTCTTTTTGGACTTTATCATTTTTCGACTTTATCCTTAAAAACGGTTCCGGGAGGAGAAAGTTCCGGTAAAGAACAGAGTTGCTTTTAATCCAGCTTGAACCGGTTTTTTTCCCGCCGCGCAAGGAAATTTCATGCAAATTCCCAACTAAAAAGAAGGATTTTTCTAGCTGGAGTGGAATATATAACGTAAAATATTTACATGGCTCCGGGCACGCATATTTCAAGGGCCGGGGCTAACCCGGTTCCCTTACCTATACAAGGAGATGGAATATGCCTTTTAGTATGACCGGATACGGACGGTATAGCACGGAAGATGCTTTATATAAAACAACAGTTGAGATTCGCAGCCTCAATCATCGTTTTTTGGATATCTCCGTCCGCCTGCCTTCGCCATATTTGTGGTTGGAAGTCGAATGCACACAGGCTTTGAAAGAGTTTTTCCGGCGGGGCAAGATTGAAGCCCGTATTCAACTGGAGCCAAAACCGGAAGCCTCCGCGCCGGAAGTGGTATTAATGGATGATCTGGTCCGTCAATACCTTGACCGGTTAAAGGAGGCAAAAAAACGTTTCCGGTTGGCCGGGCGCTTACGGGTCGAACATCTCTTAAGGATTCCCGGGGGTTTTTTCCTGGCTGAACCGGGAAAAGATGACGAAAAGGCCTTGGGCGATTTGGTGCTGGCCGCAGTGAAAGAAGCCGCCCGCCGCCTTTTGGAGATGCGGGAGAAAGAAGGCCTGGCCTTGGCTGCCGATCTCAGCCGCCGCGTCGGGATCCTGGAGGAACGGATTGAAGAGATCCAGGCGGTGGCCGGGGATTTACCCGCCGTTTACCGGGAGAAGCTCACCGGCAAGCTCAAGGAATTGACCGACGGGGTGGCGGTGATCGATGAAAACCGGTTGGCGGCAGAGGTCGTATATTATGCGGAACGGGCGGATATTACCGAGGAAATAACCAGGTTCAAAAGTCATTTGCAGCAGTTTACGACCACTTTGTCTTTGGAGGGACCGATTGGGAGAAAACTGGACTTTCTCAGCCAGGAACTGTTAAGGGAGGTTAATACCATAGGGTCAAAGGCTTCCGATCTGTCCATCTCCCAGCAGGTGGTAGAGATCAAAACGGAGATAGAGAAGATTAAGGAACAGGTGCAAAACATAGAATAGGAGGTGAAGAAGATGCCGCTTCCCACTTTATCTTTGGAGGAGAAGAGAAAGGCCCTGAAAAAAGCACAACGGGTAAGGAGTCAGCGGGCGAAATTGCGCCGGGATCTGAAAGCGGGACGTACCACTATTCGCGAAGTACTGGAAAGAGCAGATGATGATGTTATCGCCAAAATGCGTGTGGTCTATCTTCTCGAGTCGTTGCCACGGATCGGTAAGGTCCGCACCCGCAAGATCATGAATGACATCGGGATCGATGAGACCCGGCGGGTTCAGGGGCTGGGTAGCCGTCAGAAACAGGCATTGCTCGAGCGTTTTGGTGACAAGTAGGGAAGGAGGACATTATTCCGGATGGAGATAAAGCTGATCAACATAGGATTTGGGAATATTGTTGCGGCAAACAGAATCGTTGCTATTGTCAGTCCGGATTCCGCGCCAATCAAACGCATCATCCTTGAGAGCCGTGAAAAAGGAATGCTGATCGACGCCACTTATGGGCGGAGAACAAGGGCGGTTGTCATTGTCGACAGCGGCCACGTCATCCTCTCCGCCGTGCAGCCGGAGACAGTCGCTCACCGTCTGGCAGCCAAGGAGTCTCAGCAAGGAGAAGTGGTGGAGTAAGGTAAATGGCACGCGGGTTGCTCTTTGTAATTTCCGGACCTTCGGGCGTAGGCAAGAATACAGTACTTAACGGCGTTTTAGAAGAGCGGAAAGACATGTTTTACTCGATCTCCGCCACTACCCGTCCTCCGCGCCGGAATGAAGTGAACGGGAAGGATTATTATTTCCTTACCAAAGAAGAGTTTGAAAAAGCCATTGAAAACGGCGAGTTGTTGGAGTGGGCCTTGGTCTATGACAATTATTACGGAACACCGCGAAAAGCGGTGGAAGAGCGGCTGGATAAAGGGCAGCACGTCATAATGGATCTGGATATCCAGGGCGCAGCCCACATCCGGAATAATATGCCAGAAGCAATTCTGATTTTCCTGCTTCCTCCATCCCGTGAAGAACTGAAACGGCGGCTGCTGGGAAGGAAATCCGAAGCGAAGGCGGCTGTGGAAAAACGCCTGGCATACTTGGAAAAGGAACTGGCCTCAATCGACCGGTACGACTACGTGGTGGTGAATGACATTTTAGAAAACGCCTGCCGGAAAGTGGCGGCCATCATCACTGCCGAAGAGGCCAGGGCAGACAGGGGTTATTGGCGCGAGCAATTTTTAACTTGACAAAGCAGCAAATTCATGCTAATAGGAATAATGGGAAGCACGACAGGAGTTGCAATAAGACTGTGTTATAGTAAGGAGGATATCCATGATCACCCCTTCGCTTGAGGAGCTCCTGAAACGAGTAGACAGCCAGTATACACTGGTGATTGCCACGGCAAAGCGAGCCCGGCAAATCAATGCCCAAGGCGGCGAGGATAACAGTATTAGGGCCGTATCCCTCGCCTTGGATGATATTTTGAGCGGGCGGGTGCAAATCGAGAAAAAATAAGCAGACCGCTCAGCTGATGCATCGTCGTATTTACCCGGTACCTTGTTGTACCGGGAATTTTGTTTTGGCCTGTGGGACCTTTTACTTTCGACCAATTGCGAGGTGGGTATGATGGGAGGCTCTTATTCCTATAAAGGAAAACATGTGGTCCTTGGGGTAACCGGGGGGATTGCTGCGTACAAGGTTCCGGAATTCATCCGGATTCTCCAGAGACATGAAATAACCGTGGAAGTGGTTATGACCAAAGCCGCCTGCGAGTTTGTCACCCCCCTTACCTTCCGGGAGATCACCGGTCTTCCCGTGCATACGGAGATGTTTACCCCGCCCGTCCAGTGGCGGACGGCCCATATCTCCCTGGCCAGAAAAGCCGACCTGGTGGCGGTGATTCCCGCCACCGCCAATATCATCGGGAAGATCGCCGCCGGGATCGCCGACGACCTGCTGACCACGACAATTATGGCAACGCGGGCGCCGGTGTTGCTCGCTCCGGCGATGAACACCGCCATGTACGAAAACCCAATCTTCCGGAGGAACCTGGAGACACTGGCCGCCCTCAACTACCGGATCGTGCCGGCGGCCAGCGGTGACCTGCTCTGCGGGGAAAAGGGTTCCGGCCGCCTCCCGTCCCTGGACGTCCTGGAAGAAGAGGTCCTGCGCCTGCTTACCCCCAAAGACCTGGCGGGGAAGAGATTACTGATTACCGCCGGTCCCACCAGGGAATACCTGGACCCGGTCCGTTTTATCACCAACGACTCCTCCGGGCGGATGGGCTATGCCCTGGCGAAAGAGGCCTACCGCCGGGGCGGCGAGGTGACCTTGGTGACCGGGAAAACCAGCCTTCCTTGCCCGCCGGGGGTCAGGACCCTCCCTGTTACCACCACCGGTGAATTATATGAGGCTGTGATGGCGGAATTCCCGGCCGCCGAGATAATTATCATGGCCGGAGCGCCCACCGATTTTGCCCCGGCCACCGCCAGCAGCAGGAAGATAAAAAAGACGGAAGAGGAGGCTTTGGCCCCGCTGGGCCTGCGGCTGACGCCGGATGTGGCCCGGGCGGTCGGCGAGAAAAAAGGCGGGCGTTTCCTGGTGATCTTTGCGGCGGAAACCAATGACCTGGTGCCCAACGCCAGGGAGAAGCTGGCGCGGAAACATGCGGATCTGGCAGTCGCCAATGATCTGACGGAAGAAGGCGCCGGTTTCCAGCACCCCACAAATAAGGTGACCCTTGTCACCAGGGAAGAAATGAAGGAGTTGCCGCTGATGAGTAAAGAGGAGGTGGCAAAGGAGATCATCGCAACCATCCTCCGCCTGCAGGAAGGGAAAGGCTTGTGATGGGAATGGAGATGAAGGGCGCCCCTCTCTTTGCCCGGGTCGTGGTGAACCTTCCTGAAGTGCCAGAAGACCGGCTATTTGATTACCTTTTACCGGAGGAACTGGCGGAAACCGCATTGCCCGGCGCCCGCCTGCTGGTGCCCTTTGGCGGCAGGAAGGCCGAGGCGGTCCTCTGGGAGATTTCCACCGACAGTGAGTACCGGGACCGGGAAGACCTCCGCCCTGTCTTGGCTGTATTAGACGGGGAACCTTTGCTCTCCGGTTTTCAGCTCTCGCTGATCGACTGGATGGCCCGGCGTTTTTTCTGCCGCCGCTGTGATCTGCTGCGGCTCTTTTTTCCCCCGGGGCTGAAGATCAAGACTACAAAATGCTGGCAGCGCCTGGCCCCGGTGGAAGAGATCGGAGCCTTTCTCTCGACCCTGCCCTTACCGGAAGAAACATACCGCGCTTTTCTGGAGAAAGTGGCAGAGGCCGGCAGCCCTGTCTCTCTTCCGGAACTAACAAAAGAAGAAGTTCAACTTCTGAACCTTTTGGTGGAGGCCGGTTTTGTGAAAACCGGCTGGTTCCCGGAGAAACCGGCGGTTAAGTTTAAAACGGTCAAGTTTTATTCTTTGGCCAAGGCGGTTCCTCTCTCTTCCGGTGACGGGGAAACCCGCAAACTGACGGAGAAACAAAAAAAGGTTTACCATTATTTGCAGGAACAAGCGGGACGGCCGGTCCCGGGGCCGGAGATCTTAACCGCCACCGGTGTCACCGCTTACGTCTTGGCGGCGCTGGTGAAAAAAGGCGTGGTTGAATGCTCCCTGCAAGAGGTCCCCAGGGACCCTTTTGCCTGCTTCCCGGAGGAGGCCCCGGTCCCCACACCCGCCCGCGTGTCGCTTAATCCGGATCAGGCTGCGGCTTTGGACCGGATTTTGCAAGCGCTTGACCGGCCCGAACCCGCCGGTTTTCTTTTGGAGGGGGTGACGGGAAGCGGGAAAACCGAGATCTATCTCCGGGTAATCGAAGAGGTGCTGAAAAGGGGGAAAAACGCCTTTTACCTGGTGCCGGAGATTGCTTTGACCCCGCAGACCGTGGCCCGGGTCCGTGCCCGGTTTGGCGAGACGGTGGCGGTTTTCCACAGCGGCCTGGGCCAAGGGGAACGCTTTGACGAGTGGTGGCGGGTAAAGCGCGGCGAGGCGCGGGTGGTGGTTGGCGCCCGCTCCGCTTTGTTTGTGCCGCTGGCCAACCCGGGCCTGATTATCTTGGACGAGGAACATGAATATACTTACAAGCAGGAAGAAACCCCCCGTTACCACGCCCGTGATGTGGCCCGCGAGATCTGCCAGCGGGTGAACGGCCTGTTGTTGCTGGGAAGCGCCACACCGTCTTTGGAGAGTTACCGGGCGGCGGAGACGGGCGAATTAACCCGGGTTACCCTGCCACAGCGGGTTTTAGGGCGGCCGCTCCCGGAGATCGTCCTGGTTGACCTGCGGGAGGAGTTTAAGGCCCGCCGTTTTTCAGTCCTCTCCCCGGTTTTACGGGAGGCGATCACCGCTTGCCTGGACCGGGGGGAACAGGTGATTCTCCTTTTAAACCGCCGCGGTTATGCCACTTTTATTATCTGCCGCGAGTGCGGCCATGTTTTAAAGTGTTCCGCTTGCGATGTTACCCTCACCTACCATCGCCGGCCCAACCTTTTGCTTTGCCATTATTGTGATTCCCGGCAAAAGCCGCCGGAGACCTGCCCCCAGTGCCGGAGTCACAATATCAGATATGTGGGCCGCGGCACCCAGCGTCTGGAGGAAGAGCTGAACCAGGTTTACCCCGGCGCCCGCGTGGTCCGGATGGACCTGGATACTACCGGGCGGAAAGGCAGTCATGAAAAGATCTACCGGGAACTGTGCAAAGGGAAGATCGATATTCTGGTTGGCACGCAGATGGTGGCGAAAGGGTTGGACCTGCCCAATGTAACTTTGGTGGGAATCGTCAATGCTGATGTCGCCTTGAACCTGCCGGATTTTCGCGCCGCCGAACGCACTTACCAACTGTTAACGCAGGCCGCAGGCAGGGCGGGGCGGGGCGAGAAACCCGGGATGGTGGTGATCCAAACCTTCAATCCCGGTCACTACAGCATCGCCGCTCTCCGGAATAATGACGCCGAGGGTTTTTACAGCCGGGAATTGCTTTACCGGGAAGCGGGGAGATACCCCCCCTTCACCGGCCTCATCCGCCTGGTTTTCTCCGGAATAGATCCCAAAGCGGTAATGGCCGCCGCCCAGGTTTTAACCGGGGCAATAAAAGAGAAGATAAAAGAGAAGATGACCGGCGGCGTTCCCGGCCGGGACGGGTGGGAGGAGGAGGTTATCGGCCCCCAGCCGGCGGTGATTGAGAAGGTGCAGAACAGGTATAGGTGGCACACGTTGATCAAAACCGCCAACCTGGATTTCTACGCCGGTTTCCTGCCGCAACTGATCGCCGGTTATCAGCGGAAGACCCGGCAAAAGGTACGGGTAATTGTTGATGAGAATCCTTATTCCATGTTATAATAATCTAATGGTCCCGTTGGCACGGAAGGCCGGGCGCGCCTGGAAACTGTGGGCGCCGGCGCCTGCCGCAACGGGCGTATTGAAAGGAGGTGGGGCCAGTGGTCCGGGAAATCCTGGTCGTTCCCCATCCGGTTTTAAGGAAAAAAGCCCTGCCGGTGAAGAAGATCACCAAGAAAACCCGGCGTATCCTTGAGGATATGGCTGAGACCATGTACGCCAATAACGGGGTGGGGCTGGCCGCTCCCCAGATTGGCATCTCGGAACGGTTAATCACTGTTGATACGGGTGACGGGCTTATATCCTTAATCAATCCGGTGCTTGTCGCCTCCGCCGGGCAGGAGCGGGATGTGGAGGGCTGCCTGAGTATCCCCGGGCAGTCGGGTTATGTGACCCGCGCGGCACGCGTTGTGGTCGAGGGCCTCGACCCCGAAGGACAGAAGAAAAAGATTGAGGCCGAAGGGTTACTGGCCCGCGCCCTCCAGCATGAAATCGACCATTTGGACGGTATCCTCTATACCGACCATTTAAAAGATGGGAAAGAGGCTAAATGAGAGTATTTTTTATGGGAACACCCGAATTTGCCCTTGTCTCCCTGGAACGGCTTTATTGTTCCTGCCACCGGGTGATCGGGGTGTTGACCGCTCCCGACCGGCCGCAGGGCAGGGGTTTGAAGGTTCTCCCTTCGCCGGTGAAGCGCTTTGCTTTGGAGAACGGGCTTCCCGTCTTCCAGCCGGCTTCCCTCCCTGACCCCGGTTTACTGGCCTTTCTGGACCGGGAGAAACCCGACGCCATTGTCGTGGTGGCATGCGGCCTGAAGATCCCCAAAGTTTTGCTGGAGCTTCCCCCTTACGGCTGTATCAACCTGCACGCTTCCCTCTTGCCCAAGTACCGGGGGGCTTCACCGATCCAAGCCGCTTTGCTGAACGGCGAGAAGGTGACCGGAGTCACCACCATGAAGCTGGATGAGGGTTGGGATACGGGAGATCTTCTCCTTTCCCGGGAGATCCCGATTGGTCCCAGGGATAATTGTGGCACATTACATGACCGGCTGGCCGTGGAAGGGGCCGAGTTGCTGGTGGAGACCCTTGATCTCCTGGAGAAAGGGAAGATCACACCGGTCCCGCAAGATGAGGCGCTGGCCACTTATGCCCGGAAATTAAAGAAAGACGATTTAATCCTGGATTGGAGTGCACCCAGCGAAAAACTGCTCAACCAGATCCGGGCCTTTGACCCCTGGCCGGGGGCCCGGACCTTTCTGGATGGGAAAATACTAAAGGTCTGGACGGCCGTACCGGGCCGGCCCAGCCCGGATCTGCTGAACGCCCTCCCGGGGACCACCGGGGAGTTCCGGAAAGACGGCAGCGGGCTACCGGTACGCACAGGGGACGGGGTGATTGAATTAACCGAATTGCAGCTTGGCGGGAAAAACCGGTTGCCGGCGGCAAGGTTTTTGGCGGGTACGCCCATACCGCCGGGGACCGTCTTGGGTAGAGGGGGTACACCTCCGGGGGTACATTTTTAGTGGGGCATACCTCCGGGGCCATTTTTAGTGGAGCACACTTCCGGGATGCACCTTTACTGTGGGAACTGCAGTTGGGAAAGGCATCCCCCAAAAGCACTACAGTACAAGAAGAAACTTTTTCTCTTTTTCTACGTTCTTTATAATTAAGAAGATATTTGGAGATTTATTGCGAGATATGCGGGTATATCCTGTTGATGACGGAATAGACTAAAAACTGACGAAAGGAGGATTTGCATGTTCCCGTTTTTTTATGACCCCACCTTTATTCTTTTGATTCCAGCACTTTTATTGGCCATGTATGCCCAGGCAAAAGTAAACTCGACTTTCCAAAGATACCTGCGGGTCCCGGCCAGCTCCGGTGTGAGCGGCGCTCAAGCCGCCAGGTTACTGCTGGACCGGAATAACCTCCATGATGTGCGGGTTGAAATAACCCGGCACCACCTGGGTGATCATTATGACCCGCGCCAGCGGGTTTTGCGGCTTTCACCCGAGGTTTACCACGGGCGCTCTTTGGCGGCTTTAGGGGTGGCGGCCCATGAAACCGGCCATGCCCTGCAGCACGCCCAGGCCTATATCCCCCTTCATGTCAGGAATGCCATTTTCCCGGTGGCCAGTTTCGGCAGTACTTTGGCCTTTCCCCTTTTCTTCGTAGGTTTAATTTTCCAGACCGGTTTTCTGATGGATCTGGGGATTATCCTCTTTACCGCCGCCGTGCTTTTCCAGGTAATTACCTTGCCGGTGGAGTTTAACGCCAGTTCAAGAGCGCTTTATTTGTTGGAAAGCGCCGGTTTTCTCAGCCGGGGCACGGAGGTGAAAGGAGCGCGGAAAGTATTGAGCGCTGCGGCTCTGACCTACCTGGCAGCTACTGCCATGGCTGTAATGCAACTTCTCCGGTTACTTTTGCTACGCGGCTCCAGGGACTGATTCCAAACCTCCGGATTTCTACTCGCGCGCGAATAAGGCCTTTTGCCACAGACATCTTTCTGCACCAAGCACCAACAGGTGTTCCATCGCCTAACGGTGCTTTTGTTTTGCCTTTTCTCTGTCAAAAAAAGTAACCATCTTTTCCCGCCGCCACCCTAAATATCTTGCTGAAATAGGGCATCTGTGATAAAATTTATTATAATGTGGAGTTTTAGGAGGGAACCCCAGTGAGCATTGAGATCTATATTAACGGTGAGTTTTTTCCTAAGGAAGAAGCAAAAGTATCCGTCTTTGATCACGGCCTGCTATACGGCGACGGGGTCTTTGAGGGGACCAGGGCCTATAACGGGCGGGTTTTTAAATTTGACGAACATATTAACCGGTTGTATGATTCCGCCAAGGCCATAAACCTGGCCATACCTATGAGTAAAGAAGAGATGAAAGAGGCGCACCTGGAGACGTTGCGCCGGAACAATCTGAGGGATGCCTATATCCGGACCGTGGTCACCAGGGGCCCGGGCGATTTGGGGCTGGACCCCAGGAAGTGTCCCCGTCCTTCGGTGATTATTATCGCCGACCGGATCACCTTATACCCCCAGGAATTCTATGAGAACGGCCTGCGCCTTATTACCGTCCCGACCAGGAGGAATTTGGCGGAAACAGTCAACCCGATGATCAAATCCTTGAATTACTTGAATAATATCTTGGCCAAGATCGAGGCCAATCTGGCCGGCGTGCCGGAAGCCATCATGCTCAACCAGGAAGGATATGTGGCGGAGTGTACTGGCGATAATATCTTTATCATCAAAGGGAAGACCCTCTTCACCCCGGCCAGCGTCCATGGAGCCCTGAAAGGGATCACCAGGGATGTCGCTATGGAACTAGCCGCCAGGATCGGGCTGGAAGTCCGGGAAGAGCTCCTCACCCGTTACGATCTTTATGTGGCGGACGAGTGTTTCCTGACGGGGACAGCGGCGGAGGTAATCCCCGTGGTGGAGATTGACGGCCGGAAGATCGGTACCGGTGCCCCCGGCCCTTATACCCGGGAATTGGTCAAGCTTTACCGGGAGAAAGCGATGTCGGAGGGAACACCGATCTACGACGAGTAGTCGTGGTCACGGTTGCGACCGGTGGTGGCCGTGGGCTAAAAATCCTATCGAAACAGGCCTTCTTATCAAGAGAGGTGGAGGGACGGGCCCGATGAAACCTCGGCAACCGCGGCGCGCGTACGCGCGATGCCGGCCGGTGCCAATTCCCGCAGGGCCAAGCCCTGAGAGATAAGAAGGGGTAACCGTTTTTCCGAGAACCCCTTTGGGTTCTTTTCTTTTCATTATACCGGTTGCGGAGAAAAGTGACCGGCCAGGAGGTGGTTTGGTTGGCGAGAACCAAAACTTACGAAGAGATTAACGAGAAGATCAAGAGCGGGAAAGTGACGGTGGTGACAGCAGAAGAGATAATTCCCATGGTGAAAGAGGAGGGCCCGGCGGCGGTTCTGGAAAAGGTGGATGTGGTGACCACCGCCACCTTCGGGCCCATGTGTTCTTCCGGGCTTTTTCTCAACTTCGGCCATTCGGACCCCCCGATTAAAATGAGTAAAGTCTGGCTGAATGATGTGCCGGCCTACGCCGGGTTGGCGGCGGTCGACGCTTATCTCGGCGCCACGGAACTCTCCGAATCACAGGGGGCGGTATACGGCGGCGCCCATGTCATTGAAGAACTGGTTTCCGGCAAAAAGGTCAGGTTAAGGGCGATCGCCGGCGGGACCGATTGCTACCCCCGGCGGGAGATCGAGACCATGGTGGGCCTGGAGGATCTGAACCAGGTTTATCTCTTTAACCCGCGTAACGCTTACCAGAATTACGCGGTGGCTGTCAACTCCACCAGCCGGACGCTCTATACCTATATGGGCACCCTCCTGCCGAAATTCGGGAATGCCACCTACAGTTCGGCCGGGGAATTGAGCCCTTTGCTCAATGACCCTTACTATGAGGTCATCGGGATCGGCACCCGGATCCTTTTGGGTGGCGGCGAAGGCTATGTGGCTTGGGAGGGAACCCAGCATAACCCGGCGCAGAAAAGAAATGAAAACGGGACGCCGGTGGCGGCCGCCGGAACCCTTGCCGTCATCGGCGACCTGCGGGGGATGAAACGCGATTATTTACGCGCGGCGGTCTTCCATAATTACGGCGTCTCCTTGTATGTGGGGATTGGGATCCCAATCCCCCTCTTGAACGAGGAGATTGTCAGGCGGGTAGGGGTCAGCAACGAGGAACTGACAGCGACCGTTTATGATTACGGGGTACCGCGCAGGAGCAGGCCGGCCCTGGGAGTCGTCACCTATGCCGAATTGCGGAGCGGGAAGATTAATATTAATAACCGGAGCATCCCGACGGCCCCCCTCTCCAGCCTGTACAAGGCGAGGCAGATTGCGACGGAATTAAAGGAACGGATTATTAACGGGCGCTTCCTCCTGACCGCCCCTGTGGCAAAACTGCCGTTCCGGGACGGGGTAAAACCCCTCCGTGAGGAGGTGAAATAATGGCCAAAAAGCGTGTGGTCTTAACATTTCCACCGGAGTTAACAGAAAAACCCATCACCTATCACCTGGTCAAAGATTTTGACCTGGCGATCAATATCTTAAGGGCCAAGATTACCCCGGGGGAAGAGGGAAAACTGGTCCTGGAGCTTTCCAACGGTTCGGAAGAGATGATCAAGAAAGGCCTGGATTTCCTGGTTCAGCAGGGGGTGGGGGTGGAAGCGGTCAGCAAGGAGATCTCCCTCACCGATGAAGATTGTATTCATTGCGGGGCCTGTACCGCGGTCTGCCAGCCCGGAGCTTTACAGATCGATCCGGATACCGGTCGCCTGCATTTTGAGAAAGAACGCTGTATCGTCTGTGAACTTTGCGTCCCCGCCTGCCCGTTGGGCATCATCAAGGTCTTGTTTTAGCAGGCATGTACCAGAGGAAAGACGATGTTTACCGGAGTTACCGGCGGCCCCGGCCGGGGTATTTCTCTTTCCGGGTGGCGGTGGGTGAAACCGACCTCTGGCTGGAGACTTCCCGGGAGTGCCGCGCAGAAGTGGAAAAAGAGGTCCGGAGGTTGCGCCGGCAACTGCGCGCCTATATCTCCCGGTACCCGGATTTTCTTTCCACCCTCAAGCCCTGGCCCAGCGATCCTGGCGCCCCGGAACTGGTGCAGCGGATGATCGCCGCCGCCGCGAAAACCGGCGTCGGGCCGATGGCTGCCGTTGCCGGCGCCATCGCCGAAATGCTGGGTCATGCTTTGCTGGCTGCCGGTGTTGAGGAGTTTTTTATTGAAAACGGCGGTGACCTGTATTTTACAAGGATAAAGCCGAGACTGGTTGCGGTTTATGCCGGGTCGTCGCCCTTCTCCTGGCAGCTGGGGCTGAAGATCCCTCCCGGCAAACCGCTGAGTGTTTGTACTTCTTCCGGAACGGTCGGGCACTCTTTCAGCATGGGCCGGGCTGATGCGGCGGTAGTCCTTTCTCCCGACGGCGCCCTGGCCGATGCCGCCGCCACTGCCGCCGCCAACCGGGTCCAGGGCCCTGCGGATCTGGAAAAAACCGCCGAATTTATCGGTTCCATCCCCGGGGTTACCGGGGTCCTCTTAATCTGTGGGGAAACCCTTGCCGCCTTGGGCGATATTGAACTGGCCGATCTCTCCCGTGAAAGTGAAAAATAGAGTTGAGACAAAGTATCAGATCTTTATACTCCGTCAGGAGTATTTTTTTTGTTTTTTTTTAGTTTTTGGCATATTTCCTTTCGCAACGGAACAAAATAAATACATACCCGTGGAATTTCACCTGCGCGGTGCAGGCAAGAAGCGGGAGAAGATATTTTTTTGGGAGGGAATAACATGGAAAGAAATGAAGGATTGGCGCGGAAAAATATCGTTGCCGTTGCGGAAGCTAAAGAGAACACCCGGGGAAAAGCGAAACCTCGTTATACGGATGCGGAAAATGAAATGATCTTTGAGAACTGGTGGAACCCCAGGCTGCGGAAGGAACTCTCCCGGCGTTTTAACCGGAAAATTTCCGCCCTGCGCAGCCAGTTTTGCCGGATCCTCAAGGAAAAAGGCATCTCCAACACGGATTATTACAAGATTATGCGCAATAAATACCAGACCCATACCCCCAAGGAACTCCTGGCCGATGACGAAGACCAATTGATCCTGGAAGTCTTCGCCAAATATCAGGTCCTGGGTGGAACACGGAATGAAGCCTGCAACGAGCTTCAACGCCTGCTCAAAAAGAAGGTCAGTGAAGCAGCTCTGAAATTACGCTTTTACCGGTTGGTGCAAAAGAGGGGCCTTAGTGAAGAGGCGTTGATCAAGATCGGGCGGGACGTCTTACAACGTGCCGGCGTAAGGATCCCGGAACACCCGGTCTTGCAAGGGGAAGAGGTGATATTGGAAGCTACGGAACCGGTTGCCAGGAGAACAGACGAAAGACCAGAAGAGATAAGGGAAGAGTCCAGCGAACCCGTGGAAATCCCTGCCGGAAAAGACCAGGCTGCCGGGGAGAAGAAGACCCCCGGGCTCTCCCTGGTCCCGGAGTCCAGCGAGAAAAAGGCGACCTTTCTTTATCAACTGTCGCACCTGCCCGAGACAGTGCAAAGTTTGGAAGAGCGCGTGAAAAAGCTGGAAGAGGCCCAGCGGCACCAGTTGGATCTCCGTGGTTTTATCGAGCATCTGCTGGCCGTGGAGAGGGACTTGAAAAAAGAAGAAAAGCTGCTGCAGGAGATTGACCGGCTGGTGGAGGAGAACCGCCTGTTGGAAGAGAAGGTTAGCCAGGAACGGGAACGTTTGGCGAAGCGGAGCAGGGAACTCTCGGAGATCTACGAAATTCTCAACTCAATGCTCAGTGAGTTCATGCACCTGGAAAGCGTGGCCAAACTTGCCTCACTGGGGGATTTCATCCACCGGCTGGAGATCACCGTCGACCAGTTTGGAAATGTCTTAAAAAGCCGGAAAGTCTGATTACGACCGGGTTTGCCGCCTGAAACCAGTCACTTAAAAAAGTAACTTCCTTACTTAACAGGTGAATGCCTTGACGCCGGCGAATTATGGTGATATAATTTAGCCGTAAGGATTTACGGGCCGTAGCGCAGCTTGGTAGCGCACTAGACTGGGGGTCTAGGAGTCGCAGGTTCGAATCCTGTCGGCCCGACCATTTAAAACCTTGCCCGATGCGGGATGACAGCATCGGGTTTTTGTTTTTCTAGACGAAGACTTGAATGCCATTCAAGCGACCTCCCATCACTTTTGCCCGTTTGCCGGAGATTTTGCCGGTCAATATCTTTCTTCATATTATCCGGGCTAAACAGCATATATAAATACCGGTGCAAGACGACTACCGCGCTGGTGTTTTTTCGTGCACGCGGGTTTTACAGGAGGTGATCTCTTGGGCGAACAGGAACAGAGGGCGACCGGGCGCAGTCTTCTCCAGGCGGTTTTTTGGGGGTTCCGTTATGCCGTTTTGCTGTTGGCAATTGGCATATTGATCTTGGCCGTCCTGTATGTGGCGGGTATGGACTGGACCGGGCAGATGCGGACAGTCTATGATTACCTGTGTTATGCCGCGGTTGTCCTGGGAGCGTTTTTAACCGGCCACCGGTTGAAAACCCGGGGCTGGCTGGGGGGAATCATTTCGGCCGTGGTTTTTGGGGTTTTCTTGTTAATCCTGGCGAAAATCTTTGGCCAGGCAATCAGCTTTAAGCTGAGTTTTGTAAAAATGATTATCCTGGTCTTGCTCGGCCTGGTCGGAGGGATTCTTGGCGTTAATCTATAATCAGCTTAAGATTAATTTTTTATTAACACCACTTACAGGGCGGGGTTTTTGCCCCGGCGATCCTTGACACCCTGCAGCAAAGGAAGTATAATAAAGATCAAAGAGATAAAAAGGGGAGTAGCTCAACTGGCAGAGCGTCGGTCTCCAAAACCGGTGGCTGCGGGTTCAAGTCCTGCCTCCCCTGCCAGACTTTATTACCGGTCTACCGGTTTTTTTTTGGGCAGAAATTATCCTGGGAATAAATACATAATAATTATAGAAAGGAGATACTAGGCCATGGCCGCCAGGGTTCCGGTGGGCATATCCAGAGCTCATGTCCATTTGTCCCAGAAAGATTTGGAACTGCTCTTTGGTGAAGGGTACCAGCTAACCGAGAAGAAGGCACTGTCACAACCGGGTCAATACGCTGCAGAGGAGACTATTACTTTAATTGGACCCAAGGGCTCTATCCCCGGGGTACGGGTTTTGGGTCCCGTGCGGTCAAGAACTCAGGTGGAGGTAACGATCTCCGATTGTTATCGCTTAGGAATCCAGGCGCCGGTACGGGAGTCGGGGGATCTGGAGGGGACTCCCGGGATTACCATTGAAGGACCGGCGGGACGGGTTGATCTTCCCGAAGGGGTTATTGTATCCAAAAGGCATTTGCATTTGAGTCCGGCGGATGCGGAGAAACTAGGTTTAAAAGACAAGGATATTATCAGGGTAAAAACCGAAGGGGAGCGGGCACTTATCTTTGAGAACGTATTGGTAAGGGTTCGCTCTAATTTTTTTATGGACCTCCATTTGGATACCGATGAAGCCAATGCGGCAGGTCTAAAGAACAACGATCTGGTGACGATTATTCCTTGACCGCCGGCGCCGGCTCCAGCACCTATAAGGGAAACGGGGAATCCTTTTCCCAGGAGTATATGCCAGGACCGGTGTATGGGCGGCAGAGGCGGTAATAGTCCTGCCATGAAAAGGGAGAGAAGCTGCAATGCCCATCTATGAATTCAAGTGTAAAAAATGCGGTCATAAATTCGAAGAATTATGCCGCTATGACCAGAAAGATATATCTTGCCCCCAGTGCGGGGGAGCCGAGACGTACCGGCTTATTTCCGCCTTCTCCATGGGCAATACCGGCACAGGCGGGGCGAAGACCTGTACCACCTGTAGCGCGGGCAACTGTTCTTCCTGCCATTAGGAGGCCGGGAGACACGGGGCAATAAAACCGGCCGGATCTTGACAATCTTTTTTCGGTTTGGTACATTAAAAAAAGCAAATTGGTTCAGAGCGGCCGGTAAGGTAAAGTACTTAGCCTTTCTGGAAAGAATGGCCTTTCTGGAAAGAATAGCCTTCCTGCCGGAAGGTTTTTTTCTGACTTAACAAGGAAGAGAGATGTGACGTGGGTACGAAAAGACTGGTTATGGATGAAGATGCCATCCGCAGGGTACTGTACCGGCTTTCCCACGAAATTACCGAGGAAAACAAAGGTGTGGACGGTCTGATGCTGGTCGGGATCCGCACCAGGGGCGTTCCTTTAGCCCAACGTTTGGCCGCGATGATTAAAGAACAGGAAAAGGTGGAAGTTCCTGTCGGGATCCTGGATATCACTTTTTACCGTGATGACCTGACACTTATCTCCCCGCAGCCGGTGGTGCGCAGCACGGAGATTCCCGGACGGGTTACGGAGAAAAAGATTATCCTTGTGGATGATGTGCTCTATACTGGGCGGACAGTCCGGGCGGCTTTGGACGCTTTGATGGATCTGGGACGTCCCCGGGCTATCAAGTTGGCGGTGCTGATTGACCGCGGCCACCGCCAATTGCCGATCTGCGCCGATTATGTTGGGAAAACCATCGCCACATCGGCGGGGGAGACCGTCCATGTGTTGTTGAAAGAGACCGACGGGGAAGACGGGATATATGTGGAAGATATGTCTTCGTCTACAATGGATCCACCTCCTTTCCCTTCTGCCGGTGAGGCCGAAGAGAGGGGAGAAGAATAACCCCCTGATTGATCCGGATCAGGGGGTTATTGGTATACAGGGATTATCCGGTTACCGGCGAGATGATGAGTGCGCGCGAGAAAAGGGGGGGATTCCTTGCATTTTTCCCGGAGATGCCTTCTTGGTTTGGAAGACCTGACCGCTGAAGAGATTGAAGAGATCTTGCAAACCGCGGTGCCCTGCAAAGAAATAATCCAACGGGAAGTAAAAAAACTCCCTACGTTACGGGGATGGACCGTGGCCACCCTTTTTTATGAACCCTCAACCCGGACCCGGAACTCCTTTGAACTGGCAGCGAAATGGCTGGGGGCGGATACGGTCAATGTGACAGTTGCCACCAGCAGTGTGCAAAAGGGTGAGAACTTTATTGATACCGCCAAAACCATTGAGGCTCTGGGGGCAGATTTTATTATCCTCCGGCATTCCATGGCGGGCGCCCCCTGGTTGCTGGCGCGGACTGTTGATTGCCGGATTATTAATGCCGGCGACGGGGCCCATGAGCATCCCACCCAGGCCTTGCTGGACCTCTTTACCCTAAAAGAGAAGTTTTCCTCGCTGGCCGGCTTGAAAGTGGTGATCGTCGGGGATATTATGCATAGCCGGGTGGCAAAATCCGATATTTACGGGTTGTTGAAACTGGGGGCAAAAGTGAGGGTAACCGGCCCGCCCAGTCTCATCCCCCCCGGAATCGAAGAGCTTGGTGTTGAGGTCATCACCGACCTGCGGGAGGCCGTGCGGGACGTTGATGTCATCAATGTCCTCCGTATCCAGTTGGAAAGGCAGAAGAAGGGGCTCTTTCCTTCCTTGCGGGAATATGCCCGCTTGTATGGGATTAACCGCGAGATTTTAAAGCTGGCCCCGGAAGATGCGGTAATCATGCACCCCGGCCCGGCCAATCTCGGTGTGGAGATCACCGAAGAAGCGGCGGTTGATCCGCGGTCGGTCATCACCACTCAAGTCACCAACGGCGTGGCCGTGCGCATGGCTTTATTGTACTTAATGAGCGGGGGAGGGAAAAGCGATGAATTACTGTCTTAAGGGCGGCCGCTTGATCGACCCGGCGGCCGGTCGTGATTGCACTGTGGATATCCTGGTTGTGGACGGGAAAATAAACCGGGTGGGCCCGTCTTTGGCGGAGGAGGCGGCCGCCGCCGGCTGTGAAATAATCGACGCTTCCCCATATGTTGTCATGCCCGGCTTAATCGATCTCCATGTTCACCTCCGCGAACCGGGAGAGGAGGAAAAGGAGACGATCGCCTCCGGGACCCGGGCGGCGGTAAAGGGCGGGTTCACCTCCGTAGTGGCCATGCCCAACACCAAGCCGCCGGCAGATAACGGCAGCGTCCTTGCTTATGTCCGGGCTAAAGCGGCGGAAGTAAAAGCCGCGCGGGTTTACCCGGTGGGTAATATAACCAAAGGCGGTGAAGGACTGGAACTGGCGGAGATGGGCGACTTGGTCGCCAACGGGGCCGTGGCCTTCTCCGATGACGGCCGTTCGGTGATGAACTCTGAATTGGCCAGGAACGCCTTTAGGTACGGGCAGTTGTTTGGGAAACCCTTTCTCCTCCATTGTGAAGATGAAAACCTCTCCGCCGGCGGCCAGATGCATGAAGGTTTCACCTCCACCCGGCTCGGGCTGAAGGGTTACCCGTCGGTTGCCGAAACGGCGATGGTGGCCAGGGACCTATTACTGGCCGAGGAGACCGGGGCCCGGATCCATATTCAACATGTGAGCAGTGGAAGAAGCCTGGACCTAATCCGGGAGGCAAAAAAAAGAGGGGTGAAGGTAACGGCGGAGGTTACCCCGCACCATCTCATCTTAACCGATGAGGATGTGGCGGATTATTATACCACCACCAAGGTCAACCCGCCTTTGCGTACAAAGGAAGACCGGGAGGCCTTGCGCAAAGGGCTCCTGGACGGGACGATCGATCTGATTGCCACGGATCACGCCCCGCACACCAGGGAAGAGAAGAACCAGGAATTTGGACGGGCCCCCTTTGGCATGACCGGGTTGGAGACTGCATTGGGCCTGATTTTAACCGAGTTTTACCATACCGGCTTTTTGAGCCTGGCTAAAATTGTGGACTTGCTCTCCCTTTCCCCCGCCCGCCTCCTGGGGGTCCCCGGTGGGACTTTGGCGGAGGGTTCACCGGCCGACCTGATCCTGGTCGATCCGGACCGGGAGTGGGAGGTTAAGGAGGAGGAATTTGCCTCAAAAAGCGGGAATTCCCCATTTGTCGGGTGGAAGCTGAAGGGGAAGGCTGTGGCGACCATGGTCGGCGGGGAATGGGTCTATAAGGAGTTTTAAAGGAGTTGATTGGGGGATGCAGGTAGAAACCGCCGGGGTAATCAGTCTTTCACCCCTGGGAGAGGCGACCGGCCTCTACCATCTGGTTTTAACAGCGCCGCAGATCGCCAAAGAGAGCGGTCCCGGCCAGTTCGTGATGGTCCGCTGCGCGGACGAGCAGTCTTTGGACCCGCTCTTATTGAGGCCGCTCAATATTTTCCGTTATCATCCCGCTGCAGGAAGAATTGAGATAATCTTCCGTGTTGTCGGCAGGGGTACCGACTGGCTGGCCCGGCGCCGGCCGGGTGATTCCCTGTCGCTCCTTGGCCCTTTGGGCAGGGGTTTTTCCTCCCTGGAGAAATACCACCGGATCCTGCTTTTTGCCGGGGGCACCGGCATGCCCGCCTTGTTCGGCCTGGTTGAACAGGAAGGTAAAGTAGGTTCATCTACTGAACATAACCAGGAGTTTGTTTTGCTTTATGGGGCGCGCACCAAGGAAGAACTGGTTTTTCTCGACCTCTGGCAGGCGGCTGGGGTTAAGGTCCTTACGGCAACCGACGACGGCAGCGCCGGTTTCCACGGCACGGTGACCGGAGCGGCGGAGGCGATGAGAATTTCTCCGGGAGAGTTTGATTTTTACTGTGCCTGCGGGCCCCGGCCGATGCTCCAGGCAGTCCAGGAACTGATGGCCAAATACGGGATACCGGGGGAGCTTTGCTTGGAAGAGGCGATGGCTTGCGGGATTGGCGCCTGTATGGGCTGCGTCTGCGAGACGGTCCACGGTTACCGCCGGGTCTGCACGGACGGGCCGGTATTTCCCGCCGGGGAGGTGAAATTCTCTTGACCACTGCTTCGTCCCTGGAAACCAGAGTCGGCCGGGTCACCTTGAAAAATCCGGTCCTTGTCGCCTCGGGCACCTTTGGGTTTGCCCGTGAATATGAGAGGTTGTTCCCCATTTCCGCCCTGGGCGGGGTGATGGTTACCGGGATAACCCTGGAACCCCGCGCCGGCAACCCGCCGCCGCGTCTAATGGAGACCCCGGCCGGGCTTTTGAATTCGATCGGCCTGGAAAACCCGGGGGTACACAAGTTTATCGAGGAAGAACTGCCCCGGCTGCGGGATCTGGGAACAGAAATAATCGTCAATATCTCCGGGTTTTCACTGGATGAGTACGGGCGGCTGGCAGAGATCCTCGACAAGGAAACGGGCCTAGCCGCGCTGGAAGTGAATATCTCCTGCCCCAATGTGAAAAAAGGCGGCATGACCTTCGGCGTTCATCCGGAGAGCGCAGCGGCGGTGACCCGGATGGTGAGGCAGTCCACTTCATTACCGGTCTGGGTGAAACTCTCGCCCAATGTCACCGATATCGTGGAGATCGCCCAGGCGGTAGTGGATGCGGGTGCCGACGCCCTCACCTTGATTAATACCCTTTCCGGGATGGCGATTGATCCGGAGAAACGCCGGCCGGTACTGGGCAACGTCTTTGGCGGGCTCTCCGGACCGGCGGTCAAACCGGTGGCCCTGCGCATGATCTGGCAGGTCTACCAGGCGGTAACCGTTCCCCTGGTCGGGATGGGCGGGATAATAAATTACCGCGATGCCTTGGAATTTATTATGGCCGGAGCCACGGCGGTGGCGATAGGGACCGGGCTTTTCCTTGATCCCTTCTCCCCGCTGAAGGTTATTGAAGGACTTCAGGGTTTTTTGGCTAAAAATCCAGAAGAGACCATTCGGGACCTGATCGGCGCAGCCCATTGCAGCCCGTAACCGAAAGGTTATCCGCGGAGAGAAAAGAGAATAGTAGGGAGGAAAAGAATGCTGTCGGAGAAGGAGATTATGAGGATCTTTCGTGAAACCCAGGTGTGGCAGGAGGGGCATTTCCTGCTCACTTCGGGGCGGCACAGCGGCGAGTATATCCAGTGTGCCCGGGTTCTCCAATACCCGCGTTTTACTGAGACCCTCTGTTACGAATTGGCCAAAAAGTTTAAAGGCGAGGAGATCGATGTTGTGGCAGCGCCGGCGGTTGGCGGGATTATCATCGCCTACGAGGTGGCAAAGATCTTGCAAACCCGGGCGATTTTTGCCGAGCGCGAAAACGGGAAGATGGTCTTCCGCCGGGGGTTTGAGATTGACGAAGACGAGAAGGTCCTGGTGGTTGAAGATGTTATCACCACCGGCGGTTCAGTCCAGGAAGTAATCCAGGCGGTACGGGCGGCCGGGGGCGATGTCAGGGGAGTAGGGGTCTTTGTTGACCGCAGCGGCGGGAAGGCCAAATTTGACACCCGGGTGGAGGCCTTGCTAACCGTCACCATTAAAACCTATTCCCCGGAGGAATGCCCTTTGTGCCGTGAACAAATACCCCTGGTCAAACCGGGAAGCAGGAAACTGTGAGCGAAGGAGTTGACCCAAGATCAAAAAGCGTGTGGCCATTATTATGGGAAGCGATTCGGATCTGCCGGTTATGGCTAAGGCCGCCGAGGTTTTAGAGGCTTTTGGGGTTGAATTTCAGATGGCGATCCTCTCCGCCCACCGGACACCTGTTGAAACCATGGAATTTGCCGCCCGGGCCGAAGAGGAAGGGTACGGCGTCTTGATCGCCGGCGCCGGGATGGCCGCCCATCTCCCTGGTGTGCTGGCCGCCCGGACCAGCATCCCGGTGATCGGGGTCCCAATTGCCAGCGGCCCCCTGCAGGGGGAAGACGCCCTCTTTTCCATGGTGCAGATGCCTTCCGGAATCCCTGTGGCTACCGTCGGGATCAACGGGGCAAAAAACGCCGCCTTGCTGGCAGTGGCGATCCTTTCCCTTTCCGATCCCGCCCTCAAGGAGAAACTGGCGGCTTATCGCCAATCCCTGCGGGAGGAGTGCCGCAGGAAGGCGGAAACCCTGGCCCAAAAAGGCTACAGGGAATTACTGGAGAATAAAGACGACCGCTAAGTTGTTCACCATTTATACATTGACAAGAATTCCGCCAATTTGCTAGAATTTATCCGTAACCATCAACTTCCTTCCATGTATGCGCGGAACTCCGGCGGATAGGTTAACCGGCCCACCTGTCCGTTTTTTTGTTCAAATTACTCTCAAAGGAAAGAAGGGGAAGAAGTGTCCGATCTTTTTCTCGATAAACCGGAAGAAGCCTGCGGTCTCTTTGGGGTTTACGGCGCAGGGGAGACGACGCACGCGGCAGCCCTAATCTATATGGGGCTGTATGCCCTCCAACACCGCGGGCAGGAGAGTGCGGGGATCGTGGTCTCCGACGGGGAAAAAATGACCGCCCATCGGGATATGGGCCTGGTTTCCCAGGTTTTTGAGACGGAGATCCTCAACAACCTGCAAGGAAGGATCGGCATTGGCCATGTCCGTTATTCCCCGGCCGGCGCCACTTACAAAGGGAATACCCAGCCGCTGTTTGGCCGGTGTTCCAGGGGATATTTAGCCATGGCGCACAACGGGAATCTGGTCAACGCCGATGAACTGCGCCGGGAGCTTCTGGAGAAGGGGTCAATCTTTCAGACTACCACGGATACGGAGATTATCATGGATTTACTCGCCGGGTACAGCCAGGAATCCCTGGTTGATGCGGTGGTCCGGACTGCGGAAAGACTGGCCGGCGCCTTTTCATTGGTGATCATCTCCGGGGACGCCCTCATCGGGGTAAGGGACCCCCACGGTATGCGCCCTCTTTGCCTGGGCAAACTCAATGACACGTATCTAATTTCCTCGGAAAGCTGCGCCTTCACTTCTCTGGGGGCAAGGTTTATCCGGGATCTCAAACCCGGCGAAGTGGTGGTCATCAATAAGGACGGGGTTCTCTCCAGGCAGCTGCAACCGGCGGCAAAAAAAGCCCTCTGTGTTTTTGAGTATATCTATTTTGCCCGCCCGGACAGTATCATTGACGGGCTGAGTGTTCATGAGATCCGGAAACAATTAGGGCGGCAACTGGCCCGGGAATTTACGGGTGAGGCCGATGTGGTGGTCCCGGTTCCGGATACGGGTATTGCCATGGCTCTGGGGTTTGCCGAGACTTCCGGGATCCCTTATGACGTCGGGCTTTATAAAAATCCGTATGTAGGGCGGACTTTTATCCAGCCCAGCAAGGAGATGCGGGATTTGGGGGTCCGGATCAAGCTCAACCCCGTGGAGAACGTGATCAAAGACCGGCGGGTAGTGGTTATTGACGATACAATCGTCCGGGGGACGACCAGCGCCAATATCATTCACCTGCTGCGGGAAACGGGGGCGCGGGAAGTGCATCTCTGTATCAGTTCTCCCCCCGTTACCCACCCTTGTCATTACGGGATTGATACCTCGGTCCGGAAAGATCTCATTGCCGCCAGCCATACTGTGGAAGAGATCCGGAGTTACCTTGGGGTTGATACCTTGACCTACCTTTCGGTCGAAGGTCTGAAAAAGGCCCTGGGTGCCATGGCCGATCAGCATTGTTACGGCTGTTTCGGCAAGGGATATCCAATCCCGTCGGCTACAGGAAAGAAGGGGGAGGGGTAAAAATGGAATGGAGTTATGAAAAAGCCGGGGTGAATATTGATGCCGGGAACGAAGCGGCCCGGCGCATCCGGCAGCACCTTAAGGCAACCCGCAATTTGCTGGTGCGGGGAGAAGAAGGCGGTTTTGGGGGTCTTTTCGCCTTTCCCGCCGGGGAATATAAAAAACCGGTCCTGGTCGCCAGTACCGACGGGGTGGGAACAAAACTGAAAGTAGCCTTCGCCATGGAGAAACATGATACGGTCGGCCGGGATCTGGTGAACCACTGCGTTAATGATATTCTGGTGCAAGGGGCTGCTCCCCTCTTTTTCCTGGATTATATCGGTACCGGGAAGGTGGCCCCGGCGGTCATCGAAGAGATTGTTTCCGGCTTGGCCGCTGCCTGCCAGGAAGCCGGCTGTGTGCTTTTGGGCGGCGAAACCGCGGAAATGCCCGGTTTTTATCAAGAGGGCGAGTACGATCTGGTCGGCACCATCGTTGGTGTGGTTGAGGAAGAAAAACTCTTACCAAAAGTGGAGATGGCGGCAGGGGATCTCCTTTACGGCCTGGCCTCTTCCGGCCTGCACACGAACGGGTATACCCTTGCCCGGCGCATCTTTTTTGAGGTTTTAAAGAAAGAACCCGGCACCTACATGGAGGAATTGGGGAGGAGCGTGGGGGAGGAGTTGCTCATCCCGCACCGCTCGTATCTTCCGGTCCTAAAAGAGGTGATCCAGGCCGGGCTGGTAAAAGGCCTTGCCCATCTGACCGGCGGCGGCTTTATCGATAATATCCCGCGGGTTCTCCCGGCAAACCGCCGGGCGGTGGTGAAAAAAGATTCCTGGCCGGTACCGCCCGTATTCCAGGTTATACAGGAGGCGGGGAAGGTCCCGGAGACGGAGATGTACCGCACCTTTAATATGGGAATCGGTATGGTTTGCATAGTCAGCCCGGGAGCAGAGGCTGAATTCAAGAGGAAACTGGAGGCGGTTGGAGAAAAACCCTACTGCCTTGGCTGGTTGGAAGAGGGCGAAAAAGCGGTGGTTTTCAGTTCATAACATGAACATAATGACAGGGGCGGCGTTTCACAATTCCGCACCAGATTGAAGAATGGGCGGGGGTGATTGCTATTACTAAAAAACGAAAAAGAGTGGCAGTTTTTGTTTCCGGCCGCGGCTCCAACCTGCAGGCATTGATTGAGGGTATTGCTGAACACGGGATTCCGGCGGAAATTGCCCTGGTGGTCAGTAACAAGCCGGAAGCCTTGGCCTTAGAACGGGCTGAACGCCACGGGATTCCAACGGCGGTCTTTTCACCGGCTGATTTTGCCGATCAGGATGCTTTTGCCGACGCCTTGCTGAAACGCCTGTATGAAACGGAGATTGACCTTATCTGCCTGGCCGGTTTTACCCTGATCCTCCCTTACAGGCTGCTGGCGGCTTTTCCCCAGCGGATCATTAATATCCACCCTTCACTCCTGCCGGCTTTTGGCGGCAAGGGGATGTACGGTATGCACGTCCACCGGGCGGTCCTTGCCTCCGGCGCCAAATATTCAGGGGCAACCGTACATATAGTAACCGAGGAGATCGATGGCGGACCGATCATCTGCCAGGAAGTTGTCCCGGTGGAGGATGACGATACCCCGGAGACCCTGGCGCAGCGGGTTTTAGAAGTCGAACACCGGCTTTACCCGCGGGCGTTGCAGTTAATGGTCGAAGATGCGCTGGAGATCAATGGACTCAGAACCCGGATCAAACAACGGGCAGACTAGACATGAGAGTTTTTCATAGTAATACCAAGAGGCGGTGAGGATAATGCGGATCTTAATTGTCGGCTCCGGCGGCCGTGAACATGCCCTGGCCTGGAAGATCGCCCAGAGCCCACGGGTGGAAAAGATCTTTGTCACCCCGGGTAACGACGGCCTTGCAGAGGTGGCGGAGCCGGTAACCATAAAGGCGGGCGGGATTGAAGACTTGGCAGACTGGGCAGAGAAAAACCGGATTGATTTTACGGTGGTGGGGCCGGAGGTCCCCTTGGCCCTGGGAATCGCGGATGCCTTTGCCCGCCGGGGATTGCCGCTCTTTGGCCCGTCCCGGGCGGCGGCGCGTTTGGAAGCGAGTAAGGTTTTTGCCAAGGAGATTATGGCCAAGTACGGGGTGCCTACGGCCCCCTTTAGGGTTTTCGACAATGCGGATGCAGCCAAAGAATACATCCGGTCCAGAAAAGACCCGCTGGTAATCAAAGCCGACGGGCTGGCTGCAGGGAAGGGAGTCATCCTGCCGTCCAGCGTCGCGGAGGCGGAAGCGGCCATCGACCAATTGATGGAGGAGAAGATATACGGGGATGCCGGGAACCGGGTGGTGATTGAGGAGCGCCTTTCCGGCGAAGAGGTTTCGCTCCTGACGGTAACCGACGGGAAGACCATTCTTCCCTTGCTGGCGGCCCAGGATCACAAGAGAATCGGCGAGGGAGACCAGGGACCCAATACCGGCGGTATGGGGGCCTACGCCCCGGCTTCCATCTTAACCCCGGAACTGCTGGCCACGGCCACCGCCAGAATCCTGGAACCGGTGATCCAGGCGATGAATAAAGAAGGCCACCCCTATACCGGGGTCCTTTATGCCGGGTTGATGTTGACCAAGAACGGCCCGGAGGTGGTGGAGTTTAATGTCCGGTTCGGCGACCCGGAAACCCAGGTAATCCTGCCTTTGCTAGAAACCGATCTGGTGGAGGTGATCTCTGCCGTGCTCGCCGGAAACCTGGCCGGGGTCTCCCTTTCCTGGCGGCAAGGGGCTGCCGCCTGTGTTGTCCTGGCTTCCGGCGGGTACCCTGGATCCTACAAAACCGGGCAAGAGATCACCGGCCTTGAAGAAGCGGCCGGCCTGGAGGACCTCCTGGTTTTCCATGCCGGGACCGAACGGAAAGAGGGCGCCTGGAGAACCAGCGGCGGCCGGGTCCTGAACCTGGTGGGGATTGGCGCCACCCTCCCCGAAGCGCTGGATAAGGCCTATCGCGGGGCGGAACTGATTCGTTTTTCCGGTTGCTATTACCGCCGGGATATCGGCTGGCGGGAACTCCAGCGTTTGCAAGGGGGTGCACAGTGACGCGCGGGGGTGTTGCCGGGAAAACCCACGCGTGCCTCAACCAATATTTTCCTTTCGGATCCGCCTGTTGCGAGAAGGATTTTATCCTTCTTCAGCGAAGTCTAAAGCAGGCTGATAATGCCTGATTTGCCAAGGAATGAATCTTTTGACCTTGACGTTTAAGAGGGGAAGGAGAATTTTTATGTGGCAGATCTTTTTAAAGGGCGGCCCTGTGATGTACCCGCTATTATTATGTTCGATCCTCGTAATCACCATCACCATTGAACGTCTTTGGTATTTCCTTAGTCACCGTGGGGATCTCGACGAGATTAAGCGGGTCGTCTTGCGGTTACTGGAAAAAGATGCGCCTCTTGATGCCATACAATACCTCCAAAGAATAAACCACCCGGTGGCCCGGGTCTTACAGGCGGGACTGGTTGCCTATGGCAAGGAACTTCCGGAGATGGAAGAGAACCTTAAAGACTGCGGGGAGATGGAGATTAGGCAGATGGAACGGGGGCTGGGCCTTTTCAATAGCATTATTACAGCCGCTCCCCTGCTGGGGCTTTTAGGAACAGTCCTCGGGATTATTAAGAGCTTTCAGATCCTTTCCGTTACGGAAGGGTTACCTTCTATGACCGCCATCAGCCGTGGGATCGCCGAGGCTTTGATCACCACTGCCGCCGGTTTGATCATCGCCGTACCCAGCCTCTTTATCCTGCACTGGTTAAATAATCTTGTACAACGCCGCATTGACCAGATGAACCATTTCTCTAAAGACCTGTTGGAAGCCTACAAAAACAGGAGGGCGGGCCAATGATCTTCAAAAGGACCCCTTCCCGTGAACCGAGAGTGGATATCATCCCCTTGATTGATATTACCTTTTTTCTGATGGCCTTTTTTATGTTTTTCACCACGTTCCGGACGGGGGTTTCCGGGATTCCCATTGAATTGCCCCAATCCCAACAGGCCGTAACCCTTGAAGAACAGCGGGTGGTGGTGACTGTGAACCCCCAGGGACAGGTTTTCTTGACCGACCAGGAACCCATTTCCCTGGAGAAATTGACGGCCACCTTGGAGCCGATGGTGGCGCGGCGCCCGGATTTGCTGGTGGTGATCAACGCCGATAGCCAGGTCAGATATGGCCGGCTGGTTGAGGTTATGGATGCCATAACCGCCGCCGGGGTTACCCTTCCTGCTCTCGGAGTGGAAAAGAGCGCAGCTGTGCGCGGGCAGAAAAAATAGAAACGAGGGAGTTGGAGTGGGAAGAAAACTCCGCTCACAAGATAATCTGCGTGGGTTTTACTCTTTCATCCTGGCTTCAGGAATACACCTCCTTTTCTTTCTTTGTAATTGGGGGGCCCAATGGGGCGTGGAAGCCGGGCAGTCCCGGATTATTCCTGTCTACTCCCGGCTGGTAGTGGTGGAAGAGAAAAAACCGGCCGTGACAGAAAGACCGGCGCCGGAGAGAAAAGACCCCCCGGCAAGAAAGGAAGAGGTTCCACCGAAAAGAGAGGCCAAGGCGGAGGTGGCCGAGGTGGTGCAGGAGCAACCGGCGCCACGGCAAGCGGCGCCAACCGTGGAAAAAGAGGAACCACCCGTTCCTGTTGTTCCTGATCCGCCCAGAGAACCTGCGGAAACCGTCACGGATGAACAGAGACTCCCCGACGAAAACCAAGTTCAAGCTCCTGAAGAAGAGGGTGCGGAAGCGGAACCGCCGCTGCCGCCGTTGGGTGCGGGCAGGGGGATGGTGGCTTCCTATCCCATAACTTACCACAAGGACCTCCTGCATGAAGGGGTCGAAGGCCGTGTTCTCCTGGAGGTTTTCCTGGCCGCCGACGGCAAACTCTTGACCGAACCGGTAATTCTCCGGTCCTCCGGCGACCAGCGCCTGGATGAACACTGCCTGAGAACAGTAGCGAGTTATTGGCGGTTTGAACCGGCGCCCGCGCCTTACAAGGTTACGGTCGAGGTCATCTTTACGCAGCAGGAAGGGCGCCCAAAAATCGAGTTTATTGGCGATGCCCTTTATTTATCTCCGGAAGGGGGAGATTCTTGAGATGAAGAGTTACTGGAAAACCGGGCTGGTGCTTTTGGCGGCCATGCTAATTGCCGGCGTTGCGGTACAAAGCCAGGAAACCCCGGAGACCGCCGGAGAAACCGGCGAACTCCCGGTTGTTGAAAGCCTTGAAGATTTGGAGCAGCTTGATCCAAACCGTTTGGTTCTGAGCAATGAATATATTGCGGTGGCGGTTAATAGATCTCCTGATGGTACCGGCAGGTTCGGCGTGAAAGTCACCGGCGGCGATCCTTTCCGGAGCGGGGACGAGGAACAGCCTTTAATCTATGGTTTTGAAAACCCCTGGACCTCTTATACGACGGTCCGGATTGACGGTAAGGATTATATTTTTGGCGGGCGGACCGGGAAGCGTTCCGGCGGCAGCGGCGAGTTTGGCCAGGTAATTGCCGGTCCGGTCCTGGATAAGGAGAAGGGGATCATCAGAACGGTTTGCCGTTTTGATACGGTCGAGGTAGTACAGGAAATCGCGGTGGTGGAGAGCACCACAACCATGCTCCCGGATACCGCCAAAATCCAGTATACCATCGTTAACCGGGATGAGAAACCGCGGGAGGTAGGGTTACGGGTAGTCATCGATACAATGCTCGGTGCGAATGACGGGAATCCTTTCCGCCTCGGCGAAACCGCCATTGTCACTGATACTGTCTTTCCCCGGGAGGAACTCCCCGAGTTTTGGCAGGCCTTTGATACCCTGACCAATCCGCGGGTGATCGCCCAGGGCACCCTGAAGGGCAGGGAAGCCACTCCCCCCGATTATCTCTATTTTACCAACTGGGGAACGGTTGCCGATCACCACTGGGACGTGCCGCTGGTCAAGGGGAGAGATTTCACCAGGGCCGGCGAGTTTGAACTGGACAGCGCTGCGGTTTACAAATGGGAGCCGGTTACAGTGGCGCCGGCGGATACCTGTACTTATGTGCTTTATTATGGCTTGGGCGGGGTTACGGTTAAACCCGGGGAGTTGCAACTGGGCGTGACTTCCCCGGCGGAGATCCCCCTGGTGGCGACGGAGAAGAGTTATTCGATCATCGCGTATATTGAAAATACCGGCGCCGGCCCGGCCCACAATGCCCGGGTCCGCCTGAACCTGCCGCGGGGGCTGATCTTAACCGGGCGGCGCCCGGCCGAATCGGCCCTGGGCAATATCAGGCCCGGCGAGATTAAACAAGTCCACTGGGAAGTGAAGCCGGACGGCACCGTCACCGGCCAGCTCCAGTTTGATGTGGTGGTCTCCGCTGTCAACCTGCCGGAGAACAGGGCGGTGCGGAGTATCCGCCTAATCGGCCCGCCCAAATTGTCCCTGACCGTTAAGAACCCGCCGCCGCTGAAGGTGGTCAATGAGAAGTTGGCGCCCGTGCCTTATCCCCTGGTGGCAACGGTGCAAAACACCGGTGAATCCACTGCCTACCGGGTTATTGCCGGCCTCCAGTTGGGACCGGGTATGGAGATGGCCCCCGGTGAGTTGCGCCATAAATATGTGGGACAGTTGGCGCCCGGCGAGAGTTATGAACTGCTCTGGTATTTGCATCCGGAAGCCACGGGCAGCCGGACTTTTCAAGGGATCCGGGTCGAATCGGAAATGACCGCCCCGGAGATGAGGATTGTCCTCATTGAACTGCCAGTGCTTACGCCGAAAGTACGGGTAGTCCCCTTGCGCGACCATTATGAAACCGGGGATTATCTTGGTGTGGAGATAAGGGCGGAACATATCCCAATGTTAAACGGGGCCTCTTTTGATCTGGTTTATGACCCCCAGATCCTCCAGGCGGAAAGGGTGGAAAGAGGGATCTTCTTTGTTGAGGACGGGACTCTTACCGCTTGGCAGCCGGGGGCGATCGACAAGAAAAACGGTGTGATCCGGGAGGTTACGGGGGAGAGAACCACCCCCGGCCGGACCGGGGCGCCCTTGGCCACCGTCTATTTCTTGATCAAGAATGAACCGGGGGAGGCAGTAATCAAACCGGAGAATATCCACTTGTGGAGCAGTGAAAACAAGCTCCCTGCTTACCTCGTGGAAGGTTTGGTGATCAAAATCTCTCGTGGAGGAGGGGTGGAAATTGTTCCGGTGCAAATCGATTAAGAAGGTTCTTTCTTCTCTACTTCTCTTGCTCTTGCTCGCCGGGCAGCCCGTCTGGGGCCAGATAGCCGATTTGCAACCCGGCCACTGGGCCTACGATGCCGTAAAAAAACTGGTAGACAAAGGATATCTCCAGTTATATGACGACGGGACCTTCCGGGGGACGTACCCGGTGGACCGCTTTACCCTGGCCATGGTTGTTGCCAAATTGCTTATAGCTATGGAAGAAGGGCCGGAACCGGCGGACTTGGCTGATGTGGAGTTGTTGCGGAAACTGAC